>ENA-OPZD01000097-OPZD01000097.1-human-gut-metagenome-genome-assembly--contig:-NODE-97-length-33560-cov-5.881524_pt1 | contig 33560 bp, 43 predicted proteins | sample MGYA00242479_ERZ504495 | MGnify/ENA primary metagenome ERZ504495 (study PRJEB26092, sample SAMD00036286) | human gut metagenome | host: Homo sapiens | study: EMG produced TPA metagenomics assembly of... | reverse complement strand
CTGATTTATCAATATTATCCATCAGCCATTTTTGTATCTTTTTTTGTATCGCCTTCTTTAGTATAATAATCCATTATCTCTGACGGCGGTGTTATAATCTGTACGCTTGCCATTTTTCCTGCATCTACTACCATTTTTGACATGGTGGTCTTGTATCTAATGGTATCAAAATCAATTTATATTTATAGTTTTGTTGCAATTCCACAGACACAGCAGGAGGTAGTTGAATAAAATTCAAGTAATAAACAATCATTAAAATCACTGCTATAATTGATAATAACCATTTTTGTTTTATATATGATTTAAATTTCATTTTTTACTTCTCCATAGATATTTATTACATTTTAAAAAATATATAAATTAGTGTCAAATGAATATCTTGCAAAATACTTTGCTATAAAAATAGTATTAGTATATAATATTGATATACTAAATATATCATGGCTTATTTTAAAATATTAAGGTGATTTTATGAATAACAAAGTAACTGTAGAAATCTGGGGAGTAAAATATCCGCTCCGCTATACTAAAGATAGTGATATCAATGATATTCAAGAAGCTGCTAAGATTGTAGATGAAAATATTCGTCTTATAGCTAAACAAAATCAATATTTGCCACCTGATAGAGTAGCAATATTAACTGCACTTCAATTGGCTGAACAATTAATCCGCTTGAAAAAAGATTATAATGAATTTTGGGATATTCTTGATGAAAATCGCTCTAATAAACATAAATAAGCTAAAAAACAACACAAAGACATCCACTAATGGTAGGCATTTTATGGCACTACCATTTATTTTTATACTCTGTGTATTATAATAAGCTAAGAAAATAACTGGAGGAAAATATTTTGATAGAATTATTAGCCCCTGCTGGAAGCATGGAAGCATTAAAAGCCGCAGTAGAAAGTGGTGCCGATGCTATTTATCTTTCTGGCAAAATGTTCGGTGCAAGAGCTTATGCCAATAATTTTGATGAACAAGGCTTAAAAGAAGCCATTGAATTTGCTCATTTACGCAATGTAAAAATCCATGTAACTGTAAATACTTTAGTAGACAATTCTGAAATACCTGCACTTGCAGATTATTTTCGTTTTCTTTATGAAATAGGTGCTGATGCTGTACTCGTTCAAGATTTAGGTGCTGCACGTTTAGCTCAACTTGTAGCTCCTGATTTACCATTACACGCTAGTACACAAATGACAGTGAATAATTTAGCTGGTGTTCTTGCTCTTCAAGAACTTGGTTTTTCACGTGTCGTTTTATCTCGTGAAGTAACATTAAAAGATATTATTCATATCTGCCGTAATAGCGATGTAGAAATTGAAGTTTTCGCTCATGGTGCCTTATGTGTATGCTATTCCGGTCAATGCTTAATGAGCAGTATGATTGGTGGCAGAAGTGGTAACCGTGGTCGCTGTGCTCAACCATGTCGTCTACCTTATACTTTAGTTGATAAAAATAATAACAATGTTTTAAAAGATGCTGGACAATATTTATTAAGTCCTCGCGACATGAATACACTTGAATTAATTCCTGAATTTATCGAAGCTGGTGTCGTTTCTTTAAAACTTGAAGGACGCATGAAAAAACCAGAATATGTAGCTGTCGTTGTTGACGCTTACCGCCAAAAAATCGACTCTTATTATAGCCATACAGAAGTTCAAGAAGATATTCAAAAAATCTTTCTCAAATATTCAATCGTGATTTCACTACTGCTTACTTAGAGAAAAAACAAGGTAAATTCATGATGAGCGATAAACGACCAAACAATCGCGGTCGCCTTGTAGGTAGAGTAATTCGCTATGATGATAATAAACGTCAAGCTATCATGAAACTCACTGATGATGTAAATATCGGTGATACTATTGATTTCTGGGTAAAAGTCGGCGGTCGTGTAAGTACTAATGTATCTAAAATCATCTATAAAAATAAAGAAATAACTTCTGCTAGTGCTGGCATGGAAGTCATCATTCCTGTACCAAATCGCGTACACCCACATGACCGTATATTTAAAGTTTTTGATGCTAATCTCATGCAAAAAGCTCGCAGTTATTATACTAGTGCTTCACCAATACGCAAAATAAATTTAAATATCGAAGCCATCGCTAAACTCAATGAGCCTTTTATGTTAAAAGCTACTGATGAAGATGGTTATAGCGCTCAAATAACTAGTGATTTCCTTGTTGAAACAGCTTTAAAACGCGCTATGGATAAATCAACAGTACAAAAACAAATGGAACGTTTAGGCAATACTATTTATCAATTAGAAAATTTATCTTGCACTATTGATGAAAATGTCATTGTGCCTATGAGCGTCATGAATGATACTCGTCGCTTATTAATTGAAAAATTAATGTCCATGCGCCTTGAAGCTTATCATCGTCCACAGATTGCTAAAATTGATAATACTATTTGGCAACAGGATTTAGCTTCCAAATCATTCAATCAGACAAATAGACCTCAACTTGTAGTCGCTGTTGATACTATTGCTAAAGTACAGACAGCTATTGATAATCAAGCAGATATTGTTTTATTCGGTGGCGAATCTTATAATCATCAATTTATCACTGCTGAAATGTACGCTGAAGCTACAAAGCTTTGCCGTGAAGCTAATATTAAAATTGCTTTTGCTACACCTCGTATCATGCGCGATAATGAACAAACAGCCTTTACAAATTGGCTTACAAAAATAAAAGATATCGCTCCAGATATGATTTATGCACATACTTTAGCGCAAATGTACTTAATCAAACAATTTACAGATATCACTATCTGGGCAGATTTCTCCTTCAATGTCTATAATGATGTAACTTTAACTTTCCTAAATAATTATGACATTAAGGGAGCTACTGTTTCCCCTGAATTAAACTTTAAACAGATAAAAACATTAAATGAAGCTTCTACATTACCTCTTGAATGTATCGTTCATGGCAATATGGAACTTATGGTATCTGAATATTGTGTGCTTGGCAGTTTCTTAGGCAATTTAGATAAAGGTACTTGTACAAAACCTTGCGAAAAAAATAATTATTGGCTTTGCGACCGCAAAAATGAAAAATTCCCTATCGTAACAGACCAATATTGTCATATGCATTTATTAAATGCTAAAGAATTAAATATGTTAGCTCATGTTCCAGAATTTAGCAATCTTCATATTGACCGCATTCGCTTAGATGGCAGATATATGTCCAAAGAAAAATTAGCTAAATTCACTAAACTCTATAAAGAAATTATCCTTGAAGGCAAAAATCATCTTGCTTTAATGCCTGAAAATATCACTAAATATGAACAAAATATTACTCGTGGTCATTACTTCCGTGGAGTAGAATAATTTAAGGAAGGTATCTTTTTAACAAATGAATCAATCCGTATTTAAAACTTTAGAATATGCCAAAATTATCACTATGCTACAAAATATGGCTACTTCTAGTATGGGAAAAGAACTTGCTGAAAAACTATTACCAAGTAGCGATATTGACGAAGTAATTGAAAATCTTTCACATACACAAGAAGCTAGTAACATTTTAATTAGCTCTGAACCACCTTTTGGCGGTATTCATGATATTCGTTCATTATTAAAGAAAACATCTTTAGGTCTAGTAATTGAAATAAATTCATTACTCGATATTTTAAATACCATGTACGCAATGCGTAATCTCAAAAATTCTTCAAAGAATTAGAAATAGATAGTCCCCAATTTAAAGAATGGGCAAAATCTATTGAAATCTTAGGGCAACTTGAACGTGAAATAGATAATATTGTCGATGAACATGGCTCTATGCGTGATAGTGCTAGCGTTGAACTTATGCGTATTCGCCGTGAAATCAAATCTTCACAGCGTCGCATCAAAACAAATCTTGATGGTATTTTAAAAAATCCTGATTATCAAAAATATTTTCAGGATAATATCGTTACTATCCGTGATGAACGCTATGTTATCCCTATCAAACAAGAATATCGTCAACATTTCCCAGGTGTCGTACATGACCAATCCTCTAGTGGTTCAACCTTATTTATCGAACCTATGTCCATTGTTGATTTAAATAATGATATCAAACAATTAGTCATTGATGAAAAAACGTGAAATTGAACGCATCTTAAAAGTGATTTCTGAAAAAATAGCCAAAAATGCTGATAGTTTACTTCATAATTGTGAAATCATGGCTCAGTTAGACTTTGCTTTTGCTAAGGCAAAATTAGCCCGTAAAATGCGTGCTACTATGCCTGAAATCAATGATGAAGGTATCGTCAATTTAGCTAAAGCTCGCCACCCATTACTCAATAAAGATAATGTCGTTCCTATTGATATCAGACTTGGCGAAGGATATCGCACTTTATTGATCACAGGGCCAAACACAGGCGGTAAAACAGTGAGCATGAAAACCTTAGGCTTATTAGTCTTAATGACTCAATCTGGTCTTTTTATCCCTGTTCAATCTGGTTCCAAAATTTCCATTTTCCAAAATGTCTATGCTGATATCGGTGATGAGCAAAGCATTGAACAGAGCCTCAGTACATTTTCCGCTCATATGCGCAATATCGTAAATATCTTGAATAATATTGAACATGATGACTTGCTCTTATTAGATGAAGTAGGTTCTGGTACTGACCCAGAAGAAGGTGCTGCCCTTGCCATGTCAATTTTAGAAAGATTGATGGAAATTGGTGCTTGCACTGTAGCTACTACTCACTATAACGAGTTAAAGACTTTTGCTTATTCTAAAGAAGGCATTGAAAATGCTTGTGTGGAATTTGACATCAAATCCCTTCGCCCTACTTACCGATTATTGATAGGTACACCAGGGGCTAGTAATGCTTTTGCTATAAGTAAAAGATTAGGTTTATCAGATACTTTGATTTTACGTGCACAACAACTCATTAAAGCCGACCATGCTCAATTTGAAAATGTATTAAATACACTAGAAAATGAAAAATTGATGTATGAACAAAAAAATGCTGATATTGCTGAACGTCAACAACGCATTGAAAAATTAGAAAAACAACTTGCCGATATGAAGCAAGAAATGGCTAAGAAAAAAGAGCAAACACTTCGTAAAACTAAAGAACAATGTGCTAGTTTACTTCGTCGTACTCGTCGCGAATCTGAAGAAATCATCAAGGAATTGAAAGCTCAATTCAACGACCAAGGAATGAAAAAACGTCAGGAAACAATAGATGCTGCTCGTCATAAATTACGTGGTCGTTTGGATAAAGTAAGTCAACAAAATGATGATCCAAATAAACCAGGTGAAGCTGTCGATATTAAAACCATTGCTGTTGGTGATATCGTATATGTAAATAAACTTCGCCAAAAAGGAACTATCACTGATATCAGTGGTAAAGAATTAACTGTTCAATTGGGCAGTTTAAAAATGAATGTTAAAGCTAAAGATTGCTCTTTCGTTTCTCATGCTGTTAAAGTAAAAGAAACTGCACCATCTAAAAAAGCTGGTGGCTTCAATATGCTAGCTAAAGTCAGCCAAATCAGTACAGAAGTAGATATCAGAGGCTTAATGGTTGATGAAGCTATCGAAGTTGTTAGCAAATATCTTGATGATGCTGTAATTTCTGGTTTATCAAGAGTATTAATCATTCATGGTAAAGGTACAGGAGCTCTGCGCAAAGGTATTCAAGAATATCTCAAAAATCATCGCAATGTTTAAGCTATACTCTTGGTGATATGGACGAAGGCGGTAGTGGGTAACCGCTGTAAAATTAAAATAACGCAAATAATTACTATATTTTACCAAAACTAAACATAGTATTATAAATATTTGAGGTGTATTCTATGGATAAACAGCCTTTTAACGAAAAAAATCAACCTCTAATCATGCAACTGATAAAAAAATAAGAAAAAATCTTTTGGCTTCAAAAAATTTTTCTTAGCGCTTTTAACGCTATTTATAGTTGTATTTTTAGGCGTTGGTTGTGGATTAGTTGCTATTGGCCTTGATGGTGATAAAGATGTATCTGATATTCACCCACCTGCTTCTTCTCAAATTCTCGATATGAATGGCAATCTAATTACTAATATTCACGCTACTGAAAATCGTACATTAGTAAGTTTAGATAAAATCCCTGCTAATTTGCAAAATGCCTTTATCGCTGTTGAAGATAATCGCTTTTATGAACATAACGGCATTGATCCTAGAGGTATTTTCCGTGCGATTTATTCTAATATAACAAGTGGTGAAGTGGCTGAAGGTGGTAGCACAATCACTCAACAATTAGCTAAAAATGCCTTTTTATCACAAGACCGTACATTCAAACGAAAAATTCAAGAATTTTTCATTGCTCTTCGTTTAGAAAGACAATATACTAAAGAAGAAATTTTAGAAATGTATCTCAACCAAATTTATTTTGGTAGAGGTGCTTATGGTGTTCAAGCTGCTGCACAGACATATTTTGGTAAAGATGTAAGCCAATTAGATTTATCAGAATGTGCAATGCTCGCTGGTATACCTCGCAGTCCAAATTATTATTCACCACTTAATAATTTAGGTGCTGCTAATGAACGTAAAGCAGAAGTTTTAGACCAAATGGTAAAATATGGCTATATTGATTCTGCTACAGCAGCTAAAACAAAAGCTGAAAGTTTACGACTTGTAAATCCTAAAGAACAAGAAAATGATAATACTGCTTCATATTTTATTGATTATGTAACTCAAGAAATGATTGATAAATTCGGTGCTGATGCAGTATATAAAGAAGGATTAAAAATTTATGTTTCTATTGACATGAATATGCAAAAAGCCGCTGAACAATCTGTAAATAGTTTATTACCAACTTATTACAATGATGCTAATGGTCTTACTCAACCACAAGGCGCACTCGTAGCTATTGATCCTAAAACAGGATATATCAAGGCTATGGTTGGTGGTCGTGGTACTGACCAATTCAATCGTGCTGTACTTGCTGTACGTCAACCAGGTTCAGCATTCAAACCATTTACATTTGCTACTGCTTTAGAAAATAAAATGACTCCAAATACTACTATTGAGGATAAACCTTTCAAATTAGGCGATTGGCAACCTCAAAACTATGACCGTACATTTAGAGGTACAGTCTCCATGCGTCAAACAGCTATTAATTCTTTAAATATACCTACTATTCGTCTAGCAGAAAAACTATCTATTGATATAGTTTTATTAACAGCTCAAAATTTAGGTATATCCACATTAGAATTAAATTCTAAAGAAGCAAATGATAAAAACTTAGCCGCTTCTATCGGTGGTCTTACAAATGGGGTAACTGTTCTTGATATGGCTGGTGCTTATAGTGCTTTTGCTAATCACGGTATTTATACAAAACCAACTGCCATAGTTAAAGTCGTTGACCGCAAAGGTAAAACTATTTATGAACATACACCAGAAACTAAACAAGTTTTATCTGAACGCACAGCTACTTTATTAACAGATATGCTTGAAGATGTTATCACTAAAGGCACAGGTAAAGCTGCTAATATCAATAGACCTGCTGCTGGTAAAACAGGAACTACAGATAATTATCAAGATGCTTGGTTTGCAGGTTATACACCTGATTTAGTAACAGTAGTATGGATGGGCTGTGATGATAATGATGTTATGCCTGGTATTACAGGCGGTACTACACCTGCTAAAATTTGGCAAAGCTTCATGAAAACAGCACTTGCGTCTATACCTGCTAAAAACTTTGATGGTTCAGACACTTCCATTGATAATCCTGTCCAAAGTGTAGAAAGCAATGCTAAAACTACAGCTAAAGACGTTATTCAAGAAAAAAGAAAACCAACAAAAGAAGCACCTGATAAACAAAAACCTGTTCCTAATGAACAGATAAATCCAAATGAGGCTCAACAGCCAATTGATGAAAATGAACCAATCGAAGAAGAAAATATCGAGCAACCATCTATTCCAGCTCCAAGGCAAAATTTACCTGAACCAAGTATTCAACAAGGCAAAGGGTTAAATTAATAGATAATCATACAAATTTTAGGAGGACTTTTTGTGAGCGTATTTGATACACTTAAAGAACGTGGTTACTTAGCTCAAGTAACTCACGAAGAAGAATTAAAAAAGCTTTAGAAACTGAGCAAGTTACATTTTATATGGGATTTGATCCAACAGCAGACAGCCTTCATGTTGGTCATTTCTTAGCTTTAATGGCTATGTCTCATATGCAAAAAGCAGGTCATCGCCCTATCTGTTTAGTTGGTGGCGGTACTGGTACTGTAGGTGATCCTTCTGGTCGTACAGATATGCGTAAAATGTTAACTGATGAAGATATTGAACATAATTGCAATTGCTTCAAAAAACAAATGGAACGCTTTATTGATTTCTCTGATGGTAAAGCATTAATGATCAACAATGGCGATTGGCTTCGCAAATTAAATTATATTGAATTACTTCGCGATGTTGGTCCACATTTCTCTGTTAATCGCATGCTTACTGCTGAATGTTACAAACAACGTTTAGAACGTGGTTTAACATTCCTTGAATTCAACTACATGATCATGCAGGCTTATGACTTCATGGAATTAAATCGCCGTTATGGTTGCGTACTTGAATTAGGTGGCGATGACCAATGGTCTAACATCATTGCTGGTGTTGAACTCATTCGTCGTAAAGAAGCAAAACCTTCTTATGGTATGACATTCAACCTTCTTACTAACAGTGAAGGTAAAAAAAATGGGTAAAAACAGCAAAAGGCGCACTTTGGCTCGACCCTGAAAAAACTTCTCCATACGACTTCTATCAATACTGGAGAAATGTTGCTGATAGCGACGTAGAAAAATGTCTTGCACTTCTCACATTCTTACCAATGGATGAAGTTCGTCGCCTCGGTAGCTACAAAGACCAAAAAATCAACGAAGCAAAACAAGTTCTCGCTTATGAAGTTACAAAACTCGTTCATGGCGAAGAAGAAGCTAAAAAAGCTCAAGAAGCTGCTCAAGCACTTTTCAGTGGTAAAGGTAATATGGACAATGCTCCAACTATCACTATCACAGAAGCAGACTTTGGCAAAAAATTACTTGATATCTTAGTAGATAACAAAGTATTTGAATCTAAAGGTGCAGGTCGTCGTTTAATCGCTCAAAATGGTGTGTCCATCGGCGATGACAAATGGACTGACGTAGAAAAAGTATTAACAGCAGAAGACCTTGCAAATGGCGACATGATCGTTCGCAAAGGTAAAAAGAAATTCTATCGTTTAATCAAAGCATAAAAATCATAAAATTATAAATAAAAAGCTAGAATATATTCAGTAATAATATTGATATATTCTAGCTTTTTATCTTTATCAGTAAACTATAATTACTATATTTGATTTATTTCTTAATCAATAAAGAAATGAACCTTTTAAATGATTTGCAAATACTCGTTTTTTATGGTATACTCTAAAAAGATATTTTCTTACAAAGTTTTATCTAAATCTTAAAATTTTCTTTACTTATCTAGTACATATTAGATAATTTATAGTTTAATTTATTAAGGAGTGCGTTTAAAAGATGTCAGGACATTCTAAATGGGCCAATATTAAACGAAAAAAAGGTGCAAATGATGCCATTCGTGCAAAAATGACTACAAAAATTGGTCGTGAAATCACTATTGCTGTTCGTATGGGTGGTGCTGACCCTACTGGTAATATGCGTCTTAAATTAGCTTTAAGCAAAGCTAAATCTAACAATATTCCTAAAGATAATATCAATCGTGCTATTCAAAAAGGCTTAGGTGCTTCTGATGGTAGCAATTACGAAGAATTAATTTATGAAGGTTACGGTCCAGCAGGTTCTGCTGTTATGCTCGAAGTTATGACAGATAACCGCAATCGTACAGCTGCTGATATTCGTCATTTATTCTCCAAATACGGCGGAAACCTCGGCGAAACTGGTTGCGTAGGCTGGATGTTCCACAAAAAAGCAATTTTTGTTGTAGACAAAGAAGCTTTCGATGATGAAGAAAGCCTTATGATGATTGCTCTTGATGCTGGTGCTGAAGACTTCAAAGCAGAAGATGATTCTTTTGAAATCACTGCTGCTCCTGAAGATTTCGATGCAATCTCTCAAGCATTAGAAGAAAACAACATTGAAACAGTTGAATCCGAAATCACTATGATTCCTGATACTACTGTTAAAGTTGAAGGTAAAGACGCTGAAAAAATGCAGACTCTTATCGATATGCTTGAAGAACATGATGATGTTCAAAACGTTTATTCCAACTACGAAATGGACGAAGAATAAAATAATCTTTAGACGCAGTAATAACTGCGTCTATTTTTATCTAAAGATATATAATCGAGGTATTTATCATGGAATTTTTACAAGCCTTAAAAAATCGTCGCAGTATCTATAATTTAGGCACTAATGTTAATTTATCTAATGAAGAAATAACTTCTATCATCTCCGATTGCCTAAAATATAGCCCATCTGCTTTTAACTATCCTACAACAAATGTTATCATCGCCTTTGGTAAAAACATCAACAGATTTGGCAAATCACTACAGATATTTTAAAAGAAAAATTAGCTAAAAAAGAAGAAACTTTCGCTGTAGCTCAAAATAAAATCAATAAATTCAAAGCTGGCGTTGGCACTATCTTATTTTTTGAAGACACTGAAATCATCAATGAATTAAAAGAAACTTATGCTATGTATGCTGAAAATTTCTCCACATGGTCAAATCAAGCAAATGGTATGCTTCAAAATAATATTTGGACAGCATTAAGCCAAGCAAATATCGGAGCTAATCTTCAACATTATAATCCTTTGATTGATGATAAAATCAAAGAATTATTCTCTATTCCTGATACATGGAAATTAACAGCACAAATGCCATTTGGTAGCATTGAATCTCAGCCAAATGAAAAATATATTGAAGATATTTCCACTCGCTTAAAAATTTATTAAAAGCAAAAAGAACTGATTATTTAAAATCAGTTCTTTTTTTCTTCAAATTTTAATTTTTTCTTGTGGTTTTCTGTCAATGATAATTTTTATTATTTGGTAAACTCATTTTGCTTGTTTATCATCTAAGATAAATTTATTTAATTGCGTTTTATCCTCTAAGCTTAAATTATCCTTAATTAAATTTGTTATTATATTTTGCGTTAAATTGCCTGTTTGTTCTAATATTTTATCTTTGCTATTAATGAAACCACTTATAATTTGCTGTTGTCTAATCTCTAAAGACTTTAACTGCATATCATGATGTTTCATTTGAGCATTCATATCATTTTGGATTTGTTGAGAGTATAATTTGTGTGCTGGCGTTCCTTCAGGATATTTTTCTAATATAGATAATAAATTTGGCAATTTTTCTGTATTATATTTATCGTTATCAGCTACTATCCTATCATTTAATTCTTTATACATATTTTCAATATCTTTTACGATAGGCAATGAAGCTCTTTCAATTATTTCAATTCTATTGTTAGTAATCTGCGTCAATTGTTCTTGCATTGCTATGATTGTCTGTGCCATTACAGTGAAGCCTTTTGCCTTCGCTTCTTCTACTAAAATCTTAGCTTCCGCCTCATCTCTTAATAATTCCATTTGAGCCTGTTTTATCAGTTCTACGCGTTCCGTTTCCATTTCCGCTAAGCGAATTTTGGCTTCCGCTTCAATTTGTGCTATTTTCACTTTATCTGGTTCATAATTATAATTAGTAGTGGTACGACTGCCACTACTAGAACCACCAAACCAACTTTTTTATTGTAGACCATATACCCATAAAATCATTCTCCTTGCGCTTAGTAAAAACTTTTTCTACTTGATGACTGCGAAATCTTCCCAAAGTACATACATTGGCAAAATGTTCGCAGTTGTTAAAAATCAGATTATAGCCCTTATCGCCTAAACAAACTCTAGCATAAGTTACTATCTGTTCAGGTGAGTATAAATCAGCAAATTCCTCATCAGTATATTCTTTTATTTCCAATATACCGCCCTTTAAAAAGTAAGCTAAATCTGTCTGTATAACTTCTGGCTTTGACCAGTCCAATATACTGTCATCATCTTTCCCTGTGAAGTGGATTACTTCTTCATCAGATACATATATTCCATGATGAGCATATAAGCCGTTCATTCTTTGTACGCGGATATGGTCGCCTTTCTGAGGCATTTTTTGTACCCATATTTCTTCTTCTTTTGGTATGCAAGGCACTTCATAAGTAGGAAAGACATTTGTGCTTATTAAATCGAAATTATTCATTATTTTTTATTAAACCTTTACGCATTTTGAAAATCAATGAATTATATGCTTTTTCTCGATTAGCTTGTTCTTGGCTATACGCTTTGATATCTGCTAAATACATATAATAATTTTTTTGCTTTAATTTAGCAAATTCATTTAATACTTCTTGTGAAATCTGCTCTAAATCATTATCCGCTACAAACTGTATGATTTCATTGATTTGAATGTCGATTAAATTATCAATCCAACGCAAGATAAAGATTTTATCTGCTTCTTTTTTGCAATTAAAGATGATATTCTGCAATACTTTCTGTAAATTCATGGTGCGAGCATAGAGTTCTTTTTCCACTTCAAATTTTTCTTGCAAATCACCACAATTTTGGAATACGTATTGTTGATAGATATTTTTGCGTTCTTCAAGGTAAAAATTATCAACAGCGATTTTATAATCATTTAAAACGTAAATTGCTTGCATGATGATAGGTGTTTCTTGCTCTTCTTTTGCTTCGATATCGCCTTTTAATCCTCTTGCTATCATTGGCTGAAGTTTTTCTTCAATGGTGAAACGCAATTTCTGCCAATCTTCATACCATTTTTGCCAAACTTCTACTTCGATATCATCTTCTTCACAGCTGTGTTTTAATTCTTCATATTGTTTAGTCTTAAATACCTTATAATCTTCATTCCATTTAGACCATACTTCAACTGCTTTGACGATAAAATCGCGATTATGTTCAAAGAAATCTATTTTTTGCAATGCTTTATTCACTATTTTAGCCGTGTTTTCGGCTATTAATGCAAAACTTGCACGTTCTTTTTTCTCTAACTGTGCTAATTCATAAATAGCATTATCGCCATCATCGATTTCATTGATAGTGTATTCTATATCATCAGCTTGTTGTTTTACTTTTAATAAATTCGCTTTTACTTTATCCATGCCCAAAGCTAATTTATCTTTAAAATAATACTGGCGATTTTTTAATAATTCGTTTTCTGCCTCTGTTAAATTATTATCATCTTTATATGTTGTTGATAATTGCAAACCTATTTGATTACAGTCTTGAATGACACTTTCTTTTTGCTGTTCAAAATCAGCTAAGTATTCCATTAGTTCATCTATCCACTTCTGCACAGCTTCATAATATTTGATGATGGATTTATCAATGGAAACAGTATCGTATTTATTTAATAATGTCATATAATCAAAATTAGCAGTTACAGTCTTCACTTCTTCGCACTGTACTAATTGCGTTTCTACTTCGCTTAAGGTTTGCAATAATCTAGGCTTTTCAAAATAGATTTTCTTATATAAATCAGTGATTTCAGCATCATCAAATATAGGCCAAAGTTCATTTTCTCTAAATAAGTTTAAAGTGAATTGCAATCTTTCTTTTTCTGTATAAACATTATTATTTTCTAATATATTTTTTTCATATTCACTATCTTGTATTAAATGATAGCTACAAGGTAATATCCAACCTACAGAAGTTGTAGTACCATATATCCTAAGTTCATTAACATCACAAACATAATCATTTGTATCTATTCGCCAATACTCTCCATCTTTATTTTTTATTCTCCAATTTATATCACTGTGAAAAGGAAACGTTTTATCGTATATCATATGCTTAAATACTTCAAAAGTAGGTAGATGCCAATCATATATATCATCTGTATTATAATTATTAATTAAATCTGTTGCTTCATCATGAGAATATCTTCCTAAATATTTCTTCCCTTGATTATAAGGAAAATAATCTAAATTAGCCCATAGTATACCTGTTGTTTTATCCATTAATATATGCTTTTTATTTTTAAAGAAATACCAACGCTGATTTTTTATCGCTTCAAGAATTCTATCGGTTGCTGTTGAGGATAGTTTATCTATTTCATTGTTGATATTTTTTAATTTTTCTTGTTACTGATTGCTAGTTGTTTGTTTTAAAATTATTTTGATTACCTATTAATTGGGCTTGCATTTTATTTAATTCTTGCATTTTTTTGAGCATTATGTTCATTTTCTTTACCTTCATATTGTTCTTCTAGTGCATGAATTTTATCTAACAATTCTTTTTGTCTTGCTTTTAAATTTTTTAATTCACTCATTTTATTGCTCCTTTTATGTATTGTTATTTAATATAGCGTATTTATAAAATCAATACCATATCCTCCTAGACAAATTTAGCTTATATACTTTTTATATATTTTTACATAAATCCTGTGATTTCCTTTATTTTATTTTTCTTATCATGATATAATGTGAACTGCACATTTTGCTAAATTTGATATACTAAAAGGAGGATTTTATGCTTGCTTTAGGTATTGACCCTGGGACTGCTATCTGTGGTTATGGTCTTGTAGATATGCAAGGAAGCCGTCTAAAAGCCATTGAATATGGAGCTATTTTGACGAGTCCACAGATGCGACCACAAGATAGATTATTAAAAATTCATCGTGAACTTACAGATATTATTCAAAAATATAAACCTGATGTAATGGCGTAGAACAATTATTTTTCAATCGCAATGTAACTACTGCCATTCCTGTCGGTCAAGCTCGTGGTATCGTCTTATTGACCGCAGCCGAAAATCAAATTGAATTAGTCGAACGCACACCGCTACAAATCAAGCAATCCGTAGTGGGCTTTGGCAGAGCGAGCAAAGAACAAGTTATCTATATGGTAACAAAATTGCTCCATCTTCCTGAACCGCCAAAACCTGATGATGTCGCCGACGCTTTAGCTGTAGCTATCTGTACTACTCATTGTATGAATAGCCTCACATGGCGAAATAAATTATAATCAAATTAATAATGATTAATAAATAAATTAACAAGGAAAGATTTTATGATAGGATATTTACAGGGAAAAATCACTTATATTGCCAGTGATTTTTGCTTTATCGATGTTCATGGTGTCGGCTATCGCGTATTTATCAGCACTAGCACACGTGCAAAATTAAAAATGAATGAAGAAATCAAACTCTTTACTTATTTAAGCGTGCGTGAAGATGCCATGTTATTATACGGTTTCATCAATCAATTAGAATATGATGTATTTTGCAAATTGATTTCCGTATCTAAGATTGGCCCTAAAGCTGGGCTTGGTCTACTCTCTAGTCTTTCTAGTGAAAAGCTCATCTGGGCTATCCAAAATAAACAAGTCAGCCTACTCACCAATGCCCCTGGAATTGGCAAGAAAACAGCTGAACGCATTGTTTTAGAATTAAAAGATAAATTAACTGAACTCAACTTAAGTATTTCTGATGAAGTTTTAGACCAACCAATCTTGATTGATACACCTAGCGAAGATGAAAAAATAGATATGTATGAAGAAGCAACGCAAGCCCTTCTTTCTCTTGGCTATACAAAACCAGAAATCAATTCTGTACTCAAAAAAGCTGGCAATATGACCAATACAGAAGATATTATTAAATTCGCACTCAAAGAATTATCCTTAAGTTAAAACAAAAATATAACATAATAGATTAAATAAAGGAGCTTTTATTATGAAATTTTCTCCGCAAAATGAACGTCAATTTGCCGTAGTCGGTCTTGGTAGATTTGGTAGAAATATCGCTAAATCTCTTCATGAAATGGGCTATGATGTTCTTGCTATTGATAAAGATATGGAAAAAGTCCAAGACTTTAGCCATGAAGTAACTCATGTAGTTCAAGCAGATACTACAGATGAAGAAGCACTTCGTTCTTTAGGCATTTTAAATTTTGATGTTGTAATCGTGGCTATCGGTGATGATACTGAAGCTAATATCATGACTACACTTCAATTAAAAGAAATCGGTGTTCCTTATATCGTAGCTATCGCTAAAAGTCCATTGCAAATCAAAGTATTGGAAAAAATTGGAGCTAACCGCATTGTTGCTCCAGAGCGAGATATGGCTCGCCGTGTTGCCTATAACCTTGCTTCTACAAATATCATGGATTATATTGAATTATCACCAAAATTCAGTATCGTGGAAATCGCTGTCCCAAAAGCTATCCGCAATAAAACACTCAGCGAATCAAATATCCGTGCTAAATATGGCTTAAACGTTGTTGCTATCAAACGTCATGATAATTTAATCATTTCTCCACTTCCTACAGAAGTATTACTCGAAAATGATATCGCTATCGTTGTTGGTAGCAATGAAAGTATCAATGGCTTGGAGGCTCTAGAAAAATAATGGAGCTAATCACAAGTCTAACTAATGCCAAAGTCAAAATGGCTTTAAGCCTCCAACAAAAAAAATATCGCGACAAATACCAATTATTTATATTAGAAGGTATTCGCAATGCTGAAATGGTTATTGCCAAAAATATTTCCGTGCAAATGTGTTTTTCACACAAAAAGCCTTTACAAATGAACGCGGAAAATCCATTTTAGAACAATTAAAATGTCCTTGTTTTGAAGTTCCTGAACATATTTATCAAAAATCAGTGATACTCAATCTCCACAGGGATTAATGTTGATTTTACCTATACAAAATCACAATTTAGATGATTTAGCTACAATAAATAAATCAGGACTTTATCTGATTTTAGATAGATTACAAGACCCTGGAAACATCGGTACCATCATTCGCACAGCTGATGCTATGGGTGTAAAAGCCATTATCTGCCTAAATGGAACAGCCGATATCTATTCTCCAAAAGTAGTGCGTTCTGCGATGGGTTCTTTATTCAATCTCCCTATAATCACTAAAATTTCTGAACAAGATTTATTATCTTTTTGTCAAAATCATAATTTAACACTTTATGCTACAGCTTTAGATAATAGTGCCAAAGCTTCATGGGATATTTCCTATCCTCAAGATTGTGCTATTATTTTAGGCAATGAAGCCAATGGCGTTTCTGATAATTTATTAGACAAATGTAATGCTAAAATATACATTCCGATGAAAGGCGATGCTGAATCTTTGAACGTGGCAAATGCTGGTTCGATGATTATGTATGAATATTGTCGCCAAAATATTTGACCACAGTAAAAATCAATGCTATAATCTAATAGCTAAAGACATGAGTATGAAAGATAATCGCGTATACTTTTTTGTATATGAGGAAAGTCCGGGCTCCACAGGGCAATGTGCTGGATAACGTCCAGCGAGGGTGACCTCAGGGAAAGTGCTATAGAAACTTAAACCGCCTGTGAATACAGGTAAGGGTGGAAAGGTGCGGTAAGAGCGCACCAGCATGCAGGTGACTGTATGGCTAGGTAAACCCCACATGGAGCAAGACCGAATAGGGAAGGGATGAAGTGGCCCGCTGAGCCTTCCGGGTTGTGTCGCTAGAGCTTATAGGTAACTATAAGTCCAGATAAATGATTATCACCACGCAAGTGGAACAAAACTCGGCTTATTGATTACTCATATCTTTAGTGAAAACTGCCTTACTGGCAGTTTTTTTTATTTTAACTATTTGATTTTTTAAGCTAAATATATTAAAATATATTTAGAAATAAATATTTACATTAATAAAAATTTATTTTAATCTAGGATAAAGAAGGAGTTTCTTGTGGATATTAATCAAATGCAAACTATTTTACAATCAAATTTGAAACCTAATCGTTATGCTCATTGTCTTGGGGTAATGGATACTGCCATCATCTTGGCAAAACGATTTGGCGTAGATGAAGAACAAGCTGCTATTGCTGGCTTATTGCACGATTGTGCACGTGAGTTTGCAACCGAAGATTTAATTGCTGAATGTGAAAAAACGTCATCTCTATATTACAGATATTGACCGTCAATTACCTATTTTAATGCATGCCCCACTTGGCACTGCTATTGCTAAAGAAAAATATGATGTTCATGATACTGCTATTTTAAAAGCTATCGCTTCTCATACTGTTGGCGGAGCTAATATGTCTAAACTCGACAAAATAGTTTATCTTGCCGATATGATAGAACCTCATCGTAAATTTGAAGGCTTAGATAAACTTCGCAAACAAGCCATGACACAAGACCTTGATACTGTTATGATAAGTGCTTTTAACCAATCCATATTATTTATTATGCGTAAAGGACATACTATTCACCCATATACAGTAGCTGCGCGTAATGAAATTCTCCTCCAACGAGAATTATAATATGCCCCCAAAAAAGATTAAAACTTCAACAAAAACTACGAATAGAAAAACGAAAAAGCCACTTATTAAACGTATACGCCTTGGTCGTTTATTGCTTGTACTCATACTTTTATCTAGTATTGTATATGGCTCATATATTGTAATTTCTGAAATTTATTCTTGGGGTAGTTTTAAATATGCTCAATACCAAGAAGCACATCCTAGCAAACCACAAAAACCACCTATTCCACCGCAATTCACTGATAAACGTTTTGAAAATTACACTAATATTTTATTCATTGGTATAGATGATAAACCTGTTGAAGGTATTGCTGAATCTGGTCGTTATGCAGATGCTCTCATGCTTGTAAGCATGGATCATACTAATGGGGAAATACGTTTCTTATCTCTACCTAGAACAATCAAGACCTCTATAGATGGTCGCAAAGACCCAGAATATCTCAGCTTCACTTATTATTATGGTGGTGCACCTTTGACAGTTAATACTGTTTCCCAATTATTAAATATACCAATAACTCAATATGTAGCTTTAGACCGTAAAAGTATAGCTAAATTTGTAGATACTATTGGTGGAATTAATTTATATGTAGAAAATAATATGGATTATGAAGACCCTGTAAGTGGCACTTCCGTCCATCTCACTCAAGGATATCAACATTTAACTGGCGATATGTCTCAACAATATCTCATCTTCCGCAATGATGATTTAGGTGATATTGGTCGTATTCAACGTCAGCAAAAATTTGCCAAAGCTTTATTTGAAAAAATGATGTCCTTGGAAACAATTCCTACATTGCCAACAATTCTTGATATTTGGGAAAATAATATTGATACTAATATTAACATTTTAGATATTTCTAATCTGATAAATTTATTAGATACTCTTAGCACTACAGAAATAAAAATTAAAATGCTTCCAGGTAATCTCACTCCAAACTGGCGATTGGGTACCAGATAATGCCCGCGTGGAACAAGAAATAAATGATATGTTCCCTCCAGTTCCAGAAGATACCGCTGAGGAATAACCATAAATAAATTATTATAGAAAGGCAAGTGTTTATATGACCTTAACTTCTCAAGAAAAAAGCCAATTAATAGCAAAAGCTGCTAGCGATAAAAAAGCATTAGATATTATGATTATGAATATGCATGATTTAACTACTACTACTGATTATTTCATCGTATGTAGTGCTACTACAGCAACTCAAGTTCGTGCTATAGCTGACAATATTGAAGATGAAATGACTCAAGCTGGTGAAGAATTCTTGCATAAAGAAGGATATCAAAATGCTGAATGGATATTATTAGACTTTGGAAATTGCGTTGCTCATATCTTCACTGAAGAAGCTCGTCGTTTCTATGGTCTAGAAAGCTTATGGGGCGAAGCTCCTACTGTTGAATACGAAGATTAAACAACGAGGTTAAATAAATATATTGATAAGAAAACAACAAAAAAATATCAACCAAGTACTGTAGTAACTATGAAAGTCGCACGTGTTGGTGAAATGGGCGCATTTTTAGATGCCCAAACAGGCAATACTAGTGATGATATTTTGTTGCACAAATTACAACAAACCGCTCCTGTAAAGCCTGGCGATAAAGTATCTGTGTTTTTATATAAAGACCCACATGGACGACTTACTGCCAGTATGAGAACTCCTAGAATGCGTGAAGGACAGATTGCTCGTTTAAAAGTAATCAATACTAGCCGTGATGGTGCATTTTTAGATGTCGGTGCTGAACGTGGTATCTTTATGCCATATGCTGGTATGCGAGGAAAATTACAAGTAGGCGAAGTCGTTTGGGCAAAATTATACACAGATAAATCTGGTCGATTAGCTATGACTATGAAAGTTGAAGATGAAATTCGTCGTGCTTCTCGTCCTGCTGACAATGTAAAAGTCGGCGATATGGTTTCTGGCTCTGTTTATAATTTTACAGAACAAGGTGCTTTTATCTTCACAGACGAACGTTTTATCGCTTTTTTAGATAAGCGTGAAATGACTACTAAGCCACGTGTTGGACAGACTTTAACTACACGTATTACTTTTATTCGTGATGATGGTCGTATCAATGTTTCTATGCGACCAATCAAAGAAAAAGCTATTAATCTTGATGCTCAAATGCTTTATGATACACTTATGGCTCGAGGTGGCAAAATGCCTTATTGTGATGAAACCGCTTCTGAAGTTATTCGTGAACGCTTTGGTATCAGTAAATCTGCCTTTAAACGTGCATTAGGACATTTAATGAAGGAAGGCAAAGTAGAACAAAAAGATGGTTGGACTTGTTTAATATCACAAGAATAACCTACAAGCTATCTGACATATTTTGCCGGATAGCTTTTTTGAGCAAGGAAAGGAGAGCATTTTGTGCTTACAATCAAAGAATTTCGCAAAGTATCCTCTATAGAAGAAGCTTATGAATTAAATCAAAAAAAGACTAATCGCATCATTGGCGGTATGTTATGGTTGAAAATGCAAACTGGTAATGTAAATATCGCTATCGATTTATCTGGTTTAAATTTAGATACTATCGAAGAAACTGATACAGAATTTAAAATCGGTGCTATGACAACATTACGCGATTTAGAACTTCATGCTGGTTTAAATCAATATACTAATAACAGCATGAAAGAAGCTATGCGTCATATTGTCGGTGTACAATTTAGAAATCTTGCTACTGTTGGTGGTAGTATCTATGGTCGTTATGGATTTTCTGATGTATTAACTGTATTTATGGCTCTTGATGCTTATGTAGAACTTCATCATGCAGGTATCATTCCTATCAGTGAATTTGCTAAAATGCCTTATGATAATGATGTTTTAGTCAATATCATTGTGAAAAAAACTGCTTTAAATTGTGCATATTTATCACATAGACAGACAAAAACAGATTTTCCTGTATTGGCTGTTGCTGTATCTAAACTTCATGACAAATGGCAAGCTGTAATAGGTGCTACTCCTCATCGTGCAGTAATCATTGCTGATGAAGAAAATATCTTAGGTGAAAAAATATCACCTGAAACTATTGAAGCATTTGCAAATTATGTAAAAGATAATGTAAAAACAGACTCTAATATTCGTGGTTCTGCACAATATCGCAAACATTTAGCATATGTTTTAGTCAAACGTGCTTTAGTATCTATAGGAGGAAATGCTTAATGATTTTAAATGTATGGCTCAATGGGAAAAAAATCAGTGAAGAAATTTCAGCTGATACATTATTGATAGATTTTGTCCGCAAACATGGCTGTAGTAGCGTAAAACGTGGTTGCGACACTTCAAACTGTGGGCTTTGTACTTTATTTGTTGAAGATAAACCTGTATTATCTTGCTCTATGCTCGCTGCTCGTGTTGATGGCAAGCATATAACTACACTTGAAGGACTCCAAGAAGAAGCTCGTGAATTTGGTGCTTTCATTGCCAATCAAGGTGCAGAACAATGCGGTTTTTGCAATCCAGGTTTCATCATGAATGCCATTGCTTTATTTAGAGAAAATCCTAATCCTTCCGATGAAGAAATTCTTGAATATTTAGCTGGTAATCTCTGCCGTTGTTCTGGTTATGAAGGTCAACTTCGTGGTATTCGTGCCTTTTTAGATTATAAAAATGGTAAAACGGAGGAACAAGCATGACTAATTTAGATAATTTAAAATATGTCAATCAACCTATCATGAAATCTGATGCTATGTCACTTGTTACAGGTAAACCTGTATATCTTGATGACGTTGCACCAAAAGATTGCTTGATTGTAAAAGTTTTACGCAGTCCTCATGCCAATGCTATCATTGAAAATATCAATACAACTATAGCTAGTAAAGTTCCTGGTATCGAAGCTATTTTCACTTATCAAGATGTATCTCAAAAACGCTTCACTATGGCAGGTCAGACTTATCCTGAACCTAGCCTTATGACCGTTTGATTTTAGATAAACATGTTCGCTATGTTGGTGACCCTGTAGCTATCGTTGCTGGGGAAAATGAACAAGCTGTAGATAAAGCTTTAAAATTAATCAAAGTTCAATATCAAGTTTTAGAACCATTATTAGATTTCCGTAAGTCTAAAGATAATAAAATTCTCGTTCATCCTGAAGATACATGGCGTTCTCTTGCTCCTGTCGGTGCAGATAATAAACGCAATCTCTGTGCTTGTGGCTCTGAAGGTGAAGGCGATGTTGATGAAGTATTAAAAAATTGCGATGTTGTAGTTGAAGGAACTTATCATACAAAAGCTTGTCAGCAAGCTATGATGGAACCATTCTGCACATACTGCTACATGGATACTTATAATCGCTTAAATATCATAAGCTCCACGCAAATTGTATTCCATGTTCGCCGTATCGTAGCTCACGCTCTTGATATTTCTCAATCAAAAATTCGCGTAACAAAACCTCGTATTGGTGGCGGTTTTGGTGCAAAACAAACTGTAGTAGCTGAGGTTTTCCCTGCTTTTGTAACTTATAAAACAGGAAAACCTTCTAAAATGATTTTCACTCGTACAGAATGTCAAATAGCTTCTACACCTCGCCATGAAATGGAAGTTTCCGTGCGAATTGGTGCTACAAAAGAAGGTAAAATCCAAGCTATAGATGTATATACACTCTCTAATACTGGTGCTTATGGTGAACATGGTCCAACGACTGTTGGCTTATCTGGTCATAAATCCATTCCACTTTATCGTGGTTTAAAAGCATTTAAATTTGCTTATGATGTAGTATATACAAATGTAATGAGTGCTGGTGCTTATCGTGGCTATGGTGCAACTCAGGGTATTTTCGCTGTAGAAAGTGCTGTTAATGAACTTGCTAGCAAATTAAATATTGACCCTGTAAAACTTCGTGAAATGAACCTTGTCAAAGAAGGCGACGTTATGCCAGCTTATTATGGTGAAACTGCTACAAGCTGTACACTTGACCGCTGTGTAACTCGCTGTAAAGAAATGATTGGCTGGGACGAAAAATATCCTGCTCGTGATATGGGCAATGGCAAAATCCGCAGTGTTGGTATGGCTATGGCAATGCAAGCTCTGGTATCACATGTGTTGACGTTGGTTCTGCTACATTAAAATTAAATGATGAAGGAATTTACACTTTATCCATCAGTTCTGCTGATATGGGTACAGGCTGTGATACTATCTTAGCTCAAATAGCAGCAGAAGTATTGATGTGTCCATTAGAAAATATCTCTGTAATCGCAGCTGATACAGATGCAACACCTTATGATTCTGGTTCTTATGCATCTAGTACAACTTATGTAACTGGTAAAGCTGTAGAAAAAACTGCTCTTGGCTTAATCTCTAAAATCAAAGCATTTGGTGCTAATATGCTCAAATGTTCTATTGATGATGTTGATTTTGATGGTAAATCTGTAATCAATATGCATACAAATGAAAGCGTTTCTTTAAATGATATAGCTGTAAGTTCTATGTGCGGTGCAACTCAATCACTTCAACATACTGAATCAAATTCTATGCCATCATCTCCACCACCATTTATGGCTGGCATGGTAGAAATAGAACTTGATAAAGAAACAGGTCATGTAGAAATCCTTGATTACTGTGCTGTAGTTGACTGCGGTACTCCAATCAATCCAAATCTTGCACGTGTACAAACAGAAGGTGGTATCGTTCAAGGTATCGGCATGGCATTATATGAAGATGTAACTTACAACAAAAAAGGTGTTCTCGCTGAAAATTCCTTTATGCAATATAAAGTGCCATCTCGTCTTGATATGGGTAAACTTCGCGTGGAATTTGCTAATAGCTATGAACAATCTGGTCCATTTGGTGCAAAATCTATCGGTGAAATCGTTATTAATACACCTTCACCAGCATTAGCTCATGCGATTTACAATGCTACTGGCGTTTGGTTCAAAGAACTTCCTATCACTAGCGAAAAAATTGCTATGGCTTTATTAAATAAACAAAATAAGTCATCTATATATATTTTTGAGATTTAAATAGGTTAGATATAATCTAGCCTATTTTTCTTATATATCCATTAGAAAATCTTGCAACAATCGCAAAAAATAGGTAAAATATAGTTTATATATTTATAGACGGAAAATTTTTAGGAGGAAAAGTCGCATGCGATTACTCGAAGAGAGAATACAAACAGATGGTATCGTTAGAGAAGGAAATGTTTTAAAAGTTGATAGCTTTTTAAATCACCAAATGGATATCAAATTATTCCGTGAAATAGGTAAAGAATTTAAACGATTATTCGCTAATGAAGAAATTACAAAAATACTCACTATTGAAGCTTCTGGTATAGGTATTGCTTGCATTGTTGCTGAATTTTTTGATGTACCTGTAGTTTTCGCTAAAAAAAGTAAATCTAAAAATATTGCAGGTGCCGTATATACAAGTAAGGTAGAATCTTTCACTCATAATAAAGTTTATGATGTAATTGTTTCTAAAAAATTCTTAACTAAAGAAGATAAAGTATTATTAATTGATGACTTTTTAGCTAATGGAAATGCTTTAAAAGGTCTTATCGAAATCGTAAAATCCGCTGGTGCTGAACTTATTGGTGCTGGTATCGTCATTGAAAAAGGTTTCCAAAAAGGTGGCGCTGATTTACGCGCTCAAGGTGTTCATTTGGAATCTCTTGCTATTGTTGATTCTATGGACGATGTTACAGGTAAAATTAATTTTAGAGAACAATAATATATGTATTTATTAATAAAATAAAAGCATTTAATAATTAGATTTTTGCTCTAACTATTAAATTGCTTTTATTTTATTAATTAACAAAAATATTTTAAATACCTTTATAGAGAAATTTTAGGCTAAAAATAAAAAACTTGCTTAAGTCAAAATGTCAAATTATAATATAATTAGTGATAAAAATTTTTAAAATAAAGGTGATTAATATGAGCAATATAGCTGACTTAATTGAAGATTATATCCTACGTCGTCTGGCGGCTGAGCATAATCGCAAAGTAGAATTAAAACGCTCAGATATTGCCGATGAAATATCTTGTGCTCCCTCACAGATAAGTTATGTACTAAGCACACGTTTTACTCAAGACAAAGGTTTCGTTGTCGAATCTCGTCGTGGTCTTGGTGGCTTTATTCGCATTGGTAGAGTTCCACTACAAGATTTAATTTACCAAGATATATTAGCTAAAATAGATGAAGATATCACTTTAGATGAAGTAAATAATATTATTCATTATTTATTTAAACGAGAATTAATCCAAAAACGTGAAGCAGCATTGCTTTTGCAAACGCTTTCCACTGTATTTGATAAATTAGACGCCAAAGAACGCGTATCTTTTATCAAATCATTAATTATGACTTTGGCTAATTTTAGCTAGATTATTTATAAATAATTTACAAAGGAGGCATTTTTTATGTTATGTGATGAATGCCATAAACATGAAGCTAGTATTTATGTGACTGAAATTACCAGTCAAGGACAAATAGAACATCATCTTTGTGAATTTTGTGCTACAAAATTAGGCCTATTAGCTGAAAAACAAAATGTATTCTCTATAAATGATTTTTATCTGGAATTTCAATTCATGAACCTAAAGCCACTAAACATAGTGATACAAATAATTTAAAAACCTCTCATCTGCCCAAGTTGTCATATGAGTTATCAAGATTTTACTAGAACTGGCAAAATAGGTTGCAGTGATTGCTATAAAACTTTTGCCCTTGCTCTAGAACCTTTACTTCGTCGAATTCATGGCTCTAGTACCCATATCGGTAAAATTCCTAATCGCGCTGGTGGCACATTAAGTTTAAAACAAGAAATTTTAAATTTACGCAAACAGATAACTAAATATGTAGAAGCTGAAGAATATGAACAAGCTGCTGTTTTGCGCGACCGCATTAAAGTTTTAGAAAATCAATTACATGCTAAACAAAATTTAGATAAAGGAGTTGACCAAAATGCCTAAATTTACCACTCCTCAATTATCTTGGCTTACTACTTTAGGTAAAGAAGCAGATATTGTTTTAGCAAGCAGAGTTCGCCTCGCTCGTAATTTAAAAAATTTACCATTTCCTAATCGTGCTAATATCAATGATTTAGCTCAAATCAAAGAATTAATCATTCGCTTAATTCCAGCCATAGAAAGTGCTACAGGTCTAAAATTTGACTATTTGGAAATTGATAAATTAACTCATCTTGAACAACAAGTTTTAGTGGAAAAACATCTCATCAGTAAAAAGTTATTGACCAACCCAGAAAATAGATTATTAATTTTGAGCAATGATGCTTCTGTAGCTATCATGGTAAATGAAGATGACCATTTACGCATTCAATGTATGGCTTCAGGCTTAGATTTAAATACACCTTTAGCCAAAGCTTTTGCCATTGATGATGCCATTGAAGCTTATTTAAATATTGCCTTTGATGAAAAAATGGGCTATTTAACAGCTTGCCCTACTAACTTAGGCACAGGTCTTCGTGCTTCTGTCTTACTGCATTTACCTGCACTTGTGATGACTCAACAATTATCAAAAATTGTCAACATTTCACCACAATTAGGCTTAGCTATCCGCAATTTCTTTGGCGAAGATAATGCAGGTAATATTTTCCAGATAGATAATCAATTAACTCTAGGTTTTAAAGAACAAGAATTAATCGATAATCTCAATAGTACTGTAACTGAAATTATCTCCCATGAACGCGAAGCAAGAAAAGCCCTTTTAAATTATTCCCCTGATAAACTCGCTAATCGTGTATGGCGTTCTTTTGGTATTTTAAAATATGCTCGTTTTATCTCGGAAAATGAAATGCTTGATTTAGTAAGTAAAGTGCGCTTAGGTGTTGACCTTGATATCATTGATGAAACAAAACCTGAGCTTTTAAATATCTTATTGATTGCCAGTCAAAAAATTATATTCAAAACTTACAACAAAATGAAAATATGACACCACAAGAAATTGATAAACAACGTGCTCATATCATCAGAAAAATATTGCAAGAATTAGCCCCAGATATATCTATGAGCTGATTTTAATTACAGAAAGGATTTATTTATGCAAGGACGTTTTACTCAATCTGCTATAAAAGTCTTAAAATTAGCTCAATATGAAGCAAAACATTTAAAACATGCTCATGTAGGCACTGAACATATCTTACTTGGTCTATTACACGAAGGTACTAATGTAGCTGCTAAAGCTCTTTCTTCTATAGGTATAGATTTATATACAGTAAGACAAAGAGTTCATGAATTAGTGGAAAAAGAAGATTTTGACGATCTTGAAACTGAAGAAATAGGCTATTCTCCTGAAGCTAAAACTATCATGGAATATGCTGTCGAACAAGCCCAAGCTTTAGGGCATGATTATATTGGCACTGAACACATTTTACTTGGTATCATCTACGATACTGAAAGTATAGCTTGTGAAATTCTCATCTCTTTAGGCGCTGATTTAGATATTATCCATGATGCTATCTTGGATTTATTAAATGAAGATACTTTAAACGATATGCCTAAATTAAATGTCTTTAATGAAAACAAAGCTCCTAAAAAAGATAATAATACCAAAGATAACAAGCTAAAAAATAATTCTGCTACACCTCTATTAGACAAATATGGTAGAGATTTGAATATATTGGCTCAAGAAGAAAAAATTGACCCTGTAATCGGTCGCAATCGTGAAATTGAACGTGTAATTCAAATTTTATCTCGCCGTACTAAAAACAATCCAATTCTCATTGGTGAGCCAGGTGTGGGGAAAACTGCTGTTACAGAAGGATTGGCTCAACGTTTAATCAATGGCAATATTCCTAAAGTCTTAGCTTCTAAACGCATTATTTCTTTAAATATGGCAAGCTTAGTTGCTGGCACTAAATATCGCGGTGATTTTGAAGACAGACTCAAAAAAATCATTGATGAAATCATTGAAAATAAAAATATTATTTTATTCATTGATGAAATGCATACTCTCGTAGGCGCAGGTGCTGCTGAAGGCTCTATGGACGCTGCTAATATTTTAAAACCGGCTCTATCTCGTGGAGAAATTCAGGTAATCGGTGCTACTACTTTAAAAGAGTACAAAAATATATTGAAAAAGACTCTGCCCTTGAACGACGTTTTCAAACTATCATGGTGAATGAACCTAGCGCTGAAGATGCTATCAGCATTTTAAAAGGCATTCGCAATAAATATGAAGAATTTCATTGTGCTAAAATTACAGATGAAGCTATCAAAGCTGCTGTAAAAATATCTCAGCGCTACATCACAGATAGATTTTTACCAGATAAAGCCATTGATTTAATGGACGAAGCAGCTGCTAAGGTTCGCTTAAAAACAGTAAATATCCCTACAAATATTTCACAATTAGAACAAAAAATTCAAGATTTGAAAAAAGCTAAAGAAAAAGCTATTGATAATCAAGATTATGAATTAGCAGCTACTATCCGCGACCAAGAAATACAAATCAAAGAAGAATTAGCTACTGCTAAAGCAGCATGGGAAACACAAAATAATGCTCAAATAGCTGTAACTGAAGAAGATATTGCCGATGTCGCTACTCTTTGGACTGGTATCCCTGTAAAAAGATTAGTAGCTAAAGAAGCAGATAGACTTTTGCATATTGAAGATATAATTCATAAACGTGTAGTAGGTCAAAATGAAGGTGTAAACGCTGTAGCTAAAGCCATTCGCCGTGCTAGAGCAGGACTTAAAGACCCAAAACGTCCTATAGGTTCATTTTTATTTTTAGGCCCTACTGGTGTAGGTAAAACAGAATTAGCACGTTCATTGGCAGAAGCTATTTTCGGTGATGAATCCGCCATGATACGCTTTGATATGTCCGAATATATGGAAAAACATACAGTATCTCGTATGCTCGGTGCTCCTCCAGGTTATATCGGCTATGATGAAGGCGGTCTATTAACTGACGCTGTCCGTCGCAAACCATATGCTGTTATTTTATTAGATGAAATCGAAAAAGCCCACCCAGATATTTTCAATATTCTTCTGCAAGTCTTAGATGATGGTCGCCTAACTGACAGCCAAGGCAGAACTGTTGATTTCAAAAACACAGTCATAATCATGACATCAAATGCAGGTGCTTTTAAACTGCAACCACAAAAGACAAATACCATGGGCTTTGCAGTCAATGAAGATAAACAGATTAAACAAAATGCTAAAAAAATCGTCATGGACGAAGTAAAAAGACAATTCAAGCCAGAATTTCTCAATCGTATTGATGAAATAATCATCTTTGAACCACTAACTGATAAAGAACTGACTCAAATCGTTACTTTATTATTAAATGATGTTCAAAAGCGATTAGCTGAAATGGATATTGAATTAATCATCAAAGATGAAGTAAAATCTTATCTCTTAAAACATGGCACTGATACAATCTATGGTGCTAGACCGCTAAAACGTGCAGTTCAACGCTATCTCCAAGACCCACTTGCTGAACAATTATTGCAAAAAATATAAAATCCATGCAAAAAATAATTGTAGATTGTGTTGATGATAAATTGACTTTTAAAGTTGATGATGTATTGCCTACAGAAAATATCGAAAATCTAACAGATAATTTTGAGGTTACAAATAAATAATGAATAAAGTACAAAAAAATTTTTTAGCTGAAAAATCTTTGATAAAACGCATAAAAAATTTTACTTTAAATTTTTTAATCGCCATTGTTTGGCTAGTAAAATCCATGGCAAAATATCTCAAAAAATATTTACACATTAAATCCAAATAATAAAAAAATTACAAGGAAACTTATTATGGCTAAACGCAAAACCTTATATGTATGTCAAGAATGTGGCTATAGTGTTCCTAAATGGCTTGGCAAATGCCCAGGTTGTGGTCAGTGGAATACTTTAGTTGAAGAATTAGAAGAAGTTACTCCTTCTAATAATCGTGGTTTTAGCCTTAGTACAAATAAAACAAATAGTTCACCTAAACCCATAAAAGAAATTGCTACAGAAGATTTACCTAGATTTAGTGCTGGCTCTGTAGAAATGAACCGCGTTTTAGGTGGAGGTATAATTCCAGGGTCACTTGTCCTCATGGTCGGTGACCCTGGTGTTGGTAAATCCAGTTTAAATTTGCGTATTTGTGCTAATGTAGCTACTACCCATAAAGTTTTATATGTAACAGGTGAAGAAAGTGCTCGTCAAATTCGCATGCGAGCTGATAGATTAAATGCACTTCAAGATAATCTCTTTGTTCTAAGCGAAACAGATTTAGAACGCATTGAACGTCATGTACTTGAAACAAAACCTGATTTATTAATCATCGACTCCATTCAAACTATTTTTCGCCCTGATGTCCAAAGTGCACCAGGTAGCGTCAGCCAAGTACGTGAATGTTCTGTAAGCTTACTTCGCATTGCTAAACAAAATAATATCTCCATCTTCATCATTGGTCATGTAACTAAAGACGGCACACTTGCAGGTCCTCGTGTACTTGAACATATCGTTGACACAGTACTTTATTTTGAAGGCGAACGCAATGCTGAATATCGCGTTTTACGTGCTGTAAAAACCGCTTTGGTAATACTAATGAAATTGGTATTTTTGAAATGCGTGAAACTGGTCTTGTTGATGTTCCTGATGCTTCCAAAATGTTTTTATCTGAAGAAAATAGCAATGAATCTGGTACAGTAATCATACCTGCCCTTGAAGGAACTCGACCTCTTTTAGTAGAAATACAATCTCTAGTAGCTCCTACACCATACGTACCGCCACGCAGAACTTCTGACTCTATAGATATCAAAAAATTCAATTATTATTAGCAGTCTTAGAAAAACGCGTACATTTAAATATGGGTACTTGTGATGTATATGTAAAAGTAGCAGGTGGCATAAAAATAGATGACCCAGCTGTCGATTTAGCTCTTTGCTGTGCTATGGCTTCAAGTTTTCGCAATCAAAGTATCAAACCTCAAACTATTATCTTTGGTGAGGTCGGACTTTCTGGCGAAGTACGTTCTGTCAGTCAACCGGATATAAGAGTTCGCGAAGCTATTCGCATGGGCTTTACAAATATCATCTTACCTGCCAAAAACTTAGAACGCCTTGAACATTTTGCTTCAAATGTACAAATCCATGGTGTTCGTTATTTAAGTGAAGCCTTAAAAATTGCACTTAACTAGAGGTTTTATCATAAATATATTGGTACTTCTTTATTAAAAAACTTTTTAACTTTTTTACGGCAAAAAATTAATACTCAAATATCACTATCCGTACAAAAGAATAATTATGCTGTAAATATGTACAAAAAATTAGGTTTTAAAATTCGTTTCTCAAAATCAATCTGAATATATTATGAGTTTATGATTAAAAAATTATAATTTGATTATAATTTTGCAATCTTAATGGACTTTTGTTCATTATTTTAGTAGAATAAATTTATAACACATTCGCAAAGGGGGTTTAATTTCAACAGTGTTATTAAATAGAGTTTTAAAATTTTTTATAACAGTTTTTGCTGTTATCATTGGGCAACCTTACTAGAGTTTGCTAGTCCTGTTTTAGCCTATATTATTAGTGCTGAATTTTTACAAATTAACCTCGATATTTTAGATATGACTATGATGAATGCTCTATCTATTCTCATCGGTGGTATTATTGGTGGTTCTATTGGATTTATTTCTTCTTCTTATTGTATAAACAAGTTACGTATCTTCTCTATATGGGTAGAACGTCAGCTCAGTAAAATGCCAACACATGATGTTGTCGCTGGTGTTTTAGGTTTAGCTATCGGTCTTATTCTTGCTAATCTTTTAGGTGTCGCATTCTCTAGAATTCCTTTAATCGGTCCTTACATTCCAATCATTTTCAGTATTGTCTTTGGTTATTTAGGTTTATATATTACCATAAAGAAACGAAAAGATATTATTGCATTATTACCTTCTCGTATTAAAGAAGACGCTAATAAAAATGATGATAATTCGTCTGTGGATAAAATAAAGACAGAATTAAACACTCCATCATATAAATTACTTGATACAAGTGTTATTATTGATGGTAGAATTGCTGATATCTGCAAAACAGGTTTTATTGAAGGTACTTTATTAATCCCTGTTTTCGTATTGGAAGAATTACAATTCATTGCTGACTCTTCAGATTTACTCAAAAGAACACGCGGTAGACGCGGTCTTGATATCTTAAAACGCATTCAAACAGAATTTGATATGCTTGTAAAAATCGACCATCACGATTATGATGATGTTACAGGTGTTGATTCCAAATTAATCCGTTTAGGACAAGAAATCGGTGCTAAAATCATCACTAACGATTTTAATTTAAACAAAGTCGCTGATTTACAAGGCGTTCAAGTTCTCAATATTAACGAATTAGCTAATGCTATAAAACCAGTAGTTATTCCTGGTGAAACTATGGTAGTAACTGTAGTAAAAGATGGTAAAGAACAAGGGCAAGGTGTTGCTTATTTAGACGACGGTACAATGATTGTTGTTGAAGGTGGTCATAAACATCTCAATGAAACATTAGAAGTTGTTGTTACTTCTGTATTACAGACAGCAGCAGGACGCATGATTTTTGCCAAACCAAAATAAAAACTATGAAAAGACTATGGGGTTTATACTTCGTAGTCTTTTTTTAAGGAGGTATTCTTATGGTTTCTGTTATTTTTCCCGCAGCCGGTCAAGGAAAACGCATGGGACTTGGCTTCAACAAAATTTTCACTGAGCTTTCAGGTAAACCAATCTTAATTCAAACTCTACTTACTTTTTCTCGTTGTGATTGTGTTGATGAATTAATCATTGCTGTCGATATCAACGAGATGGAAATTATTCGCAAAGTCTTAAGTAAAATTCCTAAACTAAAACCTTACAAAATCGTAGCAGGTGGTTCTGAACGTCAATATTCTGTTTATAATGGCTTAATGGCAGTAGACCCTGCTTCTGATATCGTACTTGTTCATGATGCTGCTCGTCCTTTAATTTCTGAAACAGTAATCCAAAATGTAATCAATGAAGTCATGATATCTGGTTCAGCTGTTTGTGCCGTTCCTGTAAAAGATACTACAGCTGAAATCAATGAAATGGGCTTTATTGAACGAGTACCAGATAGAAACAAATTATGGGCAATTCAAACACCACAAGGATTTAAAAAAGAAATTTTAATTGAAGCTCATAAAAAAGCTCAAGAAGATAATTTCTTAGGTACTGATGAAGCTAGCCTTGTTCGTCGCACTAGCCATGCAGTAAAACTCGTTATGGGAGATTATAATAATATCAAAGTTACAACTCCTACAGATTTAGTCATCGCAGAAATGTTATTCGGACAAAAAGTAAAAAATCACGCTAAAATAAAAAATCTACTTCATTATTTAATGTAAGTCTTCACTT
>ENA-OPZD01000096-OPZD01000096.1-human-gut-metagenome-genome-assembly--contig:-NODE-96-length-34551-cov-2.724756_pt1 | contig 34551 bp, 43 predicted proteins | sample MGYA00242479_ERZ504495 | MGnify/ENA primary metagenome ERZ504495 (study PRJEB26092, sample SAMD00036286) | human gut metagenome | host: Homo sapiens | study: EMG produced TPA metagenomics assembly of... | reverse complement strand
ATCGCCATGGGAGTATTGGCTGCCTGGTTTGTGGCTGAGCAGATGACGAGCAGCACGTAAACGGGTGAAACTTTGACGGATGTGAACATATTTTTTATCTGGTAGTGTGGTGCGCCATTGGTGGATTTACATCTGCGAAGATTTTGTTCTGGATCACCAACTGGAGGGAATTTCTGCAGAATCCAAGGCAGATCATAGGATCAGATGGATTTGTGGTATATGGAGGAATCATCGGAGGAATTCTGGTGGGCTGGCTGTACTGCAGGATAAAGAAGTTGAAATTTCTGGAGTATTTTGATCTGATGATGCCATCCATTGCACTGGCACAGGGATTTGGCAGGATTGGATGCTTTCTGGCAGGCTGCTGTTATGGGAAAGAAACTTCAGGGCCTCTGGCGGTTACGTTTACAAATTCAGATTTTGCACCCAACAATGTTGCTCTGATCCCGACACAGATTTATTCCGGTTTTTGGATTTTGCCCATTTTCTGCTGCTGCTTTATGTGGCAAAGCATAAGAAAGCAGATGGACAGGTGGCTGCCTGCTATCTTATTTTCTACAGTATAGGAAGATTTGTGATCGAATTTTTCAGAGGAGATATTGAAAGAGGAAGCGTAGGAGTATTGTCGACTTCGCAGTTTATTAGTATTTTTACAACTGTGGCTGGAATTATACTATTACTGACTGTTGTGAAGAAAACAAAAGCAGGAAGCGAATATCAGTCTGAACAGTAAAGGTTAGAATTGTCATAAAGAGCATATATTGTGCATATCATGTATAAAAAATCCAGGGAGGACAGTAATGTTCGGACCTGACGATTTTGAAGTGCAGATACAGCAGGAAAACCCCCGGGCATTCATGCTGAGCCGTCAATACCGCCGGCACAGGATGAAGAGTACGGGGATTTTATTGTAAAACATGGACAGAATATGGGTGGAAAATTTCTTCCTGTGAATGAATTGTTTGGAATTCTATATATTCCGCTGAATGAGATTGGTCCGCTGGAAATTAATTCCTATACGTATGCATCTTTGCCGAAGTGTTATACATTTATGGATGCGGATGCATTAAATTCATCCGGGATTACGCGGTTACATAATCATCCCTATCTGAAACTTCAGGGAGAGGGCACAGTGATCGCAGTGATTGATTCCGGGATTGATTATCTGAATCCAATCTTTCGAAACGGAGATGTAAGCCGTATTGCATATATCTGGGATCAGACAATTCCGGGAAATGAGGATGAACAGGTTCCTTATGGAAAGGTTTTTACCGGAGAGGAAATTAATCAGGCATTGCTGTCGGAGAATCCACAGGAAATTGTACCCTCATTGGATGAGAACGGACATGGTACAGCTATGGCAGGGCTGGCAGCAGGCAATTTTGTACCCACAGAAAATTTCTCAGGAGCAGCTCCGAAAGCAACGATCATTGTGGTGAAATTAAAGAAAGCAAAATCCTATCTGAGAAAATTTTACCAGTATCCGCCACAGGCACCGGTATTTCAGGAAGACGACATTATGCTGGGGATTTCTTTTGCAGTGAAGATGGCACAAGAGATGGGAATGCCGGTTTCCGTTTGTCTGGGACTTGGCACCAATCAGAGCGCACATGTTGGTGATAGTGAGCTGAGTCGATATGTAGATTATATTAATGAAGATTCTCAGGTATCAGTATCTGTGGCAGCAGGAAATGAGGGTGCAGCACAGCATCATTATACAGCAGAGTTGGACTATGTGAAAAATCAGGATACTGTTGAACTTCGTATTGCGGATAAAGAAGAAGGATTTTCCATGGAATTTTGGGGAGATCCGCCGGATGACTATGGGATATCGTTACAGTCACCGGCAGGAGAAAAGCTGTATGTGAGCAGTTCTCTTGGTGCAGGTACTCAGGAATTAAGTTTCATTTTTGTGGAGACGAAAGTGCTGGTCAATTACGTAAAGATGGAGCGGATGACCGGGAAACAGCTGATTTATTTTCGCTTCTTTCATCCGGCAGCAGGTATCTGGAAGGTAAATGTCAGTAAAAAAGGAATATCGGGAAGCAGGTTTCACATGTGGCTTCCGGTGCAAGGGCTGATTTCGCCGGATACTTATTTTCTGGAGTCTACACCTTATATAACTGTTACTGCACCTGGGGATTCAACCAGAGGTATTACGGCAACAGCTTATCAGTATCTGGATAACAGTCTGTATTTTCAGGCTGGGAGAGGGTTTACTCCAAATAACCAGGTGACACCTGATCTGGCAGCACCGGGAGTAGATCTGCTCATTCCATTGCCGGGAGGGGCGTTTGGAAAGGCTTCGGGGAGCAGTCTTTCTTCGGCTGTTGTTGCAGGAGCAGCAGCATTGGTGCAGGAATGGGCGATCGTGAGAGGAAATATTCCTTATGCATCGGGAAATACGGTGAAGTTTTATCTGCAGAAAGGGGCAGTGAGAGAAGAACAGATGGAATACCCCAATCCGGGATGGGGATATGGAAGACTGGATCTGTATCGGACATTTGAGATTATAAACTGAAAGGTTTATGAAATACTGGAAAATACATATAAAAGATAAAATAATAACCAAATTTTAAGAGTAAATATTGTATAGTTTTAGACCAAAAATAATTAGGCTGTCTAATTGTTTTTTTGGACAAAAAATGTTACAATCGTACAAAAGAAATTGGGAGGCAATTATGAAGAGAGGCAGTATTTTTGAAACTGACGGAATCCCCCGCATGAGTGAGGCTTTACCCCTTGCCATGCAGCATGTCGTAGCTATGATCGTTGGCTGTGTCACACCGGCGATCATCGTTTCCGGAGCAGTTCCAGGCGGACTCTCCAGAGAAGACCAGGTTATCCTAATCCAGTCGGCACTGGTCATTGCAGCATTGTCAACTTTGCTTCAGCTGTTTCCGATTGGCGGAAAGGCGAAATTTGCAATTGGCTCAGGCCTGCCTATTATCATGGGTGTCAGCTTTGCTTACGTGCCAAGTATGCAGGCGATAGCGGAATCGTATGGAATAGCAGCAATCATGGGTGCGGAGATTGTTGGTGGTATCGTAGCAGTTGTTATGGGTTTGCTGGTCAAGAAGATTCGGGTATTTTTCCCGCCGCTAATCACAGGAACAGTCGTATTTACCATCGGTCTTTCCCTGTATCCGACTGCCATTAATTATATGGCAGGCGGTACCAGCAGTCCGAATTACGGATCCTGGCAGAACTGGGCAATTGCATTTTTCACGCTGATCGTTGTTACAGCTCTGAATCATTTTGGAAAGGGAATCTGGAAACTGGCATCTATTCTGATCGGTATTATAGTGGGATATCTGGTTTCTATTCCGTTTGGAATGGTAGATTTCTCAAGCATAGGGGAAGCAGGTGTCTGTCAGCTTCCATCTCTGATGCATTTTGGAGTACAGTTTGAGCCGTCTTCTTGTGTTGCACTGGGAATTTTATTTGCTATCAACTCTATTCAGGCAATCGGTGATTATTCAGCGACTACGATCGGAGCTATGGACAGAACACCTAAGGATGATGAACTGCAGCGTGGAATCGTTGGTTATGGTCTTTCTAACGTTGTAGGCGCATTGCTCGGCGGACTTCCCACAGCAACATACAGCCAGAACGTTGGTATTGTTACAACTACAAAGGTTATCAACCGTTGGGTACTGGGACTTGCAGCTGCAATTCTCGGTATAGCAGGTCTGGTTCCGAAATTCTCAGCTATCCTGACAACGATTCCTCAGTGTGTACTGGGTGGTGCAACTGTGTCTGTATTTGCATCGATCGCAATGACAGGTATGAAGCTGGTTGCTTCTGCTGAGATGGATTACCGTAATTCATCTATCGTAGGACTTGCAGCTGCACTGGGAATGGGTGTATCTCAGGCAACAGCTGCACTTGCAAGCTTTCCCACATGGGTAACAACAATTTTCGGTAAATCACCGGTTGTCCTTGCAACTATTATTGCAGTAATGCTTAATGTGATCCTTCCGAAAACACGGGATGAGCAGAAAGAAGAGGCAAAAAAGATTAAATAGAACAGAAACTGGAAGAAGACCACAGGGAATTCGGGGAATAAAAACAGAAACTGAATATGGGAAATATAAGGTGTGCTTTCACAGGGGGATGTGGGAACACACCTTTTTATTGAATTGCTATGGAAGGCAGTTGTATGATATAATGAAAAGCAATCACATTAAATCAAACGATACAGGAGGTTTCTTATGTCCAGAAAGAATCTGATCGTCGGTCAGTCCGGCGGTCCTACCGCAGTAATTAACAGCAGCCTTTACGGAGTTGTATCCGAGGGAATGCGTCATCCGGAAGCTATTGAGCATGTTTACGGAATGATAAACGGAATTGAAGGATTTTTAAATGGAACAGTTCTTGACTTTGCCGAAGCACTTCCGGGAGAGAAACTTGACGGTCTGAAAGTCACACCAGGTGCTTATCTTGGTTCCTGCCGCTATAAATTGCCGGAATCACTGGAAGATCCGGTTTATCCAAGACTTTTTAAAAAAATTTGAAGAAATGAATATTGGCTGGTTCTTCTATATCGGTGGAAATGATTCCATGGATACGGTGAGCAAACTTTCCCGTTATGCTGCGCAGACAGGCAGTGATATCCGTATCCTCGGAGAACCAAAAACAATCGACAATGATCTGATCCACACAGACCATACTCCGGGATTTGGAAGTGCAGCCAGATATGTAGCTTCTACAGTCCGCGAGATTACCATAGATGCAAATGTTTATGAAAAGAAATCCGTAACTATTATAGAAATTATGGGCCGCCACGCAGGATGGCTCACTGCTGCATCTGCACTTGCCCGCAAATATACAGGAGACAACCCTCTTCTCATCTACCTTCCGGAAACAGCCTTTGACCAGGAAGAATTTCTTAAAGCAGTAGAGAACTCCTTTGAGAAAAACTGCAATGTCATTGTCTGCGTATCAGAAGGAATCCATGACGACAAGGGCACATTTATCTGTGAATACGACAATTCCGTAGGCACTGATACCTTTGGACACAAAATGCTGGCAGGCTGTGGTAAATATCTCGAAAACCTTGTCAGAAACCGCCTCGGTGTAAAAGCCCGTTCTGTAGAACTCAACGTCAGCCAGCGTTGCTCTGCATCCATGATGTCCGCCACAGACCAGCAGGAAGCCATCAAAGCCGGAGAATTCGGCGTACAGGCAGCCCTCAACGGCGAAACAGGAAAAATGATCTCATTTATCCGCAAAGAAACCTCTGACGGAACCTATATCATGGAATGTGGTCTTGAAGACGTCAATGCCATCTGCAACGAAGAAAAAACAGTTCCACCAGAGTGGATCACAGAAGACGGATCTGACGTCACTGAAGCCTTCATAAACTACGCCCGCCCTCTGATCCAGGGAACAGTACAGATCCTCTGCGGCGAAGACGGCCTCCCGTCATTCGTATACCGCAAATAGTATCAAATAAATTGCGAATTCATTGTTTTTATATTTGCAAACTGCTGACATATATTATAACAGCGCAGGAAAATTAATGGTCTGGCGTGCATTTGCAGGATACTTAGATATTCTTAGACGATAAAAATATGCGTTATGAGCCCGCAGGGTCACTGTCTGAGCGACAGCGAGTTTGACCCTGCGGGCTCATGCTTTTAGCAGATTTTTTATCGCCTTAGAATATCTTAGTGTCCGAAACCGCACGCCAGACCATTAATTTTCCTGCGCGTCCGTCAGACAATAAATAAAATCACATATTATAATAAGCCGCATAAACCCCATTCATATCCAACAGCTCTTCATGCGTCCCCCTCTCAGCAATCCCATCCTCAGTGATCACAATAATCTCATCCGCATCCCTGATCGTAGAAAGTCTGTGCGCGATAGTAATAGTAGTACGGTTCTGTGAAAGCTCTTCAAGACTTTTCTGGATCCATCGTTCACTCTCATTATCCAGAGCGCTCGTAGCCTCATCAAGGATCAGGATCGGCGGATTCTTCAGGAACACACGTGCAATGGAAATCCTCTGTTTCTGACCGCCTGAAAGTCTTGTTCCGCGTTCTCCGACATAGGTATCATAACTGCTGTGGAAGTTCCATAATAAATCATGAATGCTTGCCCGCTTTGCAGCTGCAATAATCTCTTCATCAGAAGCTCCCGGTTTTCCATATGCAATATTATCCCGGATCGTACCGTCAAACAGATAGACATCCTGCTGTACAGTTCCGATATTATTTCTGAGACTCTTCAGAGTCAGGCTGCGGATATCTTTTCCATCAACAGTGATCCGTCCCTCTGTTACATCATAAAAAGCGTGGCAGAAGAGAACAGATAGTAGTTTTCCCGCCACCTGACGGACCCACAAGTGCCACAGACTTTCCGGCAGGGATATCAATAGAGATATCACTGAGAACAGGGGTATTATCGTCACTGTAATGAAAAGATACATGCTCATAGCTTACATGTCCCTTCACATCAGTAAGTTCTCTGGCATCCGGAGCGTCTGTGATCTCTGACTCTGTTTCCATAACATCAAGGAAACGGCGGAAGCCTGAAAGACCCTTTTGCATCATTTCTACCAACTCGACCAGAATCTGGATCGGACTGATAAAGATTCCGATATAAAGTGCATACATGGCAAGATCTGCAGTCTGCATTTCTCCGTTGGCAATAAGATAACCGCCATACACCAGAGTGACCAGATACATCATTCCCTGAAAGAACAGATTAGAGCTCATAAAGCTTCCCATACAGCGATAATTATCACGCTTTGAAAGCAGAAAGCTTCATTGCTTTTTTGAATTTGTTATGTTCAATATCTTCATTTGCAAAGGACTGTACCACACGGATACCGGAAAGTGTGTCCTGGAGACTTGCATTGACATCCCCGATCTTACGTCTGTTTTCCATAAAAGTTGTCTGCATTCGGGCATTCTGCTTAAAGGAAAACCAAAACATAACAATAACAAGGATGATCAGTGGAAATGCCAGTTTCTTATTGATAAAGAAAAGAAAGACAAAAGCACCGATGATCTTTACCAGAGAGATAAAAAGGTTTTCTGGACCATGGTGTGCAAACTCGGAAATATCAAAAAGATCACTGACCAGCTTGCTCATCATCTGACCGGAATTATTCTGACTGTAATAGGAAAATGAAAGCTGCTGGTAATGATCAAATAATTCCTGCCGCATATCCCGTTCCATATTTGCTCCCATCATGTGTCCCTGGCAGGTTACATAATATTTGCAGAGACATTGGAGCACATACATAAGAAAGAGTCCTCCTGCGATCACAGGCAGTGCATGAAGAATCCTTGACTGATCCTGAGTGAACAGTGTTTTTGTCATAGTCCGCAGGATCTGAGGATATGCCAGATCTATCAGACTGATCACGGCAGCACATATCAGATCAATAAAAAAGACCGTTTTATACGGACCATAGTAGTGGATGAATTTTTTGATAGTATTCATAAGATAAAATCCTTTCATCTGTGATAGAATATATGTGATTTTATAGTAACATAACAGAAAGGAAAGTCAATAGAGGGGCAGGAACAGGACTTTAAAATGAAGCTTTTTGTGTTATATTGTGGTTATGGTAATTTCACAGGAGAGGAAGATGATCTGATGCAGGACAGAAAGCTTGAACAGGCTCTGGAGATTTATTTTCAGGAAAATCCGGACAGAGAGTCCGATAAATATCAGGAGATACAGAAATACCTGAAGCTCAGAATACGTTCTGTAATGGAGCTTCTGATAGAGAATGAGGATACAGAAAGGATGGAGCAGATCGAGAAATGCGGATGGTTTTCCGCAAATGAACTGGAGAATTTTATAAGATGTGCACAGGAAAAGCAAAGTTGCGTTCTCTGGTATGGCTGCTTCATCTGAAGATAAAAATATGGATACAAAAAAGACTTTCACTGTAAACAACAACAGAGCAGGAACTTACCGGAAAAAAATCCTGCAAAACTGCAGAAATCAATTATATCTGGACTTTCCTTATCTGGACGGGGCATTTACAAGTCTGGAATACAAAGCAGACAGCAGCATTGATACAATTGGGACAGACGGGGAGCTGATTTATTTTAATCCGGTATTTCTTATGAAAAAATATCTGGAAGATCCGGCAGCAGTAAGAAGAGGATATCTGCACATGCTGCTTCACTGTCTGTACCTTCATATTTTCATGGAACCTGACAGAGATTCCGGTGAATGGGACAGGGAATGCGACTGTTTTGTAGAGCAGCTGATCGACAAGGCTGTCGGAGAAGGCAAAATCAGCCTGAAGAAAAGAAAATCAGATGATACACAGGTGAACACAAATACTTTTGATGATCACATATTCTGGCAGAGAACTGCCGGACAGGCATCAGGAGGCAGGAGAACAAAGGAAAAATGGGAACATATCCTTGCTTATACCTCACAGAATAAGACCGGTATGCAAAGCAGGGCAGGGACTCAGACAAACGATCAGCAGGAAGAACTGGATGAGATCTACCGCAGTAAATATGATTACCGGAAATTTCTGAAGCAGTTCTGCAGACTGCGGGAGGAAGTGGAGCTGGATACGGAGAGCTTTGATTATATTTTTTACAGCTTTGGAATGGAACATTATGGAAATATTCCATTGATAGAACCGTTGGAGTATAAAGAAGTAAACCGTCTGGAGGAGCTGGTGATCGCCATTGACACATCCGGTTCATGTTCAGGAGAAACTGTACAGAGATTTCTGGGTGAAACCTATGGGATTTTAAGTGAAAAAGAGAATTTTTTCAGCAGGATGAAGGTATATATCGTCCAGTGCGACTGTTTTATCCAGAAAGTGGATGTGATCCATTCTGAGGAAGAGTGGAAGGAATACATCCGGAACGTTAAGATCCAGGGCAGGGGAGGTACAGATTTCCGCCCTGTATTTGAATTGATCCGTCAGGAAAAAGAGAGAAAAGAACTGAAGAATCTCAGAGCACTGATCTATTTTACAGATGGTGACGGGATTTATCCGGGACAAAAGCCGGATTATGAGACTGCATTTGTATTTCTGAAACGGACGGACAAGATGAAACTGGTGCCGCCATGGGCGAAATGTCTGATCACAGGAACGGGACAAACTGCGGAGCAGATGTCAGTTTGAGTAAATAATGTTACTGTTCACTGGTAATATCCCGCGAGGTGTTTTTTGTGAGCGAAGGTCACAGAAAATCCGAGACATACCGCGCGAATTTATGCGATTAGCATAAATTCTGTGCATCGCGAAGCGTGTTGCTGGGAACGGAGTGAACAGTAACTAAATAATTAGCAGGAGTATGATAATAAAATGAACATACAGGAAGCAAAAACAGAAATCTGTAATACACTTCGTGCATATCTGGCGAGGATGAGAATGGATATTATACTTATCCTCTGATCCGTCAGAGACGCTGTTGCTGATCGGTCCGCCGGGAATCGGCAAAACTGCCATTATGGAACAGGCGGCAGCAGAGTGCGGTGTGGGACTTGTAGCCTACACCATTACCCATCACACCCGTCAGAGTGCCATCGGTCTTCCGGAGATCGTTAAACGGAATTACGGTGGAAAAGGAATGATGGTGACAGATTACACAATGAGTGAGATCGTGGCATCTGTCTATGATTGTATGGAGAATACAGGCAGGAAAGAGGGAATCCTGTTTATTGATGAGATCAACTGTGTGTCTGAAACCCTGGCACCGGCAATGCTGGCACTTCTCCAGAATAAAACCTTTGGAAGTCATAAGATTCCGGAAGGCTGGATTCTGGTAGCAGCGGGAAATCCACCGGAGTATAATAAATCTGTCAGGGAATTTGATATTGTCACACTCGACCGTGTCCGTAAGCTTACAATTGAGCCTGACTGCGATATCTGGCTGAAATATGCAGGACAGCAGAAGGTGCACCAGGCAATCATTTCTTATCTGTCTGTGAAGAAAAACAATTTCTATGCGGTGGAGAATACAGTAGACGGTAAATTCTTTGTGACTGCCAGGGGATGGGAGGATCTTTCAAGACTTCTGCAAAGCTATGAAAAGCTGGGGATCGGGATCAGTGAGGAACTGGTGGAGGAATTTCTCCAGAAAGAGGAAACAGCCAGAGATTTTGCAGGTTTTTATCAGTTATATACAAAGTATGGGGAGGATTATGAAATCCCGTCGATCCTGTCCGGAAATCTGAGCCGGGAGAATCTGGCGCTGAAGGAGAAGATGGCTGCAGATGGAGCTTTTGAGGAGCGTTTTGCAGTTGTAAATCTGATCCTGGGGGCATTGAGAGAAAAAGCGGAAGAATATGGACAGGCAGATCATCAGCTTGAGGTACTCTATGAGATGCTTCTGCATCTGAGAACTCAGGTGAGAAAGAATGCTGAGGAAGAGAAGCTGGGAATTTCATTGCTTGAAGAATTTGTGCAGGAACAGGAAAACAGTCTGCAGATCAAAGTAAAGATGGAACTGATCTCAGTAAGAGAACAGAAATATCAGGAGACGGCAATCCGCAGGCTGAGGGAATATATTCTGACAGCAAAGAAAGAACATGTGCGGTCAGCTGAAAATGGATTTAAGCGGATCAGTAAATGTTTTGAAAAAGAAGCAGTATGCAGAGAAGATATGATCCAGAAACTCCAGGGAGAACTGCAGAATGCCTTTTCATTTATTAAAGAGAGCTTTGGCGAAAATCAGGAAATGCTGCTTTTCGTGACAGGGATCACAGCGGATAAGTCAATGACTTCGTTTATTGCCGGAAATGGCTGTCCGGCATATTTTGAACACAGCGAGATGCTTTTTATATAATAAAGAAGAAAATGAACTGCGAAAAAGCGTGTCTGGAGGCAGTGCATGATGGATTACAGGAAGAATGATGTGACCGGGTATAATAGTCTGTCACAGACAGCGGTTGGAAACGGATGTCTGTATATTATATAGAAGTCAATCAGACAGCAGCTGATACATAGCAGCAATGTGCTGCGGAAATGGAGGAAGAATGTCAGAAAAACAGCCTAAAAAAAAGAAGACAGCAGGGGATGTTGTGTTGACGGTTGTTCTGATCGCAGCAATCTGTGTATTCTGTTATGCAGGATATAATCTGTTTCATATTTATACAGAATATAAGAAAGGTACGGATGAGTACAATTCAATCACACAGATGGCGGTAACAGAACGAGATCCGGATGGAGAAGCGGCAGGACCGGAAGCCGGCAGTGAGCTGAAAGCACCTATGGATATTGACTTTGCATCTCTTAAAAGTGTAAATAATGATGTAGTGGGATGGATTTATGTGGAAGCAGTGCCGGATATCAATTATCCCATTGTGCATGGCAAAGACAATGAAACTTATCTTCACAGAACCTATGAGAAGAATTACAATTTTGCAGGTACTATCTTTGTGGATTATGAAAACAAAGGGGATTTCAGTGACTGTAATACGATCGTGTATGGCCATAATATGAAAAATGGTTCCATGTTTGCACAGCTTAAGAAATTTACACAGGATGAGGAGACTTATAAGAAGAGCAAATATTTCTGGATCTTTACACCTGAGAAAAACTACAGGTATGAGATTATCTCCGCGTACACTACAGGTGTGAACAGTGATACCTATACCCTGTTTAAGGGACCTGGTGAGGAATTTGAAAAATATCTGGAAAAGATCAGAGGATATTCCGAGATTCAGACAGATGCAGAAGGAATGAACATAAAGGACAAGATCATTACTCTGTCTACCTGTACAGGAAACGAGGCAACCCGTTATGTTGTCCAGGGAAAACGTGTAGATACACTTGATGTCGAAAAGTAGAAGTTAAGAGGATAAAATCATCCGCTTTGCTATTTGATTCGGTTAAAGAACAGTTGTCTGAATCAGAAGAAAGGTGTATTGCTGTAAAAGCAGATGATAAAATTGCAGTAACAGTGTTTGGAAAAAATAAAGGAGGAATTCTAAATGGCAGGAGAAGTTGAGAGATTACAGGAATTTGTAGACAAATATGACAATATTGTCTTCTTCGGTGGAGCAGGTGTTTCCACAGAGAGCGGAATCCCGGATTTCAGAAGTCAGGACGGACTTTATCATCAGAAATATGACTATCCTCCGGAAACGATCTTAAGCCATACATTCTTTATGAGAAAGCCGGAAGAATTTTTCAAATTCTACAGAGACAAGATGCTTTGTGACACTGCAAAACCAAATGCAGCACATCTGAAGCTGGCAGAACTGGAACAGGCAGGAAAACTGAAAGCAGTTATTACCCAGAATATCGATAATCTGCATCAGATGGCGGGTAGTAAGAAAGTGCTGGAGCTTCATGGAAGTGTATACCGCAATTACTGCATGAAGTGTCACAGATTTTATGATTTTGCCCACATGAAAGCATCCACAGGTGTTCCGAGATGCGAATGTGGTGGAATTATCAAGCCGGATGTGGTATTGTATGAAGAAGGTCTGGACAATCAGACGATCAATGAAGCAGTGAAGGCAATCTCAGAGGCACAGGTGCTGATCATAGGGGGAACTTCCCTGGCTGTTTACCCGGCAGCAGGACTGATCGATTACTTCCGGGGAGAGCATCTTGTAGTGATCAACAAATCCCCGACTCCGAGAGACAGATATGCAGACCTTCTGATCCAGGGGCCGATCGGACAGGTATTTTCACAGATTCATTGCTAGCGTGTCTGAAAAATCAAGGGTAACTGTTCAGCGGTTCGCTATTTGGCGAAGTACCGGACAGTTACTGTCAAAGTTATATAAGAGGAGTAAGAGATTATGGGACTTCCCTATGAAGTTGGTGATATTGTTACATTAAAGAAAGTCCATCCCTGCGGAAGCAGAGACTGGGAAATCTTAAGGGTAGGTGCTGATTTCCGCCTGAAATGTACAGGATGTGGACATCAGATCATGGTACCGCGCAAGATGGTTGAGAAAATACTAAAAATTTGATAAAAAAGAAAAATAGTACTTTACAGACACGAAAACTATGTTAGAATCAACACTCGTGATATATTTTATATCCTTGCTCTTTGACAGGCAAAGGGCCAACAGACCATAAGGAGGTAAAGCAAGACATGAACAAGTACGAGTTAGCATTAGTTGTTAGTGCAAAAGTTGAAGACGAAGTACGTGATGCAGTTGTTGAGAAAGCAAAAGGATACATCACACGTTACAACGGCACTATCACAGAAGTAGAAGAATGGGGTAAGAAAAAATTAGCTTACGAAATTCAGAAAATGCATGAAGGCTTCTACTATTTCATTCAGTTTGAAGCAGACGCACAGTGCCCGGCGGAAGTTGAAAGACACGTTCGCATCATGGACAATGTATTAAGATACTTAGTCGTAAGAAAAGACGCATAATCTTATACAGGGTGGATTTTAGAAGGCACCATTAATTGATCCGTTCAACCATTCAAAGCAGAAACGAAGAGGTATTTATATGAACAAAGTAATTTTAATGGGACGCTTAACAAGAGATCCTGAGGTGAGATATTCCGCAGGAGAGAATGCATTGGCAATTGCCAGATATACACTGGCAGTAGACAGAAGATTCCGCCGTGACGGTGAAGCAACAGCAGACTTTATCAGTTGTGTATCCTTTGGACGTACAGCCGAGTTTGCTGAGAAGTATTTCCGTCAGGGACTTAAGATCATTGTTTCAGGACGCATTCAGACAGGCAGCTACACCAATCGTGATGGCCAGAAGGTTTATACCACAGAGGTAGTAGTTGAGGAACAGGAGTTTGCTGAGAGCAAGGCAGCCAGCGATAATTACGCAGCTTCCCATCCTCAGACATCAGCACCTGCACCATCCATGCCAGCTCCGGGAGCAGCCAGTGCAGACGGTTTCATGAACATTCCGGATGGAATTGATGAAGAACTGCCGTTTATTTAATACAAACTGATAGAATAAAATAGGAGGAAAGCAATCATGGCTTACAATAGAGGCGAAAGACCAGACTCTCCAATGAAGAGAAGAGGCGGCCGCAGAGAAAGAAAAAGTTTGCGTATTCTGTGGTAAAGAGAATAACGAGATCGACTACAAGGATGTAAGCAAAATTAAGAAAATATGTTTCTGAAAGAGGAAAAATTCTTCCAAGAAGAATCACAGGAAACTGTGCAAAACATCAGAGAGCACTGACAGTTGCTATCAAGAGAGCACGTCATATGTCTATGATGCCATACATTCAGGACTAATTCTGAAGATGATAAATGCTGCTCCGCATTTGGCGGAGCAGCATTTTTGCATTATTTACGAGAATTGCTATATAACAGAATGAACAGTAACACACAATAACCATTATTTTTGTGCGTTCTTCTGTTGCTATGGTAAATTCTGTTCAAATCTGTTATAATATGATTCAAAGGGCGTTTTTCACAGAACCTGCCTATATGCAGCACATTTGCTGTGTACAGGCGAAACAAATAGAATGATGAAGAACGGAAAGAAAGATATGAGTGATAAACTGAAATTAAAAGGGCATATGAAAGCATTCATGCGGTGGCCTCTGATTCTCTCGGCTTTACTGATCGTACTTAATATCTGGGTATATTTTGTCAGCGTGAAGGCTGGTATTATTGTGTCAGGTGGAATCCTGATTTATGTGGGATGTGCAGTAATAATACTCCGATGCCACAGACCGTTCATTGTAAATGAACTGATAGCCTTTGCCAATCAGTATGATTCGCTTGAAAAGAGAATCCTTGAAGAACTGGCATTGCCCTATGCCATTATGGATATGAATGGCAGAATGATCTGGTCCAACAAAGTATTTGCGGAGCTTACAGGTAAAGATCAGTTTTTATAAGAAAAAATGTCAGCACTGTTTTTTCCGGATGTAACAGCTGACAAATTACCGGTCGCAGATAAGAAAGAGACTGCTGAGATCAGTACTCGATTTGGAGAGAAGACTTATCGTATTTCCATGCAGAGGGTGTCTCTTGGTGAAGTGGTTGCCAAAAGTGAGTTTCTGGAGAATTCAAACAGGAATGCCAGCCTGATCGCCATGTATCTGTATGACGATACAGAACTGAAGTCTTACATTAAAAAGAATGAAGACAATAAGCTTGTTGTAGCGTTGGCTTATCTGGATAACTATGAGGAAGCACTTGAGAGTGTAGAGGATGTGAGACGTTCACTTCTGATTGCTCTGATTGACCGGAAGATTACGAAATATTTTTCCAATTTCGATGGTCTTGTAAAGAAACTTGAGAAGGACAAATATTTCCTGATCATGCGCCAGAGTTCGCTTGAGGCTCTGAAAGAACAGAGATTTCATATTCTGGACGAGGTAAACAAGTTAATAATCGGAAGTAGAGATGGCGATCACTTTGAGCATTGGTGTGGGACTGAATGCCTCCACTTATCTTCAAAATTATGAGTATTCACGTATTGCTATAGAGATGGCACTTGGACGTGGCGGTGATCAGGTTGTTATTAAGAATGGAAATAATATTACCTATTACGGCGGAAAGACTCAGCAGATGGAGAAGAATACCCGCGTAAAAGCCAGGGTAAAAGCGCAGGCACTGAAAGAGTTTATGAGTACGAAAGACAGAGTCGTTGTCATGGGACATAAAATCACAGATGTGGATGCGTTGGGAGCAGCAATCGGTATTTTTCGTGCAGGTAAAACACTTGGAAAATCTGTCAGTATTGTAGTGAATGATCCGACAAAATCTATCAGACCGTTGATCGCAGGATATGTGAATAATCCAGACTACGAGCCATCTATGTTTGTGGACAGCGAGCAGGCTAAAGATATGGTAGATAACAATACAGTGGTGGTTGTAGTTGATACTAACAGACCAAGCTATACGGAATGCGAGGAGCTTCTGCACATGACAAAGACAATTGTTGTGCTGGATCATCACAGGCGGGGAAGCGAAGTGATAGAGAATGCGGTGCTTTCCTATGTGGAGCCTTATGCATCCTCAGCCTGTGAGATGGTAGCAGAGATCCTGCAGTATTTCTCGGATGACCTGCGTATCCGCAATATGGAGGCTGACTGTCTCTATGCGGGAATTATGATCGATACAAACAATTTTACTACAAGAGCAGGTGTACGTACCTTTGAGGCTGCTGCATTCTTAAGAAGGAGTGGAGCAGACGTGACCAGAGTACGTAAACTGTTAAGGGATGATCTGAAATCTTATCAGGCACGTGCAGAAGCAGTGAGAACTGCACAGATTTACAGAGAATGCTATGCCATTGCCAGATGTCCAAGTGAAAATCTGGACAGTCCTACAGTTACAGGAGCACAGGCAGCCAATGAGCTTCTGAATATTGCAGGGGTTAAGGCATCGTTTGTACTGACTCAGTACAATAATGAAGTTTATATCAGTGCCAGGGCTATTGACGAAGTCAATGTACAGGTAATGATGGAAAAGATGGGCGGAGGCGGTCATATGAATATTGCCGGTGCCCAGGTCAAGGCTTCTCCGGATGAGGTGGAGAGAATGCTTAAAGACATCATAGATCAGGAATATCAGGAGGAAAACACAAAATGAAGGTAATCTTACTTGAAGACGTAAAAGCACTTGGAAAAAAGGGACAGATCGTAAATGTAAGTGACGGATATGCAAGAAACATGATCCTTCCTAAGAAACTGGGGCTGGAGGCAACTCCTAAGAATTTAAATGATCTGAAACTTCAGAAAGCAAACGAAGAGAAGGTCGCAAAAGAAGTATATGAAGCAGCACAGGCATTTGCAAAGGATCTCGAGACAAAAGAAATTATCCTTACACTGAAAACAGGAGAAGGCGGAAGAACCTTTGGTTCCGTTTCTTCCAAAGAAATCTCTGAAGCAGCAAAGAAACAGTTGAATCTTGACATTGATAAAAAGAAACTGCAGCTTCCTGAGCCAATCCGTACACTTGGTGTTACCCAGGTGCCTGTCAGATTACATCCTAAGGTAACAGGAACTCTTAAAGTATGGGTAAAAGAAGCATAAGTCTTCCGGAGGGATAAAGAATGGAAGAAGCGCTGATTAAAAGAATACTCCCCCACAGTATAGAGGCAGAGCAGTCTGTAATCGGCTCAATGATCCTGGACAGAGATGCGATCCTTGTGGCATCTGAGATACTTACCAGTGATGATTTTTATCAGAAACAATATGGCATCATCTTTGATGCAATGGTGGAATTGTGTAATGAAGGGAAACCGGTAGATCTGGTGACCCTTCAGAATCGTTTAAAGGAGAAAGAACTCCCGCCGGATATCAGCAGTATGGAATATGTAAGAGATCTGATCTCAGCGGTTCCTACTTCTGCAAATGTGAAGTACTACGCAAAGATCGTCAGTGAGAAAGCAGTTCTTCGCAGACTTATCAAGGCAAATGAAGAGATTGCCAACACCTGCTATCTGGAGAAGGAGAATACAGAGATTATTCTGGAAGAAGCGGAAAAAAACTGTTCAATATTCTCCAGAGACGCAACAATGAAGAATATGTTCCAATCCAGCAGGTGGTTCTGAATGCCATTAATAACATTGAGAAAGCGTCTAAGCTTAAAGGTTCTGTAACAGGTATTCCCACAGGCTTTATGGATCTGGATTATAAAACATCCGGTATGCATCCTTCTGATCTGGTGCTGATCGCAGCCCGTCCTTCCATGGGGAAAACAGCCTTTGTACTGAACATTGCACAGTATATGGCATTCCGAAAGGATGTCACAGTTGCCATATTCAGTCTGGAAATGTCAAAGGAACAGTTGGTGAACCGACTTCTGGCAATGGAATCTCATGTAGATTCCCAGAATATGAGAACAGGTAATCTGAAAGACGAGGACTGGACAAAACTGGTAGAAGGAGCAGATATTATCGGTAAATCTAATCTGATCATTGATGACACGCCGGGTATTTCCATTGCGGAAATGCGTTCCAAATGCAGGAAATATAAGCTGGAACATAATCTCGGGATTATCATGATCGACTATCTGCAGCTGATGAGCGGAAGTGGAAAAAGTGATTCCAGACAGCAGGAAATTTCAGATATTTCCCGTTCTCTGAAAGCTCTTGCCAGAGAGCTGAATGTGCCGGTGATCGCATTGTCTCAGCTCAGCCGTGCGGTGGAACAGCGTCCGGATCACAGACCAATGCTTTCGGATCTTCGAGAATCCGGAGCCATTGAACAGGATGCCGATGTGGTAATGTTTATCTACAGAGATGACTATTATCATAAGGATACAGAGAAGAAGGACATTGCAGAGATCATCATTGCCAAACAGAGAAACGGTCCCATCGGAACAGTAGAACTGGTATGGCTGCCGAGATATACACAGTTTGTGAATATGAAGAAATAATCTATCTCAGAGGAGTTTGATCTTTGACTTGAATAATATTATAGCAATCCTCTAAAATAATGCATCTTAATCCAGCCCATCAGAGTGTGAAATCCTGCTGAATTGTCTTAAATGCATTATTTACGAGGATTGCTATAGAAAAATTTCACAGGGAAACAGTATCAGGGGGAGAATCCGGTACTGTTTCCCTGTTTTTTGTGTCAAAATAAAGTTTTATAGGGAAGTTTGTCAATCGAAACTTCTTGCAATCTCGCTATGGCGTTTTATAATAAATATACATGATATCAGGATTATGACAGCTGTTTTTTACAGTGCAGTGGTTCAATGATATCAGGTGATAGATTGAGTTGTTGATATGCATCAGTGGTTTCTGATGAAAAAATGGACTCAAAAGGAGGAGGGGCAGCATGGAGCAGCGGTATACTGTGACTCAGACCGCAGAAATCCTTGGCGTGAGGGCATCGGTCCTCCGGTACTGGGAGGAAGAACTGGAACTGAGGATATGCAGGAATGAGCAGGGACATCGTTACTATACAGGAAATGATATTACGCTTCTGGCTAATATAAAGGAACTAAAGAAAAGAGGACTTGCCCTGAGAGCGATCAAAGAACTGGTTCCAAGAATTTCAAGGACTGCACCCGGGACTACTGCGAGCAAAGTGAAGCTTCTTGAAGATGAACAGCCTGAGAGGGAAAAAATACTTGAATTTCAGAAAATCATGGAACGTCTGATCGCTCAGGAGCTACATATGAAAAAAGAGGGAGAAGACCAGTGCCGGGATCTGGATGAAACGATCCGTAACAGACAGCTTGCGAGAAAAGAGGCTGCTGCAGCACTGGAAAAAAGAAGCAGGAGGATCAGAAGAAAACATTTGTAAAAGTTATCCATAAAGAAAACAGCTTCGTCTCTGCGGTAAACAGAGATGAAGCTGTTTTGAAATCATGAATTATTCTGCTGGATGAATAGCCTCTGTTGGACATGCATCTGCACATGTTCCGCAGTCTAAGCATGCATCAGCGTCGATTACATAATGCTCATCTCCCTGAGAGATAGCTTCTGCAGGACATTCGCTTTCGCATGTTCCACAGCTTACACATTCGTCTGAAATTACATATGCCATAATTAGAATCCTCCTTATCGTAATAACGTTTTTAGGCCCCTTTCGGGGTTCTGCATACATTTTTAATATATCTTTGTCTGAATTACAAGTATAAAAATCAGATACATTATAAAATAATATTAAGTTAGCATTTGCTTACTTTACCTGCAGATTACAAATAGCTGACGGACATGTGAATGTCTGTCCGAGCAGAGAAATTATCCTGCCAAAATACAGGCATTTGTATGATGGAAAATAGTCTGTTAATATACAAAAAAATAAGAGTATCAAAAAGAAAGTGCGTTTTGCTGAATTTATTGACAATTCAGACATAAACGGTTATAGTAAAGATACTTGCAAGGAGGCATAACACAGAAAGTTGTGCCTCTTTTGTTCCGTAGCAGGAATCAGAAAACAAATAGAAAGAATGGAGGAATGAAGAATGAAGAAAGCATTGGCAATTGGACTTGCAACAGTAATGGCGGTTTCCATGAGTGCACCGGTATTTGCAGAAGATGAAGGCAAAGGGATTGCAAAAGAGGACCTGAAAGTAGGAGTGATCTATATCGGTGATGAGAATGAAGGTTACACAGCAGCTCATATGAAAGGAATTGATGAGATGGAAGAGAAGCTTGGTCTTGACGATTCTCAGATTATTGAGAAAACTCTCATCGGTGAAGATGAAGGATGCTATGATGCGGCAGCAGACCTTGCAGATCAGGGATGTCAGATCATCTTTGCAAACAGCTTTGGACATGAGACTTATATACTGGAAGCGGCAGGGGAATATCCGGAGGTTCAGTTCTGTCATGCAACAGGAACACAGGCTGCATCCAGCGGACTTTCCAATATGCATAACTATTTTACAAATATTTATGAAGCACGTTACGTGTCAGGTGTAGTTGCAGGTCTGAAACTGAATGAAATGATCGAGGACGGCACAGTAAAAGAAGACGCATGCAAGATGGGTTATGTAGGTGCATTCCCATACGCAGAGGTTATCTCCGGTTATACAGCTTTCTATCTTGGCGCGAAGAGCGTATGCCCGTCTGTAACAATGGAAGTAAAATATACAAACAGCTGGGCAAGCTTTGACCTTGAGAAAGAGTGCGCAGATGCTCTGATCTCTGACGGCTGCGTACTGATCAGCCAGCATGCAGATACAACAGGTGCTCCTACAGCATGCGAAGCAGCAGGAGTTCCATGTGTAGGTTATAATATTGATATGACATCTGTTGCTCCGAACACAGCACTTACTTCTGCATCTATGGACTGGGGTGTATATTATACATACGCAGTACAGTGTATGCTTGACGGCACAGCAATTGATACTGACTGGTGTAAAGGATTTGCGGAAGGTGCAGATAAGATCACAGCTCTCAATGACAAAACTGTAGCAGAGGGTACAGAAGAAAAGGTCAAAGAAGTGGAAGATGCGCTCATTGATGGTTCCCTTCATGTATTTGATACATCTGCATTTACAGTAGACGGCAAGGAACTTGATACTTATAAGAAGGGTGATACAGAGTACATTTCTGACGGATACTTCCATGAATCTGAATATGGTTCCGCACCTGCATTTGATATTGCGATTGATGGAATTACATCTATTACAGAATAAGAAAATTGCTGGAGCTGCAAAGCGCGGAGCAATTCATGACAGCAGGGCTGCCCGGGCGGCAGCTCTGCTGTTTTCATATCGTACGTGCAAAAGAAGTCTTGAAGTCTTCTGACAGAAGGTTTCTTTTGCTGTATTATGGAGTATACAGGAGAGCAATTCCATAATTCAGAAGTAGGATTAAATGATATCGGCAGTCAAAGAGACAGGACTTTTACTGTAGATTGGATATCATTAGATAAAAAGGAGGAAACGATAGTGGGAGAAAACTATGCACTTGAACTTAGAGATATTTCCAAGAGTTTTGGTTCGGTCCAGGCGAATGATCATGTAGATCTCACACTGAGAAAATCGGAGATTCTTGCAATTCTGGGGGAAAACGGAAGCGGAAAGACAACTCTGATGAATATGATCTATGGAATTTATTATCCGGATGAAGGACATATTTTTGTAAATGGAAAAGAAGTAACGATCCGTTCACCGAAAGATTCCTATGAACTGGGAATCGGTATGGTACATCAGCATTTTAAACTGGTAGATGTACTGACAGCAGCAGAGAATATTGTTCTGGGACTTCCGGGAAAGGGAAAGCTGGACATGAAGAGGATCACAGAGGATATTCAGAAGCTGGCAGATAAATATGGCTTTGAATTGGATCTGTCACAGAAGATCTACGAAATGTCCGTTTCCCAGAAGCAGACAGTTGAGATCATAAAGATGCTCTACCGTGGCGCGAGGATTCTGATCCTGGATGAGCCGACTGCAGTTCTGACACCACAGGAGTCTGACAGGTTATTCGATATTTTGAGAAATATGAGAAAAGATGGATGTTCCATTATGATCATCACGCACAAACTCCAGGAAGTTCTGGCGTTATCAGATCGTGTGGCAATCCTCAGAAAAGGAAAGTATATTGATACAGTAGAAACAGCTCAGGCAAATGCACAGAGTCTGTCAGAGATGATGGTAGGCGGCAGAGTAGATCTCAATATCGACCGTCCTGAACCGGAGAATGTAAGGAAACGATTAGTAGTCAAAGGTCTGAACTGTAAAAACAAAGAAGAGGTAAAAACTCTGGATGATGTTGATCTGACAGTAAATGCAGGAGAGATTCTGGGTATTGCCGGCATTTCCGGAAGCGGCCAGAAAGAATTTCTGGAGGCAATTGCAGGACTCCAGGCAATAGAGAGCGGTTCGATCACCCTGTTTGATGACAATGGAAAAGGAACAGAGCTTGCAGGAATGGATTCTATCTCCATTAATAAAGCAGGGATCAGCCTTGCTTTTGTTCCGGAAGACCGTATTGGTATGGGGCTTGTGGGCGATATGGATATGACCGATAATATGATGCTCAGAAGCTATCGCAATGGCAAAAAGTCCATTCCTGGATCGAAAAGGTCCAAAGGCACTGGCGTTAAAAATCAAAGAACAGCTTGAAGTCATGACTCCAAGTATTTCTGCACCTGTCCGTCAGATGTCAGGAGGAAATGTGCAGAAGGTTCTGGTAGGAAGAGAAATTGCCCAGAATCCGAAAGTGCTTCTGGTAGCTTTCCCAACTCGAGGGGTGGATGTCAATACTTCCCATGTGATCTACCGCCTTCTGAATGAACAGAAGAAAAAAGGGGTTGCAGTAGTCTGTGTTATTGAGGATCTTGATGTAGTTCTTGAACTGTGTGACAGGATTGCAGTGTTCTGCGGAGGTAAAATCAGCGGAATTGAGGATGGAAGAACTGCAACGAAAGAAGGAATCGGGATTCTTATGACGAAGCATGAAAAAGGAGGGACACAGGCATGAAGAAAGAACCTTTCTTACAGGTAAGTAAAAGAAGAAACAAAGCCAGATGGCAGGAACGTCTTCTGATCCGTTTCATTGCATTGATCCTTGCACTGATCGTGTGCGGAGCGGTGATCGTTGCCCTGGTAAAGATGAATCCGGTGGATGTCTATAAGGCAATTTGGGATGGAGCAATGGGTTCGGAACGCCGTCTGTGGCAGACCATACGAGATACAATGGTACTGCTGTGTATTTCCATTGGTCTGGCACCTGCATTTAAAATGAAATTCTGGAACATCGGTGCAGAAGGTCAGATCCTGATCGGTGGTGCCTGCTCTGCTGCCGTCATGATCTATGCAGGAGATAAGATGCCTACAGGGTTACTCCTGATCGTAATGTTTGTGGCAAGTGCACTTGGCGGAATGATCTGGGGAATGATCCCGGCTGTATTTAAAGCAAACTGGAATACAAATGAGACACTGTTTACTCTGATGTTGAATTATGTTGCCATGCAGGTAGTAACTTATTGTATTGTATTCTGGGAAATCCGAAAGGTTCCAATACAGTCGGTATCATCAATCAGGCTACAAAAGGCGGATGGCTTCCGGAATTGTTCGGACAGAAATATGGCTGGAATGTAGTCATTGTCCTGATTCTGACAGTGGGAATGTTCATTTATCTGAAATACTGTAAGCAGGGCTATGAGATCGCAGTAGTAGGTGAGAGCGAGAATACTGCCAGATATGCCGGTATCCAGGTGAAAAAGGTTATTATCCGTACAATGGCAATCTCCGGTGCAATCTGTGGTATCGCAGGTTTTGTTATTGTCAGCGGAGCCAGCCATACGATTTCCACTGCAACAGCAGGCGGTCGTGGATTTACTGCGATCATTGTCGCATGGCTTTCCAAGTTTAATACATTTATTATGGTTGCAGTTTCCTTTGGCATCGTATTTATGGACCAGGGTGCCGTACAGATTGCAACACAGTATGGACTGAATGAGAATGCTTCCAATGTTCTTCTGGGAATCATTCTGTTTTTCCTGATCGGTGCAGAATTCTTTATCAACTACAGAGTAAAGCGTGCAAAGAAATAGGAGGTAGCGGCAATGAGTGTACTGATAGTTTTTATTCAAAAAGCAATTGTCCAGGGCATCTGTATTCTGTATGGGGCGCTTGGTGAGATTATGACAGAGAAATCCGGTAACCTGAATCTTGGTATTCCGGGAATTATGTATATGGGCGGCATTTCAGGTCTGATGGGAGCTTTCCTCTATGAGAAGGATAATCCTGATCCCAATGCACTTGTGGGTGTACTGATATCGTTTTTGTGTGCGTTTGCATGTGCTGCGATCGGTGGTCTGATTTACAGTATCCTGACTATCACACTTCGTGTAAATCAGAATGTAACAGGTCTTGCACTTACCATTTTTGGTACAGGTTTTGGTAACTTCTTTGGCGGTTCTATTTCCAAGCTTGCAGGCGGTGTAGGACAGATTTCCGTAAAAGTAACAGGAAGTGCCTATACGGCAAAAATCCCGGGATTGTCTAAGATCCGGTTATCGGAGGTATTTTATTTAATTATGGTTTCCTTACATATCTCTGTATTATTATAGCAGTCCTGTTATCGCTTTTTCTGTTCAAGACAAGAGCGGGATTGAATCTCAGGGCAATCGGTGAAAATCCGGGAACTGCAGATGCAGCAGGTATCAATGTTATCAAATATAAATATCTGTCAACCTGTATCGGTGCAGGTCTGGCAGGTCTGGGCGGACTCTATTTCGTAATGGAATATTCAGGAGGAACCTGGACAGACAATGGTTTTGGAGATCGTGGCTGGCTTGCTGTTGCACTGGTAATCTTTGCATTATGGAAACCACTGAATGCAATCTGGGGAGCATTCCTGTTCGGAGCTCTTTATATTCTGTATCTTTATATCCCGGGACTTGGACGAAGCATGCAGGAAGTATTTAAAGCACTGCCTTATGTGGTAACGATTATCGTACTGGTATTCACAAGCTTCCGAAAGAAAAAGGAACACCAGCCGCCTGCTGCGCTGGGACTTCCGTATTTCAGGGAGGAACGATAAAATTAAAAGTTTGCAGTTGATTCCAGAGTAAAATAGTATTATAATATCAGAAGCTATAAAAGCTGAGTAGTATGAAGAAAAATTAAGGAGGAAATATACAATGGCTAAAGTATCAAAGACATGCTGATCGGTCAGCTTCTTCAGATTGATGCAAATATCGCACCGATTCTTATGAGAGCAGGAATGCATTGCCTTGGATGCCCATCTTCCCAGATGGAATCTCTCGAAGAAGCAGCTATGGTTCATGGACTGGATGTTGATGTACTGGTTAACCAGATTAATGATTTTCTTGGAGAATAATCTTCCTGAAAGGTAATCATATGACGGACTATGACAATTGTTGAATTGTCATAGACTGACATGTAAAAAGGATGTTCTGAATAAGTTCAGGACATCCTTTTTTGAGAAATCTGTAATTTACTATGGTATAAGAAAAGAGCTTTCAGATGAAAACTGAATGCTCTTTTAATTATGAAAATTATTACAGTTGAATCAGCTGCTGAAGGGCAGAATCGGAAATCAGTTCTCCATGTTCTGTCAGATAAGCTTCTCCTGAAAGAGAGAAAGCCTTTCCCTGTCCATATTCCGTAAGAATATTACATACCCTGTTAAAATCCTCCGGAGAAAGTGATGACTGGTGGAGAACCAGCTTGTAAAGCTCATCGGCCGGATCTTTGTACAGGGTGTTTGCACCGGTAAAATAGCCGTTCAGTCCATGGGCGGCCGCAATCACATCGTCCAGTGTGTCGAACTCATAGAGACGGATAAGATTTACATCAGGAACCTGAGTATCGTCATTTTCCTTTGCTCCGGTATTCTGAGCAGATTTGCCATCTTTTGTCTGAGTACTCTTCATCTTTGCTTCGTAAAGCTTCTGGAAGATATCAATAATATTGTCTGCACCGTCAAGCTGAAGAGTATCTGTCTTATCATTCCCTCTGAATGGAGCAAATTTGGAGAAACGGGTATCCAGTTCTTCAGGATCCTCTACTTTGGTAATGATCAGGATGATGCTCTCGGTACTCACCGGGATGGCCTCGATCATTAATGGAATATTATCTGCCTCAAAACCAAACTGTATCTGTGCCTGCTGCATCATATCGCGGAAAAGTTTCTTGGCTTTCTCAGTGCCGTAAGCCAGTTCACTGATACGGATCTGATGGTTCTCCAGGTCTTCTCTTGTCAGTGTGCAGCGTATCTGGTTGTCGTTGATCTTTTCTATCTTCATGTTGTCACATCCTATTCTGAATAACATTGAATTATCTGGCAGCTTCATAATTGCCTGTGAAATCCATTAAAAGTGTTTCTGATAATGAAAATTTAACTTTTGAAAGCTGCGGACAATTACGGATAAATTAAAAGTTACTATTGTTTTTTGAACAGCAATTTTAAAGGATTGCCATAGATGCGCTGCCTTTGGAAAATTGCTGTAAGTAACTTCAAAAATTCTATTGTCTGACTGTGAATTTATAAAATTTTATACACTATATTATATAACACAGAACTGCAAAATGTAAAGATAAGTAATCAACCAAAATATTAAATTTTTAGAAACAAAACAGAAAAAAATACATAAATGAAGAAAAACACTTGCATCTGTTTACCAGATGGATATAATGAAAACAGAAGAAGCAGTAAACCTGCGGTTCACATAAGCGAAGATCTGAAACATTAACCAAAGTGATCTTTTATTTCTAAACTTCATTGCCGTTTTCATGCAGCGTTCCTGCTGTGGCAATGTACAGGTAAAATTTCCATGATGATAAGAAGTTGAAACGTTACTGTTCACTCCGTTCACAGTAACGATAAAACAGGTGCAGGGATATTGTTTTTTCAACAGCCGATAAGGTGCTTTCTAAAAAATCTTATGAAAGAAGGGAGGTAAGCTTACGGAAAATATATCACGGGCAACCAAAAAGAGCATGCGTAAACCACTGGAAAAAGAATTGAAGAGTTATCGTGAACAGGGAATTTCTCTGTATCTGAATGGTATACTCAGTAATCCGAAAACAATTGCAAAAGCCTGTCAGATTGCAGAAGGTGGTGGATACATGCGTGATTACGTTGAAGATGAAAAGGACGGATCGCTCGTGTGGATTTTGATTTCGTCAAGAAAAAAATAACAAAGAGAAAGCTGCCCGAACAGATTCTGAATCAGTCCCCCGATGTTCATAATGCCTTCGGGCAGCATAAGAATATAATTACGCATATCTTAAAAATTTGTGAAAAATACGATTTTGCAATACAATTGTAATATTTTATGGTATACTTAAGCCAGTATCATCAAGTTACCGATACAGTTGATAATACTGGTACATCATACTCAAAATAACTATATGAAATACCTTTCTGTGAGCTGATGTATCAATAGCGATCGTGTTACTGTCTGCTTTGTTTCCGGTAACACAATATTTACTGAAAGGAAAAATACTATGAATAAAAAGTATAAACCAGTTATCGCAGTTGCCGTTTTGGTCATTCTTGTTGCGATTCTTGGAATTGTCACTCATGTAGTAATGAAGTACATACCATCTTCTGAGAAAATGGATCTGAATGAATATTATGGAGAAATGGCAGATGGGGAGATTGCCCTGGTCATTGGAACTGAGAAAATGGAAGAACGTGGTCTGGTGGACGGAGACAGAGTCTATTTACCACTGGATGTGGTGAATACTTATCTGAACCAGAGATATTACTGGGATTCTGTCAATCAGCAGATACTTTATGCAACACCTTCGGAGCTGACTTCTGCGAGTGCATCATCTGAGGCAGGAGATAAGGTATGGGTGAAAGATGACAAAGTGTATCTGAATCTTACTTATGTGCAGGAATTTACAGATCTTGATGCATACATCACAAAAGATCCATACAGGATTGCCATACAGTATAAATTCAAAAATGTAAAAACAGTCACAGTTAAGAAGAATACAAGCATACGTTACCGCGGTGGAATCAAATCGGCTATTCTTACTTCTGTAAAGAAAGGTACAAAGCTTCGTCTTATTGAAGAAATGGAGAACTGGGATCAGGTAGCTACGGATGACGGATATATCGGTTATATAGATAAGAAGAAAGTGGGAGAAGCAGAGAAGACAAAATTTGAACGAAGCTTTAAGAGGGAACAGTACTCCTATCTTACTATGGACAGCAAGGTCAATATGGTATGGCATCAGGTGACTTCCACAGATGCCAATGCTTATTTTGCAGATGCGACAGCAAATATGACAGGTGTGAATGTGATCTCGCCTACCTGGTTCTATCTGACAGATACTTCAGGAAACATTGCAAGCATTGCGAGTGCAGATTATGTATCACAGGCTCATGAAAAGGGGCTTCAGGTATGGGGACTGATCGACAACTTTACACAGGAAGTAAGTACAACGGAAACACTTTCCAGCACTGCGGCGAGACAGAATATTATCAGTCAGCTGATCCAGGCAGCCCAAGATGTGGGAATGGATGGCATTAATGTGGATTTTGAATCTCTCAGCGAGGATGTGGGAACTCATTTTCTGGAATTTCTGAGAGAACTTTCCATAGAGTGTCATAAGAATAATCTGGTTCTTTCAGTGGATAATCCGGTTCCTGAGGATTTTACAAGCCATTATGACCGGGCTGAGCAGGGAAGGGTTGTAGATTATGTGATCATCATGGGATATGACGAGCATTATGTAGGATCTGAAGCCGGTTCTGTGGCATCTCTTCCATGGGTGGAACAGGGAATCCAGGATACACTGGATGAGGTTCCGGCTGAACGTGTGATCAATGCCATTCCGTTTTATACCAGACTGTGGAGGACCACAGGGGGAAATGTAACCAGTGAAGCAATCGGTATGGATCAGGCGCAGCAGACAATTGCAGATAATAATGTGGAAACCTACTGGGATAAGACCACTTCCCAGAATTATGGAAAATATGATATAGATAATTCTACCTATCAGATCTGGCTTGAGGATGCTCAGTCAGTTGCAGAGAAAGTGAAGCTGGTATCCAAATATGACCTTGCAGGAGTTTCTGCATGGAAGCTTGGATTTGAAAACAACGGAATCTGGCAGGTAATCTCGGACAATCTGAATAATTAAAAGTTCTGCATCAGCAGGCTATAAAAACATCTTCTGAAACATATATTAATATAGAATTTTATGAAATACTGATTGCATTATTTTATGGAATTGCTATAGCCAGTCTACAGGAACAGTGAATTTTCCCGTAGACTGTAAAAGATGTCTCAGGAGGTGTTTTTAGTTGAAAAAATATGGACTGGAATTAATGTTAGGGTGTCTGCTTCTTGTCAGTTTTCTCATTCTGTCAAAACAGGCAGCTGAAGTTTCAGAGACTATGAGTTCAACAGAAAATTCAAAAACCATTCTGGTAGATGCAGGACATGGTGGAGCGGATCCGGGAATGATCGGAGTGAACGGACTGGAAGAAAAGGGGATAAATCTTCAGATTGCCGTAAAATTAAAGGATTCTCTGGAAAAACAAGGATTTTCTGTAATCATGACAAGGGAAGAAGATAAGGGCCTTTATGAGGAGGACAGCAGAAATCAGAAAGCACAGGATATGCAGTGCAGGATTGCTATGATAAAGAAATACAGACCTGTGCTGTGCATAAGTGTTCATCAGAACAGCTATCAGGATTCGTCTGTATGCGGTCCCCAGGTGTTTTATTATGAAGATTCTGTCCGGGGAAAGAATCTGGCAGAGTTTATCCAGGAAGAACTGAATCTGGGACTGAAAGTAAAACGCCCTCGTGTGGCAAAAGGTAATAAAACCTATTATCTGTTAAAAAGAAGTGAAAGTGTTTTGAATATTGTAGAGTGTGGTTTTCTTACAAATCCGGAAGAGGCCGGACTTCTCTGCAAAGAAGAATATCAGAATAAAATAGTGGAAGCTATAGTGAAAGGGATTGAACAATATCTGAAGCAACAAAAAATTTAAAATGTTTAATTTATGTGAACTTGCTTTTAATAAGTAGGGATTTTTGCTATACTGATACTTGTTTGATAAAATCCCCCGGGAGGATAGAAGTATCTGCATGGCGGGGAAATGTACAGGGAGAAATTATGCTTGGAATTATTTATCTGCTTCTGGCAGGAATGCTGGGCTGTGAAGCATCGAAAATGCTGACAGGAGAGGGAAGGAGTGTGTCAGGTATTAATCGTATCTGGCTCATGCTTCCGGCTTCTTTTTGGAGTCGGAACACTTTTACTGACCTGGATGGTATATATTCTTTCCTGGTTTTTCAGTGTTGTGGGAAAAGCTGAAAATCCACTTTTGTATGGAAATATTATCGGGATGACAGGTGCAGCAGTTATTATGATACTGCTCAGCGTACAGAAATACAGAAAACAGGGAAGTTACAGGATATGGAATATTGATAAAACACAGGATAAGCGCAGATTAAAAAAGGAAATATTACTCTTTGGTCTGCTGACTGTATTTATTACATATATGATGTTTTATGTATTCTATATAAAAGACGGAATCCTGTATTCCGGCCTGACTGTGTATGGAGATTATGCACCACATACGGCGATGATGCGTTCTTTTTCTGCAGGAAATAATTTTCCCACACAGTATCCTCATTATGGAGGTGCAGACGTAAAGTATCATTTTATGTTTCAGTTTCTCACAGGAAATCTGGAATATCTTGGAATGCGTATGGATTTTGCCTATAATATCGTAAGTACCTTGTCGCTTGTGGGATTTCTTATGCTGTTATATCAGCTTGCACTTAGGATCACAGGCAAAATGTGCTGTGGTGTACTGGCATTGTTTCTGTTCTTTTTCAGAAGCGGAATGGCTTTTTTCAGATTTGCATGGGAGCATATCCAGGCAGGGAATCTTGTGGAAACCCTGGAAGAAAATACTTCCTTTATCGGATATACTGTCAATGAGAACTGGGGATTGTGGAACTTTAATGTTTATCTTAATCAGAGGCATCTGGCATCTGGACTTCTGATGGTGACTTTGGCACTATATCTGTTTATGGACTGGCTGGAAGCCGGGACGGCACATGAAGAGAAGGGAATACTCTGGATAAAAAACAGAATCTTTTCGAAGGAAGGATGGAAAAAGCAGAAATCTGGATCAGGCACTGCTTATGGGAATGTTTCTGGGTCTGTGTGCGTTCTGGAATGGGGGCAGCAGTGATCGGTGGTCTGCTGATTTTGTGTGGCTTTGCGATTTTCTCGGATGGAAAGGTGGATTACGCTGTCATGGCGGGGGTATCCATCTTCTTTTCCTGGCTTCAGTCAAAGATTTTTATTGTTGGAAGTGCTATGAGTTCTCAGATTTATCTGGGATTTCTGGCAGAGGATAAGACTGTCCCGGGAGTTGTGAAATATCTGTTCTGGATGAGCGGAGTTTTTTTCCTTGGGCTGGTACTAATGGTATGGTTTATGAGAAGACGGGAGAGAGCAATCCTTGTGAGTTTCCTGTTTCCGGTGATTTTTGCTTTTGTGCTTCTGATGACACCGGATATTAATGTAAACCATAAATATATCATGATATCATATGCGTTTCTGACGATTTTCTGGGCATGGGCAGTATGCAGTCTTTGGAAAGGGAGAAATGGGCAGTCCGGGATACAGAAAACTATGGGAAAGATACTGGCAATAGTATTGGTGATATCTCTGAGTGTGACCGGGATTTATGACTTTGTGGTGATCATAAAGGGAAATGGTCCGGGCAGACGTGTGACTGTAAATATGAACAGCGAGCTGACCCAATGGCTGGAGGAGAATCTGGAGAAAAACGATCTTTTACTTACTCCTGAGTACAGCATGAATGAAGTGACGATGTCCGGAGCTATGCTTTACTGTGGATGGCCATATTACGCATGGTCTGCAGGCTATGATACGAATTACAGGGCTGCACAGGCTGTAACGATATACACCACATCTGACAGTGAAACATTGAAAAAACAGTACAACAGGAAAAAATAACATATATCCTGTTTGAAGAAGGTTCGGAATTTGAACAGCAGGAATGTCGTGAGGAGACAATTGCTGCAGCATATGAAAAGGTTTATGAGACTCAGGATGGGCGGATACGGATCTATAAAACAACAGAATAATCCTCAAATGCATTATTACGGGGATTACTCCGGATTTATGATTATGAGCCGGGTGATCACAGATTTACAGAGATAAGAGAGAATGTGTAAGATTATAGTAACCACAATAATTTTATAAATGATTAAGGAGGACGTACGGATGAAGAAATGGGCACCGAGAGTGCTTCTTGCAGCAGCTCTTGCAGGGCTGTCTGCATTTCTGTTAAAGGGAGATGTATGGACATTCTGGACCTGGTGGATGTTGGCATTTCTGATGGGAATGGTTGCCATGCCTGTGACAGGGAGACTGTTTGCCGGATTTGAGGACAAAGGCTGGATGTTTTCAAAAGTGCTGGCGATTACTGTGACAGGTTTTCTTACGTGGTTTCTGGTAACTGCGAAGATACTGCCATTTACTGTAGCGACATGTATCGGTGTGTCTGTTGTATGTGCTGTTGGCTGTGGGGTTTTATATCATTTTCAGGGAAAAAATGGAATTGACTGCTTTCCGTCCGGAAAGGTAAATCTGATTTACGGAGAGGAAATTCTGTTCTTTGCATTTTTCCTGATGTGGACTTATTTCGCAGGATTCCGTCCGCAGGCATACGGAGGAACTGAGAAATTTATGGATTATGGTTTCATGGAAGCATGATGAGAAGTACGACACTTCCTGCACGAGATCTGTGGTATTCAGAAGGTACGATCAATTATTATTATGGCGGACAGTATTTTGCAGTATTTCTGACGAAGCTGACTGGCAGTAAAGTAGAACTCACTTACAATCTGATGCGTACTTTTGTGGCTGCATTTGCGTTTGTGCTTCCGTTTTCACTGGTTCACCAGATGTCTGTGGACATGCTTAAGGGAAGCCTGACAGGAAAGAAACGCTGTGTGCCGGCTGTGTCCGGGATCATAGCAGGACTTTCTGTATCAATTGCGGGAAATATGCATTATGTGGTTTACAGTAAGGTCATTCCATGGCTCCAGAAGCTGCAGGGAAAAGAAGTGGACAGCTACTGGTTCCCGGATGCGACCCGTTATATTGGATACAATCCGGATGTGCCGGACAAGACGATCCATGAATTTCCATGTTATTCCTTTGTGTTGGGAGATCTCCATGCCCATGTGGTAAATGTAATGTTTGTGCTGTTTCTGGTGGGACTTCTTTTATGCGTGGATGCGAAGTGTGCGGATGAGAGAAGCAGTGATCATGGAAGCCGGGCCGGAAACAGTTCTGGAAAAAACAGCTGTTGATTCCGCATATCCTGCTGGCTGCAGTGATGATCGGTATGTTCCGGTTTACGAATTTCTGGGATTTTATTATTTATTTCGTGGTGACCGGTGGAGTGGTGCTGTTTACCAATATCGTTCAGTTTGATGGTAAAGTGAAGAGGATTCTGGCAGTGACTGCGGTTCAGGCAGTGGAGATCATTGTGATCTCATACGTTGTTTCTCTGCCGTTTACTTTGCAGTTTGACAGTATGTTTAAAGGTGTGGGAATTGCGCAGAATCATTCTATGATCCATCAGCTGCTGATTTTGTGGGGACTGCCTGTGGTTCTGACAGTTCTGCTGATCATCTGTATCATCTGGGAGAAGCTTCGTGGTGGTGCGAACAGAAGTCTATATAAACTGATGAAAGCAATCTCTGTGCCGGATCTGTTTGCGATTGTCATGGGACTCTGTGCGATCGGGCTGATCGTGATTCCGGAGTTGGTTTATGTAAGAGATATTTACGAAAATGGAAACGCCAGGGCGAATACTATGTTTAAGCTGACTTATCAGGCGTATATGCTGTTTGGGATGACCATGGGATATGGTATTTTCCGTATGCTGGTGGCTGCACGTAAGAAAGTGTTTAAGGTTGTGTCAGTGATCGGCCTGGTATTGCTTTGCTGGACCTTTGGTTATTTTGGAAACAGTGTGTATGCGTGGTTTGGAAAGGTATGGGAGCCTTCTGAATATAAAGGATTGAATGCGACATCTTTCCTGTCAAATGATTTCACAGAGGATGTGGCTGGTATTAAATGGCTGAAGAAGAATGTGAAAGGGTCACCGGTTGTGCTTGAGGCGAACGGGGACAGCTATAGTGGTTATGAGCGTGTTTCTGCTATGACCGGGCTTCCGACTGTGCTGGGATGGTATGTGCATGAGTGGCTGTGGAGAGATGATACTGCGGATCTGAATGAGAAGAGTGCGGATATTGAGAGTATTTATATTTCTTTGGATGTGGAGTATGTGAAGGAACTGCTGGAAGAGTATGATGTTTCTTATATTTTTGTCGGATCGAAAGAACGGGAGAAATATGGGGATGCACTGAATGAAGAGGTGCTGAATTCGCTTGGAGAAGTTGTGTTCCAGGATGAGGTGTATAGTACTTATATTCTTAAAGTTAATAAGTAAGAGGGCGAAAAATGGCGGCAGTTTGTGTCGCCATTTTTTGCGTTTTTGTAAAGAATATTGCGGGTAATCTTTGATGATCAAAAGGGACGCGTAAAAATATTTCATTTCCTGTGCGGTTTCGGGCTCTTAAGATATTCTAAGCCGCCAAAATCTGCTAAAGGCATGAGCCGCCCTCTCAAACCTCGCTCCGTTGCAAATTCGCTCAGACACGTGAGACGGTCGGCTCAT
>ENA-OPZD01000095-OPZD01000095.1-human-gut-metagenome-genome-assembly--contig:-NODE-95-length-34946-cov-6.888710_pt1 | contig 34946 bp, 27 predicted proteins | sample MGYA00242479_ERZ504495 | MGnify/ENA primary metagenome ERZ504495 (study PRJEB26092, sample SAMD00036286) | human gut metagenome | host: Homo sapiens | study: EMG produced TPA metagenomics assembly of... | reverse complement strand
CTGACAAATATTATTAATCAACTCCTTTAATCGTTCATCAACACCATTGTTCAACACTTTTCTACGATATTTAGGACAAAATACTACAATGATATTTACAAGAATATACTATATTATTTATTTGATTTATATTTCATAAAAGTATTATATAACTATTAAAAATATAATACAATAAAAACAATGATATCGAATCATTGTTTTTAGCGAGCTTATATCCCTATAAATAAATTTAGGGCTTTACGCTCGCATTTGGTAAAAAAACAGCTTAGACAAATATGTTTAAGCTGTTTTTGCATAAAATAAGATAATTTATAATAATAATTGGACTGTATATTTTTAAGAAATGTACTTAAAATATACAGGGTTAAGAAAATATTTTATTTTAAAAACTATTTTTGAAGAATAATTCTAATTTATCAAATGGTATTTTATCGATTTTGTCATATAAATCAATATGTTCAGCATCATCTACAACATATAATTCTTTAGGTTCAGAGGCTTTATTAAATGCTTCTTCACTGAAAAATTTAGAATGAGCTCTATCGCCAACAATAAATAATATTGGACGAGGAGAGATTTCGTCAAGATAATCAAGTAAATGATAATTCATAAAAGCAAGATTACTAGTTGTAGTAAATCCACCTAAAGCATTGATATGATGTCCTCTTTTTAAAGCGTAAAAACGGAACCATTCAGCTGTTGGTTCTGTTAAATCTTCAGGAACTTTTTCAAGTGGTTTATCTGGAAAATATGGAATGTATTCAGGATAGCCATTTTGAGCATCGATCCATCTTTGTTTAGATAATTTTTCTTTAGTAGCTTGAATAGTTTCTTTATCCATGCCTAAGCGAGAAGCTACAGTCATATCATACATTGAAGCTGTAGCCACAGCTTTTATACGTGTATCCATCTGTGTTGCAGATAAAGCGAAACCACCAGAACCACAAATACCGATAGCCCCAATTTGCTCACGGTTTACAAATGGTAAAAGCCCTAAATAATCAACACCTGCACTGAAATTTTCTGTAAAAATATCTGGAGAAGAGACATGGCGAGGATATCCTTCAGATTCACCCATAAAGCAAGGGTCAAATGTTAAAACGATAAATCCACGTTTTGCAAGTTCATTAGCATAAATACAAGGCCCTTGTTCTTTAACACCACCATAGGGAGCACCTACGATTAAAGCTGGATATTGTTTGTTTTTATCTAAATCTTTTAGATGATATAAATCTCCAGCTAGAGTAAAACCATAGCGATTTTTATAAAATACAGAAGTACGCTCAATATTATCGCTTAATGGGGCAATATAATGTTTAGACATAATGAGACCTCCATTACAAATTATTTATATTTTAATTATAAAACTTGGAGTTTACTTCAAGTCAATGCAAAAAATAAGAACTGTATCTTTGAAAATACAGTTCTTATTTTTTATTACTTTATCAAATATTTTTATAGAGCTTTATGGTCTTGCTCAGTGATTTTTTCTTTAGCTACAGAAAGCATTAATTTTATACGATTCAACTGATTTACTTCACTGATACCAGCATCACAGTCTATAGCTACGATATTTACACCATCATGTGTACGCATGAGTTCACGTATCATACCTTTTCCTGTGATATGATTTGGCAAGCAACCAAATGGTTGTAAACAAATGATATTATCTACACCTTCTTGGATTAATTTTGCCATTTCACCAGTTAAGAACCAACCTTCACCAGCCATATTACCTAAAGAAACATGAGGTTTAGTTAAATTAGCTATTTCTTTAATTGTATATGGAGCGGTGAAACGCTTGCTAGCACGAAGTGCTTTGCGCATAGGTTTGCGGAAAAATTCAAGTACTTTGATGAAAATTTCTGATTTAGCTTTATCTATCCATTTACCATCGAGCATTTTATATTTTACGATATCATCATATGCCATGTACATGAAGAAATCCATTAAATCAGGTGTTACAACTTCAGCACCTTCATCAAAGAGAATTTTTTCTACATGATTATTAGCTGTTGGGTGATATTTAACAAGAATTTCGCCAACAATACCTACTTTTGGTTTTATCACATCTTCATTGAGAGCAATTTCATCAAATTCTTTTACAGCTTTTTTGATATTATTGCTGAATTTAATATAATTGCCATTAGTGATTTCGTCCATGAAGATTTTACGCCATTTATTATATAAGACATCAACAGAGCCAGCTACTTTTTCATAAGGTCTTGTTCTATTGGATAGACGAATTAATAAGTCAGAGTAAATAGTAGCTTTGACAACATCAAGCCAGATTTCTGTTTTTAATTTGAAATCATCTGTTTCACGACCAACACAAGCAAATACAGGAACTTGGCTTAAGCCGGCATTTTCTAAAGCTTTACGCATTAAATTTAAATAGTTTGTAGCACGGCAAGCACCACATGTTTGGAAAAGCATGATGGAAGTATTATTTACATCATATTCGCCTGATTTTAATGCTTTTAATAATTGACCAATGACTACGATTGCAGGATAGCACATATCATTATTGACATAGCGTAGACCTAAATCAATATCTTCTTGTGTAGGCATTGGCGGAATGACGATTTTCATACCAGATTTTTTACAAGCATGTTGAATGAAATCAAAATGTTTAGGGGACATTTGCGGTGCCAAGATAGTATGTTCTTCTTGACATTCTTTGCTGAAATAAGCACGTTGTTTTGGCGGTTCGATTTCGTCAATTTGGGCAAAGCCATATTTCCATGCAGCCATGAGGGAACGAATACGTATACGAGCTGCACCAAGGTTACTTACTTCATCTAATTTTATCATGGTATAGATATCGCCATGTTGTTCTAAGATTTCACGTACTTGACCAGTAGTGATAGCATCAAGACCACAACCAAAGGAACTGAATTGAATTAAAGTCATTTCTTTGTGGCGAGCTACATAACTAGCAGCATGATACAATCTAGCATGATAGCTCCATTGATTTACGATATCTAAGCTATCTTCTGGGCAATCTAAATGATAAAGAGCATCTTCAGATAAAATTGCAATGCCGTAAGATTGAATCATTTCAGGAATACCATGATTGATTTCAGGATCAACATGATACGGTCTACCAGCTAAAACGACAATTGGCATTTTTTATCAGTAGCTTCTTTGATGATGTTTTCACCATAGTTGCGAATGTCTTCTTTATATTTATCTAATTCTTGATAACTTTTTTCTACAGCTTCGATTAAGTCTTTTTTAGGAATATTTAAAGAAGATAATTCTTCTTGTAAACGTTTAATCAAAGCTTTTTTATTATTTATTGGTAAGAATGGTTGAAGGAAGTTTATATTTTTCTGGCGGAGAATATCCATATTAGCGCGGATATTTTCAGCATAAGAAGCGACAATAGGACAGTTATAATTGTTATCGGAGGCATGAAGCGGGTCTTTCATATTATAAGGGATACATGGATAAAAGATAGTAGTGATACCTTTTTCAATTAAATCCATGATATGACCGTGTACTAATTTTCCTGGATAACATAAAGAGTCAGAAGGAATAGTAGACATGCCTTTACAATATAACTGAGCTGAAGATTTGCCAGATAATACTACTTCATAACCTAATAAGGTAAAGAAAGTAAACCAGAATGGATAATCTTCATACATATTGAGTACACGTGGGATACCTATGCGTCCTTTTGGGGCATTGAGAAGTGGTTTATAGTATTCAAATAAACGATGATATTTATATTTATAAATATTAGGTGCTTTATCTTCTTTGGCTATTTGCTTGCCAATGCCTTTTTCACAGCGATTTCCTGTAGAATAGCGATTGCCATCAGGGAAGATTTGTGTTGTGATTAGACAGTTATTACCACAGCCATGACAGCGGTAAGTTTTTGTTTCCATATGGAAATCTGTTAATTCTTCTTTGGTTAAAATAGAAGATTTTTCTTGTTGTCGTTCTATAGCTAAAAGTGCAATACCATAAGCACCCATTAATCCAGAGATATCTGGACGGATTACATTTTTATTTAATAATAATTCCATAGAACGAAGTACAGCATCATTATAGAATGTACCACCTTGAACTACGATATTATCGCCAAGTTCAGATACATCTTTGACTTGAATTACTTTAAATAAAGCATTTTTAATAACGGAAAGAGCTATACCAGCAGAAATATCATTTACAGAAGCTCCTTCTTTTTGGGCTTGTTTTACACGAGAATTCATGAAAACAGTACAACGAGTACCTAAATCTACTGGATTTTTAGCAGTTAAGCCTTTATTGGCAAAATCGCTGACTTCCATATTTAAGCCTTGAGCGAAGTTTTGAATGAAAGAACCACAGCCAGCAGAGCAAGCTTCATTTAAAATGATTTGTCCAATATTGCCTTTATTTACATAGAAGCATTTCATATCCTGTCCACCGATATCTAGAACGCAGGATACATCAGGACAAAATTCACGAGCTGCACGTAAATGAGCAAAAGTTTCTACCTCGCCAAAATCTGCATGAAGAGCAGCTTTGACGATATGTTCTCCATAGCCAGTCGTACCAACAGTAGCAATATAAGCATTAGGAGGAATAATTTCATATAGAGCTTTTATTTCATCTAATACAGTTTTTAATGGTGAGCCATTATTACTGCCATAGGAAGAATATAATATTTCACGATCTTTACTAATTGCGACTAATTTTGTAGTAGTAGAACCAGCATCAATACCTATGTATAGAGGTCCTTGATAATCTGATAATGAAGCTTTTTTTACAACATCTTTATTATGACGTTGCTTAAACTCATTATATTCTTGTTCATTTTTAAATAATGTAAAGGCTACAGATTCAGTTTCTGTAGATGATTTACTGCAATTATTTAAACGTTGCATTAATTCATCATATGTCATTTCAACCGCATTATCACTTAGAGCGCAACCCATAGCAACAAAATAACAACCATCATCAACATTGACAATATGTTCATCAGTTAATTTTAAAGTTTTAATAAAGCGTTCTTTTAATTGAGTTAAGAAATATAAAGGACCACCTAAAAATGCTATATTACCTTCAAGTGGACGTCCTTGAGCTAAGTTACCAATAGTCTGATTAACTACAGCTTGTAAGATAGAAAGAGCAATATCAGCTTTAGAAACACCATCATTTAATAATGCTTGAACATCTGTTTTAGCAAAAACACCACAACGAGAGGCAATAGTATAAATTTGAGTGCCTTTTTGAGCTAATTCATTTAAACCCATAGCATCAGTATTTAAAAGAGAAGCCATATGGTCAATAAATGAACCTGTGCCACCTGCACAAACACCATTCATACGTTGTTCTGGAGCAGAGCCAAAATAAGTGATTTTAGCATCTTCACCGCCTAACTCTACAGCTACATCAGTTTGAGGTATCCAATTTTTAACAGCTTTAGAACAAGCAATTACTTCTTGAACAAAAGGCATGTTTAAATTGTTAGCCATACCCATACCGGCAGAGCCAGTTATTGCACAGGTAAATTTATGATTTTTTAATGTATTTGATAATAAAATCATATTATCGTGCATGGATTTATAGATTTCTGATAAATGACGCATGTATTTCTTATAAACTACTTGATTATCTTTGTCTAAGACAACTAATTTTATAGTAGTAGAACCGATATCAATACCAAGTTTATACGAAAAATTCAAGATAACACCACCTATAAAATATATATTTATTAATACTTTAGAAATTAGAAATATAAGCTTTAAATAGTTATTATTGTGCATATGTATTATATCATAGAATAAAAATTTACCAAAATGAATAGTATTCATTTTTGAGGATTTTTTTATTAATTTTAGAAAAAAGAATGAATTTTTTAGTTGAAATTGAATAGAAAAGTAAAATTAAATAGAAATAAGTGCTGAAAATGAAGATTTTATTTTCAAAATGAGATGATAAGATAAATTTTACTACATTTATAATAAGGAAGTTTTTTGTTGAAAAATAATGGCGTTTAATCTGGAAAAATAAAACGATAACTTTTTTAAATTTTTTCAAAAAAGTGTTGACAAAATGGTTTAAAATAATATACTATAGAAGCTGGCTCGTGAGACAACAACTCAGAGAGAAAAACAGCAATAAAGGTTAAAATGGCCCGGTAGTTTAGTTGGTTAGAATGCCGCCCTGTCACGGCGGAGGTCAGGGGCTCAAGTCCCCTTCGGGTCGCCATTTGCCTCGGTAGCTCAGTCGGTAGAGCAGGGGACTGAAAATCCCCGTGTCAGTGGTTCGATTCCGCTCTGAGGCACCATTTTATAATATGCTGGTGTAGCTCAATTGGCAGAGCAGCTGACTTGTAATCAGCAGGTTGGGGGTTCGATTCCTCTCGCCAGCTCCATGAAATGCGGGTGTAGCTCAATGGTAGAGCCCTAGCCTTCCAAGCTAGTTACGTGGGTTCGATTCCCATCACCCGCTCCATCAAAAAAGTTTGAAAAAACTTTAAAAAGTTCTTGACAAGAACAAAACGATATGGTAACATATTAAATGTTCTCGACGAGAACAAAGAAGTGAATAATGCCGGGGTGGCGGAACTGGCAGACGCACGGGACTTAAAATCCCGCGGTTAGTGATAACCGTACCGGTTCGATTCCGGTCCTCGGCACCAATCACCATCATTTGTTATTTTTGCCCTTTGCGGTCGTGGCGAAATGGCAGACGCGCTAGCTTCAGGCGCTAGTGGGGGTTACCTCATGGTGGTTCAAATCCACTCGGCCGCACCATTAAAGAGTATATGCGGTTGTGGCGGAATTGGCAGACGCGCTACTTTGAGGGGGTAGTGATCAATGGTCGTATGGGTTCAAGTCCCATCAACCGCACCATTAATTTAAAGAATGAACTGATACCAATATGATATCAGCTTTTTTTATGTCTGTAGGAAAATTAAATATGGCGCGTTGGTCAAGTGGTTAAGACACCGCCCTTTCACGGCGGCTTCATGGGTTCGAATCCCATACGCGTCACCATGGTTATTCAACTCTTAATAAAGAGTTTTTATATAGATTTAAGAATGCTTTTTAAAGTCCAGATTAAAAATCTAGATTTTAAAAAGCATTTTTTTTATTAGTTAAAAACAAACTTAAAATTTTTTTATCAAACTTATTAGATTTTATCTAATTGACAATAGTTATAGACAGGTATAGTATAAGTATAAAGTTAACTAATTAAATATTTATATATTAGTAACTTAAAAATAATACTATTTGTGAAATTTTAAACTACTAATTTATATTAGTAGTTTATAGTTTTTTATGAAGGATATTGAGAGGTGCTATTATGTTTGATAAATTAGAAGAAAAGGCTATGGTTCATTTTTTTAATAAATTTGATAAAAATCCATTTCTTTTAAAATTTAAAGATAATCAATATTTAGTAGGTAAAGGTGAACCAACTTTTGTAGTGGACTTTAAAAAGACAATACCTATAATGGATTTACTTAATAGTACGTCTATCGCTTTAGGTGAAGCTTATATGAATGGAGATTTAACCATTGAAGGAAATTTATATGATGCTTTAATTCATTTTTTAGGTCAAATGGATAAATTTTCTTTGAATGAAACTTTGTTAGATAAAATAATTCATCCATCTAATTCTAAAGAAAGTCAAGAAAAGCAAGTTCAATCTCATTATGATATAGGTAATGATTTTTATAAATTATGGTTAGACGAAACAATGAGTTATTCTTGTGCTTATTTTAAAAATGAAGATGATACTTTATATCAAGCACAAGTGAATAAAGTGGATTATATTTTATCGAAATTATATTTAAAAGAAGGTATGAGCTTACTAGATATTGGCTGTGGTTGGGGCTTTTTATTGATAGAAGCTGCTAAAAAATATAAGGTAAAAGGTACGGGTATTACTTTAAGTCGTGAACAATATAAAGAATTTAAATCGCGTATACAAAAAGAACATTTAGAAGATTATTTAACAGTTGAATTGATGGATTATCGAGATTTACCAAAATGGGGAAAAACTTTTGATAGGGTTGTTAGTGTAGGTATGCTAGAACATGTTGGTAGGGAAAATTATCAGTTATTCAATGAATTGTGTAAATGACAGTATTAAAAGATAAGGGTTTGTATTTATTGCATTTCATCAGTCAATTAAAAGAGATGGAAACTGATAGTTGGATGAAAAAATATATTTTCCCAGGTGGAGTGATACCAAGTCTTAGGGAAATCGTTTCTAGTATGGGAAATAATGATTTCCATATTCTTGATATTGAAAATTTGCGTCGCCACTATGAAAAAACTTTACTTTGTTGGGCAGATAATTTTCATAATCATTTAGATAAAATCAGTGGAATGTTTGATGAAAAATTTATTCGCATGTGGGATTTATATTTAAATGCCTGTGCAGCTAATTTCCATGTAGGTGGCATAGATTTACATCAAATTTTAGTTACTAAAGGTGTAAATAATGAATTACCATTAACAAGATGGTATTGATATATTGATATAATAAAAAAGAAGCTCTATAAGTTATTTGTAGTATTTAACTTATAGAGCTTTTATTTATTCTTTATGCATTTTGATTATTACAAATGAACTCTTTTAGAAATTCATAAGTTTTTTGAGGGCTTGGTGGGCAACCTCTAACATAATTTTCAAATTTGCTAGTGCAACGACCTATGCCAATGCCATTTTCACTGAATTCTCGCCAACCCTGACCGATAAATAATTTTGTAGGTAATTTGTCAAATAAATTATCTTTATCTAATAAGGAGAGTGCTTGCAGTAAATTTTGATAACATTGCTCGCAAGGGTTAGAAGCATTGATATGAGAGGCTAATTTTGAATTATTATCACAAGTAACAGTATTATCTATTAAATTAATGATATTAGCTTTATTGATATCAGCACAGCCTATATTTAATTTAGATGCTAGTTCAATATATTCGATATCAAATGGTTTATAGCCTAGATTTTGAGCATAATAAGCATCGGCTAATAAATTATCTATAGTAGCATACATATGCTTATCTGCTTGGATATCAGATAAACTATCTATTTCTACTAATGTGAAGTTAGCTTTAATTAAATAATTCAAAAAGCAGATTGCTTTATAAAAATTGTCTGTAGTGAATAAAGAGCGATTTTGGGCATGCAAGATATTTTGCATAGCCTGTAATGCATTGTGTAATATAGTTTTTTCATTTGGTGAAGAAGTAACTAAATTAATAAAAAAGTCGGCATTGATGACTTTATCTATTAATTTATATTCGATACCACCAATAGTTTTTGTAGTGTAATCCTTATCCTTAAGACCATATACAGGAATATTTAATTTATCTACAATTTTATCGTATTTACAAGTTATTAATAATTGCTCTAAATCATCATCGATTAAAGAACCTAATACAAGATTGATATTAGTAAAATTATTGTCTTGTAGGTATTTGATTATTGTAGTTAAGATTACTGGAGAAGTAGAGTATAGTGTATTATTGATATATTTTATATCAGGTTTAATAATAATTGTACTGTTTTTATTAGGGATAAATTCTTCTAATTTAGAATTAGATAATAAGTTAAAAGCGATTTCATAGAGATTTGCACCATGCGTTTGTAAAATATCTGTTGAGTTCATAGAATTCCTTTCTTAAATGATTATATAATGCGTTAACCTAAAATTTTTAAAAGTTGACATTATGTAAATATAATGGTTTAATTATATTTATATAAAAGATTTAAGGTGATAACAAATGAATTGTGTAAATGATTTAAAAGAAAAAATACTAAATGGTTATAAAATTAATAAACAGGAAGCTTTAGATTTAGTGAAAGCTCCATTAGATGAATTATCTACAGCCGCTAATGAGATAAGAAAACATTTTTGCGGTGATGATTTTGATATTTGCACTATTATTAATGGAAAATCTGGTAGATGTTCTGAGGACTGTAAATATTGTGCACAGTCAGCTCATTATACTACAAAAATAGAAACTTATCCATTGTTAAATACGAAGCCTATTTTAGAAGAAGCACAGTATAATTATAGTAAAGGCGTAGCACGTTATGCAGTAGTAACTTCAGGCAAGAGATTAAGTGATGAAGAAATAGATAAATTGGCAAATTCTTTAGATGAAGTACATAAAAAATGCAAAATAAAATTATGTGTTTCTGGTGGTTTATTAAATGAAGCTCAATTTAAAAAATTAAATGATGTGGGCGTAGAAAGAATTCATAATAACTTAGAAACCTCAAGAAATCATTTTGATAAAATTTGTACTACGCATACTTTTGAAGATAAAGTAGAAGCAATAAAAGCAGCGCAAAGAGCAGGTATGAGTGTTTGTAGTGGTGGTATCATGGGGATAGGTGAAACCATGGAAGATAGAATAGATATGGCTTTAGAAATACGAAATTTAAATGTAAATTCTGTGCCTATAAATCGTCTAAATCCTATACCAGGAACACCATATGAGCATAATAAGCCACTTACTGATGAAGATATGCAAAGAATAGTGGCTATTTATCGTTTTATTTTACCAGATTTATTTATTCGTCTAGCTGGTGGCAGAGGATTATTTACAGATAAAGGTAAAGCTTGTTTGCAGTCAGGAGCCAATGCTGTTATTTCTGGTGATATGCTTACAACAAGTGGCATTTCTATTGATACAGATATGAAGATGATACAAGAATTAGGTTTTAAAATAGTATAATCACTTTAAAAATATATAGGGCAATTAAATTTGCCCTATATATAAAAATATTATACAATAAAAATTTTTTATGTTATAATATTAACCGGACTAAATTGTATAAATAATCTATTATTTCAGAATAGGTATTTAGTATGATGTATACAAAATGAAAGGAGTTTTTGTATGGAAATTTTAGGATTTATAGTTCTTATTGCCTGTCTTGTTATTGGTGTTCGTTTTGGCGGCTTAGGATTAGCTGCTGTATCCGGTATTGGTTTGACATTCTTTGTATTTGTTGTTGGTTTAGTACCAGGAAAACCACCAATTGATGTAATGCTCACAATTATGGCGGTAGTTACTTGTTCAGGATTTTTGCAAGCATCAAAAGGGCTTGATGTAATGCTCAAATACGCTGAAAAATTATTGCGTAAAAACCCAAAACAAATAACTGTACTTGCTCCAATTACTACATGGTTTTTAACTGTTCTTTGCGGTACTGGTCACGTAGTATATACTATGTTCCCAATTATTTATGATATTGCTATCAAACAAAATATCAGACCAGAAAGACCAATGGCAGCAGCATCTGTTGCTTCTCAGATGGGGATTTGTGCTTCTCCTGCTTCAGTAGCTGTAGTATCCATGGTGGCAATGCTTGCAGGAACAACTCATCCATTAGGTGTAGTACAAATTTTAATGGTTTCTATTCCAGCTACGTTCTGCGGTGTTTTAGTAACAGGCTTATGGAGCTTAAAAAGAGGTAAAGATTTAGCAAAAGATGAAATTTTCCAAGCTAAATTAAGAGATCCAGAACAAAGAGCTTATATCTATGAAGAACAAGCTCAAAATAATGCTGAAGTAAAATTACCAGCTAGTGCTTATAAAGCTACATTTATCTTTTTATTAGGTATCGTTGTAATTGCTTTATTTGGTAGTTTCCCAAAAGAATTATTACCACTTGTACCAAATGCTAAAGGTGCATGGGTACCACTTTCTATGACACCAACAATTCAGCTTTGTATGTTGGTTATTGCAGCACTTATTTTACTTATTTGCAAAGTTAAAGTTAGTGATGTAACAAATGGTTCTGTTTTTAAATCTGGTATGGTAGCTATTGTTTCTGTATATGGTGTAGCATGGATGGCAGAGACTTATTTCGGTGCATATTTACCAGAATTCAAAGAAACTTTGGGACAGATTGTTTTAGATTATCCTTGGACTTATGCAATTGTTTTATTCTTAATATCTAAATTGGTAAATTCTCAGGCAGCAGCATTAGCTATTGTAGTGCCTATGGCATTAAGTGTAGGTGTTGACCCACTTATTATCATTTCATTTATTTCTGCTTGCTATGGCTATTTCTTCTTACCAACTTATCCATCAGACTTGGCTTGCATTGGTTTTGACCGTTCTGGAACAACAAGAATTGGTAGATTTGTAATCAATCATAGCTTTATCATTCCAGGTTTTATTGGTATCACAGTTGGTTGTTGTGTAGGTTATGTAATAACACATCTTTTATATTGATAATTTAATTAATGAAATAAAAAATCCTAGAGTTTATGCTCTAGGATTTTTTGATTATAAATTTTATTGACTATAATTTTAAATAATATTAATTTGACTATAATTTTAAATAATATTAATATATAAGCTATATTTTGATAAATATAAATAAAGATTGGAGGGTTTTATGTGACAAATTTAATAAAAATATTACAAGAACAAAAAGATTTTTCTGAAACAGAAATAATGATTGCAACATATTTATTAGCAAATTTTAGGAAATTAGCTGGAATGTCAACTAGACAATTGGGTAAAAATACGTATACAAATTCAGCTGCTATTGTGCGTTTTAGTCAAAAATTAGGTTTTAGTGGATATACAGAATTTAGAGTTCAATTTTTAGCTGAAATGATGCAATATATCAATCATCCAAAAGGTGAAGAACTTGTTGTATCAACTAAAGATAGTATACATTCATTAATTGATAAAGTAACAGCTATTGAAATTGATACACTAAAAGAAACAAGGAATATGCTTAATCCAGAAGATTTTTTAAAAGTTCTAAATCTTTTTATAAAATCTAAACATATTGATTTTTATGCTATGGATAATAATTTAGATATAGCAAGAATTGCTTCAGCTGGTTTTATCATGGCTAATAAATGCTCAAGTGTACATTCTCCAATGACTATGCAATATTTACAGGCAACTAGTGCTTCAAAAGATCACTTGGGATTTATCATAAGTCGTACAGGGAATAATCGTATGTTATTAGATATTGCTCGTTTATTAAAACTACGAGGAATTTCCTTTATTTTGATTACAGCATCACCTAATTCAGAAATAGCTAGTTTAGCAGATGTAGTTTTTTCTGTAGCAAGTGTGAAGCAAATGGAAGAATTAGGACCTAGAGTTTTTCTTTTAGGTGCAAAATATGTTACAGACATAATGTTTACCATGCTTATGACGCGTTTAGATTATCATGAATCTCAACAAAAAGAACAATGGTTAAATAAACATTTTCGTTATTAAGATGAAAATAAAAACTGCTTATTTTGATGTAGATAACATTTAAAATAAGCAGTTTTTTTATTGTTATTTTGATTATTTTCAAACAATTCGTATCATTGCTACAAGTGAAAAAAGGTTTTTTATATGATATTGTATCATTGTTTCGTATTAGCCAATATCTATTGAAACAGTATTTTGTTAATGATATATTAAAATCGCCTTAAGGAAAGTTCAAAAAATTATGTATAAGAAAAGGAGAAAATTCTAAATGGATAAACAAAAACTTTTTGATAGCTTTATCGAAGTTATGAGCAAGTTTGCACAAATACGTGCTGTAGTAGCATTACGTGATGGTTTTATTATGACTACACCATTTACTATTTGTGGTTCAGTATTTTTGTTGATTGCAAACTTACCAATTCCTGGATATGGAGAATTTATGGCATCCATATTTGGTAATGATTGGACAGCACCATTTAATGCTGTAGCGGGTGGTACATTTAATGTATTAGCTTTAATTGTTGTAGTCGCAATTACATACAAATTTGTAGGCAATGAAGGTTGCGATGCTAGTATGGCATCTATATTAGCTTTATCAACATTGTTAATATTAATGCCACCATCATTAGTAACTGAAAATGGTCAATTAGTAGGAGATATTATACCAAAAGCTTGGGTTGGTAGTAATGGTGTTATAACAGCAATTATTATAGCTTTTTTTGTATCATATGTTTTCTGTTATTGTGAAAAAAATAATGTTGGTATAAAAATGCCAGATTCTGTACCACAAGGTGTAGCAAGAGCTTTTACTGCGTTAGTACCTGGTATGATATTTTTTACAGTAGCTTCTGTTTTTATACGGACTTTGTCATTATCTTGGAGCTATTACATTACCAGAATTAATTTTTAAAATTATTCAGACACCATTGCAAGGTCTTTCTGATACATTAGCTGGTGGCTCAGTGATTGTTGCTTTACAGGGCATTTTGTTTTGGGCTGGTGTTCATGGACCAAATGTTGTCGGTGGTGTAGTAAGTCCATTATTGATAGCAAATTCTTTAGACAATCAGCATCTTATAGATATGGGTATGTCTCTTATAAATAATCCAGAAGCTAAAATTATAACTGCTCAAGTCAATGACGTATTTGTAAAAAGTGGCGGTTGTGGTTTGACATTAGGACTTTTATTATCAGGTATATTTACAGTAAAGTCTCAACAAATGAAATCTTTATTAAAAATGGCATTTGTACCAGGTTTATTTAATATAAATGAACCTCTTATCTTTGGTTTGCCAATTGTATTTAATCCATATTTACTCGTTCCATTTGTGTTAGTACCTTTAATAGCATTATTTGTAACATATTTTTCAATCAGTATGGGCTTCATGTCTCCTTTTAGTGCCGTTCAAGTACCATGGACAACACCTCCAATAATTGCAGGATTTTTACTTAATGGTTGGCAAGGTGCTGTTGTACAGATAATAAACTTGGCTATATCTACAGCAATATATTTTCCATTTGTACGAGCACAAGATAAAGCAATGTTAAAAGAAGAACAAGGTGAAAAAGAAGAATAATTATTAAATTATTTTTTGAGAGATTGTATATTAGAGAGAATTAGTTTTGGGGGCGAATGTATTGATGCTATTAAAGAAAAATAAAGCGTTAGCTATTTCTATGGGAATATTTTTAGGATTAACAGGTACATCTTTTGCGCAATCAACATCTGATACAGATAAAGTTTCTTCAGAAAATAAAGTTAGTGTTACTGATAATGAAAATATAAATGCAAATGTAAATAGTTTTAGTGATGTTCCTCAAGGTCATTGGGCTTATGAAGCACTTGATTATTTAGCTCAACATGGTGTCATTGAAGGTTATAAAGATGGAACATTTCAGGGAAATCGAACAATGACACGTTATGAAATGGCAAGTATAGTGGCTAATGCTATGAAATCAGATAAAGGAGATATAGGAGATAAAGCTGTATTAAATCAATTAAAAGAAGAATTTAGCGAAGATTTGAAGCAAATGCAATCACAAATTGATAAAAATACATCCGATATTTCCAAATTAAAAGAAGACGCAGAACGTTTTAAAATTAGTGGTTTTGGTAGAGTATCTTGGGATAATGACAATATCAAAGGTTATAATGACCAAAATGATAATAATCGTTTTTATCTTGATTTAAAAGGTAAATTTAAAGTTAATGATGATTGGAATTTTAATTTTGAAAGCGAAACAAATCAACGTTATGCTCGATATGTAACATCCGCTGGTGATGTAAAATATCATGAAGGTCATGATGATTCTGATGGTGTAATCCAGCGTATTTGGGCAGAAGGTAATATTGATAAATTGCATGTTGATGTAGGGCGCAGATGGCGCGGTTTAGGTTTTCAAAATGTATTATTGGGTAATGAAACAGACGGTATTGTGCTTGATTATCCTTTAGATAATAACGGTTTAAAAGCATTAGCATTTTATCAAAAACCAACTGATGCAGGTTATGATTTTGCTATGTATGGATTAGGCGTACAAGGTCCTGTTTCTGATAATTTACAAATTAATTTAGCATATGCCCAACTAGATATTGATAAAAATGAATCTCCAGGATATGACCCATATAATGGAAATACTCCGTTAGTAAATACTTTTGGTTCACATGGATTGGTATTGAGTGCAATGTGGAATCCGATGAAAAATATCACACTTATTGGTGATTATGTGCTTACAAATGCTGAAAAAGAACGTGTAGCTGAATGGGCTTCAGATGGAACGCAACATATTTTTGATATTGATGAAAATACAAGTAAATCTATTCGTTTGAATTATCGTTGGACTAACTTAAATGATCCAGGCTCTTTCCAACTGTATACACGTTGGTTTGACTATGGTCGTCATGGAAATATTATGGGTGATGAAGAATGGGGCTTATTGAAACCAGGCTCTAAAGGATGGGTATTTGGTTTTAAATATGTACCAGCCAAAAATATAGAATGGGAAACAATGTATGAAATTGCTGATATGTATAGTGGTATTTATGGAGAAAAAGATCAGCAATATAAACGTGATTTCATTCGTACACAAGTAGATTTCTATTTTTGATAAATAATATTTTAAAGATAATTTTATAGATAAAAGGAGTAATTTATTATGAAAAAGATTGTTTTATTATGTGCATCTGGTATGTCTACAAGTATGTTAGTAAAAAAAATGCAGGAAGCAGCAAAAGCTGAAAATTATGATTGTGAAATAGCTGCCTATTCAGCAGCAGAAGCAGTGGAAAAAGCTTCAGATGCTGATGTAGTATTACTTGGTCCACAAATTCGTTTTTCTAAAGACAAAATTGCAAAAGAATTACCAGGTGTACCTGTTGATGCTATTGAAATGCGTATGTATGGTCGTATGGATGGTAAAGGTGCTTTAGCATTTGCTAAAAGTTTAATGAAAGACTAAGGGAGAGTAAGTAATGGAAGGTTTAGAATTAATAGCATTCGAGATTATTTCTTCTGTGGGAACAGCACGTAGTTGTTATATAGAAGCAATTAGTGAAGCTAAAAAAGGCAATTATGAAAAAGCAGAAGAATTAATTGCCGAAGGTGAAAAAGTATTTATTGAAGGTCATGATAAACACAATGAATTATTGCAAAAAGAAGCATCTGGTGATAATGTAGTCAATTTATTGATTTTACATGCAGAAGACCAATTGATGAGTGCAGAAGGTTTTAAAATTATCGCACAAGAATTTATAGATGTTTATCGTAAAATAAACGTAAAATAAGGAGAATAAAAAAATGGGATTTCCAAAAGGTTTTTTATGGGGTGGCGCAGTAGCTGCCCACCAACTTGAAGGCGGTTGGCAAGAAGGCGGAAAAGGAATTAGCGTAGCTGATGTAATGACTTTGGGTGGACCAAATAAACCTAGAGAAATTACAGATGGTGTTGTTCCAGGAAAGATTTATCCAAATCATGAAGCTATAGATTTTTATCATCATTATGAAGAAGATATCGCATTGCTTGCTAAAATGGGATTTAAATGTTTTCGTACAAGTATTGCATGGACACGTATCTTTCCTAATGGTGATGAAGTTGAAGCAAACGAAGCTGGTTTAAAATTTTATGATGATCTTTTTGATACACTTCATCGTTATGGAATGGAACCAATTGTTACTTTATCTCATTTTGAAATGCCATATAATTTAGTAACTAAATATGGCGGATGGCGTAATCGTAAATTAGTAGATTTCTTTGTACGTTTTGCAGTTACTGTTTTTAAACGTTATAAAGATAAAGTTAAATATTGGATGACATTTAATGAAATTAATAATCAAAGAGATGTAAATACTGAATTTACAGCATTTACAAATTCAGGTGTACTTTATAAAGATGGTGAAAATAGATATGAGGTTTTATATCAAGTAGCTCATCATGAATTTGTGGCATCTGCATTAGCTGTTATTGAAGGTCATAAAATTAATCCAGATTTTCAAATTGGTTGTATGTTAGCAATGTCTCCAGTATATCCAGCAACTTGTAAACCAATGGACCAAATGGCAGCATTGAAAGAGATGGATCGTACATTTGTCTTCTCAGATGTACAATGCAGAGGACATTATCCAATGTATATATTAAAAGAATGGGAAAATAAAGGTTATAATATTAAAATTGAAAATGGCGATTTTGATATTTTAGAACGTGGAAAAGTAGATTATTTTGCTTTGTCATATTACATGAGTTTTGTCAGTGAATATGATCCCGAAGGTAAAGAACATATGGGTAAAGAAGTTAAAAATCCATATGTAAAAGCTTCTGATTGGGGTTGGCAAATTGATCCAGTTGGATTACGTTATATGTTAAACGTGATTTCTGAACGTTATGAATTACCAATGATGATTGTTGAAAACGGAATTGGTTTACATGAATATCCAGATGAAACAGGTGTAGTGCAAGATGATACACGTATAAAATATTTCTCTGAACATATTGCTGAGATGAAAAAAGCTGTAGATGAAGATGGTGTTACACTCATGGGATATTGTCCTTGGGGACCTATTGACCTCGTATCAGCAAGTACAGGTGAAATGGAAAAAAGATATGGATTTATTTATGTAGATAAAAATAATCAAGGAAAAGGTACATTAAAACGCGTACCGAAAAAATCTTTTTATTGGTATCAAAAAGTAATTAAAACGAATGGCGAAGATTATTCTATTGAATAAGTGAAGGAGTGTAGTTTATGAGTTTAAAGAAAAAAGCTATTGTTAGTACAATGCTTATGGCATTATCCATTACACCAACAGTAATTCCAAATAGTATAGTAACACCATCTATTGTTATGGCAGCACCAGCTAGCGATGTAAAAGCAAGTGAAGCTTTTGAAGTGAATTTCCAAAATGGAATGCCAAAAGGATTTGAGGCTGCTGATGGATGGACAAATGGATATATGTTCAATGTAAATTGGCATAAAGAAAATGTTACATTTGATGGTGGAAACCTTCAATTAATTATTGATAAAGAAAAGAAAGCTGATAAAATACCATATTCTGGTGGAGAGTTTCGTAGTAAAGATTTCTACGGTTATGGAAAATATGAAGTATCAATGAAACCAATAAAAAATGATGGTGTAGTATCTTCTTTCTTCACGTATACTGGTCCATCTGATAATAATCCATGGGATGAAATTGATATAGAATTTTTAGGAAAAGATACAACAAAAGTTCAATTTAATTATTATCGTGATGGAAAAGGTGGACATGAATATTTATATGATTTAGGTTTTGATGCATCTGAAAGTTTCCATACTTATGGCTTTGAATGGCATAAAGATAAAATTATTTGGTTTGTTGATGGTAAAGAAGTATATCGTTTGGAAGGAACAACAATTCCGGTAACAAAAGCTAAACTTATGATGAATGCTTGGTGTGGAACAGGTGTAGATGAATGGTTGAATGCATTTGATGATAAAAATTTACCTGTAAAAGCAGAATATCAATGGATAAAATATACTCCATTTACTGAATAAGGAGTTGTCTGATTATGTATAATAAGAAAAAACTCAGTCAAATTATTTTATCTGGATTAATGGCGGTAAGTTTTTCATCGATATCACTACCTATAGAAGCAGCTGATATGGGGCTACATGTTGACCAAGTAGGATATCTGCCAAATTATTCAAAAGTAGCAATGGTAACTGACTCTAATGATACTACTTTTGAAATAATTGATACAAAAGATAATAAAGTTGTATTTAAAGGAAATTTATCTGAACCTAAATATGATAAAATTTCTGAAGAAACTTTACGTAAAGCCGATTTTTCTTCTTTGAATGTACCAGGAACATATATTTTAAAAGTAGGTAATCGTGAATCATATGATTTCGTAATTGGTGATGATGTCTATGATGTACCTATGGTACAAAGTTGGCGTTCATATACTTTATCAAGAAGTAATACTGCTATAAATGATGATAAAGTTTCTGGACTAAAATTAGAAGGTGGACATAAGCAAGATAAAGAAGCTCGTGTCTATTTCTCTGATAAATTAAATAATAAAGGCGATAAAATAGATGTTAGTGGCGGTTGGTATGATGCAGGAGATTATGGTAAATATATAACAACAGGAGCATTAAGTAGTGCTGAATTATTGTTAGCATATGAAGCAAATCCCGACCATTTCACTAAAGGTCAATTGTTATTTCCAAAAGGCATAGAAAATAATACAAATATGCCAGATGTTTTATCAGAGATAAAATTTGAACTTGACTGGATGGAAAAAATGCAACGTGAAGATGGCAGTACATTCCATAAAGTATCAGGTTTGACTTGGCCAGGATTTGATATTTCTCCAGATACAGATAAGCAAGATAGATATATTTTTAGTACAGCTACTTCTAGTTCAGCTATGTATGGTGCAAGTTTAGCAATAGCTTCACGTGTATATGAACAATATGATAAAGATTATGCTAAAAATTTAAAACAAAATGCTGAAGCTGTTTGGCAATATTTAGAAAAAAATCCTAAACCAATTTATCGTGTTGATGAAGGACAAGAAAATGGTTCAGGCCCATATAATAAAGATACAGATCTTGAAGAACGTTTATGGTTAGCTGCAGAAATGTTTAGAACAACAGGTGATGCTAAGTATGAATCTTATTTGAAGAAAGAGTCTAAACGTTTAACTGATAAACCAAGCTTTTTTACATGGGATGATACTTTAGCTTTAGCACAATTTGCATATGCTAAATCTAATAATGCAGATAAGCAACTTCAAAATAAAGTTATTAATGCTTTAATTAGTTATGCAGACGATATTTGTACAAGTATAAAAACAGATGGTTTTAATTGTTCTTTAAAAGAAAATGAATATACATGGGCTTCAACTAAAAATGCTTTGACTAAAGGTGATATTTTATTAATGGCATATCAAATTGAGCCAAAACAAGAATATTTAGAAGGAGCACTAGCACAAATTCATTATCTTTTTGGAAGAAATTCACTTGATAAGAGTTTTATGACTGGTGTAGGAGATAATCCACCATTACATCCACATAATCGTATCCATGAAAGCACAGGAGCTTATGTTTCAGGTCTTGTTGTCGGTGGACCAAATCATGTTATAGGTGGAGATCCAGACCAAACAGAATACTTGAATAGTGGAAATATTCCTATAGCAAAATCTTATCTTGACGTGGTAGGTTCTTGGTCTACAAATGAATATGCTATAGATTATATTTCATCTGCTGTTTATGCTTTATCTTGGTTTGCACAACCAGATTCAGTTAAGGTTGAAGATTTAAAATATAATAAGTAAATAAAAATTGCTTTCTAATTTAATTATTAGAAAGCAATTTTTTTATGCATATATTTATAAAACAAAAAAAGCTCCGATAAAATCGAAGCTTTAATTTACAAAATGGTGGGCAGGGATGGATTCGAACCATCGTAGCCTACGGCGACGGATTTACAGTCCGTTCCCTTTAACCACTCGGGCACCTACCCATTACAAATGGTGACCTTGGCAGGACTCGAACCTGCGACCTTTTGATTCGTAGTCAAACACTCTAATCCAGCTGAGCTACAAGGCCATTTGTTTATTGCTCTCACAAGCAACTTCTATATAATAGCATAGATATATTTTTTTGGCAAGTGTTTTTTATAAATTTTTTTTAAGAAAAAGAAATCTTCACCAAAACGCATATATTCTTTGCGATATTCAGAAGGCGTCTCTCCAATGTATTGTGTAAATAATTTAGTGAAATAAGGAGCATGTTGAAAACCTACAGTATAGCTAATATCTGTTATACTCAAAGAAGTTTTTCTTAATAATGTACATGCTTTACTTAGACGATATTGTTGTAAATATTGACTAGGACTGATTTTTAAATATTTTTGAAATAATTTAAAGACATATGTTCTGTCGATATTATTGGCGGTAGCAATATCAGAAATACTGATATTATCAGCATAATTTTTGTGAATGTAATTTAAAATAGCATTGAAATAAACTTCTGTAGTTGAAAGTTCTGCTTTTTGTTTTAAGCGTAAATGATTACCAAGATAGTCAAATAATAAAAAAGTTGTAGAAATACTTTTAAAATAACGTTCTCGTTGAAATTCTTGATAAATTTTTTCAAAAAGATTTTTAAGATGTGTATCTAATTCATTATGAATAATATACGTTTCTGGGCTTAATCCGCACATGCTTAAAAGTTTGTGAATTTGCTTTCCGCGTAAACCGATCCAATGATAACTCCAAGGATTTTCAGGTAAAGGATAATATTTGTTTTTTGTATAAGGCGGTATCATAAAAATATCGCCAGCTTTGATATGGTTTTGTTTATCTTCGATTTGAAAAATACCTTCACCGGCAATGCAATAATGAATTACCCAATAATCAATAGGAACAAATTCATAAGGTTTAGTTGGCTTACATTCTTCATAACCACATTCATAGAGGTGGAAATCTTCGCTTATAGGATTGTTGTTGAATAAAACACTTACATCATTTTTAAAGATTTTTCCCATAAAAACACCTTCAATATTTTTTATTTGAGTATATTATAAGAAGAATTCTTGAGATAGTCAATGCACCTCTGTCAACATAAGTATAAAAAATCAACAAATATATATTTTAAATATAATATTTTATCAACATAAATATAAAATATTTCAACATAGCTGATAGAGTCTGATAAGGGCAAATGCTATAATAATAATCGAAGTAAATACGTATATACTTGATAAAAAGATTGATAATTTGTTATTTTTATTATCTTTTATTTATTAAATTAAAAAGAATAATAAGAATATACAGAAAAGGAGAATTGTTATGGATAATCAAAGAGCGAGATTAGGTCAAATAGCTTTAATGATGATGACTTTTTCGGCAGTATATACTTTTCCAAGTATTATTAATAATAGCATACAAATTGGATTAGCTACTATTCCAGCTTATATATTTGGTTCTGTTTTTTTATTTCTTACCATTTATTTTGATGATGAGTGAATTTGCATCAGCAAACTCTGATAAAGAATCTGGTATTCATAGTTGGTTAGAATGCGTTTTAGGTTCTAAATGGGCATTTTTAGGTGCATGGTGTTATTTCTTTGTAAATTTATTCTTCTTCGGTTCTTTATTGCCACAGACATTAATTCAAGGTTCTTATGCACTTTTTGGTACGAACGTTTTTGTGGGCGATAATTCTACATTGATTATTGCATTAGTTTCAATAGTGTTATTCTGGATTGCAACATATGTTTGTATCAAAGGTGTAAGTTGGATTTCTATTGTTACAAACTTAGCAGGTAGTGCCAGATTATTCATGGGTATAGCGTTTGTTATCTTAGCGTTTATCGTAGTATTTGGTTTAGGTGAAGCTCCTGCACAAGAATTTTCTATGGAAACAATCACTCCAAGATTTGATTGGACTTTCTTTATGACTATGGCTTGGGTTTTACAAGCTTGTGGTGGTGGTGAAAGTATTGGTGTTTACATAAAAGATGTAAAGGGCGGTAATAAAACTTTTATAAAGGTAATGGTATTATCTACTATCTTTGTTGGCTTGATGTATGTATTAGGTTCCATTGCCGTAGGTTTAGTAGTTCCTACAGCTGGATTACAAAATAACTTTGCTAATGGTATTTTTGATGTATTTAAAATTTTAGGCACACATTTTGGTATTCCAGGCGATATCATGGTTCGCTTAGTAGGTGTAATTTTATTCTTAGGAAGCTTAGGTTCTTTAGCTCTTTGGACAGCAGCTCCAGTAAAAGTATTCTTCTCTGAAATTCCAGAAGGTATTTTTGGTAAATGGATTGTAAAAACTAATCATGAAGGTAACCCAACAAATGCTTTAATTGTACAAGGTATCGTAGTTAGCGTATTGCTTATTATTCCAGCTTTAGGTATCGGAAATATGGATAGCTTCTTACAGATGCTCATCAATATGACAGCAGCAACATCTTTATTACCAGTATTATTATTATTGATTGGTTATATCGTTTTACGTTGGAAAAAAGACGATATGGATAGAAGCTTTAGATTTGGTAGTAGAAATTTTGGTATCTTTGCAGGTGTATTCTTATTACTTGTATTCATTTTCGTATTCTTCATGTCTACAGTTCCAGACCCAACATTAATCATGCAATATTTAGATGGTACATTACCTCAAGATGCAGCAAATCCTATTTTAACACTTGTTTATAATGTATTAGGTGTAGTAGTATTTATGGGTATTGCTTGGGTTTGTTGGAACCGTTATGAAAAGAAATTAAATCAAAAATAATAAATAGACAAATTTAGATATTATTTAGGAGGAATTTTTTATGAAAACTTGGGAAAATCATCAAATTGATGGAATTAATAGAATGCCAGCAAGAGCACATTTCTTGACATTTCCATCTAAAGAAAAGGCACTTTTAAATAACAATAGATATACTCATGCATTTAAAAATTTAAATGGCATTTGGAAATTTATGTTTTTAGATGCTCCAGAATATAGTCCGGAAGGTTTCTTTAATAGTGATTTTGATGTAACTAAAATGGACGATATCACAGTTCCAGGAAATTGGCAGTTACAAGGCTACGGCAAAATGCACTATTCTGATTTATGGTATAATTTCCCTATTAATCCACCATATGTACCAACAGAAAACCCAACTGGTATTTATAAACGTACATTTTTTGTAGAAGAAAACTATCGCGATAAAAAAATCATTATTAGATTTTGCGGTGTAGACTCTGCATATCATTTATGGATTAATGGCAAGGAAGTAGGCTATAGCAAAGTTGCTAGAAATGAATCTGAATTTGATTATTGTGAGCCGCACACTTGTGATTTTAATCATGAGTTAGGCGAACAAAATAGTCAGCGTATATAGAAATATGTACGTAGAGATAGACTAAGATCTATCCAATACTGTTTGAATTGCTGGAAAGCCCTAAAGATATCTGAACTACAACGTAAACATGAAATAAAGTTAAACGTGAATGTGGCGAAAGCAGAAAAAATCAGATATATAGCATAAGGTTAAATCCTAAGTGTTGAAAAATGGACAATCAGCAGCGAAGCTCCGAATAGGAGAACGTTCAACGACTATTCCTCTTGAGGGAAGTACTCAGTAAGCTATTGACTGAGGAAGTGGACAGACTCTAACAGGTAAAGCTGAGAGATAAGATATAGTCTGTGCCGTTATGAAAGTAACGGAAGTTCATAAGAGAACTGTATAGAAAGTAGCGTTTCTATATGAACGAGACCTCATAATACGACTAAAGAAGAACCTACAGTTCTTGTATATGTTATTTAAAATAGGCAGTTAATATATAAACACTTGTTATATTGCTATACATATGTCATGATTATATTAGATGATAGTATGAAAGTGATATATTTATTCATTAATTAGAAGAAAGCGTAAGTGTTTATTATGGAAAAAGCTTATAAATTTAGGATATACCCAATAAAACACAAGAAAATTTACTTCAAAAACTTTTGGCTGTGTACGTTTTATATATAATCACTTTTTAGATAGAAGAATTAAAGAATATGAACAAAATAAGAAAAATATAGGTTATAATGAATGCTCAAAAGAGCTTACTCAATTAAAAAAGAAAAAAGTGGCTTAAAGAACCAGATAAATCCTCTTTACAAAATGCTTTAAAGAATTTAGATACAGCTTATAAAAACTTTTTTAATAGACAAAAAGCAGGCTTTCCAAAATTCAAATCTAAAAAGAATCGGTATAAAATCGTACAAAACAAATATGACAAATAACAACAATTGTTATTTTTAAGGAAATAAAAATTAAAATTACCTAAAAATAGGTAAGATAAAAATAAGAGATAAATATTGCCAAATAGAAGGTAGGATTTTAAGTGCGACAGTATCACAGACTCCTAGTGGAAAATATTACGTTGCACTATGTTGTACAGACCTGCCTCAACCTGAATTCATAAAAACGAATAAATATGTCGGCTTGGATTTAGGAATAAAGGATTTTGTCATAACCTCAGATGCAGTAAAATATAGCAATCCTAAATACTTGCAGAAATCATTGACCAAATTAGCTAAGCTTCAAAGAGAGCTTTCTCGAAAAACAAAAGGAAGTTCAAATTGGGAAAAGGCTAGAGTAAAAGTAGCTAAATTGCATGATAGAATTGCCAATCAAAGACGCAATTTACTACATCAAGTAACATGTCAACTTATCAGAAACTACGATGTAATCTGTCTTGAAGATTTGCAAGTTAAAAACATGATGAAAAATCATAAATTAGCAAGAAATATAGCTGATGTCAGTTGGTCAGAGTTTATGAGACAACTAACATATAAAGCTAAATGGTTTGGCAGGGTTATTGTCAAAATAGATAAATTTTATCCTTCAAGCCAATTATGTCATGTTTGTGGGTATAAAAATATTGAAGTAAAAGATTTAAATGTTAGAGAGTGGAACTGTCCTGAATGTAAAACACATCACGATAGAGATGTAAATGCAGCTATAAATATTAGAGATGAAGGATTAAGAATATTAAACATAGCTTAATCTTGAATAACATATACAAGAACCGTAGGAACTATGGGGATAGCTCGGAGATACTGTATTCGTTAGAATACTTGACCGAGAACCCTGTGACTTTAGTCGTGGGAGGTTCAGATTACAGATTTAATTCGTGTAGGCGAAGAAAATGATGTAACTGTTCGTGTATATCAATGGTCTGATGGCACATATTTAGAAGACCAAGATATGTGGTGGGAAAGTGGAATTTTCCGCGATGTAGAATTAATAGGTGTGCCTAAAGATGGTATCAATGATTATAAAGTAATTGCTGATTTGGATGATGAATATAAAAATGGTATTTTCAAAGTAGAAGCTTTCTTACGTACAACAAAAGAAGTTAATGTTACTTTTGAATTAGTAGATGCTGGTGAAAATACTGTATTTACAAAAACTGTAGTAGCTAAAGAAGGTAAAGCTTGTATTGATGAAGTAATCGCTGATGTAAATCATTGGACAGCAGAAACTCCTTATTTATATAAATTATTTATGACTGTAGAAGATGACGGTCAAATTGTAGAAGTTATTCCTCAAAATGTAGGTTTCCGCAATATTAGATTAAATGGCGAAACTTTCTTAGTAAATGGTGTAGCTATTAAATTTAAAGGTGTAAACCGTCATGATTATAGCCCACAAAATGGTCGTGTAGTATCTAGAGAAGAAATTGAAAAAGATATTATTTTAATGAAACAATTCAATATCAATGCAATTCGTACATCTCATTATCCTAATTCTTATTATCTATACGATTTATGTGATGAATATGGTATGTATTTAATCGCTGAAACAGATTTGGAATGTCATGGTTTTGAATTGACTGGCGATTATAAATGGATTACAGATGATCCTTCTTGGGAACTTGCTTATGTTTCTAGAATGACTCGCATGATTGAACGCGATAAAAACCATCCTGCTATTATCTTCTGGTCTTTAGGAAATGAATCTGCTTTTGGTTGCAATTTCCGCAAAATGACAGATGTAGCGCATGAAATGGATCCTACAAGATTAGTTCATTATGAAGGTGACTTTGATGTAGAATCTGCTGATGTTTATTCTACAATGTACACATGGATTGAAAATCCAAAGAAACCATATCTCATGAAAGATATCATTGAAAAATCTAAAAAACCACATATTCACTGCGAATATTGCCATGCAATGGGTAATGGCCCAGGAAACTTAAAAGATTATCAAGATTTAGTATATGCTCATGATAAATTACAAGGTGGTTTCGTTTGGGAATGGTTTGACCATGGTATTGAATCCTTCACAGAAAGTGGAGAAAAATATTATCGCTATGGCGGAGATTTTGGTGATGATCCAAGCAATAAAGATTTCTGTATCGATGGCTTAATCATGCCAGATAGAACACCATCTCCAGGTTTATATGAATATAAAAAAGTTATTGAACCAATTACAACTACTGCTGTAGATATTCAAAAAGGTATCATAAACTTATTAAGCCGTTATGATTTTGCAAATTTAGATAGATTTAACCTCGTTTATAAAGTTATGGAAGATGATGTAATTCTTCAAACTGGATTTATGGCTGTTCCTTCTATTGAAGCTAGAGCAAATAAAGACATTACATTACCATATGATTTATCTGCAATTAAAGTAAAACCAGGAGCTCATTACTATGTAAATATTTCTTATCAATTAAGAGAAGATACAAGCTATGCTTCTAGCGGTCATGAACTTGCTACTGCTCAATTTGAATTACCTTTATATAAAGAAGGTATCATGGTAAGACCAGAAGGTATTTTAAATGTTGAAAAAGAACATACTACTTTACATGTAAAAGGCGCTAACTTCTCTTTAGACTTTAACTTAGTAAATGGTAATTTAATGAATATCGTTCGTGATGGTATGCAAGTATTGAGTAAAGGTCCTCGCTTAACTTTATGGAGAGCACCTATCAGCAATGATATGGAAATCATTGATAAATTGAAAAAAAGTATACTTCTTACATCTTGAACATGAAGTAGTGATGAATATTGATTATCACATGGAAGGCAATATCTTAAAAGTAGAAGTAGATACAATCAATAGTACAACTAATAGTGCATGGCACTTCAAAACAAAATATGTATATACAGTATGCCCATCTGGCGATATCTTAATTGATGTAGAAGGCACTCCTTCTGGTAGAGTTGATTTAGCACCAGATATGTTACCTAGAATTGGTGTAAGCATGCATTTAGATAAATCTATGGAACATGTACGCTATTTCGGTATGGGACCTGGCGAAAACTATGCAGACTCTAAAGAAGCAGCGCAAATGGGCTTATATGCAAATACTGTAGATGGATTATTTACAAACTATGTAATTCCTCAAGAAAATGGAAACCATATGGGTTGTAAATGGGTATCTATGACAAATGACAGAGGTATGGGTCTTTTAGCATCAACTGAAGGTGATTTTAATTTCAGTGCTTCTTGGTATGAAGATAAAGATTTAGATGATGCAAAACATACTTGTGATTTAGTAAAACGTGATTATATTGTATTTAATGTAGATTACAAACAAAATGCTTTAGGTACAAATTCTTGTGGTCAGTGGCAATTGGATAAATATCGTGCAAAATTTGAAGACTTTAAATTATCCTTTAGATTGACTCCATTTAATAATAAAGAAGTTTTGGATAAACATTTAGCTGCTGAAAGAATTTGTCTTGATAAATAATAAAATAGCCTCTAATAAAATTATAATATTATGTACCCTAATGTTTTGTTAGGGTACAATTTTTTTTATAAAATAAAGCACTAATAGTAAGTATAATAACTATTAGTGCTTTAGTTTTAAATGATGATGAAAAACAAAAAAAGCTCCGATAAAATCGAAGCTTTAATTTACAAAATGGTGGGCAGGGATGGATTCGAACCATCGTAGCTACGGCGACGGATTTACAGTCCGTTCCCTTTAACCACTCGGGCACCTACCCAATACAAATGGTGACCTTGGCAGGACTCGAACCTGCGACCTTTTGATTCGTAGTCAAACACTCTAATCCAGCTGAGCTACAAGGCCATTTGTTTGCGGTTGTCTTAACCGCGTATATTATAATATCAGATTGATTTATATTTGTCAAATGTTTTTTTGAAAAAATTTAAGATTTATTAAAATAAATTTTAGCTCTATACGAAATAGATAATAAATGATATATTATGTGATGGATAGTATTCGAAGCGAAACTGTACCACAAACTTTTATTTTTATCTAATTAAAAAGGATTGTATCGAAAGAACAAGACCTTACCAGAGATTTCATTGTATTACTTCCAAGAAAAAGAGGTGATAAAATGAAAATAGGATTTATTGGTGCGGGGAAAGTAGGCTTTTCCCTAGGAAAATATTTACAAAATAATTGCAGTCAAAATGATGTAGAGATTGTGGGTTATTTTAGTAAATCTTTAAAATCAGCAAAATCAGCAGCAGATTTTACCAGTACTAAATTATATATAAATCTTGAAAATATCTTAAAAGACAGTGATACCTTATTTTTGACAGTGCCTGATGGTAGTATTAGTCAAATTTGGGATTATATGAGAAATCTGGATATTAGAAATAAAAATATTTGTCATTGTAGCGGTTCGATATCTTCGACCGCTTTTTTTGATGCTCAAAATAAAGGTGCATATGTATATTCTATCCACCCACTTTGTGCGATAAATGATAGGTATGAAGCTTATAAAAATTTAGCAAATGCTGTATTTACTATTGAAGGTAATAGTGAGCATTTAGATAGCTTGATGCAGATTTTTCAAAAATGTGGTAATTTAGTTACAGCTCTATTTGCCACGAGTATAGATTTATTAAATCGTTGTGGTGTAGATAAAAAGATGGCGAAAAATATTTTATTGCCATTATTGCAGGGTAATGTAGCTAATTTAACTACTTTTGATATCAAAGATGCTTTGACTGGCCCAGTAGAGAGAAATGATGTAGTTACGATAAAAAACATTTAAATGCATTTAATCAAGAAAATTTAAATCAAGAAAAAGAAATTTATAAGTTATTATCACAAAAATTAATTGAAATTGCACAAAGTAAAAATTCATTAAAAGATTATAGTGAAATGAAAGAGGTTTTTGATAGTGAAAAATACAGTATCAACATTTAAAATGCAAAAGGAAAACAAAGATAAAATTACAATGCTTACAGCATATGATTATTCTACAGCAAAGTTGATTGATGAAGCTGGAGTTAATGGAATTTTAGTAGGTGATTCCTTAGGCATGGTCATGCTTGGTTATGAAGATACATTATCTGTTACTATGGAAGATATGATACACCATATAAAAGCTGTTACTAGAGGAGCAAAAAATGCTTTAGTTGTAGGTGATATGCCATTTATGTCTTATCAGACATCTGTTTATGATGCTGTGAAAAATGCAGGTCGTTTAGTGCAAGAAGGTCATTGTCAGGCAGTAAAATTAGAAGGCGGAGAAAGTGTTTGCCCACAGATAAAGGCAATTGTCGAAGCTTCTATTCCTGTTATGGCACATATAGGGCTTACGCCACAATCTGTTAATGCTTTTGGCGGTTTTAAAGTTCAAGGAAAAAGTGAAGATGCTGCCAAAAGAATTCTTCAAGAAGCAAAAGCTGTAGAAAAAGCAGGTGCATTTGCTGTAGTATTGGAATGTATTCCTGATAAATTGGCAAAAATTATCACTGAAGAAATAAATATACCGACAATTGGCATTGGTGCAGGTAGTGATTGTGATGGTCAGATTTTAGTATATCAAGATATGCTTGGTATGTTTGGCGGATTTAAACCTAAATTTGTGAAACGCTTTGCAAATGTTGGCGAAGAAATGACAAAAGCTTTTAAAGATTATATTGAAGAAACAAAAGCAAAAACATTTCCAGCAAAAGAGCATTGTTTTAAAATAGATGATAGTGTAATTGAAAAATTATATTGAGGATAATTTTATTTAAATATTACAAAGTTACAATAAAAACTATTGCATTTTATTTTTTATATGATATTATGTAAACACGCTAAAGATGATGAAGAGGAAAAGTAGATAAATATAATCATGACAGAGAGTCAAGGATGCTGGAAACTTGATATGAGAGTATTTATTGAAGTTCACCTCGGAATTGCTCGCTGAACTTATTGTAGGTGGAGCCGGAGCCTTACCGTTATCGAAAAGGACAGTATCGGATTAGTCCCGTACTTGATGAGAGATATCTATATTTTTATAGATAAATAAGGTGGTACCGTGAATTCAGCCTCGCCCTTATATTAGGGTGAGGCTTTTATTATTTTTAAATCAATTAGATAAAAAAGAAAGGAGGCTTTTCATGAAGAAATTAGCTTTTTTAGGACCTCATGGAACAAATAGTGAAGAAGCTGCAATTTATATGGCTAATTTGCGTAAAGAAAAAATAAATTTAGTGGCATATAATACAATACAAGATGCTATACAAGCTGTTGCTCAAAAAGATGTAGATTATTGTTTAGTACCAGTGGAAAATTCAATAGAAGGTTCAGTTCGTATTACCTTGGATACTTTGGCTCATGATGTTGACTTAATGATAGAGTCTGAATTAATATGGAGTGTACATAATCAATTATTAACAAAAAATCCTAATGCTAAGATACACACAATAATTTCTCATATTCAACCATTAGCTCAATGTAGAGAATATTTAAAGAGTCATTATCCAACGGCAAAGACAGAATCTGTTTCTAGTACAGCTAGAGCAGCAGAAAAAGCAAGCTGTTATGGAGATGGTTATGCGGCAATAGCGACAAAAACAGCAGCTGATTTATATAATTTGCAGATAATAGATACAGATATTCAAGATGTTGAAGATAATTTTACTAGATTTATTTTATTGACTAATAAAGATAAAGTAAAAAAATATCAAGATGTAGCTAATATGATGATAATTTGTCAGATAGATGGTAGAGCTGGCAGTTTATACGAACTTTTGGGTGATTTTGCTTGTCGAAAAGTAAATATGACAAGAATTGAATCAAGACCTGCGCGTACAAGTTTAGGCGAGTATATTTTTTTCATAGAAATAGATGCTAATGTGGATAAAGATATTTTACAAGAAGCACTTATGCAGGCTAGTAAAAATGTTTTTGGCTTAAAAACTTGGGAAAATTCCCAGTATATAAGGCTAGTAATAAATTAGTAAATGAAATAAATTAATCTTAAATATAGATAAAACGAAAAGGTGGAATAAATAATGGTTGTAATAATGAATCCTGATGCAAGAGAAGAAAATATCATGGCTGTAGTAAAAGCTATCGAAAGTGTAGGGCTCACAGCTAAGATAATGGAAGGTGCACAGCAGAAAATTGTTGGTGTAATAGGTGACAAAACTCGTATGGGTTCACTAGCAGTAGAGGCAATGGAAGGTGTAGAACAGACAGTGGCTATTTCTAAATCTTATAAATTAGCCAGCCGTGAATTCCACCCAGCAAATACTGTTGTTGATGTAGATGGTGTAAAAATCGGTGATGGCAATGTAGTAGTAATGGCAGGCCCATGTGCAGTAGAATCTCGTGAACAATTATTAGAAGCAGCAAAAATCGTAAAAGCCGGTGGAGCACAATTTTTACGTGGTGGCGCTTATAAACCTCGTACTTCTCCATATTCTTTCCAGGGTCTTGAAAATAAAGGTCTTGAATATTTGGCTGAAGCTCGTGAAGTTACAGGATTAAAAGTAGTAACAGAAGTAACAGAAGTAGAAGCTGTTGATGCTGTAGCTCATTATGCGGATATTTTACAGATTGGTGCACGTAATATGCAAAATTTCCGTTTATTAAAAGAAGTTGGAAGATGTAATAAACCAGTTATGCTCAAACGTGGTCTTTGCGCTACTATTGATGAATGGTTAAATGCTGCTGAATATATTATGAATGAAGGCAATCATAATGTAATTTTATGTGAACGTGGTATTCGTACTTATGAAACATATACAAGAAATACATTAGATATGAGTGCTGTAGCAGCAGTAAAACATTTAAGTCATTTACCAATTATCGTAGACCCAAGTCATGGTACAGGTAAATGGAGAATGGTAAAACCTATGAGCTTTGCAGCAATAGCAGCTGGAGCAGATGGACTTATCATTGAAGTTCACCCAAATCCTGCAAAAGCTTTATCTGATGGACCACAATCTTTGACACCAGAAAATTATAGAGAAGTAATGCGTGGTGTCTATAAAATTTCTGATTTTATGAAAGCAGAAAATTTATTTACTGATTACATGAAAGACTAAAAATTTATATTATAAGATGAGAAAAAGCAGTCAAATACTTATTTATAATTAAAGTATTTGACTGCTTTTTTATGTCATTAAAAATAAAAATATAGGATAAGCTATAAAAATAAAGATAATAGTAGTGATTAAAAAAATTGCTTCGGCAATACTAGTGTTTAATTTATATAGTTGAGTAACTACAACAGAATTGATACCAATAGGACACATGCCAATCAAAGTGATGACGGAAATGAGTAAAGCATTATCTGTAAATAAGCTAGCAGTGATAAATGATAATACAGGTATGATAAGAAAACGAACAGGTACAATAGTCAAAGCTAGATATTTATATAGACGAGCTGCTTTAAAATTTAATAAATACCTACAGGTAAAATGCCAAACCAAGCACCTAGATGGACAGAAGCATTAAAAATGGGGTCAAAAATATCAGGACGAGGTACTTCGTAAATATTTAAGATAGCACCGACAAACATACTAAGTAAACCAATTTGGTTCCAACTGATTAGAATAGAACGCCAATGCGGTTGAAATTTTGCTTTCGAACCAGCTGTGAATTTTTGATGAAAATATTCAGCTAGAGGAAAACAAAAAGAAAGTGTAAAAATATTTTGTACCATAGCGATAACTTGGACATAAGCATAAGCTAATTGCCCCATAGCTATATAGGCACATAAACCACCTAAAATACCTGTATTAGAGAGCATACTACTTAAAAGATAAGCACCGCTATTACGTATATTTTTACCAAGTCGCCAGTTTACATATGGATAAGCTAATAATCCTGGAAGTGCTGAAATGAGGATAATTCCTACGAATGCCAATAAAAATAAATTTTGGTCTATTTTTATTAACCAAAAACTACCAAGTCCAGTGATTATCATGATGAAACGGATATTTAATTTTAAGAGGAAATTACAAGTGTTTAAAGATATTATCTTATATTTATGGAAATAATATCCTATAGTTAGAGGTAAAATAACATCAATGAATATGAATAAAAGGCGATAAAATGTTTCTGACATAATAACACCATTTAAGCTTTTGTAATATCAGGGCGAAGTTGACTTGCTCTACCTAAATAAATATGTTTTATTTCCTTTTGTGTTTTATCAGTATTCACCAAAAGTAACACGCGGATACATTTTTCCATACTGTTTTCTACATATAACTGTTGAGCATCAAAAAGTGGTACTAAATCCCAATTAGGTAATTGACGTGCAGCAAAAGCAGGAAATACACTAGATAAATCTTTAGTAGCACTAAATAAAGCAGCACCAATATCTTCAGCATTAATATCATTAGCTTCAAGAATGTTTATTAATAATTTTTTGACAGCCTCAATAATCTCTTCACGATTATCATTCTCCACAGTGATAGCTCCTCTAATTCCTTGCATAAAAAACATTCCTTCATTTAAATATATTTCTATGTGCTTTACTTTTCTTTGGTGG
>ENA-OPZD01000094-OPZD01000094.1-human-gut-metagenome-genome-assembly--contig:-NODE-94-length-35014-cov-25.219050_pt1 | contig 35014 bp, 36 predicted proteins | sample MGYA00242479_ERZ504495 | MGnify/ENA primary metagenome ERZ504495 (study PRJEB26092, sample SAMD00036286) | human gut metagenome | host: Homo sapiens | study: EMG produced TPA metagenomics assembly of... | reverse complement strand
GTGGCATGTGTGTTCGGTGTGCTTGTTCGGCATTCCGGCATTGCGTTTGCACGGCGATTATCTTGCGATTATCACGCTTGGTTTCGGTGAGATCATTCGTGTGATCATCCAGAATCTGAAAGTGGCCGGCGGCAAGGGACTTGCGGACGGCCAGCAGGGGCAGGCACTGATCGGCATCGACCGTCTCGCCAATCTGTATGTGGTGTTCTGTATCACCGTCGTGACCGTGGTGCTGTTGTTCATGTTCGCGCGTTCCCGTTATGGTCGTGCGGTCAAGGCGATTCGTGATGATGAGATCGCGGCTGGCGCTTCCGGCATCAACATCACCTATATGAAAGTGCTCGTTTTTGCGATTTCCGCGTTCTTCGCGGGTATTGCGGGTGGTATTTTCGCGCAATATATCGGTGCGCTCACGCCAAGCATGGCCGGTTGGCTGCAGTCGATCAATTACGTGATCATGGTGGTGTTCGGCGGTATGGGTTCGCTGACGGGTTCCATTGTCGCCGCGGTTGGTCTGACGATTTTGCCGGAATTGCTGCGTGCGTTCTCCGCATACCGCATGCTCGTGTATTCGGTGGTGCTGGTGATCATCATGGTGTTCCGTCCGCAGGGATTGTTCGGCAATTGGGAGTTCTCGCTGCCGAAATTCGTCAACAAGTGGTTCTATCCGGTACGCGTGAAGATGCACGGCAAATCGGGTGCGTCTCAATCGGCATCTAAGAAAACCAAGGAAACCGGCGAGACTACCGCATCTAGCGAAATCAACACATCCAGCGAAGACAAGGAGGTGCAGGCATGAGCGAGCCGATTCTGAAGGCCGAGCATCTCGGCATCACCTTCGGAGGCCTCAAAGCCGTATCCGACTTCAACATGACCATCAATGCGGGCGAACTTGTCGGTCTGATCGGGCCGAACGGCGCAGGCAAGACCACTGTGTTCAACCTGCTGACCGGCGTTTACCAGCCCACGGAAGGTGAGTTCTTCCTCGACGGCAAACGCATGAACGGCAAGAAAACGTATCAGTCGTGCGTGCGGGAATCGCAAGAACCTTCCAAAACATTCGACTGTTCGATCAAATGACGGTCGAAGAGAACGTGCTTGTGGCGTTCAACGAATCCTTCACCTACCGGCTGGGCGGTGCGATCTTCCGCACGCCGACCTTCTGGAAGCAGGAACGCGACATGCATGCCAAAGCCATAGACCTGCTGCGTATTTTCGGACTGGAAGGATTGGCCGAAACCGAAGCCGCGAATCTGCCGTATGGAGCGCAACGTAAGCTGGAAATCGCACGAGCGTTGGCGACCGGCATGAAACTGCTGTTGCTTGACGAGCCTGCGGCAGGCATGAATCCTACGGAAACCGAGGATCTGCTGAACTGCATCAACACGATTCGCGACCGTTTCGGCATCGCCATTCTGCTGATCGAACATGATATGAGCCTGGTGATGAACGTGTGCCAGCGTATTCAAGTGCTTGATTACGGGCGTACCATCGCCTCCGGAACGCCAGAGGAAATCGCCAACAATCCGCAGGTCATCTCCGCATATCTTGGTGCGGACGATGCTGAAAACAATGCCGTCGAAACGTCTGAAACGACCGAAAGGAAGGACGCCTGATGCTGCAGATCAAGAATCTTTCCGTCTCCTACGGTGCCATCGAAGCGGTCAAAAACATCAGTCTGACGGTGAACGACGGCGAGATCGTGTCGCTGATCGGTGCGAACGGTGCTGGCAAAACCACGACATTGCATACCATCACAGGTCTTACTCCGGCGGTTTCCGGCGAGGTGCTGTTCAACGGCGTGGACCTGCTGAAAACGCCGAACAATAAGATCGTGACCCTCGGCATGGCGCATATTCCCGAAGGACGCCACGTGTTCACGCGCATGAGCGTGCAGGAAAACCTTGAAATGGGCGCGTTCAGTCTCAAAGACCGGTCTTACATGGCGGACGATCTTGCCATGGTGTTCGACATGTTCCCACGCCTGAAGGAACGCCGCAACCAGAAGGCGGGCACGCTTTCCGGCGGCGAACAGCAGATGCTGGCGATGGGCCGCGCCTGATGAGCCACCCGAACACGATTCTGATGGACGAGCCGTCGATGGGTCTGTCTCCGAAACTCGTCAAAGAGATCTTCGCCATTATTCGCAAGCTGCACGATCAGGGCATTACCGTGCTGCTGGTCGAACAGAACGCGAATATGGCCCTGTCGATCGCCGATCGTGCGTATGTGCTCGAAACCGGGCGCATCACCATGGAAGGCGACGCCAAGGAGCTGATGGACAACGAGCAGGTGCGCAAGGCGTATCTGGGCGCATAAGGTCAGTTTCAACGCAGTTGAAGAATCCTGCCTTACAATGGTGGGGTCAGCAAGCCGAAAAGGGAGGTGTCATGAGCGAGATTCGCGCTATTTCAGACGAATCCCTTGCCCAGGCTGTCGAAATCGTACGTGACGGCGGATTGATTGTGATTCCTACGGACACGGTCTACGGCGTTGCGTGCGATCCGCGCAACATTGAGGCGATCCGCAAGGTGTTCGCGGCGAAGCAACGACCGAAATACAAGTCGTTGCAAGTGCTATTGCCGTCTATTGAAAGCATGGAGAAGCTGCATTTGGATCTGCCGGTGCCGCTGAACCGCCTGTCCGCCATGTTCATGCCGGGCGCGTTCTCTCCGATCGCCGTGGCCGATAACGATTGCACGCTCGCCACGGTACGTACCGATCCCGCCACCGGCAAGGTCACGCAGGGCGTGCGCATTCCGAATTCCGCGGCCGCCTTGCGTGTGCTGCGCGCTACCGGACCGTTGGCCGCCACCAGTGCCAACCGTTCCGGCGATGAAAGCGCGCAAACCGTTGACGAGGCCGTGCAGGCGCTTGGCGATGCGGTTGATTTGTATTTGGACGGGGGAGCGACTCCCGGTCATGTGGCTTCCACGGTTGTGGCGGCTGACCCTCATGGGCGTGATGGCATTGCGATTCTTCGAGAGGGAGTGATTCACGAGCCGGTTATCCGAAAGGCCTTGACGTTGAATGGCGGTGCTTTGGGCGTATGAGAATCTATCTGTTCATTGCTGCGATTGCTGGCGGCGTCACCTATTTGATCACGCCGTTGATTCGCCATATCGCCATTGAGATCGGCGCCGTCGGCGAAGTGCGTGCGCGAGACGTGCATACCATTCCGACACCGCGACTGGGTGGTTTGGGCATGCTGATCGGTTTCACCGTGTCGATGCTGTTCGCATCCCGCATTCCGTTCATTCAAGGATTGTTCGCGCAATCGCAACAGGCGTGGGTGATTCTCGCCGGCGCCATTATGATCAGTCTGCTTGGCATGGCTGACGACTTGTGGGATCTTGATTGGATGCTCAAGCTTGCCGGTCAGCTGTTGATTTCCGTGTTCGTGGCATGGGGCGGTCTGCAGATCATTTCGCTTCCGCTTGGCTCGTTGGTGACGGCGTCGCCGAGCCTGTCGATGGCCATCACCGCGTTTTTGATCGTCGCGTCCATCAATGCGGTCAATTTCGTGGATGGGTTGGACGGTCTGTCATCGGGCATTGTGGCGATCGGCGGCATCGCATTCGCCATTTATTCATACATCATCGCCCGCAACTCGCCTTCGTACGCTTCGATGGCGACATTGATCGACATTGCCATGGTCGGCATGTGCGTGGGCTTTTTGATGCACAACTGGCATCCGGCGAAGCTGTTCATGGGAGACTCCGGTTCCATGCTGCTCGGCTATTTGATCACGTGCGCGTCGATTGTGATGACGGGCCGCCTTGACCCGGCCAGTATTCATGCCAGCATTTACTTGCCGGTGTTCATGCCGATTCTGCTGCCGATTCTGGTATTGTTCCTGCCGATTCTCGACATGTGTCTTGCGATTGTGCGCCGCTTGCGCAAGGGACAGTCTCCGATGCATCCGGACCGCATGCACTTGCATCATCGCATGCTGCGCATCGGCCATTCCGTGCAGGGGGCTGTGCTGATTCTGTGGGGTTGGGCGGCACTGATCGCATTCGGCTCGATTATGACGCTGTTTTTCAAGGCCCAATACGTGCTTGTTGGATTCCTGATTGCGGCCGTGGTGCTGACCGTCGCCACCATGTATCCGTATGTGAAGCATAGGATTCCCGAGATGCTGGAGGAGGATGCTGCGGATGGCGGCGGACATGCGTCGGTGCGGTCGTCGGAGCGTCGGAAAAACTGATTAAACGCTTTGCCTTGCGGTATTAGTTAACTTTCGTAACACCCTTGTTTGCCGCTTGTTCTGCCGTGTCGCGGTAAGTCAGCCCGCGTTCATATAGTGGGTCTATGGCTACAATTCCTGATATGAATGCAGATTCCACGTACGCTCCACTTCCTCCGATTTTCGCACAGCTTGGCCTCGCCTATGACGATGTGCTGCTGCTGCCGAACGAGACGGATGTCATTCCGTCCGAAGTGGACACCACCACCCATCTGACCCGCAACATCACGATGAAGGTCCCGGCGATCTCCGCCGCAATGGACACCGTCACCGAGTCCGACATGGCCATTGCCATGGCTCGTAATGGCGGCATCGGCGTGCTGCACCGCAATCTTTCCATCGACGACCAAGCCGCTCAGGTTGACATCGTCAAGCGCTCCGAATCCGGTATGATCAACGATCCGTTGACCGTCAGCCCGGATGTGACGCTGGCTGATCTCGACAAGCTGTGCGGCCGTTTCCATATCTCCGGTCTGCCGGTCGTTGACAACGACAACAAGCTCGTCGGCATCATCACCAACCGCGACATGCGTTTCATCGCCTCCGAGGATTACGACCGGCTCAAGGTTTCCGAGGTCATGACCCGCGAGAACCTCATCACCGGCCCGTCCAACATCTCCAAGGAAGACGCCCACGACCTGCTGGCCAAGCACAAGGTCGAGAAGCTGCCGCTGGTTGACGATGAAGGCCGCCTCACCGGCTTGATCACCGTGAAGGACTTCGTGAAGACCGAGCAGTATCCGGACGCCACCAAGGACGAACAGGGTCGTCTGCGCGTTGCCGCCGGCATCGGCTTCCTGGGTGACGCCTACAACCGTGCTTCCGCTCTGATGGAAGCCGGCGTGGACGTGCTCGTAGTCGACACCGCCAACGGTGAGGCCAAGCTGGCTCTCGACATGATTCGCCGTCTGAAGTCCGATTCCGCGTTCAAGGGCGTTGACATCATCGGCGGTAACGTGGCCACCCGTCAGGGCGCTCAGGCCATGATCGACGCCGGCGTCGACGCAGTCAAGGTCGGCGTGGGCCCAGGCTCCATCTGCACCACCCGCGTGGTGGCCGGTGTCGGTGTGCCGCAGCTCACCGCAGTGTACGAGGCCGCTCAGGCCTGCCGTGCCGCTGGCGTGCCGTGCATCGCCGACGGTGGCATTCACTACTCCGGCGACATCGCCAAGGCTCTGGTTGCCGGTGCCTCCACCGTCATGCTCGGCGGCACCCTCGCAGGCTGCGAGGAAGCTCCGGGTGAGAAGGTGCTGCTGCACGGCAAGCAGTACAAGCTGTACCGTGGCATGGGCTCCCTCGGCGCCATGGCTCCGCGTGGCAAGAAGTCCTACTCCAAGGATCGCTACTTCCAGGCCGACGTCACCTCTAACGACAAGGTCGTTCCGGAAGGCGTTGAAGGCGAAGTGCCGTACCGCGGACCGCTGAACGCAGTGCTGTACCAGATGATCGGTGGCCTGCACCAGTCCATGTTCTACATCGGCGCTCACAACATCGCCGAAATGCCGGAACGTGGCCGTTTCATCCGTATCACCGACGCTGGCTTGCGCGAATCCCATCCGCACGACATCGTCATGACCGCCGAAGCTCCGAACTACTCCGGCCGCCAGTGATTGCTGAATTCCAGTAATCAAAATCGGTAAAAGCCTCTTACTTCTCGGAAAAGACCGAAAGTAAGAGGCTTTACTCATATCTGCAACGTGAATATTTATAACCGAACGTCGCCCTATCGCCAAGTAGCGGTATTGATTACGAAGCAAATCGCGAAAAACAAACGTGACTTCCCAGTGCGTGGGCCTTCCAATCTCCCTACCTCGCGGTATCTTCGAATGTTCAGCTGAAGCGTGCCAAGCGGCACGCGCACACGCAAAGGAAACGAGGCAAAATGGTTGACGCACATGACGGCGAAACGTATACGGCGAAAGGTTCGCGACTGATTTGGATCGATTGCGAAATGACCGGCTTGGATATTTTCCACGATGAACTGTGCGAGATCTCCGTGGTACCGACGGATTTTGACCTCAACGTGCTTGACGAGGGTATTGATTTCGTGATCAAGCCGTCTGATGCGGCCGTTGCCAATATGAACGACTTTGTGCGTGCCATGCACACCCGTTCCGGACTCATCAACGAATGGGAGAACGGCCTGAGCATCGAAGAGGCCGAACGGAAAGTCACCGAATACGTGGCCCGCTTCACCCCAGACGGCGTCAAGCCGCTGCTCGCAGGCAACTCCATCGGATCAGACAAAAATTCCTCGACCGTTATATGCCGAATCTCATGGAACACCTGCACTACCGTGTAATCGACGTGAGCACGTTCAAAGAGCTTGCCCGCCGCTGGTATCCGGCCGTATACAACAACCGTCCGCCGAAGAATGGCGGACATCGCGCGCTCGCCGACATCATCGAATCCCTGGACGAACTGCGCTACTACCGTAAGGCGTTCATGGCAGCGGCGCCCGGTCCTGACGCAGCCGAAGCCAAGGCGATCGCCGATCAGATCGTGGCAACCAGCATTTTGAACAACAACTGATTCCACATATCGCACAATCGTTGGAAAATCTGATATTCCAACGAAAACATGGAAAGGACTCCAGTGAGCGCAGCCGATTGGACCAGCATCGAAATCCCGCAAGACATTCGCTTGGTGGTTGCCGATATGGACGGCACCCTGCTTGATGAGCATAGCGAGATTCCGCAAGGTTTCTGGCCGATGCTTGCTCGGTTGCGCTCGCGAGGCGTTGAATTCGTGCCGGCCTCCGGACGCCAGTACGCTACCTTACGTGCCATGTTCGCCGATAAGGCGGCGCAGGTGCTGGCAGGCGGCGAACTTTCGTATATCGCGGAAAACGGCAATGTCGTGGCCATTGACGGTAATATCGCCGAAGTGCACGGCGTCGATACCGATGTGACCCGCTGGACCATCGACACAGTGAACGCTTCTGCCGCGGCTGGCGAATACGATATGGGACTGGTGCTTTGTGGCCTGCGCACGGCATACGTGCAGCGCACGGACAAGCCGTTCCTTGATGAAGTCGGCAAATATTATGCGGCACTGGAGATTGTGGACGATCTGCATAGCGTGCTTGAAGATGTGATCGCATCAAACGGCGAAAGCGACACCATGCTCAAACTGGCGATTCTCGATTTCGACGATGCCGAAGCGATGGCCGCGGAAAAGCTGACGCCACTGAAGAACGATTATCAGGTGGTGGTTTCCGGCAAACTGTGGGTCGACATCATGAATGCTACAACCAATAAGAAACAGGGCGTCGAAGCGTTGCAGCGCGTGCTTGGCGTCACTGCGGCCCAAACGGCGGTATTTGGCGATTATCTCAACGATTTGCAGATGCTTTCGGCAGGGCAGTGGTCGTTCGCCATGGGCAATGCGCACCCCGCGTTGAAACAAGCCGCGCATTTTGTGGCTCCCAGCAATGCCGATCACGGGGTTCTTCAGGTTGTCGACAAGCTGATTGCGTAAGGAAGCCGTTTCTTCGAAATTGATGGTCGATTGAACAGGAAAGGCGGTGCGGCATGCGGCAGGCTGAGGCATTGGCGATTCTGCAAAGTGGCGCGAGCGTCTTCCTGACGGGTGCGCCGGGTGCTGGCAAGACCTACGTGCTCAATGAGTTCGTGCGTCAGGCCCGTGCCGAAGGTGCGGCGGTGTCGGTGACGGCGTCCACCGGTATCGCGGCCACGCATATCAACGGGCAGACCATTCATTCATGGAGCGGTGTCGGACTTGCCAACGCGCTCACCGACAATCTGATCAAAACCATACGTACCCGACGCAAACGTAAGCTGCAGGGCGCTGACATTCTCGTCATCGATGAGGTTTCCATGTTACATGCGTGGCTGTTCGACATGGTCGATCAGGTGTGCCGCATTATTCGACGTGACCAACGCCCGTTCGGAGGGCTTCAAGTGGTGCTGTCCGGCGATTTCTTCCAGCTTCCGCCAGTGAGTGTGGGTGGGCGCAACCACGATTTGGTCACACCAAGCCCGGAATTCGTGGCTTCCCGCGAACGATATGCGAAAGCGGGACTCAATCCAGATGGTTTCGTCACCGAATCATTGGTATGGCGGGAATTGAATCCCGCAATCTGTTACCTGACCGAACAGCATCGTCAGGATGACGGCAGTCTGCTCACCGTATTGACCGATATTCGCAACGGTTGCGTGAACGACGACGATCGCAATGTGCTCCTCACCAGACTGGGCACAATCCCCGAACCTGGTCAACAGGCCGTCAATCTGTTTCCCGTCAACAAGCAGGCGGACACGCTCAACGACATGCGCCTGTTCGAAATCAACGAGGAGCCGCACGAATATTTCGCCGAAGCCGCAGGGCCAGTCAATCTGGTGGAACGTTTGAAGAAAAACATGCTTGCCCCCGAACGTTTGCAGCTCAAAACCGGGGCTGCGGTGATGGCCGTACGCAACGACACCGACCACCAATTCGTGAACGGATCATTGGGTACCGTGCGCGGATTTGCCGCCGAAAACAAGGGCGGATGGCCGATCGTTGAATTTGAAAACGGCAATATCGTTACCATGAAGCCGAATTGCTGGGAAATGATGGACGGCGACACAGTGCTCGCCAGCGTCAACCAAGTGCCGTTGCGCTGCGCGTGGGCGATCACCATCCACAAATCGCAAGGTATGACGCTCGAGCGTGCGGTGATGGATTTGCGGCGCACCTTCGCGCCTGGCATGGGGTATGTGGCGCTGTCTCGTGTGGAAGGCCTGCAAGGCCTGTATTTGAACGGTGTGAACGAACGCATGTTCTTGGTTTCGCCCGATGCGGTGCGATTGGATGGTGAGTTGCGTCTCGCCTCGGCGCAGGCATCCGATATGTTGGCTCATGATGGCATCGCCGCGTTCCAGCAGAACATTGCCGTTCCCGACGGTGACGAGTTCGCGCAGGACGCGCTGTTCTAGTATGGCGATTGCCTTGTTTGACATGTATGATGATTTTTGGGATTCGACGGATATGACTGTTGTGTTCCGTCCGTGCGTTGCCATACGTCGGTGAACGGGTGGTTGGATTGGGCTTACGTCCCCTTGCCTGAGTAGTTTTGGGCATATGACTAAAGCACTTCGTATGTCCACCATGTTCCTGCGCACTCTGCGTGAGGATCCCGCCGATGCCGATGTCGTATCGGATAAGCTTCTGCAGCGCGCCTGCTACCTGCGCAAGGCCGCTCCGGGTATTTGGACCTGGCTGCCGCTGGGCCTGAATGTTCTGAACAAGATCGAAAACATCATCCGTGAGGAAATGGCTTCGATCGACGCCCAGGAAGTTCACTTCTCCGGTCTGCTGCCGCGTGAACCGTATGAGGCCACCCATCGTTGGGAAGAGTATGGCGACAACATCTTCCGTTTGAAGGATCGCCATGAGGCCGACTACCTGCTGGCGCCGACCCATGAGGAAATGTTCACCCTGCTGGTCAAGGACCTGTACTCCTCCTACAAGGATCTGCCGGTTACCCTCTACCAGATTCAGACCAAGTATCGTGACGAATTCCGTCCGCGTGCAGGCCTGATTCGTGGCCGTGAATTCATCATGAAGGATGCCTACTCCTTCACGCTTGACAAGGAAGGCCTTGTCAAGGCGTATATGGACGAGCGTGGCGCCTACGAGCGTATTTTCAACCGTCTCGATTTGAAGTATGTGCCGGTGCACGCCATGGCAGGTCCGATGGGCGGTTTCGAATCCGAAGAGTTCCTTGCCCCGATGGAAATCGGTGAAGATACCTTCGCACAGTCGCCGAGCGGCAAGGCTTGGAATGTTGAGGCGCTGACCACTCCGGAACCGGAAGCCATCGACTTCAGCAACACTCCGGCCGCTGAAAAGCGTCCGACGCCGAATGCTGAAACCATCGATCAGATGGTTGAATTTGCCAACGCCAACCATCCGCGTTCCGATGGCCGCGCGTGGGAGCCTCCGACATTCTGAAGAACGTGGTGATCGCCGTGATGCATCCGCAGGATGACGAGCATGACGAGCCGTGGCGCGAACTGGTGGTCGTCGGCGTGCCTGGCGATCGTACCGTTGACATGAAGCGTCTTGAAGCGCAGTTCACTCCGGCTGAAATCGAAGAGGCCACCGACGAGGATCTGAAGAAGCATCCGGAACTCGTCAAGGGCTATATTGGCCCGATGGCGTTTGGCCCGCAGGCTCGCGGCGGTGAAAAGGCTGAAAACGCCAACGAAACCGGCGAAGCGTTGCGTTACCTCATTGACGCGCATATCGCCCGCGGTTCCGCATGGTTCACCGGTGCCGATGAAGCCGGAGTCGACTACTACGATCTCGTGTACGGTCGTGACTTCGAAGCTGACGGCGTGGTGGAAGCCGTGCAGGTTCGCCATGGCGACATGAGCCCGGACGGTTCCGGCCCGCTGAGCTTCGAACGCGGTGTGGAAATCGGCCAGGTGTTCCAGCTCGGTTTGAAGTATTCCAACGCGCTTGGCCTGAAGGTGCTCGACCAGAACGGCAAGACCGTGCCGGTGTGGATGGGCTCCTACGGCATTGGCGTGTCTCGTGTGATGGCTTGTATCGCTGAAACCCACCATGACGAGAAGGGCTTGGCATGGCCGGCCATCATCGCTCCCGCCCAGGTGCATGTGGTGGCCACCGGCAAGGATGCGGCCGCATTCGAAGCGCCGAGCAACTGATCGCCGATCTGGAAGCCAAGGGCATCGAAGTGATCTTCGATGACCGTAAGAAGGTTTCCCCGGGCGTCAAGTTCAAGGATGCCGAGCTTATCGGCGTGCCGCTGATCGCCGTCGCAGGCCGCGACACTGTCAACAATGGCACCATTGAAGTGCGTGACCGCAATGGCGAGAACGCCGAAGCCGTGCCTGTCGCCGACGCCGCCCAGATGATCGCCGATCGTGTCGCCGCGCTGCTGAAGTAATAATCGTAAACCATTTCGATTATTCCAAGGATTACACGGAAGATTATGGATGCACCATAGTCTTCCGTTTTTTTTAAAAAAAGTGATCGAAGAATTGCAGAAAATATTCATTGGGAAATCAGACGAAATCCTACACACCTATCGACGGTGCATTGCTGTGGATAAGTGAAAAGATATCCACCTACTATCCACGACTCGCCCGAAATGACGTCCTCTATCCACATTCGTCAGTCGAGCTTGTGCAAGCAAAGCCGATTCGGCGATAGTGGTTCTACCGCGGAAACGCAAGGAAGCGGAAAGGCGTGCAGAACCCCTCTCTCGCAACCCATTTCTCCGACTGCGCGTTGCTTTCGCACCTTCATCGGTGCTTTCCGCGGCCCCTTTATTACCAATGCGACAGAAAGGGCCGATCATGGCACAACAGCAAGCTCTCATCACCATCACCGGATATGTGGGCGCCAATCCCACGCAATTCAACAAGGATGGCATGCCCCATGCCAGTTCGTTCAGAATGGCGAGCACCAGACGGTATTTCGACAATCGCACACAGCAATGGAAGGATCTTCCCACCACATGGATCACGGTGAAAGCGTACCGGAATCTATCCGAAAACATCTGCCAATCGTTGAAGAAAGGCGATCCGGTTATCGTGATGGGCGCGCTCGCCACGGAAACGTGGGCCGATCAGAACGGCAAACCGCAGTCACGCATAGTGCTGGAAGCCAGCGCCGCAGGGCACGACCTTAACCGGGGAGTCACCACGTTGCGTAAGTTCGTCAAGCCGAACGACCAGCACCAGCCGGAAGCGAAAGGAACGGAACCGCGTGTGGGAGCCGATCCGTTCGTCAGGCAGGGCAGTGTGGCGCCGGTCGAAATCGTGGTTCCCGAAGATGACGAAGCCGCCGAATTCTCGGGAGATACCGGGGAATTCGACGGCGACATATATTAGGCGGCACCGATGCCTTGCATGCTTGGCTCCGATTGCCAGCCGATGATGTGGTTTGTTACCAGATGCGCACGCGCTGATCGGGATCGAGCCACATGCCGTCCTCCGGCTTCACGTCGAACGCCTTGTAGAACAGATCCACGTTGCGTGCGATGCCGTTCGTGCGGCATTCGGCGGGGGAGTGCGGGTCGATCTGCAGATATTGCTCCGCCAGCTCGTCACGATTCTTGGTGCGCCAGATGGACGCGTAGCTGAGGAAGAAACGCTGCAAACCGGTGAAACCATCGATTTCCGGCGCCTCAGCCAGCGAAGCTCAATGGCCTCCATGGAACCATTCTTCTCACGGCCTGCCGCCTTGTCAAGAGCGAACGCATATGCTTTGAGCGCAATGTTCACGCCACTCAGGTCGCCGATGTTCTCACCGATGGTCAAAGCGCCGTTCACATGCGGAGCCTGAGCTGGATCGTCGGCGTATTTTTCGGCAAGCTGCGTTGGCACGAACGCGTTGTACTGGTCGATGAGTTTCTGCGTGAGCTGCTCGAAATTGGCCTTGTCTTCTTCGGTCCACCAGTCGTTGAGCTTGCCGTCGCCGTCGTACTGGGCACCCTGATCGTCGAAGCCGTGGCCGATCTCATGGCCGATCACCGCTCCGATACCGCCATAGTTCGCGGCGTCTTCGGCGTTCGGGTCGAAGAACGGCGGCTGCAGAATGGCGGCCGGGAACACGATCACGTTCATGGTCGGCTCATAATAGGCGTTCACCGTCTGCGGATTCATCAGCCATTCGTCCTTGTCGACGCTCTTGCCGACTTTGGCCAGCTGATAGCCGGTCTCATACAGGTTGGCGGCACGCATGTTCTCGGCAAAACCGGCATTCTCGCGCACATCAAGCGCGGAATAGTCACGCCAATGGTTCGTATAGCCGATCTTCGGCACGAACTTGGAGAGCTTCTCTAACGCCTTCTGCTTGGTTTCTTCGCCAAGCCAGGCGGAACTGGAAATGGACACGCGGTAGGCGTCGATCAGATTGCCGACCAGCTGTTCCATACGCTGCTTCGACGACTCGGGGAAGTGCCTCTTCACATATTCGCGGCCCACATCCTCGCCGCAAATGCCGTTGACCAGCGAAACGCCGCGCTTCCAACGCACACGCTGTTGCTTCTGACCAGACAACGTCTTGCCATAGAACTCGAAATTCGTCTCATCGAATTCGTGCGGCAACTCCAAGGTGGAGCCGATGATCACATGCACGCGTGCCCACAGCTTGAGATCGTCGAGATCCGCGGCCTTCCAGAATGCGTTAAGACCGGTGAGGAAGCTGGGCTCATGCACCACCACATGGTTGAAAATGCCTCGGAAATCAAGCGGCTGCACCTGAGCGGCGGAAGTCTGATCATATGCGGACTGCCAGGATTCGATCCATGTGTCGAGATCATAATCGGCGAGCATTCCGCTCAATTCCGCATAATCGGTGGGATTATAGGTCTTCACCGAATCACGGGTTGCCACATTGTCCCAATGGTTCGCGGCGATACGTGTCTCCACGTCGAGGAAACGCTGGGCTTGAGCTTCGGCCTGCTCGTCATCGGCGGCGAGCTTCGCGTTCTTCAACTGCTTGGCCACCATATCGACGTATGCTTCACGAATCGGCGCATAATGGTCTTCACGGTAATACGCCTCATCGGGCAGTCCCAAGCCAGACTGTTCAATATGGATGATGTTGGTTTCGGGAGCGCCCGGATCGCCATACACGGCAATGCCGATCAGGTCAGGGCCGCCAGCCGGGTTCATCGCGCCCAAAGAGCGGGTGAGTTCAGCCTTGTCGGCAGCAACGTCAATAGCCTTCAACTGGTCTTCAATGGCCGCGAGTCCGGAAGCGTTGATGGCGTCGACGTCAAGGAAACTCGCATACAGGGCGTGGGACTTCTCGGCAGGGCAGTCGTCGTCTTCGAGAATCTCACGAATCTGGTTTTCGGCATCTTCAGCGAGCTTATCGAACGAACCATAACGGGAACGATCATCAGGAAGACGATACATGTCGATCCATGGGCCGTTGACATAGCGGAACAGATCTTGCGCAGGGCCGGTCACAGCGGAGAACGATGCCGGATCGATACCCGAATTCAAAGTGGTACTCATGGCTTCACACTATCCATCTTTGGTGACAAAACAGTGTATCTGAAACGAATAATCATCATTCCGCAACGGCATGCATAAGGTGAGATTTGCATAATCGTAAGAAAAGCCAGGGAGAGCCGAGCACTGTAGGGCGTACGAAGTAGGGTTAGAGGCATGATTGAACTGAAAACACCGAAAGAGATCGAAGAGATGAAGCCTGCCGGCCGTTTTGTCGGCGGCATTCTGCGCGATCTCAAGGAATTTACCAAAGTTGGTACCAATCTGCTGGAAATCGATGAATTCGTGCACAAGCGCATCGTCGATCGCAAGGGTGCCGAATCCTGCTATGTCGACTATGCTCCGGATTTCGGTACCGGCCCGTTCGCGCACTATATTTGCGTTTCCGTGAACGATGCCGTACTGCACGGCGTTCCGTTCGATTACAACCTGAAGGACGGCGATTTGGTCAGCCTCGATCTGGCGATCAACGTCGATGGCTGGGTTGCCGATTCCGCCATCAGCTTCGTGGTCGGCGAGCATAAGGATCCTGAGGATCTGCGCCTGATCAAGTGCACCGAAGAGGCGCTCGCGGCCGGTATTGCCGCTGCGCAGCCGGGCAACCGTTTGGGTGATGTTTCCGCGGCAGTCGGCGATGTGGCCCGCGAATACGGCTATCCGATCAATCTTGAATTCGGCGGCCATGGCGTTGGACGTATTATGCACGGCGATCCGCATGTGCCGAACGATGGCCGCGCGCACCACGGCTACAAGCTGCGTCCGGGCCTGGTCATCGCCATCGAACCGTGGTTCCTCAAGACCACCGACGAAATCTACCAGGATCCGAAAGATGGTTGGACGCTGAAGAGCTCCGACGGTTCCCGTGGCGCGCATAGCGAACACACCATCGCCATCACCGACAACGGTCCGGTGATCCTCACCGTTCGCGACAAGTGATCAGACGGTAGCGTAAAACGCGGCAAAGCTCCAATACGACGGAGCGAAGCGTACGAAAAGAAGGCCGATGCCCACGATTATTCGGGCATCGGCCTTTTATATGCGTAATTTCGCGCGGAAATAGTCGAATTATTTGCCTTGCAGGAATGAAGTATCGGATGTCAATCGATTGATTTTGAGACGAAACCATGCTTGGAAACGCGCATGCCATATAGTGTTCGATACTTCCGAACGGTTAAGGAGCGTGCAAGTATGGCCACAGCCAATCTGAGTGTGGAATCCAAAGACTTCACCCTGCCGGTGGTCGAAGCCACGGCGGGTGCGGACGGCATCGTGGTGTCCACGCTGCGCAACGACGGCTGGGTCACACTCGACCCTGGTTTCCTGACGACTGCGCAATGCGAATCGAAAATCACGTACATCGACGGCAAGAACTCGATCCTGCGCTACCGCGGATACCCGATCGAGCAGTTGTGTGAGCAATCCGATTTCCTTGAGGTCGCCTGGTTGCTGCGTCATGGCGAACTGCCGAATCAGGAGCAGTACGACCGGTTCATTTCCGACATCAACCATCGCACGATGGTGGGTGAGGATTTCCGTACCTTCATGGGTTCTTTCCCACGCACCGCGCATCCGATGAGCGTGATGGCATCCGCGGTCAACGCGCTCGCCACCTTCTATCCGGACACTACTGATATCAATGATTCCGACCAGCTTGACGAGGCTGCGACCATCATTATGGCAAAGGCACGAACCATCGTCAGCTACATTTTCCGCCGTCGCCGCGATGAGCCGATGCTGTATCCGGATTATTCGCGCGGCTATGTCGACGATTTCCTGCGCATGTGCTTTGCGGTGCCGTACGAGCCGTTCGATTCCGACCCGCTGTACGTGCACGCGCTCGGACGCCTGCTGATCATTCATGCCGATCATGAGCAGAACTGCTCCACTTCCGTGGTACGTATCGCCGGTTCCGCCCACGCCAACCTGTATTCCGCGGTTGCGGCGGGCATCAACGCGCTGTCGGGCCCATTGCATGGTGGCGCGAATGAAGCGGTGCTCCGTCAGCTCAAAGCCATTCGCGATTCAGGCAAAACCGTCAAGGAATTCGTGGAAGACGCCAAAACCAGCGGTCAGCGTATTTCCGGACTCGGCCACCGCGTGTACAAGTCGTACGATCCGCGTGCCGCGATCGCCAAGAAGTATCTGCAGAAGATCATGGAACGCGCGGACACGTTGAAATTGCCTGCCGACGAGCGTGCGCTGTTCGACGTCGCCACGGAATTGGAGAAAATCGCGCTGAACGACGAGTATTTCGTGTCGCGTCACCTGTATCCGAATGTCGACTTCTACACAGGATTGATCTATCGCGCAATCGGGTTCGATCCGTCCATGTTCACCACATTGTTTGCATTGGGGCGTATTCCCGGTTGGATCGCGCAGTATCGTGAGATGCTTGCCGATCCGAACACCAAGATCGGTCGTCCGCGTCAGGTGTACACCGGTTATACCGAACGCGATTACGTTCCGATCGACCGTCGATAGTTGCTTTTTCGCTGTTTCATGGACTTGTGATGCTGTTCGCCAAGCCCTGCGGCTAAAGTATTGCACGGAAACATGCAAGTAATGCAATCACTGTTGTGAAGGAGCGAAGAATGACCGATCAGCGCACTGCGTGGGGTTGGGGTCTGTCCAGCGTGGATGCGGCCGGCAACACTTTGGACGTATGGTACCCGGAACTGAAGCTTGGCGAGGCTCCGGAGGAGGTGGCACGCCCAAACCATAATTTTGGCAATCTCGCCCATGAGGGCGTCGATGCGCGTGGCGTGCGCCGCATTCCGGTGTTCACGGTGTCGAAGCTTGACGAACCGATCGAAGACGCAGCCGACGCATACCTGCGTCTGCATCTGCTGAGCATGCGTCTCGCCAAGCCGAACACCCTGAATCTGGACGGCATTTTCGCAGCCCTCAACAATGTGGTATGGACCAATTATGGCCCGTTCGCGGTCGAGGATTTCGCGCTGCGCAAGCTTGACGTGATGGCCGCGGCCAACCAGTGCGTTCCGGGACTGCCGAAGGCTGACGTGAACGTGCTGTCGATCGACAAGTTCCCGCGCATGGTCGACTATGTGGTGCCGACCGGCGTGCGTATCGGCGACGCCGACCGCGTGCGTTTGGGTGCCCACCTTTCCGAAGGCACCACCGTCATGCATGCCGGCTTCGTGAACTTCAACGCCGGCACGCTCGGCGTTTCCATGGTGGAAGGCCGTGTTTCCCAGGGTGTTGTGGTCGGCAACGGTTCCGATATCGGCGGCGGCGCATCCATCATGGGCACCCTGTCCGGTGGCGGCAAGCTTAAGAACTCCATCGGCGAGCACTCCCTGCTTGGCGCGAACGCGGGCATCGGCATCTCCCTCGGCGACAACTGCGTGGTTGAAGCCGGTCTGTATGTGACCGCCGGCACCAAGGTGACCATCTACGACAAGGCCAAGGTCGCGGCGGGCGAACCGCTCGAAACCGTCAAGGGCGCCGATCTTTCCGGCAAAGACAACATCCTGTTCATCCGTAATTCCGTGTCCGGCCGTATCGAAGCGCGCTATCGCAAGACCGGCATCGAATTGAACGAAAAACTGCACAAGAACTAAATATCAAATATGAAAATCTCCCTCATTACCGTCGGCAAAGTCAAGGAACAATATCTGCGCGACGCCATCGCCGAATATTCGAAACGACTCAGCCGATACTGCAAGCTTGACATCGTCGAAGTGGCCGACGAGAAAACACCCGAGCATGCCAGTGAGGGAGTGGAACGGCAAATCAAAGCCAAGGAAGGCGAACGCATCGCCAAGCATATTCGCGACGATGCGTTCGTCATCGCGCTCGCCATCGAAGGCCAGCAGCTGACCAGTGAAGAACTTGCGCAGAAAATCGACGGTCTTGGAGTGCATGGCACCAGCCATATCCAACTCATCATCGGCGGATCGCTCGGACTTGACCCAACGATTGTGAAACGGGCCGATTACCTGCTGAGTTTTTCCAAAATGACTTTTCCTCATCAATTAATGCGCGTTATTCTGCTTGAACAGCTGTATCGTGCATACAAAATCAATGCCGGCGAACCGTATCATAAATGACATGCAATCAATGTCGCGTAATGCGTACACAGGTTTCGCGAATATGATATGGCAGGATTGCGATGCGGCAAAATATGGTGAGATCGCCGAAAGATAATAAGTAGAAGGCCTTGCCTATACTAGTACCCCGTGAGTGACTACAGAAGCGAACGCGAGCAGCGAGAACGCCGTCGCCGCACCATGGTGCGGGCGGTGTGCATCGTCATCGCTGCGGCGATGCTGCTGAGTCTGGTTATTCCTGCTATCTACGCAGGTCTTTGACGCCTTTGGTCCGGTATGATCCTCCCCGGACCTGCAATCCCATACGTAACGAGACTGGTTCGCGGCTCGGCAGGATGGGAACGAGTATGTGGGTACGTGGAAGAAGTTGAGGATTGTGCGAAAGCCGTATGAGGCTCCATGACAGAATATAAAGAACGCATAAAGAAATGTATGGTGTAAACGATGGCAGAATTTGATTTTTCCCAGGCAATCGGCGAGGCGCGCGCCAAATACGAGTCGATTTCCAAGGCGCTTGACGTCGACCGACTGACCGCGCAGGCCAAAGATCTTGAAGTTCAGGCGGCCGAACCGGGATTGTGGGACAATCCCGAAAACGCGCAGAAAGTGACCAGCAAACTGTCGGCAGTGCAGTCCCAGCTGAAGCGTCTCGCTTCCGCAAGCCAGCGCATCGACGACGTCGAAACGTTGGTGGAATTGGGTCAGGAGGAAGAAGACGCCGACACGTTGGCGGAAGCGCAGTCCGAAGTCGAAAGCATTCAGAACGATCTGGCCGACATGGAAATCCAGACCCTGCTCGACGGCGAATATGACGAACGTTCCGCAGTGGTGACCATCCGCTCCGGCGCGGGCGGTGTGGATGCCGCCGACTTCGCTCAGATGCTGCTGCGCATGTACCTGCGTTGGGCGGAGCGCAATGGGTATAAGGCCAAGGTCATGGACACCTCCTACGCCGAAGAGGCGGGCATCAAGTCCGCCACCTTCCAGGTGGATGCCCCTTATGCGTATGGTCGCATGAGCGTGGAAGGCGGCACCCACCGTTTGGTGCGTATCTCCCCGTTCGACAACCAAGGCCGTCGCCAAACCAGCTTCGCGGCAGTGGAAGTGGTGCCGCTCGTTGAGGCGACCGATCACATCGACGTGCCCGATTCCGAAATCCGCGTTGACACCTACTGCTCCTCCGGCCCCGGCGGTCAGGGCGTGAACACCACGTATTCCGCGGTGCGTATCACCCACATTCCGACCGGCATCGTGGTGACCATGCAGGACGAGCGCTCGCAGATCCAGAACCGTGCCGCTGCCATGGCCGTGCTGCAGTCCCGACTGTTGGTGCTGCGCCACGAAGAGGAAGCCAAGAAGAAGAAGGAGCTCGCCGGCGATATCAAGGCCAGCTGGGGTGACCAGATGCGTTCCTACGTGCTGCATCCGTACCAGATGGTCAAGGATCTGCGCACCGGCTATGAGACTTCGCAGACCCAGGCCGTGTTCGACGGCGATATCGACGCGTTCATTGAGGCCGGCATCCGTTGGCGTCATGAGCAGCGTCGCGCGGCGGCCGAAGAGGCGGACGCCTAAAAACCACGATTACCGTAATCAGAACAGCACATAGTGGAGGGGTACGACGATGGCGCTGATTTCGCTTGAACATGTGAGCAAGGTGTATCCGAAAGGCACCAGGCCTGCCTTGGATGACATCAATCTCGACATTGATCGAGGGGATTTCGTGTTCCTCGTGGGCGCTTCAGGTTCCGGCAAAACCACATTGCTGAGCCTGTTGCTGCGCGAGGAGGAGGTCACGGATGGCGAGATTCGCGTCGCAGGTAATGATTTGAGGCGCCTGTCGTCAAGGCAGGTGCGCATTACCGTCGTTCCATCGGTTTTATCTTCCAGGATTACAAACTCCTCAACAACAAAACGGTATGGGAGAATGTGGCGTTCGCGCTTGAAGTGATTGGCACAAGCCGTTCCACCGTCAAATCGTTAGTGCCGAAAGTGCTGCAGACTGTCGGTCTCACCGGTAAGGAAAACAACTATCCGCACGAGCTTTCCGGCGGTGAGGCACAGCGTGTGGCCATTGCGCGAGCGTATGTGAACCATCCGCAGATTCTGCTGGCCGACGAGCCTACTGGAAATCTCGATCCGACCACATCGCTGGGCATTATGGAAGTGCTGGACGCCATCAACCGCACTGGCACCACCATCGTCATGGCAACGCATAACGAGGAAATCGTCAACTCCATGCGCAAGCGTGTGGTCGAACTGCATACCGGCAAAATCGTGCGTGACGAGCAGCAGGGATCCTACGATTCCGCACTGTACTTCCCGGATGCCGAAGTCGAATCCAAATCGCATCAGGCGTTGAACGGCGGCGACGTCGACTCGAAATATCGTGCGCCGGGCGCGCTTGAAATGTCTGATTTTTCCGATGAGGCGGTGGACGTGGAAGGCGCGACGCGAGCCGAAACCGCGGCGAACGCGGTTGATGCCGTAGCTGCGGCCATCCACAGCGGCAATGGTGATGCGGGCATCGCGCGTCTCGCCAATTCCGTGCATTCCGGTCGCACCGGTCGTTATGGCGAGGCGTTCGCTCCGGTGGAGACTACGCTGACCTGGGGCAAGGGACTGAAACTTGAGGATCTTGCCGAACAGGAGCATGCCGATTCGGCTGCACGTTCGCAGACCGAAGCCAATGCCGACGCGACTGGCTCTTCGCCTGATACAGGCATGGAATCAAGCAAAGCGGCTGAAAACGAGCAATCCGCGGAGCCAACGGTTCCCGCTCCTCCGGCACTGCCGATGCCTCCCGCTCCGCCCGCGCCTCCGGCTCCTCCGGCAGCGCCCGCCGCGACTGCCGGTGGCGAGGCGAAATCCGTCGAACAATCCGATGAACAGCATGAAACGTCCGAAAGCAAGGAGAACGACTGATGCGTTTGCGTTTCATTCTTTCCGAAACCTGGAGCAGCCTCAAGCGCAACGTGCCCATGTTGCTTTCAGTGATGCTCGTTACATTCATCTCGTTTCTGTTTATCGGCGCATCGGTGCTCACTCAGGCGCAGATCACCAAAGCCAAAGGCGATTGGTATTCCAAGGTTGAAGTGGTGGTGTGGATGTGTCCCGATGGCACCAGCCAATCCGTGAACTGCACCGCGGGAACCGCGGCAACGCAGACTCAGATCAATGACTTGCAGAAAACCATTCGCAACGAGCTTGCCGATGATGTATCGCAAATCACTTTTGTAAGCAAGGAAGATTCTACAACGACACTTTCCTCAAACAATATCCGAACGGTGAATATCAGGGGCGTACGCTCACTGCCGACGATATGCAGGATTCATTGTGGCTGAAACTGAAGAATCCTGAGAAATATCAAGTCGTTTCCGAAGTGCTTTCTGGCAAGGAGGGCGTCGATACTGTCAGTGATCAACGGCAGATTTTTGAGCCGGTGTTCGCAGTGCTGAATCGTGCGACCATTGCAACCGCCGCATTGGCCGCGGTGATGGTGGTCGTCGCCATTATGCTGACCGGTACCACAATTCGCATGTCTGCTGCGTCACGTCGAACCGAAACGGAGATCATGCGTTTGGTGGGTGCTTCGAATTGGACCATTCGGCTGCCATTCATTCTTGAAGGGGCGATCGCATCAATGGTCGGCTCCTTGCTTTCCTGCGTCACTTTATCGGCATTGGTGAAGGTATTTATCACTGATTGGCTTGCAGCCTCCGTGAAATGGATTCCATATGTGAATCAGATGACGGTATTGTGGATTTCGCCGATTTTGGTTGCAGGAGCGGTGCTGTTGTCGGTGATTGCATCCACAGTGTCGTTGCATAGATATTTGAAAGCCTGAGAACATTCCGTTTTGTACGGATTGGATACGTTTATCTGTGTCGCGTTTTAAGCATGGGATGCTATGGTATGGAACCAATGATGGGAGGCAAGTGACCGAATGACAAGCAAGAAAGCTCTAAAACCGGCCGTCGCGGTGTTTGCAACGGGGGCTTTGTGCGCCACGATGGCGATTGCCCCGTTCTCGTCTGCGGTTCCGCAGGCGCAAGCCAATACATACAGCAATCTGGTGAATGCCCAGAATAAGAAGGCTGCCAGCTCTCAGCGTGAAGCCCAGTTGCGTTCACAGCTTTCCGGTGTGAAGTCTGATTTGGCCGACAAGATCGTCGAGCTGGATGAATTGACAAATACGAAAATTCCTGCAGCTCAAGCTGCAGTCGATGAGGCAAATGCTACTGCCGCTTCGGCACAGAGTGAAGCTGATGCTGCGGCTTCCCGTTTGGAGGCCGCGCAAAAAGATAAGGAAAACCTCGAAGCGCAGATCGAACAGACCGGCAAGGATTATGATGACGCGCATGCGGCCGTGGCACAGATGGCTCGTGAAGACCTGCATGGTTCCGATGCATCCACTGTGATGAGCGTGGTGACAGGTTCCACGAGCACTCAGGAATTCATTAATTCCATGCAGTCTCGTGATGCGTTGAGCCGTACCGAAGCCAATGCGGCAAGTGATGCGGCGAATACGTTGAATACGTCGATGAACCGCAGCGAGCGTCTTTCTGCAATCGAGAAGCAGATCGCCAATCTGAAAACCGCAGCTGACGAAAAAGCCGCTTCCGCACAGCAGGCTGCTGCTTCCGCACAGACCCAGCGCGACTCGCTTGACCAGTTGCGTGCAGAAGGCGAAACCCGCCGTGCCGAATTGGAGAGCCAACAGTCGCAGCTGAACGGCAGCGTGGCCAAACAGGCGGCGCAAACGGTTATGTTGCAGTCACAGGTCGATTCCTTCAACCGCCAGTATGCAGCCGAGCAAGCCGCAGCAGCTAATCAAAACAATGGTGGCAATCAAGGGCAGACCCGGCCAGGCAACAACAATACCAATAGTGGCGGCAACAATGTGACGCCTGCTCCCACGCCCACGCCTACGCCTACTCCTACGCCTGCTCCCGCGCCGAGTACCAATAACAATTCCGGTCAGGGAACCTCCAATGGCGATTACGGCAATGGCTACGTGGCCGGCCAGTGCACGTGGTGGGCGTACGAACGTCGTAGACAGATGGGTATCGGAACCCCCTCGTACTTGGGTAACGGTGGCCAGTGGTACGCTACCGCACCGTCGTATGGTCTTCGCGTGGATCATAGCCCGCAGGTCGGTGCGGCAATCTCCTTCCTGCCCGGTCAGGCTGGTGCCGATGGCTTCTACGGTCATGTGGGTGTGGTGGAAGCGGTGAATGGCAACACCATCACCATTTCCGAAATGAACGCGGCTGGTGGCCCATATGTGGTGTCGTACCGCACACTGTACAACGCGTCACAGTTCTGGTATGTGCACTGATTCATCAAGGAGCGTTTGAGCTTTCCTTGAGCGTTGTGTCGCGGGAGCGCGCCGCCTGAATCGTTGGGCGGCGCGCTCCCGTGATATTGTCGATTGTTGCGTTGCAGAACACTTCTTCGAAGAACCGGAAAGGAGGTCCGACATGGCCAAGGAGCAAGGCGTGAAGCCGATTGCGCAAAACAAGAAGGCACGCCATGATTACGCCATCGAAGACAAGTATGAAGCCGGTCTGGTGTTGACCGGCACCGAAGTGAAGTCGCTTCGAGAAGGCCGCGCATCGCTGGCCGAATCATTCATCACCATCGACCGTCGCGGTGAAATGTGGCTTGAAGGAGCCAACATTCCCGAATATCTCAACGGAACGTGGAACAATCATGCCCCTAAGCGCAAGCGTAAGCTGTTGCTTCACGCGGCGCAGATCGACAAGCTGGCTCGTCAAAGCCAAGCCAAGGGTTTCACTATCATTCCGCTGAGCCTGTATTTCAAAGACGGTCGAGTCAAGGCGGAAATCGCATTGGCACGAGGCAAGAAGGAATTCGACAAGCGTCAGGCATTGCGCGAGGAGCAAGACAAGCGTGAGGCCTTGCGTGCCATGCGATATGCCAACAAGCAGGTGCGATAAGTGGTAACCGGAAAATTTCCGGTTTCACATACTGATATACAGCGGTGGCCGTAATCTTTTTGTAGCTTGCCCTCTCTAGTGTATGGTTCAGATTCGGTCGAATAGACCGAGCGAGACATAGGAGAAGGATATGGAAGCAAAGAAAAGTCTGAAGGCGGTTGCCGCGTGTGCGCTGAGCGTTGCGATGCTGTTTGCTGGAGCGGCATGCGGCACCAGTGATGGAAGCGACGATGCGGCTTCGTCCGATAGCGGTTCGAAATCGAGCGAACTGACGGGTTATGACGTTTCGTCGGTGCAGAAAGACGATGACATCGCCAAACTGTTGCCCGATTATGTGACGAAGGATGGCAAGCTCACCATCGGCATGGACACGTCGTACGCTCCCGCCGAATTCCTTGCGGAGGACGGCAAGACCCCGGTCGGCTTCGATGTCGATATCGCCAAGGCTTTGGCGCAGGTGTTCGGCCTTGAAGCGGATCCGGAAACCGCGAATTTCGATTCGATCATTCCATCGGTCGGATCCAAGTACGATATCGGCATTTCGTCGTTCACCGTGACCAAGGAACGTTTGGAAGCGGTTGATTTCGTAAGCCATTTTGATGCCGGATCGGCATGGGCCGTGAAGAAGGGCAATCCGAACAAGATCGACACGTCCGATCTGTGCGGCAAGAAGGTGGCCGTGCAGACCGCCACCATGCAGGAGACCGAAGCGAACAAGATAGCCAAGCAATGCGAGGCCGACGGCAAGGATAAGCTTGAAGTGATCTCCAGCAAGCTGCAGACCGATGTGACCACGAACGTTGTCACCGGCAAGGCCGACGTGTTCTATGCCGATTCGCCGGTTGCGGGCTATGCCATCGCGCAAACCGATGGACAGCTGGAAATGCTGGGCAAGGTCGAAGGCGTCGCTCCGGAAGGCATCGTCATCAAAAAAGGCGACAGCCAGATGGATGAGGCCGTACAGAAGGCCGTGCAGAAGCTCATCGACGACGGTACGTATCTGAAGATCCTTAAGTATTGGGGTGTCGAGGACGGTGCCATCGAAACGTCGGAAATCAATACGCCGGGCGCCGAATAATTCCATGATTGAACCGTCCACGGATGAGACGGTTCAATGATCGCATGACTGGCGACGTGCTGGGAACAAAGCGGGTTTTGATCATATTGTGATATGGCAAAACCCGCTTTTTCGTAAGGAAAAACGGCATATCGAATAGAGTTTGCGTACTATTAACGTGGCCGTAGCAATCGTTTTCTATGGTGCCTGCAGGACTTCGGTTCGGCCGTATTCATACGGTTGGAATGAAGAGAGGATCCGCGATGGCTTTCAATAATCTGAGGAAACTCGCTGTTTTTGCACTAAGCGCCGCCATGATCGTTTCGTTGGGTGCGTGCGGCACATCGGAAAAGTCCGATTCCGCGGCTTCCAGTGATTCTGAGTCGTCGTCGAACACCACCGGTTATGACGTTTCCGGCGTGACGAAGGATGACGATATAGCCGCGATGCTGCCGGAATCAGTCACCAAGGACGGCAAGCTCACCGTCGGCATGGACACGTCGTACGCTCCCGCCGAATTCCTTGCGGAGGATGGCAAGACCCCGGTCGGCTTCGATGTTGATATCGCGAAGGCGGTGCAGGCCGCACTGCAGAAGCTCATGGATGATGGCACGTATATGAAGATCCTCAAGCATTGGGGCGTGGAGAACGGAGCGATCGACAAAGCCGAAATCAATCCGACTGACCTCGGCTGAACGATCAAACGTAAGGCAGGCATCGCACACGGCGATACTGTTAAGCCGATATGACGGAAGGCATGCGGGTCAAATCCGCGTGTCTTCCGTTTTCGTATATGGATCTTCCGTGATTCGACGGAGCTACATTGCGCGATTCTTGGCTGATACGTAAGGTTTGCGCAATGTAACGTACATGTAGCATTGCGCTCTTATCGTGCCTATTTGAGATACTGAGGTTCTCTGCAACCGAATGGCGTTGAGATTTTCGGTATGGCAATGAAGGGATAAGAAGAAGGATATGCGTACCATGTCTTTGAAGATCAAGTCCGTTGTGGCGCTTGCGCTGAGTGCGGCGATGTTGTTTTCCACTGCCGCTTGCGGCACCTCTGATGCGTCCAATTCCGGCGATTCGTCGGATTCGTCGAACACTACCACCGGTTACGATGTCAGCACCATTAAAAAAGATGACGAGCTGGCCAAGCTGGTTCCGTCCGGCGATTTGGTGAAGGACGGCGAGCTTTCCGCCGGTATGGAGCTTTCGTACGCTCCGGCTGAATTCTATGCCGAAGACGGCAAGACTCCGGTCGGCTATGATATCGACATGACCAAGGCCATCGCCAAGACGCTTGGTTTGAAGCCAAACATCGTGTCTTCCATGTTCGACACCATCATTCCTTCCATTGGCTCCAAGTATGATCTGGGCATCACCGCCATGACCATCACTGAAGAGCGTATGCAGTCCGTGGATTTCGTGAGCTACTACCGTGCAGGTTCCACGTGGGCCGTGAAGAAGGGCAATCCGAAGAAGCTTGACACTTCCGACATGTGCGGCGCGAAGATCGCGGTGCAGACCGGCACCGTGCAGGAAGAGGAAGCCAACACCATCGCCAAAGGATGCGAGGCCGATAACAAGGCCGAAGTGATGTCGTACAAGCGTCAGGCCGAAGCGGCCACCGCAGTGGCTACGGGCAAGGCCGATGCGTTCTATGCCGATTCTCCGGTCGCCGGCTATGCCATCTCCCAGACCGACGGACAGCTTGAAGCCTTGGGTGACGTCGAAGGTGTGGCCAAGCAGGGCATCGCTGTCAAGAAGGGCAACACCCAGCTTGCTGAAGCCGTGCAGAAGGCCGTACAGAAGCTGATGGACGATGGTACGTATATGAAGATCCTCAAGCATTGGGGTGTGGAATCCGGCGCTCTCGACAAGGCTGAGATCAACCCGACCGATCTCGACTGATTTCATCCCCACTATTTACATCAACAACGAAGGAACTGAAGCATCATGGCGAAGAAACAGATCGACGGCGACGGCCTCGATATTCCGAATCGCATCAAGGCGCTGCCGGTTAAGCGTACGGGCCCGATTGTGGCGGCGGTCATCGTCGCTCTGCTCGCCGCCATGCTGCTGCAGGGCCTGATTACCAATCCGCGTTTCGAATGGAATGTGGTCTGGAAGTACCTGTTCAACGAGAATGTGCTCGAAGGCATCAAATACACGCTGCTGCTGACGGTCATCTCCATGGGCATCGCCATTATTCTGGCAGTGATTCTGGCCGTAATGCGCAAGTCCATCAATCCGGTGCTGCGTGGCGTGAGCTGGTTCTACATTTGGTTCTTCCGTGGCACCCCTGTGTATACGCAGCTGGTGTTCTGGGGTCTGTTCGCCGTGTTGGTGCCTCGCATCGGCGTGGGTATTCCGTTCACTTCCATCGAATTCTGGAGCATTGACTCGCAGTCCGTCATTACCGCGTTTAACGCGGCATGGCTGGGTCTCGCATTGAACGAAGCGGCATATCTGGCTGAAATCGTGCGTGCGGGTCTTGAAGCCGTCGATCCGGGCCAGACCGAAGCGGCCAAGCACTGGGCATGAAGCGTTCCATGATCATGCGTCGTGTGGTGCTTCCTCAGGCCATGCGCATCATCATTCCGCCGACCGGCAACGAGTTCATCGGCATGTTGAAGACCACTTCGCTGGTCAACGCCGTGCCGTTCACGCTGGAACTGCAGTTCGCCACCACCGCAATCGCAACCCGACTGTACAAGCCGATTCCGCTGCTGATCGTGGCCTGCATCTGGTATTTGGTGATCACCTCCATTCTGATGGTGCTGCAATCTCGCCTGGAGAAGCATTTCGGCAAGGGCTTCGATGCGCGACCGGCCGCGCGCGCGGCAAGCAGCCGCCGCTGCCGGGCAAAACCGAAGGCGAACCGAAAGACGATATCGCCAAGCAGAACGAGGCAACGTTCGCGGGCATGACCGCGTGAGGGGAGTGAGCAATGACTGAACCAACCACCAACGGTGTTGTTCCCGCAGTGAAGGCCACGCAGGTGCATAAGGCTTTCGGTAGCCTGCACGTGCTCAAGGGCGTCGATATGACGGTTATGCCCGGCTCGGTGACGGTGATTCTGGGACCTTCCGGTTCCGGAAAATCCACGTTCCTGCGTTTGATCAACCAGTTGGAAACGCTGACCGGCGGCGAAATCGACGTCGACGGCGAAATGATCGGCTACAAGTACGTCGACAAGGACGGCAAGCAGGTGCTGCAGACCCTGAACGACAAGGAAGTGGCCGAGCAGCGTTCCAAACTGGGCATGGTATTCCAGAGGTTCAACCTGTTTCCGCACATGACGGCGCTCGAAAATGTGATGGAAGCGCCAGTCCACGTCAAGCACATGGATAAAAAGGAAGCCCGCAAGCTTGCCATCGAAGAGCTGAATCGCGTGGGCATGGGCGATCGCCTCGATCACTATCCGGCACAGCTTTCCGGTGGCCAGCAGCAGCGCGTGGCCATCGCCCGTGCGCTTGCCATGAAGCCGGAAATCATGCTGTTCGACGAGCCGACTTCCGCACTCGATCCGGAATTGGTGGGCGAAGTGCTGAACGTCATGCTGTCTTTGGCGAAAGAAGGCATGACCATGGTGGTTGTCACCCACGAAATAGGCTTCGCGCGCGAAGTCGCCGATCAGATCGTATTCATGGACGGCGGTGTTGTTGTGGAACAGGGCGGTCCTGAAATCATCGACAATCCGCAGGAACCACGATTCAAGGACTTCCTGCAGCACGTGCTGTAAATCGCCGCAAGCATAATCGTAAGAATCAGACATCTCTTCGTCGTAAGGATTGCGATCAAGGGAATGGCTGAGAAAATCCCCATGTTGAAAACTGTCAGCATGGGGATTTTTGTGTTCATATATCAAAGGTTCAGCGCGATGAGACGGTTTCGTTTCGAAAATGACACCATTACCCGATAAGCTGAGGTGTTATGTGTGGAATCGTAGGATATGCAGGAAATGTGGAAACCGCGTGCGGCAAGCCGTTGGAAGTGTGCCTCCAAGGCCTCCAGCGTTTGGAATACCGCGGATATGATTCGGCCGGTGTGGCGCTGACCGCGCCCGGCATGGATCATGTGGAAGTGCGTAAGAAGGCGGGGCGTCTCGCCAATCTAATCGAAGACGTGGAACGCAATCCAATGCCGATGGCCACCGTGGGCATCGGCCACACCCGTTGGGCCACCAACGGCGTGCCGAATGACATCAACGCGCATCCGCATACTTCGCGTGACGGCAAGGTCGCCATCATTCATAATGGCATCATCGAAAACGCCTCTCAGCTGCGTCTTGATCTGCAGACGGAAGGTTACCGTTTCTCATCGGAAACCGATACGGAGGTCGCGGCGAAACTGCTAGGCAAAATCAGTGAGAAAATCGTTGAGGAAACCGGCAAGCCTGATCTGTTCAAGGCCGTGCGACGCTTGGCGCGCATGCTGGAAGGCGCGTTCACGATTCTCGCCACTGACTGCCGTCAGCCGGGTATCGTGGTCGGTGCTCGCCATGATTCGCCGCTGGTGGTTGGTCTTGGCGAAGGTGAGAATTTTCTCGGTTCCGATGTGGCCGCGTTCGTCGCCTACACGAAGCGTGCCATGGAAATCGACCAGGATCAGGCCGTGATGGTGTCCGCCGATAAGGTTGTGGTGTCTGATTTCATGGGCAACATCGTGGCCGATCCGAAGACCTATACCGTGGATTGGGATGCTTCCGCGGCCGAAAAGGGCGGTTGGGACTCCTTCATGGACAAGGAGATCCACGAAGGGCCGGCGGCGGTGCAGCGCACGCTGTTGGGACGTCTTGGCAAGGACGGCAATCTCAATCTTGACGAGGTTCGCATCGACGAGCATGATTTCAAGGCGATCGACAAGATTATCGTCATCGCCTGCGGTACCGCCGCCTACGCGGGCATGGTGGCCAAGTACGCCATCGAGCATTGGGTGCGTATTCCGGTGGAAGTGGAGCTTGCCCACGAATTCCGTTATCGTGATCCGATTCTCACCCCGCGCACGTTGGTGGTGGCCATTTCGCAGTCCGGTGAAACCATGGACACGCTGATGGCATTGCGTCACGCGCGTGAGCAGGGTTCGAAGGTGCTGGCCATCTGCAACACGCAGGGCGCGTCCATTCCGCGTGAATCCGACGCGGTGCTGTACACGCACGCTGGTCCGGAAGTGGCGGTCGCCTCCACCAAGGCGTTCGTGGCGCAGATTACTGCCGCCTACGTGCTTGGCTTGTATTTGGCGCAGGTCAAGGGCGCGATGTTCCGCGACGAGATCGCGCAGGCGTTGGATTCCCTCAAAGACATGCCTCGCAAGATCCAGTGGGTTCTTGATACGCAGACCAAGACCGTGCATGATGCTGCCGCGCAGATGGTCGATGCGAAGTCCTTCCTGTTCCTGGGCCGTCATGTCGGCTACCCGGTCGCGATGGAAGGCGCGTTGAAATTGAAGGAAATCGCCTACACCTTCACCGAAGGTTTTGCGGCCGGCGAGCTCAAGCACGGTCCGATCGCATTGGTGGACGAAGGCGAACCGGTAGTGTTCATCGTGCCGCCGGCACGTGGCCGCAATGTGCTGCACGCCAAGGTTATTTCCGGTATCGAAGAGGTCAAGGCCCGTGGCGCGTACATTATCGCCGTGGCCGAAGAGAACGACCCCGATGTTGAACGCTATGCGGACGTGGTGTTCTGGCGTCCGGCCTGCCCGACGCTGATGAGCCCGCTGGTGGACGTGGTGCCGCTGCAGCTATTCGCCATGGACATGGCCAAGCTGAAGAATTACGACGTTGACAAGCCTCGTAATCTCGCCAAGTCCGTCACCGTGGAGTAATCGTTCATACGATGCGTCAACAGCGTCAGCAGAAGAGGCATCGTTACGTTCTGGAAGAACCTCGCATTCCGTTCGAATGTGAGGTTCTTTACGAGAACGATGCGATTATCGTGGTTGACAAACCGCATTTTCTCGCCACCACACCGCGCGGCATGTGGTATCGCGAAACCGCGTTGATTCGACTTCGGGAACAGTATGGCGAACCTGATATTGTTCCCGCGCACCGTTTGGACCGACTTACCGCAGGCATCATCGTATTTGTGCGCAAACCGGAATTGCGCGGAGCTTACCAAATGCTGTTCCAGAATCGCAAAACCATCAAAACCTATGAATGTTTGGCGCCACTTGCCCCCGAACAGCATCCGCAGTACGGAATAATCGTAAGAATCGACAGGCATCAACCCTTTCCGGCAATCCGAGCATCGCATATTTGCAAGGATCGCGGGCGACTTCAGGCGTACGAAATTCCGGAAACCATCAATGCGCAAACGTTGATTGAGCGGGGAAGCACGGTACGTTGCCTCGACGGCAAAGCATATGTGAATTACGTGCTGCACCCGAAAACCGGCAAAACGCACCAGTTGCGTGTGCATATGAATTCGTTGGGATTGCCGATTTTGGGCGATGATTTCTACCCGAATATTGTGCAGCGTTCTTACGATGATTTCTCGCAGCCGTTGGAATTGGTGGCTCGTGAGTTACGTTTCGACGATCCGGTGACGGGAGAGCCTCGTACATTCGTTTCGAAAGTGCCGCTTGGCTGATTAACGGTCTGATCAGCAGGTATTGCTCGCTGAATCAAGATATATAAAAACTGTCCATCGCTGTACTGATATTTGCTCGCATCGCTATGGCGTGTTGAAGTTGCGCGTCCCTATAATCGGACATTTTACATTTCGTGTTATCGAGCGTGATTAGGATGTGCTCTTGTTGTGCTGGCTGGCAAAGGCAAGCCGGCTGGAAAGAACGAGAGAGAATATGAACCATATTTCAAAAGCGCTTCGTGGCGTTGCCGACAAATATAACGGCGTATCACTGATTATCCGCATTATCGTCGGTCTTATCGCGGGTACCGCACTGGCATTGGTTGTTCCGCATATGACGTGGATCGGCGAATTCGGCACCCTGTTCGTAAGCGCATTGAAGGCCGTCGCTCCGATTCTGGTGTTTGTGCTGGTGGCAAGCGCTTTGGCTCAAGGCAATTCCAAGCTTGACGGCCGTTTCGGCACGGTGCTTTTCCTGTATCTGTTCACCACGTTCCTGTCCGCCGTCGTGGCGGTGCTGACGTCTCGCATGTTCCCGCAGACCATATCGTTGGGCGATGCCGCTGACGCCGATGTGGTGCCGCAGGGCTTGAGCGAGGTTGTGCAGACGTTGTTGACCAATATCGTGGCCAATCCGATTCAGGCCATGATCGACGGCAACTACATCTGCATTCTGATGTGGGCTTGCCTGTTCGGTCTTGCCATGAAGGGTATTGCCAATGAAAGCTCCAAGGCGTTCCTTGCCAATGTGGCCGATGGTGTGTCTCAGGTGATTCGTTGGGTCATCAATCTCGCCCCGTTCGGCATTATGGGCTTGGTGTTCACCAGCGTTTCCGAAAACGGCTTGGCGGCCTTCACCGAGTACGGTAGCCTCCTGCTCCTGCTCGTCGGTACCATGCTGCTGATGGTGCTCGTGTTCGGCCCGCTGGTCATTTTCCTGTACCTGCATCGCAACCCGTATCCGCTGGTGTACCGCTGCTTCAAGGAATCCGGCCTGACCGCATTCTTCACGCGTTCTTCTGCTGCGAACATTCCGGTCAACATGCAGCTGTGCGAGAAGCTTGGTCTTGATAAAGACATGTATTCCGTGTCCATTCCGTTGGGCGCAACCATCAACATGAACGGTGCCGCCATCACCATCACCATCATGGCCATGGCCGCCGCCAATACGATGGGCATTCAGATTTCGTTGCCGGCCGCCATTCTTCTGTCTGTGGTGTCGGCGCTCGGCGCATGCGGCGCTTCCGGTGTGGCCGGTGGCTCGCTGCTGCTTATTCCAATGGCCTGCTCGCTGTTCGGCATCAGCAATGACATCGCCATGCAGGTGGTGGGTGTCGGCTTCATCATCGGCGTCATCCAGGATTCCGTGGAGACCTGTCTGAATTCCGCTTCCGACGTGGAGTTTGCGGCGACCGCCGAATATCATGCCTGGCTCAAGCAGGGCCGTCAGCTTCCGGCGTTCATGTATTCCAAGAAGGAACGTCAGCAGCTCGGCATCGAAGCCTGATTTCACCCGATTTCAGCTTTTCGTTCAATCTAGAAGGCGTCTCTCCCACGTGGTTCACCCACGCTGGAGAGGCGCTTTTCGTATTGGCTGATTTGATTGATTGCGTTGATTAAAGTCGCGAGATATTGCGATTAGTCGAGTTCCGCCACGGATCCGCGGTCGATGAATTCGGGGGTGATAAGTTTCTTGATTCCAGAAGGCACTTTTTTGCCATTGCATTGTTGCTCGATCATGGAAAAAGCCTCTTTTCCCACAGTTCTGAGCTTGAGCCGTATGGTGGTCAGTTCAAGACGGGGCACAACGCCGCGGAGTGAATCGTCCACACCGATGATGCTGACATCTTCGGGAACGCGCTTTCCTGCTGTCCTCAGGCCAAGCATGGCACCGTATGCCATTTGATCGTTGCCTGCGAAAATTGCGGTGCAATCCTTTTCGTGAGCCAAGGCCAATCCGGCTTGGTAGCCGCTATCTGCTTCCCAGTCGCCGTAATACATGGGTGGTGTGGGAATGCCGACTTGCGCTAATGCGTCGCGCCACCCTCTGATGCGGCTCTGTGCTGCGCGTGAAACGGTGGGGCCTGCGATGTGGTACACAGTTTTATGCCCCTTCGACAGGAAAAAGTCCACGGCTGCAGTGGCGCAACCATACGAGTCCGAATCGATGGTGGGGCAGTGGTTTGCCGGTTCCTCGCAAATAAGCACTACAGGTAGGTTGTCGGATGGCTTGAACTGGTTGAAGTCGGTGAAATCGCGTTCCATAATCACGATTGCACCATCGAGGGGGAGGCCTTCCACAAGTTTCAGTGCGCCGGCGAGTGACTGATCCTGCAGGTTATCCAAGGGGCGAATGGTGATGGAATAGCCGCTATTCGCGGCCGCTGTAGTGATGCCTTCGAGGATACGTGAGTTCCCGTAGGCCGACATATGCGAAAGCAGTACACCAACATTGTTGAAATGTCCGCTTTTCAAAGCACGTGCCGCATAATTCGGCCTGTATCCGAGATGCTCCATGGCTGCCTCGACCTTAAGTTTCGTCGCTGGGCGTACGGCATCGCTCCCATTAGCCACTCGGGAAACGGTCTGCGGTGAAACCCCTGCTTCCCTGGCGACGTCTTGCAGCGAGACTGAGTTGCGTGCCATGTGTATCTACCTTCCGAACGAAAATGCGTACTGTGCTTAATTTTACATGCTTACTTCTGTATTGTTTTCGTCACCATGCAATTTGTTCGATGAAGTGAATATGTGGTCTAGAATGTGCGAAAAGTAGACACTTTTGGAATATGGTGTTATTATGATAACGCAAACATTTGGAAGGAGCTGTTTTACGGGGGTGTAAATTGCCCTGTGAAATGGTATTGCCTCGAAGGAGAGGAATGATGTCAGCAACGGAAGTTGTTGCCAATATGCCACTGCATTCGGCAACCGTGCGTGTCAATAAACACAAGGCGGATTGGCGTGGTTGGAAGTTCATGTGGCCGTTCGCGTTGGTGTTCGTGTTCGTGTTCGTGATCCCGATTCTGTACGCGATCTACATCAGCTTCTTCCAGAAGCAGATGGTCGGGGGTACCCAGT
>ENA-OPZD01000093-OPZD01000093.1-human-gut-metagenome-genome-assembly--contig:-NODE-93-length-35428-cov-2.782018_pt1 | contig 35428 bp, 45 predicted proteins | sample MGYA00242479_ERZ504495 | MGnify/ENA primary metagenome ERZ504495 (study PRJEB26092, sample SAMD00036286) | human gut metagenome | host: Homo sapiens | study: EMG produced TPA metagenomics assembly of... | reverse complement strand
TTGGATTTCGTCGATTTCGGCTACACTCAAATCATCCTTATGGTTATGCACCACATTGGCGACTTGTTGCATGGGCACAGCAAGAATCTCGTTACTTTCTCCTGGTGCAATGTGCAATGCTGGCAAGGGTAGATTCAGTAATAGGTATACCTGCTTCTGTAGGAATGTATATAACTTGGTCTTTAGATTCTTTAAGTGCTTCTATCCACAAGTAATGAATATATTCATCTTGCCCCTTAAGAGAATCTGCAACGATTTTATTTGCTTCAGCAAGACCTTTAGCTCTTTCTACTTCAGCAGCCGCAAGCATTTCTGCTGCTTCTTTCTTTGCTCTAGCTTCTGCGATAGCAATTTGTCTATCTTGTTCAGCTTTAGCTAAAGCAGCTTTTCCATCTTGTTCTGCTGAGAAAACTTTCCAATATTGAAAACCATATACTACTCCGCCGATTCCAACTATAACGACAATAGCAATACAAATTCCAATAATAATATTTAAAGATTATTATTTATTTTAGGTTTTCTATTATTATCCCACATGTTTTTCTCCTGCATCATGTTTTACTCTATCATGTTCTTCAGCTTGTTTAGCGTTATTCCATCTATCCATAGTTCCTACTAAATATCCGGTAATACGTCTAATACGTTCAAATTTTGGAGTTTTAATGTCATAATCAATATCTACATCATCTCCATTTAGAGATAGTTTAACAGATGTAATGTTATCTAAAGAACCTTCTTTTTCTTTTAAAACAGCAATGTATGCATCTCGTTCTTTCTTACTCATATTAAAATTAGAAGTAATTTTCATATATTATACTTAAACCTCGCTTTTGTCTCTTTTAATAGATATCTTTTATGTTCAATTTCTTTACGATGACAATGCGGACATTCGTTTTCTATAATACCTGTGTACCCACATACAGGGTCTCTATCTACAGGATGATTAATAGAAAAATAACCCATATTAGCATCATGCATAGCTCTAACTAGAGCTTCAAATGCTTTTAAATTTTTAGTTGGGTCGCCATCTATTTCGATATAGCTAATATGTCCAGCATTGGTTAAGGCATGATACGGAGCTTCTATTTGTATCTTCTTAAAAGCATTGATAGGATAATATACAGGAACATGAAAAGAGTTAGTCATATAATCTCTATCAGTTACACCTTTAATAATACCGTAAGCTTTTTGATTAGCTCGTTGAAATGTTCCTGCTGTACTTTCTGCTGGAGTAGCAAAAGCTGTCCAGTTCATATGTTCTTTTTCAGTATATTCATCAGTACGTTTTCTTAAATGTTCAACTATCTTTAATCCTAACTTTTGAGAAGTTTCACTTTCTCCATGATGTTTACCTATAAGATATTTTAAACATTCTGCTAAACCACAGAACCCTATTGAATAAGAAGCATGTTTTAATACTTCTTTAATTGTATCAGTAGGTTTTAATTTATCAGAATCAAGCCAAACATGTTGTCCCATTAGAAATGGAAAGTTATAAACATGTTTATTTTCAATAACGCTTAATCTATGAAGCAAATAATCGTGAGACAGTTCAATATATTTATCAAATAGTTGAAAGAATGTTTCTAAATTTTTATTAGATTCTATAGCTAACTTAGGTAAATTAATAGTTACAAAACTAAAATTGCCTCTACTACCACTTATTTCTGGACCGTTAATATTACCCATTACTCTTGTTCTACAACCCATTGTAGCAACATAGCTATTATAATCATTAGGTTTATAATATTTAAGATTATATGGTGCATCTAATGATTCAAAATTAGGGAACAATCTCTTAGCAGATACTTTCATAGCTAACTTAAATAAATCATAATTAGCGTCTTCAGGATTATAGTTAACGCCAGTTTTTAATACGAAAATAGATATAGGAAAGATTGGAGTTTCTCCATTACCTAACCCAGCATTAATAGCATTTAATGTTTCTCTAATAACTAGCCTACCTTCTGGAGACGTGTCCATACCATAATTAAGAGAACTAAACGGAGTTTGAGAACCAGCTCTTGAATGTAGACTATTAAAGTTATGAATAGCAGCTTCCATTGCTTGATGAGTTTCTTCTTCAACTTCTTTACAAGCTAACTTATAAATAGTTTTAGCTATAACATAAACTTCGTCTTTTGGTATATTTGAATGTTTAATATATAAAGCTGATGTTGCCAATAAAAATTCTGTTAAATGTCGTATAACTCTTTCTTGTTCTGATATGCTTTCAAAATAACGTACTTCTGACCAATCTATCATTGAGATAAGATTATCTACACCTTCATTATTTAATGCTGTTGTTAATAAATAAGGATTATATTTAGCTGCTATTTTAATTTGTTTTGTAACAGCTCTTTTAAAAGACTTTCTTACGCCTTCCGCCATAGCGTAATCCCAAGCATTTATGGACTGTCCACCGAGCATATCGTTCTGGTTTGACTGTATAGCTATACAAGCAAGTGAGGCATAAGAACGTATAGATTGCGGTTCTCTTAAAAATCCATGACCAGTAGAAAAACCGCCATGAAATAATTTAAGTAAGTCTATTTGACAACAATTAAAAGTAATAGCTGAAAAGTCTTTATCATGGATATGAATCCAATTTTCTTTATCAGCTTTTACGAATTCTGGCGGAATTAAATAGTTATCAACAAAATACTTAGAACCTTCTGTACCTAATTTAAGCATAATACCCATAGGAGCATCAGTATTGATATTGGCATTATCTCTTTTTAAATCTATATCAATAGCATCTGAAAAGAAGATATCTTTATATGTTTCCATTAAATAGTTTTTAGCTTCTCTATACTCTTTATGTTTTTGTCGATAAAGAATATAAGCCTTAGCTATTTCATACTGTTTATTTTCCATTAAAGCTTTTTCAACAATATCTTGTATTTCTTCTACAGTAACACAAGATTTATCTAGTTCCTCTTCGATGTCTATAATGATTTGATTGATATCATTATCAGATATTTGATAAGGCTTATCTACATCATTATTAGCTCCATTAATGGCGTTAAAAATCTTTTGTTTCTCATATGAAACTGTTTTCCCAGACCTTTTTATTACAGTAGTAATCTTCATTTTAATAACAAATCCTTTAGTTTGTTTTGTTTGGATAAAACAAAAAGATAGTCGATGATATAACGAGACCACGATTCAAATTTATAATATTTATCATATAACTCTTTTATATCCATCCAACTACCTTTCATTTTATCTTTTTCTTTAATAGAAACTCTATTATTAGTCGTAACGGCAAAAACAAATCCTAAGTGTTCTTTTGTTTCAGATTGTAAATCTCTAACTGTTCCTAAGTAATTTAATTTATATATTGTTTTTATATTAACTTCTTCTTCTAGTTCTCTTATTGCTGCATTTATTATTAAAGATTTATCTTTACCAGAACTGTCTATAGGATTTATATGTCCGCCAAAACCTAAACTATATACATTATTTAATCGAGAATCTCCCTTTTTACGATAAGCAGTATATAGCTTACTCATATCTTTATTAAAGATAATAGTATAAGGAATTAGCTGTTGTATAGAAACATTACCTTCTGCATCATTACGGCTAACAAATAGTCCTCCAGTTTCTATTTCGTTAAAATATTTTATATACTGATTAATATTGCTACTAATTCGCATACTAAATTTATCAGAAAACATTTGAACTCTATCAAGTGGAACAACAAATACTTGTTCATTTCTATAAAGCTCTTCTTGTTTCTTCTTATTGTTAAAATATTCAAACATATTTAATTGATTGTGTCTGGAAAACTACATTATTACACAGCTTTCCAGACAAATAACACTTATATTTACATAAAAAATTTAATTATTAACAACTTCTTTTAAATGACTATATGGTCTAAAAACAGGCATCATTCGTTTTGGGATGTATATTTCTGCCTTTGTATCAGGCATAATAACTCTACGAGCTGCTCGTTCTTTTACCTCAAAGCATCCAAAATCGGCAACTTGAATTTTGTCGCCTTCTTCTAAACTATCAGTAATAGCGTCAAAAAGAGCATCTACTACTCTTTTCACCTTTGTTTTTTTGGCATATCTGCATAATCAGCAGTTAAAGCAATTAACTCTGTTTTTTGTTCATTCAATAATGAACCTCCTGTTTATTTATAATATAGTAGGACTATCTTTCTCATAGCAATCTGGACACAGCTTACGCCCAGATAATGTTTCTGTTATGTCGTACTCATGAAAATATCTATGGCAGCTATCACATTTTATCTTATTAGTTGAAGATAAAGTTTCTTTATTGTTAGAATTAGAACTTGTATCTTCGCTATATAACATACTATTTACTTTATCTTTTAAAGATGATACTTTTTCTATAGATATATTATCACTATTAGAGATACTTCTACTATTTTCTTGATAAAATGTACATCTATTAATTTCTAGCGATATAGCAAAAGAATATTGATTTAAGTAATCATAGATTTTACAAATAGGTTGTTGCTTACATGTATTACACTTCATATTACTTTATTTATACCAAACCTTTCTATTAAAAAGTTATTGAACATTATTTGTTCCTGAACAGTTTGTACGCTATCTTTGACTTTAAGTATGCTTGGAAGTATTTCCATTCGTAGTTCATTTAACTTAGACTCAAAATATAATGTAGTATCTTTAAGTATATACTGCCAATACAAAATAGTATGCAATCGTATATATTCTTTTAAATTGCATTTCTCTTTATTAGCCAAATCAGCTAAATCATATCCTGTAGGAAGAATACAAACTTTAGAATATATCCCAGATTGAGCTAACAAACTAATCGCTTTTAAAGTAGCTTTTTGTCCAGCATTGTCGGCATCAAGACAAAATATAGGAGTTTTATTATACTTCTTTATTTTGTCTACATGTTCTTGAGTAAACGATGTTCCTAATGTAGCTATTACGTTTTGAACTTTATATTTATGACTCAATATAACATCGAATACACCTTCAGTAATGATTACATCTGAATATTCATCTGTTATTAGATGTTCTCCGTAGAAATAAGAACTTTTTCGAAAGACTTCTGAACATTTAGAGTTATAATATTTAGGTTGAATACTGTCTTTACTCCAATTCCAAAGACGACCGGAAAATCCAATTACGTTCTTATCCCTATTAAATAAAGGAAACATGATTCGATATCCATAATGCCAATCGCAAGCGCCTATTTTCCATTGTTGTAGGTCTTGCTTATCTAATCCACGATAACAAAGATACTGCTTTATTTGAGTTGTAAGATTAGATTGATAACATATAGAGTTTCTATTAAGTCTTTTAATAATAGCTACATTTTTATTAGAAAATGCAGGTATAGATAAATTCAATTTACTAGCTAATACTTTTATAGCTTCAGGAAATGTTAATACGTGCTTTGAACCTTTGTAATCAGACATCCACTGAAGAAAAGCGAAACAATCAGTGCCATAATTCTTATAACGACTGTTTAAATCTTTTTTACCATTATGACAGCCCATACATGCCCAGCTCCAGTTTTTTGTAGTTTTATTATACCAAATCCTAAAAGATGCAGTTCTATCATTATGATCTGGATGAGGACAATGGGCTGCCCATACATTGGTTCCAATAGGTTTTACTTCACAATATTCTTTAATTAATTCTAGCAAATTAATAGAAGCTTTAATTTGTTGACTTAAATCAGACATATTAATCTATCTACCTGTATTTCTAATATTAGCATAATTCAGATATTTCGCAATATTCAGTTTTATTATTTTACAACAAATTTCTTATCTTGTTTAGTTAAAGTAATACCAGGAACTTCTACATCATTAATATAAAATTTATCATCTTTAATTGTCCCTACTTTTTCAAAGCTTCTTTATTAATAGTAGTAGTTTCTTTTAAATAATCACTAGCATTAACTTGTTTTAACCAATACAAAACTTCTTCATCGTTATAGTTAAATTTTACTGGTGGAGTTCTAAAACCGATTGTGCCTTCTATTAATTTAAGAGATTTTTTATTAGAACCTTCTAATTGGTGCTCAGCATACTGTTGTAGTAATGTTTCATAATACTGCAATTTTCTTTGAAGTGGCATCAAACAAGATTCTTTCCATATATTAACCTTATCAGCATATTTAGATAATGCTTCTTTTGATGTTTCTTCAATTTCATTCATTTGAGCAACAATGTTTTTATAACGTTTAATATAGATATTAGCTTCATCTTGATTTTTAATTATATAGTGGGTATCAACATCACCAATTAAGGTATCATCTTCTTTTTCAATAAAATTTAACAAATCTTCCATAGCAGAAATAGATAGTACTGCAAATGACATTATTCATCGTCTCCTTCGTATTCGTCATAATATTTTTTATCTTGTTTTATTACATCTTCATTGTCATAATCTAACAATACTTCATTACAGTCTTCACATTCTATAGCAACATTTGCTTCATCTCCATACATAACACATACTAAATTATGCCCTACGTGTTGTCTTAACATTTTATAATTCCAAGCACCCAAAACAATTTACCTCTTTCTTATAATATTTTAATAATAACATTTTGTTCTAATAAAGCATTGATAGTTTCATTTACTTCTACTAATTCATCAATCATATAATCGTCGTATTTATACGTTAACAATAATTCATAATCAGGGTATGAAGCTTCAAGATATACTTTATCATTAATATCTTTTGTCCATATCGGTACAGAAAATTTATTTTCTAAAACAAATCCATATTTTTCTAATAAGTCAATCTTTTTGTATTTAATATATATTTCATTTTGATATCACCACATATAACATACATATTAACATAAGAGAAGTTATGATATTCTTGTAGACATAACTTCTCTTATAATTTATTGTTCAAAATTTCCTTTTACGATGGTATTGTCATAATACTGCTTCTTGTTTATAATCTTTAAAGCTATTTCATCCCAACTATTTTTCGTTATAAGCTGATAAACGAATATTGTATCATGGATAGAATCTGCTCTTTCCAATCTTCCATGTCTTTGTGTTTGAAGTGCATACGATTCAGCTAAGTCAATCTCTATCATATATTTGCAATTCGACAAATTAACTCCTTCTGTCGCAGCATTAGAACAACAAAGGATTTTGTATTCATCTTTAGTTTTGAAATTTTGGATTTCCTGATATCTAATATCAGAAGACAAATCTCCTCTAATGTACGCTAATTTGATTCCTTTAAAGATGTTATTAGGTTTTTGAGCTTCTTTTACAACTAATTGAGATATTATATTTTGCATTTTAGAAAATCTGCTAAAGATGCAAACTTTTTCTCCTGAACTAATAATTTCTTCTAATAAGTCTAGCAGTATTTCCATTTTATTTGAATGACTTCCAGTTATATAGTTTTGAGCTATTTGGGAATCACTTAATGATAATAAAGCTTCTGTATCAGCTAATTCCTGAGCAAACGTTTGACGCATCAATATCTTAGCTTCTATCTGCTGAATTTCAATATTAGTTTTAGCTTCAGTTTCTGTTAAAGTAGCTAATAAATTTTCTTCTTTGTCTTTTTAATTCTTGTATCTCATTCATAAGTTTTCATTTATTTCTTCTTGTTCTGGAGTAAATTCACAATATCTTTGAGATACAACAAGCTTAGGAAGTTGCTTACTTACTTCTTCTGTCGGTATACTAACAAGATAAGGAGATATCATTCTATATAAAGTCTTTTCATTTAAAGCACCAATAACAATTCCTCTACCGCCCCATTTAACAAAAGCTCTGTTAAACTTAGAAAGACTAGGAAATAGTTCTGGATTAACAAATTTAAATAATCCATATATATCTCTAGGGTCTTTTTGAATAGGAGTAGCAGTAGCACCAATTCTTATCTTAGCAGTATTGAAATCATATACAGCTTTAGCTCTAGCAGAGTTATAGTTTTTTATATAATGAACTTCATCGCAAAATATAAACTCTGGATTAATCTCTTTTAACTTATTCGATACATCTTGATTACGTAAAGTTTCATAGTTTAAAATATATAAATCTACATTATTACTAAATTGATTATCAAATGGAGATGTTATAGACTGCAAAGAAGAAAGTTCTTTCTGTAAAGCATCAGATTGCTCATTATTAGAAGATTGTTTAAGACGTTTTTTCTTATTTCTAATAATACTTTTATGAATACGTTCAGCTTCAACAGGGGTATTAACAATAAATGGAGTTAATGAAGAAAATTTCCGTATCTCATCTCTCCATTGAGATTTTAACGTTACTTTTACTACTATTAAACCTGGACCTTTTATCGAATTAGACTTTAATGCTTCTAAATAGATACCAATCCCCATACAAGTTTTACCAGAACCGCAAGGACTCATTATTATACTACATTGATTGTTAAGAGCCATCTTAATAGCACGTTTTTGATAAATCAAAAAGGTTTTAGCTTCATATCAGTTCCAATACTTTCATAGTCTGTAACTTGATAAAAAGCATCAACATTATTATTTTTTTACAACAGATGCTTGCTGTAAAATGTTATTCGAAGTAGTTTTGTTAAAAATTTTATTATCAAGATGCTCTAACATACCGAATCCTGCTTTATCAACTAACCATGAATGACTAGATAAGTCATAGTATTTTATGCGAATATTTCCTATAACTTGTAGATATTTGTCAAAATAGTATATATTTTTTTGTTAATCGAGAAGCAAACTGAATACTCATATGGATATTGTTCAATTTTTTATATTCTATAAGCTGCATAGTTCACTTCCTTACTACTTGATTTCTTTTTGTTCCGGATATTTACTTTCTGGATTATATTTCTTTATCTCAGATACAGTTTCAGATATAGTCTGAACTAGATTACCTTTGAATCTATTAACTTTATTTTGATCTGAAAAGTATATCTAGGATTTCTAGCAAAATCCGATATTAAGTTAATGGATTGTCCAATCATATCTTCTAATAACTCAAAAGTATTCTTTTGAAATTTATAGTTATATTCTTTTATAAACTCTATCTTTTTGCTGTTCGATATATTGTTTCTTTAAGTTTTTAATCTGTTGTGAAAGCTGCTCGTTTTCATTTTGCAACTTAACTAAAACAGAATATAATTTAGTATTTTCTGTCTGCTCTTTTTGTATTGAATCTTGTAATACTTCTTTATATTCATTAAAGAATGTGTTGATTTGATTTTTCAAAGAAATAAATTTATCTTCTAATGGAATTGATGCTATATTATTATTACTATTATTTGCGATATTGTTTATAGAATTAATAATAGTTACATCATTATTGTTATCGTTTTGCATATCATCAAAATTATCAGAAGTTGTTAAATGAAAACAAGTCTCTTTATCGTTAATTCGTTTATATGCAAAAAGTTTATGCTCATATAAACTGTTAAGAGCAAACAAAAAATCATCAACAGGGATCATTTTTCTATTGATAAAAGTCATCATGTTGACATTTACCCAGTTTTTATCAGCTTTAGCCTTTTTTAAATACTGATAACAAATTAAAATATCATTAATATAGCCAACATCTATATTATCATTAATATATATTTTATTTAAAAGTTCTATATCTTTAGCTTCAAGATTATCATACTTACTTTTAAAAGATTGAAATAATAAATCTTTTTTTCTTTCTACATCAACATATTTATAACAAGTGCATTTTTCTTTTTGCGTAATAGAGCTAATGATGTTTGGATATCTTTTTATACTGTTATTGATATAGACAATTCTGACATTGTCAATTATATTATACTTTTTCTGAATATATTGGACCGATATTGGGAGCCAACCATCATTTTCTGTATTATTTTGTATTTTATTAATCAAATCGTCAACAATGCTTTTATTTTTATCTTTTTGTCTTCTATCCGCTAATTTTCTCCTTTTAATTTGAGTATCTGTTAATCCAAAAGTTAATGGCATTTTACGCCACCTCCGCCTACCTTTTAACTATATACTTAGAGTCAATCTCTTTTATAAATTGAGATTCTCTGTTAAAAATAGGGAGACCTTTTGCAAAAGAAACTTCTGGTCTAACAATAAACAAAAATTCTTTAGCTCTAGTCATTGCAACATAAAAAAGTCTACGTTCTTCTTCAATGTTGCCAGCTTCTATTGCTTTTTTATGAGGAATGATATTTTGATTAGCATCGCAGATAATTACAACTGGGAACTCTAATCCTTTACTTGCGTGCATAGTCATCAAATTAACTTTATTAAGTTGTTCTTCTGTTTCTTCATTATTATCCATAATAATATTGTTTAAGAAATCTTCAACACTGTTATAAGAAGAAGCAACGTTAGTTAATTCAATTACATTACCAATACGTTCTTCAGCAATATCTTTTTCATCGTTATTTTTTAGATAAGTAAAGTATTGTGTCAAATCAATTAATTTACTTATTACTTCATTTGCATTGTTATCAGAAGAGTGTAAACATAATTGTTCTAAAATAGAACATAAATTTAATATTCCTTTTGCAGCTTTCCCTTTCAAACTAGTAGAAGTTGTTTTTAATACTTCTATTAAATTCATTGTATCACAATATTTATTATCATGACAAGCATTAAGGACAATTTCAGCGCTTTTATCGCCGATACCGCGTTTAGGAACATTCAAAATACGTTCTAAAGATACTAAATCTTTTGGATTAGTTAACACTCTCAAATAAGCAACAATATCTTTAATTTCCATTCTAGAATAAAAAGGACAACCATTAATAATATCATAAGGAATATGATTAGCAACTAAATCTTTTTCTAGTTTTCTAGACAAATAAGACATACGATACAAAATAGCAATATCTTTATATTCGTAACCTAATCTAATAAGACCACGAATCGTTTTAGCAATGAAATTTGCTTCTTTGTCTTCATCGGTTAAAGTAACATAAGCAATCTTATCACCTTTTTTATTTTCAGAGAAAATATTTTTTTCTTAATCTATCCTGATTTTTGTAAATCATAGACTGAGAAGCGTTAACAATCGTCTGAGTTGATCTATAATTACGACCTAATATAAATCTTTTAAGATTATATTCTTTAATAAATTCATAATATTTAGAAATTGCAACACCTCGAAAAGAGTAAATGGATTGATCATCTCTCCGACACAACACAAGTTCATTGTTTTCCCACTTTAAATATTTAATCAATAACAGGTCTCTGGGGCTGGAATCTTGTACTTCATCGCAAGATATATACGTATATCTTCTATTAATCTCGTTAATTACATTAGGAAATTGTTCAAATAGTCTAATTGTAAAATAAATCAAATCATCAAAGTCAAAAGCGTTTTGATTTTTAAGTTCAGCCATATAATCTTCATATATTGAAGCTACTTTTTCATCATAGATGCTTTCAGCTTGTTGCTTAGCTAACGTAGGAGAAATCATACGTTCTTTATAATGAGAAATCATACTATTAATGTTTCTTACAACAAATTTATCATCTTCATACTGATTAATAATATTAGCTAACACAGCATTTTTATCGTCATCATCAAAGATAGTAAACTTATTAGTCCAACCTAATAAGTCAGCATAACGTCTTAAAATCTTGCCGCAAAAACTATGATATGTACTTATAGTCACAGCTTCAGCTTCTTGACCGCAAAAATTAATTACTCTTTCTTTAAGTTCATTAGCGGCTTTTTTCGTGAAGGTAAACATTAAAATATTTTGTGCAGGAATACCCTCTGCTAACATATAAGCACATCTGTTAACCAATACTCTACTTTTTCCAGAACCTGGACCAGCAGATACTGCAATAGGTCCATTATAGTTTAATACTACGGCTTTTTGTTGTTCATTGAGTCCTTTTAAAATTTCAGTTTTAGTAAGCATACTATATAAACTCCTTCTATTTTTTATAAAACAAAAGGGGCTTTATATAGTAGCCCCTTAATCAACTATTATTAAACAAAACAATCTTCTGTTACAAATGTATCAGGTTCTCTGTATTTATCAGAAGTATCTCCTTCTTCTTTAACATTACCGCCAATAGATACAGCAATTTCTTCAACTGTTTTCTGACAATTATTGCCAGCAAAACCAGATAACGTTTCAATTTTATAGTTGCCTGTTCTGTCAATAATAACTTTAATTCTTTTTCTTTCATTAGTATTTTCCTTTCTATTTTATTTATATTCTTCAGGAGGTAGTACATCTACTACTTGATCTGGAAAATAATTGTCATCGAACATAGCTAATGAAAATTTATGACACTGGTCACAATATATATCAGCGTAATTGAGTGGTCGCCATGTTTCTTTAATATCATCTAACGTACTAGCTATGCTATCAATATATCCATTTACATCTAAATTTAATTGAACTTCTGCTTCTACATTTAAATGTAAATGACATGAATTCACTCCACAATAAGGGCACGTTAATACTTTATTTGAATTCATAATACACCTTCTAATAAAAAGGGCAGAAAAGCTGCCCTAATTTTAAGCATACGCATAAGCTTTAATTTCAATTTCATCTTCTGCGTTGGTTTCAATGCTGTTTACAATGAAACCATTTGCTTCTAACTGAGTGATTACGTTGTGTTTCTGATAAATCTGAGATAATGTATCTACAAAAGTAGCTTCGTTGAAACCTGTACTCCAGAAATCACCAGCTACAGTAACAGATACTTTGTTATTGAATGGATCGGGATTTTTCTCAAATATGAAACCTAATGGCAATTCTTTGCCATCTCTAATAAAACCTGCATCTACTTTATCTTCTCCCCAAGTATTGGATACTTCCTTAATAGATTCGTCATAATTAAAGCCTAATTCTTTGCAAGCTTCATGTAACAAATCCTTATCTACATTTTTCAAAACATCACAACTATATCTTCTCCAACAACTCATTTATGTTTCCTCCTTAAAATAGTAAGTTATTAATCTATATCCCATATAGCTTTTTAGGTGCTAACTTAGCCATTTTGTATAAGCTTACTAGAGCTTTTCTGGCGTTTCCTTCAGTCGCTTCCCAATAATTACTAGATTCAGAAGCTGCATTTAATAAAGATATTGCTTTTTCTAATTTTTTTTTAGTCTGTTTTATCGTTTTTCCCTGTAACCAATACAATCCTTGTTCTTTAGGAAAAACTTTTTTAAAGAATAGCGCATAATTATATGTTATGCTAAACTCTAAAAAATGTGTTCCACCTACTACATAATTAGCACCTTGTTCTAAAAATTTATCTTTAGCTTTAATAGTTTTACCTTTTTTATTTACAAGTGCGACACTATATCCCATTATCTTACCTTCTTATTTTTTATCCAATAAGAAATCTAATGTAGGAGCAATACCACATGACATTTTACCTTCAGGACAATAACCTTTTTGTTTACAAGCAGAACCAGCTTTCTTAAATAATAACGGAGCTACTTTTTTAACTTCTGCTAACATTAAATTAGCTAGTATACGAATTTCCCACTGTGCGCGATTACAACAACGTAATGAAAAGAAAATGCAGCAAAGAACGAAACATTAAACGTTTACTATAATTTTAGTTTCAGTCGCATTAGGAAGAATGTATCTAGCATCTTCTTTAGGAATACCAGCATCAATTAATTCGTTATATACTCTGTTAATAGAAGTCATTAGATTTGTAAATTTAGATATAGAACGTTGATTTTTAGCAATAGATGGCGGCACTATATATTCAAAATTGCTTTCGTTAACATAACGCTGAGACTGCATGGCGAATAGGTGAAGCAATACGGATGACGTACTAACTGATGAGTAAGTGTTCTACTTACTCCTTCTATTGCAAAAGTAAAAGTAACGTGTTCTAATGGAGATTCGTGTCCCATTCCATAAGCTTATTAATAAATTGTTCTATAGTGTCTTCGTTTAAACTATCTAACAGTTTATATATATTACTATTGCTATAACAAAGCTTTCCTGCCGTAGCGATTAGTTTTTTCTGGATTTGGAGTATAATTAATTAATTCACAATGTATCATATTTAACCTCTTTTACCAAAATGCAATATCATCTTCTTCGTTATTAGAAGAAGAAATTACTTCAATGTTTTTCTTATTAGTTTCATAATCAGTACGTCTTGCTCTTCCTTTACAATACGTTTCTAGTATTAAAATCTTTTCTTTAGAAGATTCGTATACTGGTATAACTTCTTTAGTAGCCGCTATAATTTCTTTTGCTGTAATGTCTTTTTCTCCAGTTTGTTTATACTTAACAAAAGCTTTTCGCATACAGTTCTTTACCGTTTCTTCTATTTCTGCTCCAGTAAAATGTTCGGAATAAGCTACAGCAGTATTAAGAAGTTCATCGGAAATATTTTGTTTATACTTGTTAAAATGAATTTAAATATTTCTCTACGTTCTTCTTCTTTAGGTAATCCAAAATACCACGTAGCATCTAATCTTCCTGCACGAGTAAATTCTGGCGGTAATTGACTAACGTCATTAGAAGTCATAATAACATACACACCGCTATCATTATCGTTCATAAACTTTAAAATTTCCTGAAAGACACGTGAAGTTATCCCAGAATCCGAATTGTTGGAGCTATTAACCCCGCCAAGCACTTTCTCCACCTCGTCCAAAAGTAGAACACATGGAGCACATGCCTTAGCTACCTGTAATGCTTGCACGATTTTCTTTTCTGATTCGCCTACCATTCTATTCATAATCCTATTAATAGAAAGAATAAGTAAAGGAACTTTCATTGTCCCTGCAAAAGCCTCTGCCAATGCAGTTTTACCGCATCCAGGAATACCTACACTCATATATCCTTTTGGTTTGGTTAATCCAAACTCAGCAGCTTCTTCAGTAAACAAATCTTTTACTTCATAAAGCCAATCTTTTAAAGCATTATTACCACCAATATCGTTCAATGAATACTTAGGTATTCTATAGTCTAAAGCGCCAGATTTCTTAACAGCTTGAATTTTAGAATTAGAAATAAAATTTTAAATCTAACGTATGATATTTAGTAAGAGACTCTTTTAATACCATGTTAATTTCATTACGAGTTAATCCTATGCAAGCATTAATAATAGAAGGGATTTCCTTATCTTTAGGAATAATATAGTTAGCATCAACTGAGTGCTGTTTTTTCAATATACGATAAGCTTTATCAACTTGTGAAGATACTTCTTCTTTATTAGGAAGTTTATAATCGATAGTATAAAACAACTTAGAAATATCTGATGGAATATTAGACGTAGTTGATATAATGATAATTGGATTATAGAATACTGATTTTGTTTTTGCGAACAATAGAACTCTTTTAAATAAGGCTCTTTTAAATCCCTAATTCTTCTAATATTGTCTGGATTTAAAAGTTTATCGAAGTCTCGTAGTATATATATATTATTACTGCCACTATAACTTTCAGCTCCAAATGTGGTACTTTTAATAATCTTAAACAATGTTTGAGTATTTTCTACTACTTTTTTATCTTCTGGAGGATTATTAAATTTTACCAAAGGAACTTCTGTTAATCCTTCGCTACAAGACCAAAGTCTTAACTTGTAGTTAGGAAAATTAGATAAGATAGTTTTCTTTTTATGTCTGTGATTACATCTGTTTCTTCATATGTTGTAATCCAGATACATTCTATCTTAGCTTTTAAGATATCTTTTAATTCTCTTAAACAATCCCGCATACGATTTTCCTTTCTAAAAATTTTAAAAATCAAATATCAAACTCTATATCATCATCGTTATCCTTATTTGATATTGATATATATTGTAACCTATCTTGAATAAGTTGCTCTGTATTAGATATATCGATATTAGTATATTTAAAACTTAAATCTTTAGCTGCTGATATAGATATGTTACCTTTAAAGAAATAGATGATATCTCATTACTATTTGTTGTTTCTTCTATAAATGATAGCTTGAAATTGTTATATCCCAATCATTTACATTTGGAATATAAACTTTATTAAAATCAGTATTAGCAATTTTTACGCAAGAAGATAATACGTGTACTTTTGTATCTGGATATGGTGTAGTATTAAGATCAACAGCTTCTGTTGTTCTATACATTCATCATTATCATTATAAAGAAAACCTAATCTATTAATACAGATACGTTCATCTAAACAAAATATACCTTTTTCAAATAGTAGTTCGTTAACGATGTCTTGGTTAATTGATGACATTGCATCTACAAATATATCTATATCTCTAATATCTATATCAAATAAAGAGCCTATTGTTTCATTTAGTTTGTTGGCTATAATCATTTCATCAAATTCAAGTTTACTAGAAACTTTTAATTCAGAAATTGAACCTTCAAAGATAATAGTATGATTTTCTTCGTCAGAAACCATAGAATATTTTATTTCATATTGCTTATCTTTTGTACTATCAGGTAATCTTACTAACAATTTAACTGATGGTAATAATTCGCCAAACATAGGAATGTCGTCTGTCCATAACTGTAGCCCATCTGATACTATATCTGACGGTATATCTGTTATTAGTCTATTAGCCAAATTTTATCATCATTCCTTTCGTATTTATTTAAGCAGAAATTTTATTAACGTATGTTAGATTAACATTAACAAAATCACATTCTTCTTTTGTAATATATTTTAATTCAAAGTTAGGTGAAACATAAATTCCTGCTAAATCACTTGCAGGCAAACCTTGAACATAATTGCAATGATTTACATTAGTATAATTGTAGTCCCAAATAATTTGATTACTACTTCCTATTGCATCATGAAATCCATCACCAGCATTATCGTCATAGATATGTTTACCTTTAATATATTCACCGTCTATTAAGATGTCTATGTTCTTCAGTAAGTTATAAACCGAAATAAATTTACTATTTAATAACTTATCTAAAGTGTAATGAGTAAACACAATAATATGGAAACCTTTTTCTTTTAAACCATGACAGACTTTAGCTAAATCTTCTGCTTGGTCTAAAGGTTCACCGCCAACAAAAGTAATATATTTGTTTGGTGCAAACTTAGTAATAGTTTCAATAACATCATTAGTAGAATACTCTTTTACATTATTAGGTACTTTCCATATCATAGGATTAAAACAATCTCTACAAGGATTACCATTAGCCGCTTTAGAACATCCAAATAAGAAAACTTCTGTTCTTTTATTATTATCAGGAGATGGACCAGCGTTTTGACTAGTCCATTTAACATCATAAATTTTCACTGCATCAATTCCCTTCATTATATAAACATAATACTATTAGATTTCTTGATAATGTTCTAACTCTACAATACTCTTATTGTCTGTTAAAGGTTTATATTCCTTAATTAAAGCTCCACAATTAGAACACTTAATTCTAATAGAATGAATCTCTTTTTATTAGCTTATCAACATATAATGGATGTCTTTCTAATGTAAAAATTTTATCTTCATTAAGTAAAACACATCCACACTTAGTACATTTCATTTCAGTATCATCAAAAAATAAAGCCATTACTCAATATCTCCCAATTCGTCTTCAGCTAAAGTATCTTTTACGTAATTGATAAAACTATTTAATTCTTCTGGCGGTAACTTTTTAAAATTAGTATATTTATTATTAGACCATGCTCTTATTGTTTCATCTATTTCATAGTCTGATAAACTATATTTTTGTTGAATGTTATTAAGATATTGCAACTCTTTCTTATACTGTTTTTGAATATCTTCATCTTCCCAATAATCTAAACTATTATACATATTGTCAAAGATATACTGTTCTTCTTTGTCTCGATATAATTCTGTACCGATTCCTAGTAAAGAAGCTGCTTTCTTTAATGCATCTGTACCGGCAGCTTTAAAAATACTTTCCTGTTCGGTATCGTTACCATTAATAATCTGTGAACCAGATGCACTCTTTTTAATAGAAATGATGTTACCAGTATCTTTATCTTGAAGATGTACTGTTAGCGTTCCAAACACATGACATACTGGTTTTTGAGGAATGGCTTCTTTAAATCCTTTTTTCATGTAAGGAACTGATTCTTGAATAAAAGCTTTATCAATACTCCAATCCCAGTTATAGTTAGCAAGTCTATTAAGAATGTCTATAACAGTACATCCCTTAATATATCTTTGACCATTCCTAGAGCCTGGTACATTTAATGTTTTGATAAGCTCATTAGGGATTTTCTCTTGAATGATTTGTTTAAAATTATTATCTATATCTATACGCTGTAAATTCAAAATTAGTAATACTCCTCACTTTCTGTATACATATCAATATCGAAACGACAACCGTCTTTATCGTAAAAGGACTATCTCCGTTCATAACTATAGCATATCCATCACTTGTATACTTTATAACAAAATCTTGACGTACTCCCCATAGCTAAAGCTAGGGGATTCTGGGATACTGACGAACCTTGCTATCAAATGACAGTCTTACGAGTTCTCTCCGCAATGGACAACGCCCTGCCCATATTTATCGTTTAACGAGAGTAGAAAATTCGTCGGACGTGCCTTATATCCCTCGTGCTTTAGCACTGGGCTTTACGGCACACTTGGTAAAATCGCTTTAAGACATCTCTATTCATACTTTCAAATATATAGCTTGTAGAACACCAATTAGGCATTAAGCTTCATCCTTTCTTATTTAGACAAGCCTGCATCAATCTTTAATGCGCCACTAACAGTAATTAAAGTATTATACTTAAATTCAATTCTGTTTTTAATACTTTCTAAGAAACTGTATCTTACCTTAGCTGCCATAAGCATTAATACCAAATTAAGTTTTTCGCCGCCTATTTCTGCGTTCATTAAAGCTTCAAAACCTGCTGCTTGTCTGGAAGTAGTATTAGTACCGCCATCTTTAGCAGAAGCAATAGTTTTAATAACAGTACCAACGCCAGCTTCTTTATCAGATAAGATGTTGATTAGACATTTAGCATCTTCTAACGGAGCAGCAATTTCATCATTCAAAGTATTTAATTCTTCTAATAAAATAGTGATAACTGATGGATTGATATCTCTATTAATCTTAATAGCTTCAATCTTCTTATTAACAGCATCTCTAAATTCAATCCATTTATCATCTACGAATTTAGATAACACAATAGTATTAGCTTCTTCAAAAGAAATCTTCATACCAAATATATCTAAATTACCATATTCATACGCATGTAAAGACCCACCATTCCCAGACACAGTGTTAACTTCTTCAGAAGTTTCTTCTGTCTTATTAGTAGCTCTTTTTCTACGACGTTTCTTTGGCGGATTTTCTACAACAGCTTCTTTAATTTCTATATTTTCTTTATCAGAAGTTTCTTCTTTTGCACTATCTTCAACAAACTCTTTAACTTCTTTAATAAAATCAGGTTCTTCATCAGAAGTTGTAATATTTTCGTTATATTCTTCTTTATTGTCTTTTAATGTTTCGTTTTCTTCCAGTTGTTCTACTTTATCTGTATTTTTATCACTGTCATTGTTATTAGAAGTAATACCATTTTCTTTATTTATGTCTTCAATAACAGGAGTTACTTCTTCTTTAACTTCAGATGTTTCATCTTTAGTTTCCTGAACCTTCTTAATTTTTAATCTATTAAGAAGCGGATTATTTACGTTTTATTTAATAATGGATTATTTGTAACAGTAGGTGTTTCCTGTTTAGACATTTTTGCAAGCTGTTCAAGTAAACTCATTAAAATCTTCCTTTCAAGCTAATTCAATTACATATATTGTTTTATATTATCATTAATAAATATATTTTCTTCTGGATATGTTTCATTAAACCATAGAAAAATATTCTTAATATCTTCAGTAAAATCTAACTTATCTTGTTCAATACTAGAATCTGATTTTATATCTTTCATTTCTAAAAAATAGCTAGGAGTATATATAGCAAATGCTGGTATGTCTTTTATACAAAACTGTTTACCATGCATCTTAAAAATTGTATCTTTCTTAAAAGTGTTTAAAGAAATGTTTCCTATTAAAAGAATCATTTTAGGGCTAAGCGTTCTAATAACATAATCTAAATACGTTTTACACTCATCAGTTTCTTGTTGGGTAGGCGCTCTCTTCTGTAAAGTACCATCTGACTTTGTTCTAGCACAACAACAATTTACAGTATTTATAAAAGCTAACTTACTAATATCTATACCATAAGCATTAAAAACTTTATTTAGCATGTCTTCTTCTTCAGTATCGGTAAAAGGAAATGAATTATTAGATTGACCTATTAAGGCAGATTCTCCTATTACTAGAATTGGTTCATATCCTGTTCCTTTAAATAAGGTTTTAATATTATACTGAGATATTTCGCAACAAGAACAGTCTTTTAAAATTGTATTTAGTTTAGATACAGCTAACGGTTTTACTATATCTTGTACATAATCTAAAGGATTGTAATCGTCAGGACAGTTGTTTTCAACTAACTCTTTTATTAGGAATTCTGGAGAATGATTCTTTAATAAAGTTTCTAATTCTAGATACATTTTTTATATACGCCCTTTCTTATATATTCTAGCATTTTTCTTAACTAGAATCTAGTGTTTTTAAGTTATTTTCTGCCTGCAATAAGGCAACTTCTGCTCTTAATTTAATATTTTCTGCTTCTATTAACTCCTTTCTCTTATTTGCTACATCTATTAAAGCATTAGCTCTATTAGCTACCTTTCTGTCTTCAACCATAGTTTTAATCATAGACATAATAATATCTTGTTCCGTAACTACAAAAACTTGACCGCCAACATGATTGGTTTCGTCTTCACTAAAAGCAAATTTAAGATACCAGAACTCTTTATTTTCTTGTAAAGCTTCTCTATGAAGTTTATCTAACCATTCTCTTTTAATAGTGAAAGATTTAGTTCCCTTAGCTCTATCTGGCATTTGAGTTTTTAGTTCTTCCATAATTTCTATAATACCAGATATTTGTTCATCACCTTTTTCTATAATAGTAGCTCCGCTATTAAGAGTCATGGAAGATGTTACGTCATCTTTCAATATCTTAATGTTATTTTTATGATTGTTGTATTCAAAACTAGAACCTTTTCTTTTATCAGGTTTATTAGCTTGTTTACGATTTAAAGTATAGCGTTTCTTTTGTTTAATAGGAACATAATTCACACTGTCCGAAAAACATGTATAGCACTTAAGTCCTTCAAATTTACAATCATCATGACCCCATTCACAGGTCATTATATATTCACCACCTAATAAAAGAGTGCAGCCAATTAAGACTGCACTTATATCATATATCGTAGCTTTTTATGCCACAGTAACAACCTGTTCTTTCTTATTAGATTTCTTATTGCTTATCTTTTCTAATTCTGCTGTTTTCAGCCTGAACTTCTTCTATTTCGTCTTCAGACATATTATCAACGCCACTACCAACAGATTTTAACAATTCATTAAATATATCTGGATTATCTTTCATAGCTTGACGAAAGGCAATTTTACCATTCCATTTATCTTTTACTTCACCTTTTTCATCATACCAATAGAGCCATGCTCCTTTTGATACAATAATACCTTTACTTATAGCTCTAGCTAAAGTAGATAAATACTGTTCAATACCTTGTCCAAATATAGCGTAATAGTCTAATTTGACATATACATTTTTCCACGGAGCACAATGATTTTTAGTAATTCTTACGCCAATCTTAACTCCTTCGTCTTTACCTATAGGGTCAGAATCTAAGATAGCTTTTTTTCTCAAATCTAATGTAAGACTTGACCAATATCGAATAGCCAGTCCGCCAGCTACAATCAAAGGGTCTCTACTCATACTGCCTATATCTGTGGATAATCTCTGTATTAATACGAAAGCTGTATTGTATTCAGCAACCATAGCTGTAAATTTAGAGACCATACGACTATTTAATCTCGCCTGAAGAGCTATCGTTGTATCAAACAAAGAAGCTTCTCTTTCTTTAGTAGGAATTAAACATTTTAAACTATTAATAACGCATATATCTGCTATGCCTGTCGATAGAATATTATATAAAATATCTAATATCTCTTCTGCTGGTTTTTTACTTTCTACTTCTATATAAAAGAATCTATCTGGATCGATACCAAATGTATCTACGATATATCCTTCTTCAAGAGAGTTTTCAGATTCTAACCATATGGCAATAAAATTTGGATCGTTTTTCATGTTAAAACGCGATGGTCTCTAGCGCTAAACTAGTTTTTCCACTATCGGCTAAACCAGAAACTATGGTACATCTGCGTCTAGGAAAACCTCCACCTATAGCATCATTTAATTCATAACTAGGAGTAGGGACATACTGTATTCTTAGGCGGTCTAAAATAGCTTTGTTAGCCCCTATTCGTCCAATAATAATCTTCCCAGCTTTTTCATTTACTTTATTTGCAATTTTATCTAAAACGGCTAACTTCTCTGTTAAAGTTCTGTTATCCTGATACGGTACTAAACTTGCCAAAAACAACACCTCCAAATTTTATTGTTTTGCGGCAGTTACTAAAGCATCTTTAAACTGTAGAATAGTTTCAATTCTATTAGGTCCTAATTTTGTATAGATGTAGTTTGTTTCATTAATAAAGTTATTAAACTCATCTACGCTAATTTTAATTTCTAATGTAATGTCTTTTTTACTGGTTTCCATTATTATTGATATCTTCCTTTCGTTTAGCATTAACCATACTTTGTAAAACATCTATGCTAATTTTTAAAGCAGATGTTTGTTGTATTAATACTTTTTTAACAGAATTATCTTCTTTTAAAGAGTTAATAGATTGAATAATTTCTTCATATCTTTGTTTAAGAACTATAATAGTAGGCTCTTAAAATAGGCTTTGCAATAAAATAATTTATTTTATTGTCTTTAATAGATGTCTTTAATGCTTCTTCTGATAAAGAAGCTGCCACTATTGAGCAACAGCCTCTTTATCTCCAGATAAATTATCTATTAAAGCACCTACAAACTGAGTTAAGCCTTGTCTGATTTGATTTCTGTTTATTGTTATTCATCGTTTTTTATATCATCTTCTAATCTTTGTGTTACTGCAATTCCTATTACAACATCATTATTTAATTTGATAGCTCTAACTCCTCTACCAGCACGACCGATACAAGAAATAGTTTCAGATGCAATACGTACTATTTTGTTATTTTTTTGTCATGATAAATATATCATCATTATTTTTGAACGTTAGCTACTGCTGCTATATAGTCATCGTTGTTTTAATTTTGCAAGCTTTAACGCCTTTTGCTCCACGATTAACTGTTGTAAAATTAGCAAATTCACATTGCTTAGCATAACCATTAGCACTAAGCAATAATATCTTTTTATCATTATTAACAATTATAGCCGAAGTAATTATATCGTTATCAGACAATTTCATTCCTTTAACTCCAGCCGCTATTTTTCCCATAGCTCTTACTTTATCAGTTTTAATACGTGTAGCTAATCCTTTTTTAGAAAACATCATAACTTCATCATTTGTATTAGTAAACAAAACGGAAGCAATAGCATCATTTTCTTTTAATACAGCGACTCTACTTCTATTACCTCTTTTACTACGAGCAGTTTCTGCTGTCATTTGTTTTATAGTACCTAATTTAGTTACTATGAAAATTTGTTTATCTTTATCTTCTTTAGTTAGAGGTAATACGTTAACAATACTTTCATCATTTGTAAAACTAATAAAGTTTTTAATATATCTACCAGCGTTATTCTTATTAGAAATAGGAATTATATATGCAGGTAACGTATAACAAAAGCCTGTATTAGTAAAAAACAACAAATCATCTGTAGTATTTAATTTAAGAATGTTTCTGATAGTATCGTTTTCTTGCAGTTTAACAGCCTGACTACCAGTGCCACCTCGACCTTGTAACTTATATTCTTTTTCTCTTACAGATTTAATTATGCCGTTAGTTGTAAAAGTAACAATTATGGGTTCATCTTTAACTAAATCTCTTTTATTGATACTATTAGATGAAGTAGTATCTTCTTCAATCTGAGTAAGACGTTGTTCTTTATTAAACAAAGAAGCTACTTCTGATAGACATAAACGAGTTTGTTTTAATAAAGCTCTTTGCTCTTTTAAAATAGAACAATACTCATTTAATTTATTCTGAAGTTTTGCTTGTTCATCTTTATACTTATCAGCAGATGATTGAGTTAACGAATTAAATCTCATATTAACGATAGCTTTAGCTTGTCTATCGTTTAGTTTTAAAACATTAATTAGACTATTAACAGCAACACTGTCTGTTTTTGAACTACGAATAATATTAATTGTAGTATCAAGATTATCTAAAACAACTAATATAGCATTAACTATTTCTAATCTATCTGATGCAACTTTAGCTTGATAATTTGTTTACGTCTTATAACTTCTGCAACATTGAAGTAGAAAACTTTCTAATAAAACTTTAAATTCAACGTTTTGATAAGGTTTACCATTATATAACAATTATGTTCTATTGGATAACTACTTTGCATTAGAGTTTTCTTTAAAAGAACTTTAACAACATATTCATAATTAACGTTTTTCTTTAGTTCAATAACAACTCTAATACCATTCTTATCTGATTCATCTCGTACCTCTTTAATTTCCGATAAAGACGTTTTACGTAAATCATCTATCTGAGTTACCATTTTACCCTTATTTACTTTATAAGGTATTTCTGTGATAACGATAGAATAACGACCATTGTTTTCTTCTATTTCGTATTTAGAACGAATTAGAATTCTACCTTTACCTGTTTTATAAATATCAGATAATTCTTTTGCATTTACTATTACTCCACCAGTAGGGAAGTCTGGAGCTTTAACTATTTCTATTAAATCTTCAATAGAAGTTTCTTCTCCATTTATCAGATTTTCTAAAATAACATCTAAGGCTTTATAAATATCTGATACTTTATGAGGAGCAAAACTAGTAGATACTGATACAGCAATACCACTTGTCCCATTTGCTAATAACTGCGGAAACAAAGTCGGTAATATTTTAGGCTCTAACTCTGTTTCATCGTAGTTAGATGTCATTTCAACCGTATCCATATTGATATCTTGAAGCATTAACTCTCCAATAGTAGAAAGTTTAGCTTCTGTATATCTCATGGCGGCACTAGTATCTCCATCAATACTGCCCATATTGCCGTGCCCATTGATTAATGGGTACTTTTTATTAAAATCTTGAGCCATATTGACTAGAGCATCATATACACTCTGATCACCATGTGGATGGAACTTTCCGAGTACGTCCCCGACAGTTCGGGCGCTTTTCTTATATTGGCTATTAGGATGCAGACCTAATAAATACATATCGTACAATATTCTACGCTGAACGGGTTTTAACCCGTCACGTATATCTGGCAATGCTCTATCCGTTACTACAGAATCTGCATAACGCATAAAGTTTTCTAATAAATAAGGACCAAAATCTATTTCTTGTACATTATTATTAAAATTATTTTCACTCATACAACATCCACTCCTTCTCTATCTAAGATAAGTTTTTTACGTGGAGTAGTATCTTTTCCCATACAAGCAGTTAAAATTGCTTCAGCTTGTTCAGCATCTTTAATAGTAATTTTAACTAATCTTCTTGTATCAGGATTCATAGTAGTTTCCCAGAGCTGATCTGGATTCATTTCTCCTACACATTAATCTTTTGTTACCAAAAGTGTCGACTATTTTTCACTCAGACCGCTAACTAACTGTCTTCATCGTGTCATCTCTTTCCAGTTACGTATCAATAGTAACCGTACTCTCCAACAACGGAGATAGTCTGTACAGGATTAAGAATACAAGTTCTATTTCCCACGAGACATTCCTATTTTTTTTATATAGGACGACTCTCGTTAGCTATTATAAAATATAATAACCCCTCTGATTAGAGGAAAAGATGATAAGGGCTTGAGAACTCTAACCCTTTGTAGCGTTGTACGTTAATATTATCTTTACCAAAATTCATCTAAGATTGTAGATAGTTCATTATCATTATAAGCATATCTACACTGTTTACCTTTTTGAACTTTAAATAATGGCGGACAAGCTGCATAAAGATATCCTTGTTCTATTATTTCTTTCATATATCTATAAAAGAACGCCATGTATAGGCACTGTATATGTCCACCGTCAACGTCCGCATCTGAGAATAGAACAATCTTATGATATCTTAGCCTATTAATGTCAAAATCTTCATTTATGCCAGTTTTTAAAGCTTTAATAACATCTTGAAATTTAATATTATTAAATACTTTATCTGCTGTAATTTTTTCTACGTTTAACATTTTACCAAATATAGGTAGAATAGCTTGATATTGTCTATCTCTAGCTTGTTTTGCGCTTCCACCTGCTGAATCCATTCCGTTCATTCATGTCGTTAATATGAATGTGCTATATAATATAGCGTTTCCTCTATTACTAAAGGTGTCGGACTATATCTTCACAATATATAAATACATATTGTGCCTACCGCTTCGAGTGTACTTACACTCTACTCTACTTACTTATCAATTAAGTTTTAGATAGTCTCTGAACTTTATTATACATTACATATAATCTTAGCTGCTGATTGTCCTTTTAATAGGATTTCCAGCAATTCAATAGGTTTAAAGAGGGCAATTCAGCACTTTACCCTCTACTAAGAATAACTCACATTCTTCAGGATTTTTAGAAGTACAATCTGCTAATTTGCCTGGTAATCCAGATTCCGTACTGGAAATACTTTTAAGACCTCTGGCGGCTTCTCTAGCTTTTTTAGCAGCTAATCTTGCTTTAGAAGCTTTTAGAACTTTATCTATTAAAACTTTAGCAGTATCAGGATTTTTATCTAATACATCGTAAAGATACTTAGCTGTGTCTTCTCTTATTAAAGCTCTAATAACAGATGACTTCATTCTGTGTTTATTTTGACCCTCGAACACAGGATCTTTCATAGAAACAGATACTACGGCAATTAAACCTTCTCTAGTATCATCATTAGTTAAATCCTGTTTATCTTTAATATACTTATTGTCTGCGGCATAACTGATAATAGCTTTAGCTATACCTTCTTTAAAACCTGTTAAATGATCGCCGCCATCTACGGTATTGATATTGTTAACAAAACTTTTGATATCATTACTATAGGTATCGGTCCATGTAAAAGCTAAAGAAACAGTATTATCTTTATTAGAAGTATTGTTGACTGTAAAGATATCAGTTAACTTTATCTTATTATTAGATAATTTATTAACATAATCTTTAATACCATTAGGATAACAATATTCATGAAAAGTTTTTAGTTCTCTTCCTAAACTATCTTTTACATCTAAATATAACCATAAAGTTAATCCTGGATTTAGATAAGCTAACTGACGTACTTTATGTTCTAATAAAGTATAATCTATTGTTTCTTCGCCCCAAATTTCTTTATCTAAGACAAACTTGATGTAAGTTCCTGTTTTATCTTTAGGAACTTCTTTGTCTGTAGGAGTAGTATTAACTATAGCAATACCTTTTTTCAAATTTAGTTATATACTCTCTACCATATTATATATAATTAAATCAAAACGTCGAAGATACGGCATTGGTACAAGATGCACCCACGCCATTAAGCCCCGCCGTATGGGTTTTATAGCCACTTTCGTTTCCAATTTTACCACCAGCATGCAGTGTAGACATTGCAACTTGAGCTTCTGACAAACCTTTAAATTCTGGATCTTTACATTCAGTAATCGGAATACCGCCGCCATCATCTTCTACAGTAATAGTATCTCCAACAATAGCAATAGCTATCTTTTTACAACGTCCTGCAAGAAATTCATCTACGCTATTGTCAATGATTTCATCAATACATTGATTTGGAGAACTCAAATACATACCTCTACGTTTTCGTACATTATCTGGAAATCGTAAGATACCTATATGAGCTTGTTGTTTTTCTTCACTCATAGATTTTCCTTTCATTAAAATTAATTTATTTCTTCAGGCTGTACTAAATTAGTCACATGCCTAAAGAAAGCTTCAACAGCTGCTCTTAGATTCTCTACTTCAGAAAAGTTATTATCTATTTCTACTGTTACTTGATACGGTATATACTTTTCTCTAAGTAGTTTAAATTTAACCATATCAGCAACTACAATATTAATTCCTTTCTTTCCATTAAGAAAGACACTTCTACTTTTAAAGAGATATTGCGTATCTTCAAATTCTATTAAAACTTTCTTAGATGCATATAATTCAAACGCAACTTTATCAGAGATATCTTTAATATATTTTTCTAATTCAAGAGGAGCGTTAACTTGCGCTAATAACTCCTCTTGAAGTTTTTCTAATTGTTTATCGTCCAATTTTATCCACCTTATTAGATAAGTGAACTACTCTCACTTATAAAAGTGTGAGCTTCTTGCTTCTACGAGAACAGCGACATATCCCTTAGAATATACTCGTCTTACACTCTCTCCACAAGCGTAACTTTCCACAGTCCCTGCGGTAGATTTGTCATACCAGCTTTTATTTTCCACCTTAGAAGAGATAGAAAATTTCTTGCGGATTAGATAATTAAATTACGTTTTGCTTTTGCCAATAAAGGATTACTAATTGGAACAGAAGATGTGTTAGTCGTTGATGTAGATGTAGTATTATTAGTAGTAGCTCTATTGTCAGAAGCTCCGTACACTTTAGTACCGGCGTCTACTCTAATATAAGGTTGTCCATAATGAGTGACGTTATTTTCGTCAACCCAATTATCAGAAACCTCGATAGAGCCTACAAGTTGAACTGTATCTCCTTTATTAGCATTGTTGCTTAGATACGTAGCAGTTTGACCAAATGCTACAAATTTTAATAAATCTTCTTTGTAATACTGTTCATCTTTCTTCTTGTAGGCTCTACGCACTGACACGTAGCCATTTAATCTATTTTTATTTACATCTTCCCCTGAAGTAAATTCATATTTGATTTTATCTGTTTGCGGAATTCGACCTGTTAAAATGACAACATTCTGTGTATTCATTGTTATAATTCTCCCTTTTTGTTTAATATATTTAAGTTAAAATGGAAACTGAAAACTATTGCTTAAATTAACTGGCAGCTTGGTCAGCTTTATTAGCATCTTCCATTAACTGTTTCATAAGTTCTACATATCCTTTAATGTTTAAAGGATTAATATCACTTAATTTCTTATAAATACCTTCTGTATAGATTTCTACACAGGAATTCATTGTTTCTTCACCATAAGACTGCGTAAGATTATTAATGAATTCTAATTCATCTTTATAATACTCTCTGGCTGCATCAGTCCATTCATTAGTAAATTCTTCCTCAATATTCTTATTTTCTGCTACCGGAATATCGCTAGTTTCAACTTCTTCGGTTTCAACATTGTTTTCTTTACTGGTATTTTTAGCATTTTCTTTAGTTTCTTCTACTGTAACTTTAGAAACTGCGCTCTTCCTTTTAAGACTGTCTTTATTAAGTTTAGAAGTAGAAGTTTTCTTAGAAGCAGCTTCTTCTTTTATTTCTACATTATCTTTCTTTTCTTCAATAGTGTTATCTACATTAGATTGGCTAATACATCCTGTTAAAGCTATAGCTTTAGCAAGTTCAGCATAAATTCTAGCTTTTTTTGTATTGCGCATCAGTGCCAGTAATAAGTTCAGCCTGTTTATTAGCATCATTTATCATATTCTGAAAGAATTTCATTAATCTATTAGCAACAACATTAGTATTTTCCATAATATAATTCTCCTTCTTGTCCTTTATCTAAATTTGTGATTATAAATTTGTTATCAACACAATCTATTAATATATTAGATACATCTTCTAATTCTGGCGCTTTATACATTAAATCTTGTAATGTATTTTCTAGAATAGAACGCAAACTACGAGCACCTGTTTTTCTTTTAATAGCTTTTTCTGCAACTAATTCTAAAGCTTTATCTGTAAAACTAATATTAACGCCATCTTCTTTTAATAAAAGACTGTATTGTTTTATTAAAGCGTTTTTAGGTTCTGTTAAAACTTTAATAAGTTCTTCTTTAGTTAACTCTTTAAAAGAAGTAACTATAGGGAGTCGTCCTAATAGTTCGGGAATTATACCAAAGGATTTTAAATCTTCTGTTGTTACTTTGTCTATAAAATCATTATAACTTTTTCCGAAGTTTTTATCAATATAAGATTCAAATCCGATTTTATGAATTCCCTCATCTAATCGTTTAGATATAATCTTGTCGATACCTTCAAATGCTCCACCAACAATGAATAGAATATTGCTAGTGTCTATTTTAGTATTAGTAGCTGTATCTGTAATATCTAATGGATTTCGTACTCTTTTATTAGGAAGTTCTACAATAGAACCTTCTATCATTTTTAACAAAGCCTGCTGTACTCCTTCACGACCGCAGCTGACACCTTCTAACTAGATTTTCCACGTTTAGATAATTTATCTATTTCATCAATATAGACAATACCACGTTCAGCTTTTTTTTATATCACCATTTGCGTTCTGAACGAGAGTTGTTAAAACTGATTCTACATCATTACCTACATAGCCCTTTTCTGTTAATGTCGTAGCATCAGCCATAGCAAATGGAACTTTTAAGAATTTAGCTAAGGCTTTTAAAATAGCAGTTTTACCCGAACCAGACGGTCCAACTAATATAATATTGGACTTATCTAATTCTACAGTCGGGTCTCTTTTCTTTATAACTAAAGATTTATAATGATTATATACAGCTACTGATAATACTTTTTTTAGCATTATCCTGACCAATAATATACTCATCAAGATATTGTTTAATAAAAGAAGGAACAACTTCTTTTTCTTTTCATTAAACTTATTGCTAATAACATTAATGTTTTTAAGATAGAAATCTTTTACACAATCTGAACAAATATGAACATTATGTTCTCCTTGTATAATTAGCTTATTATTAGATTTACCGCAAAAATCACACACAATTTGTTCTACGTTACTCAAACTAAACTTCACCACCTCTATTGGACAAAACTTTATCAATTAATCCGTATTCTAATGCTTCATTTGGATTTAACCAATAATCTCTATCCATATCGTGTTTAATTTTATTAATAGGTGCTGAGTAATTTCTGAATAAATTCTATGAAGCTTTTCTTTAGTTTTTAACATGTGCTCCATAATAATTTGCATATCTGTAGCTTTGCCTTGAGAACCACCAGAAGGTTGATGAATCATGATTTCAGCGTTAGGTAGAGCTAATCTTTTCCTTTTGTACCTGCTGCTAAAATTAAGCTTGCCATAGATGCAGCCATTCCAATACAAACAGTAGCTACGTCTGGTTTGATAAACTTCATAGTATCAAAAATACCCATACCAGTAGCAACTTCTCCTCCTGGACTATCAATATACATAGTAATATCTTTAGTAGGAGATTCAGACTCTAAAAACAATAACTCTGCTTTAACAATATTTGCCATGTTAGGCTCAATAGGACCTGTTAACATAATAATACGGTCTTCTAATAAACGAGAGTATAAATCCATTGCTCTTTCAGAATTATTCTCTCTACTTAGAACCATAGGGACTAAACTCATAACATATAATTTTTCCTTTCTTAATAAATTTAATACTACCATAGATAAGATTAAAAAGGTATCAAAGATGAGATTATCGAAAAAGTAATATTAACTTGGAAGAAATAGAAATAAAGAAAAAGGAATTATGGCTTAATATCTTTTAAATGATATGTTGGCGGCAATAAACCGCTATTTTCTGGAACTTTGACATAAAAGTTTTTATTTCCTACTTTAACTTGTATCTTATTAGGATTAATCTTTTCTCGTTTAGTTCTCATATTGATAAATAAGATATCACTTGCTATATTAGTAGACTCCATTTCATTTTGAAATACCTGTATCATTTTACCTTTAGTATCATAACTATATAGCCATGGCAATCCTCTTTCGTCTAATTTATTATTAAGATATACCGATACCAGTCTTGACGGTACTTTATCAGTTAATGTTGTTACCTGATAAATATCTGTTAAATCTTGAGCTAATTCTGTTGCTGTATGAAATTGTCGCTTAGCCGATATTTCCTGAAAATAAACATAACGTTGCTCTTGCATAATATAATACTCCTTTCAAAATATAAAAATACCAAAACAAGAATATAAGGTAGCGACTAGATACAAGCTAAAAAGATAAAAACAATGAATTAGTAGAAAAATAGCGAAGAAGAGAAAATCAATCCCATAAGTGATAGAAATATTTTCCAAACAACGATAATCCTTCATTAAGTTTATTAGTATAAGCTTCTCTCTCTATTTTTGTTTTTTGCTATTTGTTCATCGTCATCATTAAAAGACAAAACAGAATGACCGTTTTCATCCTTAATAGTGAAATTAACAGCATCTCGTGAAAATAATGGCTGATTTCTAAAGTCCTCACTAATCTCTTTAAAAGACCATATCATCTTATCTAAGATTTCTTCCCATTTTTCTGGAGTGTCAGCTCCATAACATCCAGGATATCCATGACGTTTCATAGCTTTAAACTGTTTTTAAAGCATAATAGATATGTTTAGCTAAATAGTAATCTAAATTCCATAATTGAGTAGGAGAATACTTTCTAGTATTATACTTTTTAATCTTTCTACGTTTATTCATTTTTTAATCCTTCTGTAAAGAATAGTGGATTGTCTAATAAGTTCTCCACATTTTTTATTAGAATCCTGCTTTCTATCAAGACTATTGGCAAAAGTGGAATATGCTAACATACAACGCATAGATGCGTGAATTAAATCTTCTGGGTTTTGTTTTTTCAAAAACTCTACTAAATGACGAACGGCTCTCCACGTATGTTCTTCTGGCGGAATTTGCTTCCACGTATTATTAGGATACTTTCTAGCTCCTTTAGTTAATCCTTCAGCTATCATATCTAACCAGAACGGATCTAAATATCTATATTCATTTAATTCCGGAGTTTGAATATATTGATTTTCTAGCTTCTGATGTTTATAAGTCATAAAATCTTTAACTACTTTGCTAACCTCATCAACAGATGAACTTATAGATGTTTGTTCATCGTTAAAAGAATCATAAAACTTATATACTTTAGCTAACTCTCCTGTACCAATTTCAATTTCTAAGTGTGAACCGTCGTTTTTATCGTATTCTAATTGAATTGTCCCTAAAGGAGTAGGAAAAATTTCCGGTTGGATTTCTAATACGGATAACAAGCGTCTAATTTTGTTTATTAGTTGTGTTGGAAAGGCTTTCGCTCCATTATTATTCCAGTTAGTAGGAAACATAGCAATCTGAGATAATTTTTCTAAATTTTCTTCTCTTGTAATCATTATACTATACAACATCCTTTCTTAGAAACAAAAAGCGACAAAGATAATTCTTGTCGCTAATCTATTATAATCTTATATTTAATTAACTTTGATTAATTGTTTTTTTAGTTCGTCAAACGTCTGGGATACTTTATTAACGATAGAATATCTATCAGAATTTAAAATTTCGTATAAAGCTTTTTGAGATTGATTTCAGAGCTACAAACCATTTGCATTAGATTTGTAGAAAATCCTGATAAAAGAATAAGACCGTTTTTATTTTCCTGCATTGGAATCTTAGCATTATTCCAAGCATCTACATTCCAGAATATAAGCTTAGGAAGCTCATATCCAGCTTTTGTAAACTTATCTCTAATACCGTCGAATAATGTTTCATCATCAGATTGTGCGTTCATGGCATAATCAAATCCCATATCGGAAATAATTAAAACATTCTTAGGTAAATCTTTTGAGGTAGTTTGTTCTTTTTAGCAGTTCTTAAAATAGTATTAAAAACAGCTTCAATGTTTGTATTGCTACAATCATCATACTTATATAAAGCTGTCATCTTATCAAATAACGTATCGGCTCCAGATAAATCAACAATTTTAGGCTTAGAGCTAAACGTAATAAACTTATCTTTAAAATAGCCTTGATTGTTTTGAGCGCAATACAGAGTTAAAGAATCAGCTATATCTTCAACCATATATCTACTTCTACAGTTACTATTGCTAGGTAAAAAAGTAAACATAGAGCCTGAACCATCTCGAACAACTAACGTATTATTGAAATTATCTACTGTTTTTAAATTATTCCACATAGCTTCTACTGTTTCGTCTAATTTATCTAGCATATTGTAATAAACAGCACGATATTTAGATACTATTTCATATGGAAAAGTAGCGTTAGTATTAATCTTAACTTTTCCTTGCTTTAACGATTCAAGATATTGTCGTCTACGTTCTTCATCGTGTTTAAGAAATGCGTTCTTATATTTTAAATTGGCTTGAGAAGGAACAGCTTCATAATTGATTTCTTCCCATTTATTAGCAGAAGCATATTGTTCTACTAATTTAAGATGCTGTCTTAATGGACGTAAGAAATTCTTATAATCTCTTTCATCCTTAAATCCTAAACTTTTCATAAGCTTAGTTTTAATTTGATAATCTTTCTTATTGTATTTAACAGCAGGCATCCATTTAGCAAGTAATGAAATTTCTTTGCATTCTGATAAAGCTGTATTATCATGTATCAACTGTTGAGCAATAGCAATAACTATACTATATTCTATATTTTCTTTTCTACCATTAGAAATATTTGTATCTTGTTCGATATTAATATATAAATCTATTAAATCTTTCCATCTACCGTACTCGGCAATTTGAAGACCTTTGATTATATCTTTAGAATTGATATCTGTTTTTGTTAATAAGTCTTTAAGTAGACTAATAAAAGCATCTCTTTCTCCAATGCCCTGACGAATATCTCTTAAATATAATAACCATTTTAAAGCATAGATAGGTTCTTCTTTTAAAGCTTCATAATAATCAAACCATGCTTGTTTTAAAGTAGTTTTATTTCTTAAAGAAGAAACTTTAAAGTTTAAATCTACTAAAGGAGATTTACTAGTTGAATACATTGTAGCACCATTAGTAGAATAATCTAGTTCATCTTGTTTTAATGCGTTTAAGAAATCAAAGCTCATATGTTATATTTCTCCTTATTTATATATGATTGTGAACATAACAAAAGCCGCAGAATACTGCGGCTAATATTTGCAATAATGATAATCGTCTAAACACAAAATAGAAAAATCTTTAAAGAGATTTTTAAATGACAGCATCACAAATATCTATATTCAATAGACACTAATGACACTTAATACATATTGTGGAAGATAGTATCGTCTTTTTACCATGTTTTATCGTAACAAAAAAGATTGCTGTATGTGTTCATCTAATTATCTTTTTGTGCCGTTAGCTTATTTTTGAGCATAACGACTATAGCGTCTAAACACAAAATATTGTAGAACTGTTTACTCTTGAGTATTCGATTAAAATTGCTGTATGTGTTCATCTGCTATTATATATTTTTAACTAGACGCATAAAAAATGTGAATAGTAATCAGCTATTCCTTGCTTAATTATGTGATATGTATAAAAAATTGCTGTTAGCGTCCAAAATATATCAATATTATTAGATATCTA
>ENA-OPZD01000092-OPZD01000092.1-human-gut-metagenome-genome-assembly--contig:-NODE-92-length-35467-cov-8.080702_pt1 | contig 35467 bp, 39 predicted proteins | sample MGYA00242479_ERZ504495 | MGnify/ENA primary metagenome ERZ504495 (study PRJEB26092, sample SAMD00036286) | human gut metagenome | host: Homo sapiens | study: EMG produced TPA metagenomics assembly of... | reverse complement strand
TACAGACTGGTCAGCTGACTGCCCTGTAGAAGCCGTACAGATCCGTTTAAATGGTATTTTCGGCGACCGTTTTGATGTTTATTACCGCTCCAATCTTCTGACGGAACAGAATGTGACTGGTCTAAAAACGGCGGCACCAAGGCGCTATGGCCTGCGGCCGCATTATCACCGGCATGCGCTTCTCCATGTGGGGCAAAGGAGTTGACGGCGCTGCTTACAAGATGGACAATCCATTAGTATCCGGGCACTGTCCAATGTGTATTTTGGCGATGTTTTGAACGCCATTTCCAATAGCTTTACTTTCTTTTGGTGGTTTACCTTCCAATCTATCTGGCAATACAAACTACCAAAAAAACTATATGCTGCATATAAAAAAAAAATTTCCTGTTCCTGCAAATACAACTACAGTCGTTACTAATTTATGATTAGCCCACTTCACAAAAATTCTCCTTAAAATTATTATCTATGCCATAAAGGATAATCTCTATGTAAAATAAATCTATTATAGACTATAGCAATAAAAACTAATAAACAAATTCCTGGTATTACATCAAATAAAAAATAATTGATAATACCTTGTTCATTCGCTTTTAATAATATAATCGGCATAGCAGCAGATGGTGGGTGAATTGCTTTAAACCACGATTTCACTAACATGGCTATAGCTACACCTAAAGCATAAACAATCCAATTATGCCCTAAAATATAAGCCATTAAAATACCTACAATACTTGTAATAATATAGCCTAAGATAATATTTCTCGGCTGAGCATATTCACTGTCATATAGTAAAAAAGCGATTATACTTGTCGCTCCAAATGGTGCTAATAATAAATTATTATCAATAGATTTAGATACTAAAGCTACAATACCAATGCCGAAAAAAATACCAATAGCTGATAGTATTTCATCTTTTTTCATAAAATTGAAATCCTTTATATTTTTTCCTTAAATCTAATTGCCATTATATCAAAAATAACATTAATTTATAGCATACTATTGAAAAACTATTACGGTTTGAGAAAAAGATAAATGCCATTATAATATATTTTAAAGAAAACGAACCGCATTCATTTTTATAAAATATAAATAAACAGGTGATTATTTTGGAACATACACTTAGTAAACGTGAAGCAAAAAAATAAAATCAAAAAAAACCATCATTCAATCCGCTATCGTATTATTCGCTCAAAAAGGTTTGAAAGATACTTCTATTGCTGATATCATGCAAAAAGCTAATTTAGGTATTGGCACATTTTATAATTATTTTCAATCTAAAGATGATTTACTCCGTAGTCTACTCATTCAATTAGCTATGGATATTCGTCAACATTATCTTGAATCTATAAATAAAGAAAAAACTCAAGCTCAAGTATTAGAAGGGCTCGTTTTATATACTGCTAATCTACTAGACCAAAATCGTTTTATTTTGCCATTATTTATGCGTGCTGTAGATAGAAGTGCATTGACTATACAGCCACATGTTTCGATAAAAAAACCACTTCCATTCAAAGATATTTTTGATGAAATCATTAAAACTGGTCAAGATAATGGCGAATTTCGCAGTGATATTCCAGCTGAAATTATTACAGAAATGTTTCATTCTCTATTTCAATCTGCTTCTTTTAGTAGCCTACCACTTAAATATCAAGAAAACATTCGCTATAAATTAAATTTAGTGCTTTCAGGTATTATTTTAAAATAAAATTTGTACGTATACAAAAAACAAATAAACATTTTAAAAGATATTTTGTGCGTATTTTTTCTAAAAGCTACAGTATAGTTGTAAATTCACTCCAAAAAGAGTATAATTTCGTTATGTTATTTTTATATAATATACAAATATATCTTTAGGAGGTCTTTTATAATGACAGCAAAAATGATCATTAATAAGCTCGGTACGCTTATTCTCATTGCCATGATTTTAGGCATTGCTGTTGGTTTGGCTTTAGGTGAAACAGCACAAATCTTTGCGCCAATCGGCGACTTATTTATGCAATTAATCAAAATGGTCGTAGTACCTATGGTTTTATTCTCATTAATTGGTGGTGCGGCTTCACTAGGAAATTCTAGTTCTGCTGGGAAAATCGGTCTTTTAACATTTATTTATTATACAATTACTACTATCATTGCTACTGTTATAGGTCTTATTTTCAGTGTAGTATTTAAACCAGGTGAAGGAATTAGTTTAGCTAGTTTAGGAGTTCAAGCTTCTAGTGAATATGCTGATAAAGGAGGTATTCCTGGATTTTGGGAAACTTTAATCGGTTTTGTTCCTGCAAATCCTTTTGAAGCTCTCGTTTCTGGTAATATTTTACAAATCATTGTATTTAGCTTATTTATCGGTTTTGCTATCGCTAACTTAAGCGGTGAAAAGAAAGAATTCTTACTTAAATTCTTCAATTATATGACTGAAGTTACTGTAAATATTATGACTGCTATTATGTGTATTGCACCTCTTGGTATATTCGGTTTAATGGCAGGTTCTATCGGTAAATTTGGCTCAGAAATTTTAGTAAAACTAGCTTATCTTGTAGTATTATATATTATCGTTCTCCTCATCGTTAATTATGGTGTTATTGGCGGTAGTGTTGCTATGTTCTCTAAATGTACTACATTTAAACAATTCTTTAAATCCATGTACAAAGTTCAATTATTCGCATTCACTACTGCGTCTTCCATGGCTACATTACCACTTAATATGAAAACAACTATTGAAGAATTGCATGTTTCTAAAGAAACTACTTCTTTTGCACTTCCTCTCGGTGCCACTATCAATATGAATGGTAATGCTGCTTATTATGCTATGGCTGCTATCTTCTTTGCTCAAATGTTTGGTATCGAACTCACTATTACACAATATATAGCCATTATCTTTACTTCTACAGTTGGTGCTGTAGGTCAAGCAGGTGTTCCTGGCCCTACACTTTTAGTAGTAGCCGTTCTTATGTCTGCTAACATTCCAATTGAAGCACTTCCAATTTTATTCGGTGTTGACCGTATTTTCGATATGCTTCGTACTGCTGTAAATATCACAGGCGATGCTGCTTGTGCAACTATCGTTGATAGATTTAGAGAATAATAATTAAACTGTTCATTTCTTTGATGACAAAGAAACGAACCAAAGAAATCACCGCAGATAAAATTTTAGTTTTGAAAATAATTATCGCTTCATACAACGCTTAGAAACTCGCTTCGCTCAAACATTCAGACTAAAACCGTATTCAACGATAATTATTTTCAATAACCTCACGGTTACCACTAAAATTTTATAATGCGGAAAAATAAATATTACCAAATATTATTAATGTAGATTATAGAATTATTCTTATTTACTATTCATTTATTATTAGTTTTTATAATCTCCACATTTTAGCATCTTTTTATAGTATCCAAGAGCTATTAATAAAAAAGGAACAATATTTTGATGTATATCAAAATATTGTTCCTTTTTATTTATATTTCATTTTCTTCCATTAATTTTAGTTTTTTTCGCCAATAACGTGAATAAACTACACCAAGTGGATTATGAGCAAGTACTCTATCTTTTGCAACTAATGTAGTTACAGGGCCATTACAATTTTTGTTAAATATCGCATCATGACCTACACATAAACCACAGGAAATAAATAAATCACAACCTGCTTGATTTAAAAATTCAGCTTGATATTTAGGATTGCACATACTTTCATTTGTACTTTTAGGATTTACTTTTTTTAATCCTAATTTATCTTTTGGTATAGCGCAATTTTTACAACAAATAGATACTACTTCAAATTCACGTGCTAAAAATTTATTGATTAAATGTGCTTCTTTATTTAAACCAATACAAAATGCTAAACCTAATTTTTTATATCCCATTTGTTTAGCAAATTCTACTGTTTCCTCTAAACGTGTAAGCTCACTATAATATGTAGCTTCCACAAAAGCTGCTGCTTTCATTATTTTTTTTCTCTTCATCTGTATACAAATCAATTATTTCATCTTGATTTATCTTTTTACAACTAATACCTTTTCCTGCACAGATATGACTTTTACAATTTGCACAATCACCTATCATGCTTATCCCTCCATCAATAATTTATTTTATTATACAACAAAACCCTAAAAGTATTAAAACTCTTAGGGTTTTAATCAAGATAATTCCAAAATTTAATTATATGTATAATTCATAATAAATCTAAACAAAACATATATAATAAATTCAATCCATATAAAAACAAAATGATAGAACAAATAAAATTAATATATTTAACAAATCTATATAATTTATTTATAAATTTATGTGCTATAAAAGCTAATACAGAAAACCATAAACAAGAAGCAATACAAACTCCTATGATAAAATATATAGAACTATCTCCTGCTAAAGATGTTCTAAAGCTACCTAAAATTAATGAACCATCAATAATAGCTTGAGGATTTAACCATGCGACAGAAAAAGCCGAAATAATTATTTTTGACAATCTATAATCATGAGTTGATTTTATTTCTAATTTACTATTCGTTCTCCATAAATCAAAAGCAATATAGAAAATAACCATAGCTCCAATAAACATCACAAAATCACGTAAAAATTGGTATTTATCTAATAAAATTCCAATACCTAAATAACAACTAATAGCTAACGAAATATCAAATATAATTACAAATATCGTAATCAGACAAATTATTTTTACATTTCTTTGCATAGCAGAATTAATAACATACATATTTTGTATGCCAATAGGCATAACATAAGCCAATCCAAATAATAAGCCCTGCATAAAATATATCATTTTTATATCCTTAATAGTTAATAATTTATTTTCAATTTAAATAAAAAGCTATAGCAAAATAAATTCTTTGCTATAGCTTTTATGTTATATTTTATTGTTCACCAATCATTTTTACTTCTGGATAAAGTTTCACGCCATGAGCTTTATAAACTCTATCTTGTACTTCTTTGATTAAATCAAGTACATCTTGAGCTGTTGCTCCGCCGATATTAACTACAAAACCAGCATGTTTTTTAGAAACTTGCGCACCACCAACAGTGAGTCCTTTTAAACCTGTTTGGTCAATTAAAGTCCCTGCAAAATATCCAGGTGGGCGTTTAAAAGTACTACCTGCACTTGGATATTCAAGTGGTTGTTTTGTTTCTCTACGATTAGTCAAATCTGCCATTTTAGCTAAAATCTCATCTTGATTTCCTTCTTGTAATTCTAATTCAACTTCTAAAATCAAATTATCATTATCTTGGAAAATACTATGACGATAAGAAAATTGAGCTTCTTCATTTGTATAGTATACGAGGTTTCCTTCTTTATCAATAGCACTAACACGATGAACTACATTTTTTATTTCACCATCATAAGCACCAGCATTCATAAAGATACAACCACCGATACTACCTGGAATACCCACTGCAAATTCAAGACCTGTAAGTGAAGCTTCACCTGCAAATTTAGAAACATCAACCATTAAAGCACCACATTGAGCTTTAATGAAATTACCATCTCTTGTAATTTTAGCAAAACGTTCATTTAAATTTACAACAATACCACGAATGCCTTTATCCATGACTAATAAATTAGAGCCATTACCAAGCATTGTTAGTGGTACATCATATTCTTTTACTATTTTTATAACAGCGATAGCTTCTTCAACTGTTGAAGGCATTACAAAGCAATCAGCTGGACCGCCGATTTGAAATGTAGTATGTTTAGACATTGGCTCATCTATTAACACACTATCTTCTGGCAAAATTTGTTTTAATTTAGCTATACATTCATTTAATTTTTGCATTATTTATGCTCCCATCAATCTAAATGATCAAAACCAACTTGTTTTAAATTTGCATAATCAAGTTGTCGCATAGCCTCATAGGCAATTACAGCCACAGAATTAGATAAATTTAAAGAACGTGATTCACTTATCATCGGTATACGAATACAATCGTCCCAATGTTCTTTTAAAATACTTTCAGGAATACCTGCTGTTTCTTTACCAAAAACAAGCATATCATCCATGCCATAAGTTACATCACTGTGTACATGATTGGCTTTTGTTGTAGCATAATGAAATTTATGACCTTTATATTTTTCTAAAACTTCATCAAAGTTTTCATGATAATGCACTTTTACTAAATGCCAATAATCAAGACCTGCTCTTTTTAAATATTTATCATCAGTAGAAAAACCAAGTGGTTTTACTAAATGAAGTTCAATACCTGTATTTGCACAAAGACGTGCAATATTACCAGTATTTGCTGGAATTTCAGGTTCAATCAAAACAATATGCACTTATTTTCACCAGCCTTATTAAAGAAGCACTTTATGAGAAAGATTTACTCTACCTTGACGGTCAATTTCTGTAACTTTTACTTCTAATTCATCGCCAATATTTACAACATCTTCTACTTTTCCTACGCGTTCTTTTGCTAATTGAGAAATATGGCACAAGCCTTCTTTACCTGGTAAGATTTCTACAAATGCACCGAAATTCATAATGCGTGTAACTTTACCTTTATAAACTGCACCAACTTCAACTTCTGCAGTTAAAGCATTGATCATATCTTGTGCTTTCTGTGCAGATTCAGCACCTACTGCTGTGATAAATACATTACCATCATCATGAATATCGATTTGTACACCAGTTTCATCAATTATTTTTTTAATTGTTTTTCCGCCTGGTCCAATTACATCGCGAATTTTATCAGTAGGGATTTTCATACTATTTACGCGTGGAGCGTATGGAGATAATTCTTTATTTGGTTCACTGATACATTCAAGCATTTTGCTTAAGATAAATTCACGGCCACGTTTTGCTTGAGCAAGAGCATCTGCTAAAATTTCTCTGCTAAGACCATCTACTTTGATATCCATTTGAATAGCTGTGATACCATCTGGAGTACCTGCTACTTTAAAGTCCATATCACCAAGAGCATCTTCCATACCTTGGATATCTGTTAAAATTGTGTAAGCATCGCCATCTTTTACTAAGCCCATTGCACAACCAGATACTGGTTTTTTAATAGGTACACCAGCATGCATTAAGGAAAGTGTACTACCGCATACACTACCCATGGAGCTAGAACCATTGGATTCTAAAACTTCAGATACAAGACGAAGTGTATAAGGGAATTCTTCTACAGAAGGAATAACTGGCACTAATGCACGTTCTGCAAGCGCACCATGACCGATTTCACGACGACCTGGGCTACGCATTGGACGAGCTTCACCAACGGAATAACCTGGGAAATTATAATGATGGATATAACGTTTAGATGTATCATCACCGATACCATCAATTACTTGTTCATCACCTAAAGCGCCAAGTGTAGTAACATTTAAAATCTGAGTCTGTCCACGAGTGAAAAGTGCACTACCATGTGTACGAGGTAAAATACCTACTTCACAGCTAATAGGACGAACTTCTTCTAAGCCACGACCATCTGGACGAATTTTTTCATGAGTGATCATATGACGTACAATGCCTTTTAAAGTTTTGTAGAGCACATAATCTATTTCCATATCCATTTCTGGGTAAAGTTCTAAGAAATGTTCTTTCGCTTCTGCTTTTACTTCTGCTACATGTTCATCACGGCGAAGTTTATCAGCATCACGAACAGCAGCATCAAATTTATCATAAGTGTATTCATGAATAGCATTTACAAGTTCTTCTGGAACAGTAAATAATTTTGGCTGATGTTTTTCTTTACCGCATTTTTCCATCATTTCTTGCTGGAATTTTACTAAGCGTTTGATTTCTTCATGACCAAATAAAATAGCATCAAGAACTACTTCTTCTGATAATTCATTTGCACCAGCTTCAACCATCATTACAGCATCATAAGAACCTGCTACAGTCAAGTTTAAATCAGATTTTTCACGCTGTTCAACTGTTGGATTGATAACAAATTCGCCATCAATGCGACCAACACGAACACCAGCGATTGGTCCTAAAAATGGAATGTCAGAAATAGAAAGTGCACAAGACGCCCCAATCATACCAGCGATTTCTGGAGCATTATCTTGTTCTACAGATAAAACTGTAGCTACAATCTGAACATCATTTCTATAACCTTCTGGGAATAATGGACGAATAGGTCTGTCGATTAAACGGCTATTTAAGATAGCAGATTCAGCAGGACGACCTTCTCTTTTTATAAAACCGCCAGGTATTTTACCAACAGCGTACATTTTTTCTTCATAATCAACTGTTAAAGGGAAAAAATCTACTCCCTCACGTGGCTCAGCAGAAGCTGTTGCTGTTACTAAAACTACAGTTTCACCATATCTAACTAATACAGCGCCATTTGCTTGTTTCGCCATTTTGCCTGTTTCTACAACAAAACTGCGACCGCCAAGTGTTGTTTCAAAAGTATACATAACTTACCTCCTATTTATGTATTTATCAATATTTTAATCTTTGTGTCTATATCTATTTTAACTTAAAATCAAGCAAACTAAAAGAAAAAGCGGGAAAGGCTCCCGCTTTTTCAATTAATTATTTACGTAAATTTAATTTTGCAATAAGAGCACGATAACGTTCTACATCGATATCATATAAATAGCTTAAAAGTCTTCTACGATGACCAACCATTTTTAATAAGCCACGACGGGAATGATGGTCTTTTTTATTGTTTTTAAGATGTTCAGTAAGATATGCGATACGTGCAGTTAATAAAGCAACCTGTACTTCTGGAGATCCAGTGTCACCTTCATGAGTAGCGTTATCTTGAATGATTTGTAATTTTTGTTCTTGAGTTAACATTAAAATATCCTCCTAAATTTTATTTCTCCCGAATCCACGACAGCGTTGGAGTTTCGCTTACCCTAGAATGGGAATGTCTTTTGCATACAAAAATTAATATATCATAAATAAATATCACTGTAAAGAAAAAGATTAATGCTTTTATTTTAAGGATAAATATATATTTCAACTTTTTTAGATAATTGTTACAATATACCTAAACCATTTTATTGTCAGAAAGGAATTTTGTCATGCTAAAAAATAAAAAATTTGCTTTTTTTGATATTGGACGGCACTTTAATTGACTCTGTTGGCATCTGGAACCAAATCGACCAAAAACTCATTGAAAAATTAGCCAATAAAACAATTGATGAAACAACTGTGCAAAACGACCGTGATACACAATTAAAAAAATTCAATGCACAACCAAATCCTTATTTATGTTATTGCCAATATCTCAAGGATAAATATTCAGCTCAAATTTCAGCTGAAGAAATCATCAAATTGCGTTATGAAATAGCTCAAGATTTTCTCCAAAATATAATCGATTATAAACCACAAGCTGACTTAGTCATCAAAAAATTAAAAGCAAAGAATTTTATGCTTGCTATAACAACAACTACAAAACGCACAAATATGGATATATATCGCACTTTAAATAAAAATATCAACGCCAAAGCTCCACTTGATGAATATTTTGATTTAATCTACACACGTGAAGATGTAAGCAAAATCAAACCAGATCCTGAAGTTTATCAAAAAGCTATGCAAAAATTTAATGCCAAACCAGAAGAATGTATCATCTTTGAAGATTCATTAATCGGTATTGAAGCTGCTAAACAAGCTGGTATTGAAACCATTGCTATTTATGACAAATATTCTGATGCTGATACAAAGGCAATAAAAGCACAAGCTGATTTTTATCTCCACAATTATACAGAGCTTCTATCCTCTATTGATGAATTATAAACAAAAAAGGTTATGCAAAAGCATAACCTTTTTTTATTAATCGATTTCTATACCTTTTGTTTCTGGAACAGTGAACCACATAAAAATAAGTGCTATCGGATAAATAACAAATACAAGACTCATTGCTCCTATTAAGCTTCCACCTGTTGCCAAATAACCAATTATAGCAGGGCCAAAACCAGATAGACCACGACCTGTACCAAAAATTATATTTTCTGCAGTAGAACGTGCTTCAGATGGATAATTTTCAGCAATAACTGCACCATAACCACCCATCATGCCATTTACAGTGAAGCCTAATAAGAAACTTCCCCATAATAAACTTGCTTGACTTGTAAAGAAAAAGAAAATAAAATTACACAGTAAATTGTTCCACCAATATACCAAAGTGCAAAAGTTTTTTTTACGTCCAATTTTATCTGCCAAAATACCAAATAAGATTATACCTAAAACCATACCAGCAATAGATATTACCATCCAACCACTTGTCTGCGCTAAACTATAGCCATATTTTTGAGATAAAATTGTTGGCATCCAGCTAAATATCGCATAATAGCCAAAGTTTTGCACTAAACACATCACTGTAAGCCCTATTGTTGTCGCTGTTATTCTCTTTGTAGTGAATAATTTTTTAAGTGGCATACCTGCTAAATAATAATATTCTTTTTGTTCTTTTTCAGTGATAGTTCCATTTTCTTTTTTAGCAATCAATTCTTGCTGACGCTGTTTTTTACGTTGCCACAAAATCGGTTCTTTAAGATGCATACGTACATAAATTGCGATGAGTGCAGGAACTAAGCCTACAAGAAATACTGCACGCCAACCAAACATTGGCACAATTATAGCTGGTATAACTGCTGCTAATAATACACCGCCTTGCCAACCAAGCGCTACCCATGAAGTAGCTCTTGCTCGCATATCAGGTGCCCATGTTTCAGTAACAATTGCCATACCAATACCGAATTCACCACCGATACCAAGACCAATGATAAAGCGTAAAACAAGTAACACTGTATAATTATCAACAAAATACATCAAGAATGTGGCTACCGCAAATAAAATTATCGAAAAAGATAATATCTTTGTACGTCCATATTTATCTGCTAACAATCCAAAAATATATGAACCAATCCACATACCAATCGTTGTTGCTAAAGTTAAATTCCCAGCTTCTGCTGTAGTAAGTCCAAAATCTTTAATAATAAAAACTAAAATAAATGATAATAAAAACATATCCAGACCATCAGCTGCATATCCTAATACAGCACCTATCAATGTCTTAATATAATGGTCTGCTTCTCCTTCTACATGTTTTTCCTTCGCCATAAAAATCCTCCTCTTATTATCTATACTATCTTTGTCCAAATATATATATGTACAAAAATACATATATAACTAATACTTAATGTCATATATGTATTTTTTGCAAACTTAAATATCCCAATGAATTTTTTCTGGTGAAGGGCATGCATGGTCAATCGTATTTAAAATCCATGCGACATTATTATGAGTAGCACTAAAAGCTTTTTCTATAGCAGGCTTATATTTTTCAGGAATATCCATAAAAGATAAAGCCTTTCTCATATAATTTAAAGCTTCCTCTTTCATCAGACCGGTAGCCATTAATTGAGCTTTAAAACGATAACCATAATATAAATAACTATTATGTTTCACGTCTAAATTTTCAAATACGCGAATTTTTTCATCGATTTCATTTTCAGCTGTTTCAATATCTTGCTTATTATATAATAAATTCCAGCGGTCAGCCCAAACTTCTCCACGTAGAATATATTTATATAAATAATCTGTAGACTCTACTAATTGCACAGCTAAATTTATATAGTGAAGAGCATCATCATATTTTTTATCTTCACGAAGGCAAGAAGATAATCTTTGCAAAGCATAAACTTTTTCTTCTACCTGTTCAGGATTTTCTTCATCTATTTCTACTTCAACAACAGAACGAAACAACTCTATTGCTTCATCATGTTTTTTCAATTCTGGCATTGCCAAAAAATGAGCTAGACGTGCTCTACTTCTCCAATCATCAAAACCGCCAGCAAATAAACTAGCAGGTGGACTCGCAGGTGAATCCATTACATAATGTGTAAGTTCATGAAACTCATGACTGTTCATGTAAAAACCTCCTAATATTCATCCTATTTCTCAATATTGACTTTATATATAATCTAATATATGTTGAATATATTAGATATATTTTATCATATATTACTTATAAGGCAAAAGAGAGGTTTTTTTCATGAAAATAGGTTTTATTGGTATTGGTTTAATGGGTGGTCCTTTAGCTCGAAATCTTATTCGTGCCGGCAAAGAAGTTTATATTTATGGCAGAAATCAACAGCATATAAATAAAGTATTAAGTGCTGGCACTACAGGAAAAGCTGTAAAAAATATTAACGATTTAGCTATTTGCGATATTATTTTTACATGTTTGCCACTTCCACAAACAGTAAAATCAATCATGATAGAAAATAATGGCTTACTCAGTCAATTAAAACCTGGCTCTATCTATATTGATACTAGTACTATCGACCCTAGTACTGCTATAGAAATAGAACAATATGCTATTCATCATAATGTCCATTATATAGCTTGTACTTTAGGATTAGGTCCTGCACAAGCTGAAACAGCTTCTGAACCATTATTTGTTGGTGGCAATAAAGAAATATTTACAAAAATAATGCCTATTTTAAACTTAATTGGTTCTCCTGTTCATTACTTAGGTGGTGTAGTTCAGGCTTATGCTTTCAAAATAATCAGTAACATGATTGGTATGACTAATCTTGCAATACTTGCTGAAGGTATTCATCTAGCACAAAAAGCTAATATAGATATTGAACAATTTTTAACATTATTAGCACAAACAGGAGGAGATTCTAATCAATTAAGTCGCAGAGGTCCAGCCATAGCTAACAATGATTTTAGCAATCGCTTTGCTGTTGATTTAACTTTAAAAGATTTAACTCTTGGTTGTAATATGGCTAAAGATTTTAATTATACTCCTATATTTAGTCAAAAATCCCGTGAACTTTATCAAAAAGCTTCTGAACAAGGTTATGGTGCAGAAGATTGTTGTGCTATTTATAAAGTCCTTGAATAAAATAATTCTAAAAACTAAAAGAGATTATGGTTTATTATTAAAACCATAATCTCTTTTTTATTCTCAAAACAATATAATTCTTATTTTTTGTTTTCTAAATAATGAGGAAGCCATGCAGAAAATAATGCTACTATTGGCACTGTTAAAATAACGCCAAAGCTACCAGATATCCCTTGCATGATTTCTATACCAATAGAATTTGAATTTATCAATTGCAAATATGGTAAATCATATACATAATCTAATACCCATACACCAAGAGAGCCACCAAAGAAAGCTAAAATAAGTGTTGTTGACATTGTACCCATAATATCTCGTCCAACATTCATACCGCTTTTAAATAATTCTTTAGGTGTTAATGCTGGATTTTTAACATGCAATTCTTGCACTGCTGAAGATACGTCCATTGCTATATCCATTACAGCACCTAAACTTGCAAATAAAACACCAGCAAAAAGTAATTGACCTACATCAATTAAAGTATTTTGTCCAATAAATAATAACGCTTCAATATTGGATACATTATAACCTGAAAGTGATGTGAAATAGCCAAAAATATCTGCTGTCAAACCTGCAATCAATAAGCCAAAAAAAAGTTGCCAAAATAGCAGATAAAGCTTTTATCGTAAAACCATTAATCAAGCAAATAGTCATAGCTGTAACAATTGTCGCTGTAAAAATAGCAGCTAAAGATGGAGAAGTTCCTTTCATTATCATAGGGAAAAATACAAATACAAAACAAATGAAACTAAAAATAAGTGCAATTGCCGATTTTACACCTTTTTTCCCACCAATAATACAAAGTGAAATCAAGAACATAGCTATAAAAATATATATTGGCATAGAACGGTCTACATTATATACAGTAGTAACATGTAATTGCCCCACTACACTAGAAATAGTGATTACTTCTAAACCCGGCTTACATGCTGTTCCAAATAATAATCCATTAGGACTATTTGCCTCCAAAATCTGCCCTTTTTGTGGTCCAGTTTCCATCTGTAATAATACAACTTGGTCGCCCACACGAGAACCATCTTCTTGTATATTATCTTTTAAAACTTCAACTACTGTTGCTTTTTCAAAAGCGCGCCCTTGTGTATTTACTAAAGTTGGTTTTTCTACTTGATTATACGATTGTAAAAAGAAAAAACCACCTATTAATATACAAATAATTATAATCCCACGAACCCAAATATTTTTTAACAAATTCATAAAAAATTCCTCTCTTATTATCATTATATTAGTTTCTTTAATGTAAAAACTGCGGTAAAGCATATACTTTACCGCAGTTAGAGAAAAATTAAATCTTACTTATTATCTCTTAATAATGCTATAAGCTTCATCGATTGGTGTGCCTGTTTGAGCATCATATGTGTTAATAGTAAATTTATCATCAGTAATATTGATTACAGAATATGTTGGTCTCCAAGTCTGGCTACGAGCAGCTACATAATCTTGTTGCTGTTCAATTAAATTATAGAATTTAGAACCAGTTGCAGAGTTAGAAGTCATGTAGAATACACCTTCTGGATTTACTAAAGTGCCTTGTTTCATATCAGCAATAGTGTAGCAACGATTTTGAGAAGTATAGTATTCTTTGAAAGCACTGTCAGATTTTAATTTATTATCAAGTACTTTATGGTCTTGTCCATGTTGACCTACTTTATATTCTGCAAAATCATCATATTGTTTACCATCACTTGTAAGCTGATAAGTACGAGCATAAGTATGGTCATGACCTTGTAATACTACGTCGATATCATTTGCATCAAAAATAGGTGTTAATTGGTTACGTAAAATAATACCATCAGAGTCAGAGTGGTCTAAACCTGAACCGTAGATATCTTGGTGCATTACAACAATACGCCATTTTGCATTTGGATTTTCTTTTACTGCTTTTTCTACTAAAGCTTTATGGTCAGCTGCATTATAGTTATTAGCATTGATGACAATGAATAAAGCACTGCCATAAGTATAATAATATCCATGACCTGCAACTGTAGAATTAGTTTCTTCTGTAAATGGATTTGGCACATTGAAGTGATTTTGATAGCTAGTAGTCAAGCAATCATGGTTACCAATAGCTACTGCTTGTGGTAAATTGCGGAAAGCTGTTGCAGATAAATATCCGGAGTATTCATATTCCTGTAATAAATGTTTTTCAGCATTATTACCAGCTGGTTCATTAATTTGGTCACCAGGAGATACTAAGAAGTTAATTTCTGGATGTTGTGCTAAAGCACTATTTAATGTTTTATTCCAGTTATAAGCATCATTTCTAGCTGCAACATCTTCACTTTGTTCTACAGCACTTTCATTTGGAACTTGACCTTTCGAAGCACCAATCTGTGGGTCACCTACATACATAAATGAGAAATTATGTGGGTCGCCTGTTTTATATTCATGAGCTTGTTGCCATTTACCATTTAATTTTACCTGATAATAATATGTAGTATTTGGTTCAAAGCCATCAGCTGTTACTTTATTGCTATAATACTGCACACCATTGATTACAGTACCTTCTGTACAAGTACCTTTAAATTCTTTAGCGTTTTTCATATCTTTATTATCAGCAATACGCACTACAGCTTCATTTGCTTTTTCTTTAGAATACCAACCAAAATTTAATTTAGAAAAATCGGAGCCTGGAATTAAAGCAACTTGTTCATAATTTGTTTTAATTTTATCCCAGTTAGCTTTCCAATCTGCCCAATCTGTATGTTCTGATACAGCTGTTTTAGTAGTAAAAGCTGGTGTTAAAGAAGCATCATTCCATTGTTCTGTTGCTGCATAAACAGTTAAAGAGCCTACACTAAGTGCTGCACTTAAGCATAAAGCTAACATTCTTTTTTATTTTTTTCAAATAAAACACAAAAGTCACTCTCCTTAGTTCTAATCAAAAGTAAGATAATTTCTATATCTTTTGTAGATATATTTATTCTATATTTTATTTTTAAAAATACTGTAAACGTAACGTAAAATTTAAATAAATATATACAAAAATAACTGTAAAATAAAAGTGATAAGAAAAAATTCTTATCACTTTTATATCAAATCATCATTTATTTTTTTACAATTGTATAGGAGCTATCTATTGCTTCACCTGTTTCTACATCATAAGTATTAACAGTGAAACTATCTTTTGTAATGTTGATTACAGAATAAGATGGTCTCCAATTTTGACTACGAGCTGCTACATAATCTTGTTGTTCTGGAATTAAATTATAGAATTTAGAACCAGTTGCAGAGTTAGAAGTCAAATAAAATACACCTTCTGGATTTACAACTGTACCTTGTGATTTATCGGCTATATTGTAGCAAAGATTTTGAGATTTATAATATGCTCTAAATACGCCATCTTTTTCAAAGCGTTCATCAAAATTATCGTGGTTAAATCCACCTTGATCTTGTTTGTATTCTAAGAATTCATCATGTGCCTGTCCATCACTTGTAAGCTGATAAGTACGTGCATAGCTATGATCATGACCTTGTAATACTACATCAATATCATTTGCATCAAAAATTGGTGTCAATTGTGTACGCAAGATAATACCATCAGAATCTGAATGGTCTAAACCTGAACCATAAATATCTTGGTGCATTACAACAATACGCCATTTTGCATTTGGATTTTCTTTGATAGCTTTTTCAATCAAAGCTTTATGGTCTGCTGCATTGTAGTTATTAGCATTAATGACAATGAATAAAGCGTTACCATAACTATAAAAATATCCGTTACCAGCAGGTGTTGGTGTAGATTCTTCAAGGAATGGATTTGGATTATTGAAGTGATTTTGATAGCTTGCAGAGCTACAATCATGGTTACCAATAGCTACTGCCTGTGGTAAATTGCGAAGTACAGAGGCGGAAAGATATCCAGAATATTGGTCTTCTTGTTCTTTTAAATCTTTTGCGTCTTCATTACCTTTTACACTTACTTGGTCTCCAGGGGATACTAAAAAGTCTATTTCTGGATGTTGTTCCATTGCTTTATTTAAAGTTACATTCCAGTTATAAGAGTCATTTCTAGCAGCTAAATCGTTACCTAATTTTTTACCATTAGATTCTGCATTTTTTTGTTTATATGAAGAACCAATCTGTGGGTCACCTACAAACATAAAGCTGAAATTGTCTGGATCACCTGTTTTATATTCTTGAGCTTGTTGCCATTCACCATTTAATTTTACTTGATAATAATATGTGCTATTTGGTTTAAAACCATCAGCTGTTACTTTATTGCTATAATACTGCACACCATTGATTACAGTACCTTCTGTACAAGTACCTTTAAATTCTTTGGCATTTTTCATTTCTTTATTATCAGCAATACGTACCATTGCTTTATCTGTTTTTTCTTTAGAATACCAACCAAAATTTAATTTAGAAAAATCAGCACCTGGTGTAAGTGCTACCTGTTCATAATTTGTTTTTAAATTATCCCAGCCAGCTTTCCACTGTTCCCAATTAGTATTATCAGAAATAGGTGTTTTAGTTTCTACCATTGGTTTTGTAGAAGCATCATTCCAATATTCTGTTGCCGCATAAGCAGTTAAAGAACCTGCACTAAGTGCTGCACTTAAACAAAGTGCTATCATCTGTTTTTTAGTTTTTCTAAAATGAAACATTCAACTATCGCCTCTTAGTTTATATTTAAATTTAATTTATGGACTTATTTATTAAAATTTAAATTTAAGACTAGTATATACTGTATCAGCATCTTTATCTGTGTCCATATCTTTACCATCAAAATAAAGAAGTTCGCCTAGAATATTTTCAGCAAAAGCATATTCTACACCAGCTACAAGACCTTTTTGACCTTCTGCAGCATCATCATAAGCAGTCTCAATAGTTACATTTTTTCCAAGATGACGATATCCTATATATGCTCCCCAAGAACCTGCATCTTTCGCACTTGCGCCTTTATACTGTATTTCTACACTACCTGCTTTATCATAGCTATTAGCATCAGCATTTTGTAAATACTGTCCAGCTAATGCAACATTTTTATCAAAATTATATTTACCGCCGACATACCATAAATTAGCTTTATTATCATCAACGTCTAAATCTAATTCAACATCTTTATCTAATCCACTCAATAAAATATAACCTGCATTGAGTGCTAAATTGTCATTTGGTGTGTAATCAAACTGTACACCATAGTAATCAGCAGTGATATCTTTTGCTGTTTTACCATCAGGGATTTCACCATCATGATCGTTTTCACTGTAGCGACCAATAGCTATATTTGTATTAAATACATCACTACCAAAATTTGCTGTCATACCAGAAATTTCATCATCAAAAATCATACCCTGACAAATATCTAAAGAAGTTCTACCAGCTGTTACTGTTGCACCAAATAAAGGACCTTCTACATAGCTTTGCTCACTTCTAATTCAGCATTGGAGTCTACTTCAGGATACATAGTGTATTCAATTTTAGCGTTAGCAGTCCAATCACTATCACCAATATAAGCTTTTGGTTCAAATTTAAATTCTAATTTATTAGAGCGTTTATCTTTTCCTTCATCATGATTTTCCTGCGAATATTTATATTTTAATTCGCCATTCCATTTCATATTGTCAGATTTTTTCTCTAAATCTGCAACGCGCACACCTAAATTATCCAATTCATCAGCAAATTCAACAGCCAATTTATCAACAATTGCTTTGTCTGCTTTTTCAAGATCAGTTCTTGCCATAGCTCGTGCTACAATCTGTGCCATTTCATAACGAGTCATAGTATTTTGACCTTGATATGTACCATCTGGATAGCCATCAATCACGCCATCATTAGCAAGTGTAGTAACTGCATCATATGCCCAACTATCAGCTGGCACATCACTAAATGGATTAGTTGCTGCAAAAGATGTACTTGCTATTCCCATCATTAAACTTGCGGTGATTGCACTTGTAATAAGCTTTTTCTTAAACATTAAATATTCCTCCAAAAATGATTAATATACTCTACCTAAAAAAAGTAAAAACAAATTTGCTCAAAATAACTCCGATTAATTTTTCAGAGAAATATTTCAAAACGGTTACTATTATAAAAATTATTTTTTAAAATTAAAATCAATAGTTTGTAAAAACAATATTAAAGATATGTAAAAAATATGTAATAAAATATATTTAAATAAAATAAAAGTAAAATTTCACGCTATATTTATTTTTATATGCCAATACTATAAAATATTAAATATCATATACTTCATAATATTAAATTAGAAAAGTAGGTGTTTCTATGCGAATATTATTTGCTGAAGATGATAAAAGACTATCTAAAATGATTGATTTTCTTCTAAAAAAAGAAAATTACATTGTAGATTGTGTATATAATGGACAAGATGCTATTGATTATGCTAATTTATCGGACTATGATATCATTATTTTAGATTGGATGATGCCTTTAAAATCCGGTATCGAAGTATGTAGATATCTACGAGCAAAAAATAATCAAACTGCTATTTTAATGCTGACAGCTAGGGATTCTCTTGAAGATAAAATTGATGGTTTAGATAGTGGAGCCGATGATTATTTAGCCAAACCATTTGAATTTCCAGAGCTACTAGCTAGAATAAGAGCTCTATCTCGTCGCATCAACAAAACATTTTATAATGATATCATTGAATATAAAAATCTAAAATTAAATTGTTGTAATGCTATTTTGACTTATAAACAAATAGAAGTATCTTTAAGCCCTAGAGAAAATCAACTCATGGAACTATTAATTAGAAATACACATCAAATTCTACCTCGTGAACAGATTATTGATAAAATCTGGGGATATGATACTAATATAAATTCTAATACTTTAGATGTAACAATAAAATCTCTACGTCAAAAATTAACTAAATTATCATTAAGTGATTGTATTCATACCATTCGTGGTATCGGTTATAAATTTGAAATGGATATATAATATGTTTACAAAATTCAAAGAAAAAATCGTTAAAGATTATTGCTATCTTACTGTATTACTATTATTATTTGTATCATTTTCTTTATATATTGTAGGTTTTTCTATATCGTATAAAAGCCAATTATCTCATATAAAAATGCTCGCTATTGAAGAAAGTGAAGACTTATTTTATAAAATCAACACTAAGGATTTAAAAAATTTTCCTAAAGATGATGATAACTCGCCTGAAGAAGATAATTATTTTAATAAAATTTTCATCTATGGATATACCAAAGACCATCAATTAGTATTTGAACATAATAATATGGAATGGTCTGAAAAATTTATCACTAAAATTATTAATGATAATTCACTTTCTTTTCATAAGGTATATTTTGATTTTAATTTAGTTGATAATCGCCATTTGAAATATTTAATTTATATGCGCTATCCGCTCTTAGAAAATAATGTATTTTTAGGTGAAGTCTATGTTGGCATAGAAGTAACTCATTGGGTGCGTGAACAAATTCGCATATTCTTCATTTTATTAATAATTATTTCTCTATCCTTATTTTTTGTGCGCTATGTCGCTTATAAAATGGCAAATAAAGCTATGCAACCTGTCGTTCAATCGTTTGAGCAACAAAAACAGTTTATTGCTAATGCCTCTCATGAATTGCGAACACCTTTAAGCATTATAATGTCTGGATTAACTGTATTAAAAACAGATGATGAAAATAATCTCTCTAAATTTTCCATAGATACTATTGATGATATTAATGATGAAAGCTTAAAGATGAAAAAGCTCATTGACAATTTATTATTATCTGCAAGAAATACTAATAATACATTAACTGTGCATAGCACTAAATTTAACCTCAATAATCTCATCAATAAAATCTACACTAAATTTTCTTTATTAGCTAAAAATAAACAAATAACCCTCAAAATTTCTAACCCTCCAGATATTTTTATAACAGCTGATATGTCTCATATTGAACAAATATTAGCCATCTTAGTGGATAATGCTATTAAATACAGTGATGAAAATAGTTCTATTTTTATCACCATAACAGAAGATAAACAATGTATAAAAATTGCAATCAAAGATAGTGGCCCTGGCATATCAATTGAAGATTTACCACATATATTTAAGCCATTTTATCGTGCTAATAATACTCGCACTTATTATGGTAATGGTCTTGGTTTATCAATAGCTCAAATACTCGCTCAAAAAAATCACAGTAATATTCTCGTTGAAAATAATAAAGAAAAAGGTTCTTGTTTTACTTTAATAATCTCTAAAAATTAATATTGTACTTTTTATTTTCACTTCAGCTTTTTTTCAGAATGCTCCTTTATGATTTTCTTAAATTAATCATAAAGGAGTTATTTTTATGAAATCGCAGCAAACTTCATCTCAATTATTCGACTTTAAAAATCTCGACAAAACTTCTATTTTTACTATAGCTATAATCTTCATAATTTTATACCTCTGGCATCTTGGTCTATACCCCTTGATAAATCCTGACGAAGGCAGATATGCTGAAATTCCTCGCGAAATGCTTGCTAATAAAAATTTCATTACTCCATATTTAAATGGCGTAGAGTATTTTGAAAAGCCAGCCCTTCAATACTGGATTACAGCTTTTTTTATGTATATATTTGGCGAAAATGAATTTGCCGTGCGTTTATTTCCTGCTCTATGTGCTTTAGGGGGTATATATTTAACAGGATATTTAGCTACTAAGATGTTTAATCGCCAAACAGGTTTTCTAGCTAGTATTATAATTGGCAGTTCCTTTCTTTATTTAATTATAGGCTCTTTAAATATCTTAGATATGGCAATATCTTTTTTCATCACCCTATCTATGGTGAGTTATTATCAATTTAGCACTACATTAAAATCAAAATATCTATATATATTTTACGCTTCTATGGCTTTTGGTACTTTGACAAAAGGTCTAATCGCTATTGTTTTAACCATTGCCATTATATTTTGTTATTGTTTGCTCACTAAAAATTTAAAACTACTATTGAAAAGTATTTCTCTTATCGGTATATTAATTTTTCTCGTGATTTGTGTGCCATGGTTTTATTTAGTTTGCAAAGATAATCCAGACTTCTTCTATTTCTTTTTTATCCATGAACATTTTTTACGCTATTTAACTAAAGTTCATGACCGTTATCAACCTTTTTATTTCTTCATACCTTGTATCATTTTAGGGATTTTCCCATGGACTGGATTTTTTATCTCCTCGTTATTATCCAAATCACCAAAAAGAACATGGTATAAATTTATAACTAATCCTCATAGACATAAATATATTTATCTATGTCTATGGTTTAGTATAATTTTTGTTTTTTACTCCATGTCAGACTCTAAACTTGTACCTTATATAGTTCCTTGTTTGATGCCTATGGCTATATTGATTAGTCGTCATTTAAATCACATTTCTTATCAGACAACTAAAATAAAAGTTGCTCTATTCATTAATGCTTTTATTTCCCTGCTCATCATTGTTGCTTTAATCGTAACAGCTATTAAAAGCGATTTTATCAGTTTAGATGAATTTATTTTTTCTGGCAGTTTCATCATTTTAGTGTTATTTATCTCTAATCTAATAATATTTATATCTTGGTATAAATATAAAAATTTCTCACAAATAATCGCAATTTATGCTATATCTGCTATTTTATTTAGCTTTTCTTTGCAACCTGTAATCACACAAGTGTCCCAACATCGCACAGGAAAAGAAATTGCTCAAGTAGTAAATACTTTAAAGACAAAAGATACGCTGATAATCTCTTATAAAGATTATCTTCAAGATTTACCATTTTATACAAAATCACGCATTGCCATTTATGATTATCTAGGTGAATTAGAATTTGGCTCTAAGCACGATAGCGGACAGGGCTGGTTTTTTAACAAAGAAGAATTTTTATCCACATGGCAACAAAATCCTCATGCGATATTAATCGTTCCCCAAAAATATAAACAAGAATGTTTAGCTGAATTAAATGATGAAAATGCTATTATTTACTTTGAAACTAATAAATATTTAATCATCACTCATAACTAAATAAAAAAGCATGTTAAAGATTACGAAATTCAACATAACCTTTAACATGCTATTTTTTATTTAAAACTCAAATTTTTCTACTGCACCATCATGAGTTAAGATAAATTTTTCCTGTTGAGGGATATTTCCTCTTTTATCCTTAGGTGGAATAATTTCATATTTTTCTAAAGCTTGTATACATGCTGTATTTAAATCTTGATATTCTTCTTCACTTAAACCTAAATCAGATTTTTCAGCAGGTAACACAGGATAAGCCTGTATTATTTTACCCTGCTCATCCATGATATATTCCACTACTATGATAATAGCTTCGCCTTCTGGCACTAAATTATAATCATAAACAGGCTTTTCTTTATGTTTATACGTTGGCATTAAATCCTTAGAATCTTTTACATCGCTAAAATTCAATACAAGATTTTCTTTTGATATCTCTTTAACTACGATTTTTGTATCTTTATATGTGCGAAATTTATGTCTAGGTTCTTTTTTTTACTACAGGTTCTGGCTTTTTTTCTTCTGGTGGATTAATTGTTTCTATTGGTGGTTTTTGCTTTTCTAATTCTTCTTCATCAACAACTATTTCCGATTGAGCATTGATGTCTTCTGCCTCTTCAACTACTATATCATTTGACTCATCCTCTTGAGTTATTCCAATATCTACATACGTAATATCTTCATCAGTAGAGGATTGTAGCATTGATTTTTCGTTTAATTCTTTTGTTATATTATTCATAACATATCCACCTAGAGCAAAAATCCCTACATGCAAAACGATAGATATTACTAATCCTACTTTTACATAATTTTTAGCTTTCATCATAAAATCCTTCTATGTTCAAATTAATAATATAATTTTATCAAGAACGATATAATAAAAATACTCCCAAGCAAATGATGATGATACCACCTATTTTATTCAAAGTCATTGACTCGCCAAAATAAAAATAACCCACAAAAGCAGCTATGATATAACCTATGCTTAAAAATGGATAAGCATAACTTACTTCTACTCGTGAAAGTACCATAAGCCAAACAACAAAACTTATCACATAGAAAATAAGCCCAGACCATACATAAATATTTGTGCTAGCTTTTAAAACCATGGTCAATATAGAATTAATATCTACTTGTATACTTCCTATCTGCGACATACCTTTTTTTAAAACTAATTGAGCAGCTGCATTTAACAATACACCTGTTAATATCAATAATAAATTTGTCAAAATTTCATCTCCCTTTATTTATCAATTATTAATCTTAACACATCTAGTACAATCTTACAGCAAAAATCAAAAAATCTTCTCTATCTTGTATTATTCTTTCAGGAAAAATCATTTAGATATCTATACTATATCTTGATTGTAGAGAATATAAAAATAGTATAATTATATAGTTTAAACATATTTTTAAAATCATTTATCTAGGAGGTTTTTCTTGCGTGATTTTGTCTAAAAATAAAAATTACTGTTGGGAATATTTGTTTAGCTATTTCTATCTCTATTAGCCCATTTAGGCTCTTATCATTTAATGGACCCTGATGAAGGTCGTTACAATCAAATACCTCGTGAAATGTTACTTAGTGGCGATTTTATCACTCCACATTTAAACGGTGTAGAATACTTTGAAAAACCTGCTTTTCAATATTGGTTTACTGCCATCATGATGAAAATTTTTGGCGTTACAGAATTTGCCGGACGCATCTTGCCTGCATTATCAGCTATCGGTTGCGTTGGTCTTGCTGGATTTTTAGGCACAATGATGTATTCTCGCAAAGTAGGTCTACTCGCTAGTGCTATTCTAGCTACATCTTGTTTAAATTTAATCGTTGCCTCTATTAATATTTTAGATATGGCTCTGACTTTATTTATGACAGCCTGCATGGTATTTTTCTATGCTTTTGAACGCACAGAAAAGAAAAAATGGCTTGTTGCCTTTTATATCGCCATGGGCTTTGGTGTTTTAACTAAGGGCTTAGTTGCTATAATCTTACCATTTGGTATTTTATTTTGGTACACAATTTTAACAAAAAGACCTCGTTTATTCTTAAAATTATTTTATCTACCTGGAATTTTAGCTTTTCTCATCGTTACTGTTCCATGGTTTTATCTCGTTTGCCAAGCAAACCATGATTTCTTTTATTTCTTCTTTGTTCGTGAGCATTTCTTGCGTTTTACAACTAAAATGCACGATAGATTCCAGCCTTGGTGGTTCTTCATTCCATTTGTAATCATCGGCATGTTACCTTGGACTGGATTTTTATTATCCTTATTCAGTAAAAAAGGTGTTATTCGTAAAACAACATCTCAGCGCAATCGCTTTGATATCATCTTCTTATTATTATGGTTCTTTATCATTTTCATTTTTTACTCTATTTCTGATTCTAAATTAGTACCATATATCATGCCTTGCTGGATGCCACTTGCTATTTTAATTGCAGCTTCCATCAAACGTTTTGAAGATGAAAATTCTTGGCTTGGTCATAGCTTTTTAATCAATAGCATCTTATGCTTAGCTTTTGTCGGAGCTTTAGTCGGCTATGTCCTAAGTTCTAATTATTTGACAATTGATGAATTCATTGCCGAAGGTGGTTTACTTACAGCAGCATTATTCATCGGTACTATTGCCTCTATTTTTGTTTGGATAAAAACAAAAAGATTTCGTTGCACTGTAAGTGTTCTTTGTATCATGGGATTTTTCTTTGGTTTAGGTCTTCATGATGTTCAACAACAAGTACACAATAATCAATCTGCATATTATGTAAGCCAAAAATCAATGAATTAAATCCACAAGACGCTTTAATTGTAAATTATGGCGATTTTTATCACGGCATACCATATTACACTAATCAACGAGTTGCTCTTGCTGATTTCAAAGGTGAACTTGAGTTTGGCTCTGAACATCCAAGTGGTGCAGGTTGGTTTTTCAATGGCGAAGAATTAAATGATTTGTGGAACAGTCAAAAGCGTATTATAATTGTGGTTAAAGAACGTTATAAAGATAAATGTCTCAATGTATTGACTTCTCCAGCGAAACAAGTATTAACTGAAGGGTCATATACTATTTTGATTAATAAATAATAGTTAAATGATTTGGAGGAATATTTCAATGCGTAAAGAATTTTTACCTTTTGCTAAACCTATGGTTAGCGAAGAAGCTATTGCTGATGTAGCAGACTCTATTCGTAAAGGTTGGCTCGCTATGGGCCCTAAAACAGTAGATTTTGAACAAAAATTTGCTGATTATGTAGGTTGCAAATTTGGTATCTCCGTAAACTCTGCTACTGCTGGTTTACACCTCGCTGTAATGGCACTTATCGAGCCTGGTGATGAAGTCATTACTACACCTATGACATTTGCTAGCACTGTAAATGCAATCGTATTTGCTGGTGGTAAACCTGTTTTAGTAGATATTGACCCTCATACATTCAATATTGATATAAATAAAATTGAAGAAGCTATCACACCAAAAACAAAAGCTATCATTCCTGTTCATTTTGCAGGTCGCCCTTGCGATATGGACGCACTTGAAGCTCTTGCACAAAAATATAATCTTGGCATTATCGAAGACTCCGCTCATGCTCTTGGTGCAGAATATAAAGGTAAAAAAATCGGCTTTGGTCGTGGAGCTCGTCATATTGCTGTATTTAGCTTCCACCCAACAAAAAATATCACAACTGGTGAAGGTGGCATGATTTGCACAAATGATGAAGAAGCAGCTGAACTCATGTCTATGCAACGTCAAAATGGTATGAGTAAAGGGGCTTGGAACCGTTATCAAGCAAATGGTAAAGCTCATTATGATATTTTCCGTCCAGGTTTAAAATACCAGATGATGGATATTCAAGCTGCTATCGGTCGCGACCAGCTCACTCATCTTGAAGAATTCAATAATCGTCGTCGTGAAATCGTAGCTCGCTATCAAAGAGAATTAAAAGATGTACGTGGTTTAATCCTTCCTCCAGAAATTGAAGAAGGCAATGTTCATTCTTGGCATATATACACACCTCTAATTGATATTGATGAACTCGGTTTTAGTCGTGATGATTTCATGGCAAAAATGAGTGCTAAAAATATCGGTACAGCTTACCATTATCAAGCACTTCATTTATTTACTTGCTTTGGCGAACTCACTGGTCTTAAAGCTGGCGATTTACCAAACTCTGAATATGTATCTGAACGTATTGTTTCCTTACCACTCTTCCCTGCAATGACTGATGAAGATGTAACAGATGTTATCGAAGCAATCAAAGAAATCTGTGGTATGAAAGGCTGATAACTAAAAAATGCTAGGAAGTCCTGAAATTTCCATTGTAATTCCAGTTTACAATGAAGAAGAATCTCTCCCTCAATTATTTAAAGAACTCTATCCTGTAATGGAAAATTTACAGCGTAGTTTTGAAATAATCTTTATCAATGATGGCAGTCGTGATAAATCATTTGCCATGCTCTATGACTTTCAAAAAGAGCATGAAAAAACTGTTCGCGTCATTGATTTAAATGGTAATTTCGGTCAGCATATGGCAATCACTTCTGGTTTTGCTAATGTTCGTGGAAAATACATCATTACTTTAGATGCTGACCTTCAAAATCCACCAGAAGAAATCCCTAAAATCATTGCCAAAATGGATGAAGGCTATGATGTAGTCGGCACATGTCGTCAAAATCGTCATGACCCTTTATTTAGAAAAGTAGCTTCTCGCTTTGTAAACAGAATGACTAATCGCATCAGTGGTTTGCATATCAGCGATTATGGCTGTATGCTCCGCGGATATAGTCGTCGTATTGTCGATATCATCGTTCAAAGTCGTGAAAGCACTACTTTCATTCCTGCTTTAGGTCAAAAATTTGCCGTAAATCCTATAGAAATCCCAGTCAATCATCGCGAACGCGAATTTGGCGAATCTAAATATAGCTTTTTCCGTTTGCTTCGCTTAAATTTTGACTTAATGACAAGCTTTTCTATAGCTCCACTACAAATGGTTACAATGAGCGGTATGGGTATCTCCCTTTTAAGTATTATCTTTTTCTTATATTTGATTTTACGCCGTATCATTGTCGGACCAGAAGCTGATGGTGTCTTCACTTTAATGGCTGTAAACTTCTTCTTGATCGGTGCAACTATTATGGCACTTGGTATCATTGGCGAATATACTGGTAGAATTTATAAACAAATTCAGCAACGACCACATTATATAATCAGAAAAATATATGAGGACGGTGCTAAAGAAGATGAATAGACCTTCTATTGTAGTATTTGCCTATAGTGAACCTGGATATACTTGTCTTAAAGCTTTAATAGAAGCTAAAGCTAATATTTTAGCTGTATATACCCATCAAGATGACCCTGATGAAGAAATATGGTTTCATTCTGTATATGATTTAGCTAAGGCTAATAATATCCCTGTATTTAGACCAAAAAAATAGATGAAGAAGCTACTAATTATATCTTAAATTTAAATCCAGATATCATCTTCTCTTTCTATTTTCGCCGTTTAATTCCTAATGAAATCATTTTAAAACCTCGTTTAGGTGCTTATAATCTCCATGGTGCTTTATTGCCTAAATATCGCGGTCAAACATGTATCAATTGGGCTGTAGTAAATGGTGAAACACGCACTGGTGCCACACTTCATCTCATGACAGAAAAAGCTGATGAAGGTGATATTGTAGACCAACGTGGATTTGATATAGCATTTACAGATACATCTTTAGATGTTTTCATCAAAGTTAGTAAAATCGCTAGTGAAATCATCAAAGATTGTTTGCCAAAAATAGAGGCAGGTACTATTACTTTAACACCACAAGATGATACACAAGCCACAAAATTTGGCAGACGTCGCCCTAAAGATGGTTTATTAGATTTTTCTAAAGACGCCATTAGTTTATATAATCTCATTCGTGGCGTTACACATCCTTTTCCTGGAGCTTTCACCTATGTAAATAATAAAAAATTATTCATCTGGTGGGCAAAACCAATCGAAGGAACAGGAAATATCGGTGAAATTGTAAGCACTAATCCACTTTGCATTGGCACTGGAAAAGGTCTACTTCAATTAGAAAAATTACAATTTGAAAATGAAGCTGAATTAGATGCTAAAGCATTTACTGATTTATTGCCAATCGGTACTAAATTCGAACTTGAATAAACTATTATAAATAAAGATAGAAAGAAGTATTTATCATATGAAAATTTTTGTTACTGGTGTAAACGGTTTTATTGGCTCTCATTTCCTTGAAATGGCACTTGCTCAAACAGATTGGAAAATTCAAGGTTTTGACTTAGCAGATAATAATATCACTCAATTTTTGGATAATCCTCGCTTTTCTATGAAAAAAGGCGATATCTTCAAAGAAGAAGCTTGGCTCAATGAACAAATTAAAGAATGTGATGTTCTTTTACCATTAATCGGTATCGCTCGCCCAGCTTATTATATAACTCGTCCACTTTGGACATTCGAACTTGATTTTGAACAAAACTTAAAAATGGTTCGTAAATGTGCTGAATATGGTAAACGCGTTATCTTCCCTTCAACTTCTGAAGTATATGGTATGCCTGATCCTAACAATAAAGTCATGGACGAAGATAACAGTAATTTAATCTTAGGTCCTGTATCTAAGAGCCGTTGGATTTATAGTTGTAGTAAACAAATGATGGATAGAGTAATCTTCGCTTTTGGTCAAGAAATGGGGCTTAAATTCACTTTGTTCCGCCCATTTAACTGGGTAGGACCTCGCCTTGATAGCTTCAAAGACGCAAGCGAACATAAAGGTCGTTCCATCACTCAATTCATCTATGATGTTTTGTACACCGGCAAAATAACACTTGTAAATGGTGGTGCTCAACGTCGTAGCTTTACTTGGGTAGGCGATGGTGTACAAGGTTTAATCAATATCATCACTAATAAAGATGACCAAGCAGAAGGACAAATCTTCAATATTGGTAATCCAGAAAACAATTATTCCATCAAAGAAATGGCTGAAATCGTTGTTGATGAAATGAAAAAATTCCCTGAATTCAAAGATAAAGCCGATAAAGTAGAATTTATCGTTATGGACTCCGATAAATATTACGGTAAAAACTATGATGATATGCAAGATAGATTGCCATCTGTGAAAAAATGGAAACTCGCCTCGGTTGGAAACCAAAAGCTACACTTCGTGAAGCAATCCACTATACACTTGAATGGTATGCTAAAAATTTAGATAAAGCTTAATTATTATTTATAAAAATCAAAGCCATTGCCTCAGCATTTGCTAGTGGCGATGGCTTTTTAACTAAAATATAAAATTTGGAGGATATTATGGCTAAAAAAATTGCTATAAAAATTGATGTAGATACAAAACGTGGCTATGATGAAGGTGTACCTCGCATGCTTGATGTCTTTAAACAAGAAGATATCAAAGCTACTTTCTTTTTCTCCATGGGTACTGATAATTCTGGTAAAGCTATTCGCCGTATCTTTCGCAAAGGTTTTTTAACTAAAATGCTACGCACTAAAGCGCCTAGCACCTATGGTTTTAAAACTATGATGTACGGTACAATTTTGCCTGCACCTCATATCGTCGAACCAAATCCTTTGCCATTTCTTCGTGCTATTAAAGAAAATCACGAATGTGGCATTCATTGTTGGGACCATGTCTATTGGCAAGATAAATTGCCTTTCCTATCTGAAGATACTATAAAAGAAGAATTGACCAAAGCCATTAATCTGTTTGAAAAAATCGCTGGCTTTAAAGCTAAAGCTTGTGCTGCTCCTGGCTGGCAAGTAACTCCTCGCAGTTTAAAAGTTCAACAAGAATTAGGTTTTGATTATTGCAGTGATGTTCGCGGATATTATCCATTTTATCCTATCATGAATGATAAAAAATATTTGCCATTACAAATTCCAGGAACATTGCTCACTATGGATGAATGTTTAGGTAGTACTTTAGATAATAAATTAATCACTGAAGAAAATATCAATGATTATTGGTTAAGTCATTGCGATCAAGAATTTAATGTTTTAACTATCCATTCAGAAATGGAAGGCTTAAAACAATTACCTATTCTTCATGATTTCATCAAAAAAGCCAAAAAACTTGGTTATGAATTTGTAAAATTAGAAGAAGGTAAATATGTTCCTAATATAAAAGAATGTGAAGTTTATCATGGATATTTACCAGGTAGAGCAGGAACAGTTGCTCGTCAAAGATAATTAGATAAAAAAGCCACAGCATATGCTGTGGCTTTTTTATTTATAAATATTTAATTATGGTTTTTTATAACCGCATTTTGGACAAACGCCATCTTCATTCAATGCAATACCACATAATGGACAACGATCAACTTCAAGATGTGGTTCATATTCTTCAGATGCCAAATTAACTCCACTAGAGAAAGTGAGTTTTACAATATTTAATTTATCTTTTAAAAGCTCATAAACAATTTTTATCATACCTTCAACTGTCATTGTTTCTTTTGTAACAACAAGACGACAATCTGGATATGCAGTAGCAAGTTCTGTTTTAAAAGCAGGCCCTTTCATTACATTGTTTGGTGCACCATCTTTTATACCTTGCTTTTCATAAACACCTAAAATAGCAGGAAGTAATGGATCATCTTCACGCAAAATTAAAGCATGATCAAAATTTTTCAAAACTTCCCATGCAGTTTTTTGAATTTCATTACAAGGGAATACCATATTTACGCCAGAATTAATAGAACCTTCTACTTCAATAGTAAGAACACCTGTATGCCCATGAAGATATTGAGCTTCGCCCTTGAAACCATAAAAACGATGTGCATACTGTAAATCAAGTTTTGTAATACTTCTCATAAATAACATCTCCTTTGTAATTTTTATTAATTAATAATTTTTATCCATTAATATTATATCAAACGCTTCTAAAAAATATCAATATTTTTTAGAAATTTTATTATTTTTTACATTTACTTCATTATCCTTTAAAATATCCCATTTATAATAAAAGCATATCAGTTAGGAAATAGCACCTCTGGTTATTAGATACATTTGTAGAAGAAGAAGACTTGCTATGCGTGGTAGCTTCTATCTTCTACAAAATTAACTCCATTTTGAGGTAATAATTATGACAGATTTTAGTAATGTTTTCTTAATCAGTGATATGGATGGCACATTAATTAATTCTAAATCGCAAATTTCTACTATTAACAAATATGCTTTAAATGAATTCACTAAAGCCGGTGGTACATTTGCAGTAGCTACTGGAAGAACCCTCCACAGTTGTAAACAATATATTCCAGAGCTTCCTATAAATGCACCTAGCATATTTTATAATGGCACAATCTTGCAAGACACGAATAATAATGTAGTCTTAAAAACATTATCACTGCAAACAAAAATTCTTTTCAATTTTCTCAAACAATGTTTAATTCATTGTCCTAACACTTGTATAGAACTTCATACTAAAGATACTTTTCACATCATCACTAAAGAAGAATTTGATGACCCTGTTATCAAACGTGAAAATTTATCTTATATCAGAAGTAATCTAGATGACCTTTATGATTTAGACATCTTAAAAGTCCAATTCTATACAACAAATACTCATACGATATCATGGCTCCATAATTTCGCCAAATCTATGGAGATGGATAAAATTGCCAAATATTTTACTTCTTGGTCTAGTTATTTTGAATTAATTCCTAAAAATGCTTCTAAAGGTATTATGTTGGATAATTTACGCAAAATGCCTATGTACAAGGATAAAATATTTATCGCTGTTGGTGATTTTGACAATGATATAGAAATGCTTCTCTTTGCCGACTACGGCATTGCTGCTCAAAATGCTACGCAAAACCTTAAACAAGTAGCAGACATCATCGGCGTAAGCTGTGATGAACACCTTCTTTTTCATGTTATCAACAAAATTATTCCTAATTTGGATAAACTGATGATAACAACTCTTCAAACTGCATAAGAAAAACCTTCTATGTATAGCCCTAACATAGAAGGTTTTTCTTTTTTATCTATAAATTTATTTCACAGCAAACTCTTTATAAGCCTGATATAAACGCTCTAATGCCCAATAAATATATTTTGTTGGACAAGCCAAATTCCAACGCTCAAACCCACTACCTGCTTTACCAAATATATAACCTTCATCAAAATAAAGGCACGCTTTTTGGCGATTGCGCATTTCTAATTCTTCATTAGTTAAATTAAATGCTCTAAAATCAAGCCATAATAAATATGTCGCTTGAAGCTGTGTTATTTTCACTTGTGGAAAATACTCTTGCATAAAATCCATGATTATTTTTTATTTGTATCAATGATATTTATGACCGCTGTCAACCATTCTTCGCCATATTCATAAGCTAAACGACAAGCTTCATAACTTAAAATACTACAAGCAAAATCTGCATCAGTTGCTTGTTCTGCTTTAAATAGATTGCGATAATTTTCATTAGCTATAAATACATTAGAAAGTTGCATACCTGCTAAATTAAAAGTCTTACTTGGTGCTGTGCAAATAATTGAATGTTCTAATGCTTCTTTAGAAATCGTACCATAGGAAACATGTTTAAATCCTGGCATGATTAAATCAGCATGAATTTCATCTGCTACTACTAAAATATCATTTGCTAAACAAATTTCACTGATTTTAGTTAATTCTTCTCTTGTCCAAATGCGACCACAAGGATTATGAGGACTACAAAGTATCAACATTTTTGTATCTTGAGCTTTAGCTTTTTTTGTAAATAAGTCCCAATCAATATCATATGTCATACCATTATTAATCAAAGGTATTTCTACCAATTTTCTTTGATTGATTTCTATAGCTTTATACATAGGATAATACACAGGTGTAAATAACATCACACCATCGCCTTTTTGTGTAAATGCTTTTACAGCTGTGAAAAAAGCATTTACTACGCTATGTGTTTCTACAAGCCATTTTTCATCAACTATAAAATCATGATGCTTTTGTTGCCATTTACAAACACTTTCACGATATTTTTTATTTGTGCCTGCATAACCTAAGATATTATCATCTATAAATTTTTTTAGTCCTTCTGTGATTTCTGGGGCAAGTTTGAACTCCATATCAGCTACAGAAAAAGGAATTACTTTTTCATCTACTAAAGGATTATTCTTCATTTCCTGCCATTTTTGACTGCCAATGCCAAAGCGAGCATTAATATTTTCTAAATCGTATTTCATAAACTACACCTCGTTCATTTTTAATTATCATATTCCCCCATACCCCCATATAAAAATATTTTCACTTTCCTAAATTATAGCTTAATGCTTTGATATCCATGATTTTATTTTAATTTTTATTTCTATCCTATACATAGGCTTATATTTATCATTTATAAATAATATAATGATGGCAAATAATATTATTTATAAGGAGGATTTCATCATGCATATTCCTGATAATTATTTAAGCCCTTCTACTTGTGCTACTTTATTTGTAGCTATGACACCTATCTGGTACTATTCTATCCGCAAGATAAATAAAACTTTATCTGCTGATAAAATTCCTTTAATTGGTATAGGTGGCGCATTTGCTTTTATTTTGATGATGTTTAATCTGCCCATTCCTGATGGCACTACAGCCCATGCCGTTGGTGGAACACTCATTGCTTTACTGCTAGAACCTTATGCTGCCTGTATAGCTATCAGTGTAGCACTTTTCATTCAAGCTATAATCTTTGGTGATGGTGGTATTTTATCTTTTGGGGCTAATTGTTTTAATATAGCATTTATTTTACCTTTCACAGGCTTTTTTATTTATAAAATTTTAAATAAAATTCATTTATCTCCGTTTTATCATAAATGCACTATTTTTCTATCTGCTTATATCAGTATAAATTTAGCTGCCTTTTTCACTGCTTTAGAACTTGGCATCCAACCATTATTATTTGTAGATAATTTAGGTCAACCGCTTTATTGTCCGTATCCGCTTTGGATATCCATACCTGCTATGGCTTTATCTCATTTGACAATTGCCGGCATAGCAGAAGGTGCATTTACTTTATCTTTATATCTTTTTATCCTCAAAACATCTCCAAATATAATTTATGATAGCCAACAGATAAAATTAAATTCTATTTTTTCTTTATTAGCATTTTTAATTATTATTTCTCCACTTGGGCTCATAGCTGAAGGCACTGCATGGGGTGAATGGACTCCAGAAGAAATTATAAATGATACTTCTTCGGGGGTTCCTCTTGGATTTATTCCAGAAAAATTATTAAATGGATTTAATTATGAAGCTTTTTTCCCTGATTATACTATGAACGGGACAACTGATATTTTAGCTTATATAGCTTCAGCTATTATTGGTGTCGCTCTTTTAATCATCATTTTTAAAATACTTAGAAGTGTTATTTATGCCAAAAAACAATCACTTTGATAATTCTGCTAAAATTCCTAAATGGCTTTTAACCACAGATGAGTACACACCCCCAAAGGATAAAGATAATTTTTGGCAAAAAACTTTATTTTCCATTACTACTAAATTAATTTTTCTTCGCCATCATAATTATTCCCATAAAAATAGTCGGCTAAATCCCAGTGAAAAATTATTGTTCATTTTCTTACCATAATTTTAATAAATTCTGCACAAAAAATATTTTTCCTTTAATTATTTTAGCTTTTAGTTTAATTTATCTATCGACTTTA
>ENA-OPZD01000091-OPZD01000091.1-human-gut-metagenome-genome-assembly--contig:-NODE-91-length-35695-cov-3.434520_pt1 | contig 35695 bp, 46 predicted proteins | sample MGYA00242479_ERZ504495 | MGnify/ENA primary metagenome ERZ504495 (study PRJEB26092, sample SAMD00036286) | human gut metagenome | host: Homo sapiens | study: EMG produced TPA metagenomics assembly of... | reverse complement strand
TTCATTAAGAATTATGTAGCTTCAAAATAACATAATAATGTTTAATGAATTAACTAAAAATAGTTGACAAAATAAAAAAAATAGATAAAATAAAAAATATAATAACTATATAGTTTAATGAATAAACCAAATAGAAAAAGAAAGGAGGATATTATGGTTCGTGGAATGAATAGTGCAGAAATGCAGAAAAATAACAGAACACTTGTGTTTAAGCTTTTACAAGAACGCGGAATGATCACGCGAGCGGAAATAGCAGTGGAATTAAATCTTCAAAAAGCAACGATTACCAATATAATTAATGAATTTTTTGATATGGGAATTGTTGAAGGAGACGGAGATGGAGCTGTTGGAAGACGTGGAGAGAAATTAAGACTAAAAGTAGATAATATTTATACAATGTCTATAGGAATTACACGTAAGGACTTTCAGTTTGGGATTTTTGATTTAAGAGGACAGCAGTTAAAACATTGCAGATATCAATTTAAAAAGAAGAATCTTTTAGAGAAGTTCTGGACAAAATGAAAGAAGAAGCTATTTCTCTGGTAGAGGAATATGGTGATAATCGCATTCTGGGAGTATGCCTTGCTGTACCAGGATTATTTATTAATCGTCCGGAAAGAGGCGAAGAAATTTTTATGGTTTCAGAGTTTGAAGAATTAAGCAATATAGATGTACATACAGAATTGGAAGAAGCTCTGGGTAGAAAGATACTAATTAAGCATGATGCAAAACTTTCCGCATATGCTGAATGGCATTGTGCGGAAGAAATAAAAGGAATAGACAGAGGGAGTTTGGCTATTGTACGTTCCAGAGGATATGGGATTGGATGCGGATTTGTTGTAAATGGAAATATTGTAAATGGTCATCTGGGGCTTGCCGGAGAGGCAGGATACATGGGAATCAATTTTAATAGACATAAAAAGGGAGAAGAAGGAAGAGGAACTCTGGAATACTCTGCAGGAGTTGAAAGCGTAGTACGTTATATGAAAGAACGTTTATACGAATTTCCGGAAAGTCCATTAAATGAAAACAGTAATTATATGGATGTGTTTGAAGCGTATAAACATGGTGATGAACTGGCAGACTGGGCTGTCAGTAAAGTTGCCTGGATGCTGGGATATGGAATAGCAAACATTATATATATTATTAATCCGGATTGTATTATTATTGGGCCAGATTATCCAGACACGGAAGATTTTATTAACAAAATACGTAGTGCAGTAAGGAATTTTGTACCGGAATTTGTGGAGCGTAACGCAACTATTCGTTATTCAAAAATAAACGAGGATTCTTTCATGCTGGGAGGATATTATTACACCCTTGAAACATTATGTAAACGGGGAAATATATTTGAACTTATTCGGACTGCGAAAGCATTACCGTGATATAAGTTATATAAAAGTAAAATGATGAAGGAGTAAGTAGGTTATGGAATGTAGTAAAAAAAGAGAACTGGATCTAATGGCGGCTAAAATTCGAAAAACTGCTTTGCAGACAATTCAAGCCGCTGGATCCGGGCATATTGGGGGATCTTTTTCAATCGCAGATATTTTATCTGTGCTATATTTTGAAAAAATGAATGTTGATCCGATGAGGCCAGATGATCCTGATAGAGATAGATTGGTATTATCTAAGGGACATTGCTCACCGGCTATGTATGCAACGCTGGCATTAAAGGGCTTTTTCTTAAAGGAGCATTTATCTACATTCCGAAAGTTGGACAGTGATCTTTCGGGTCATGTGGAAATCCATGTACCTGGTGTAGATATGTCTTCAGGATCTCTTGGACAGGGGCTTTCTGTTGCATTGGGAATGGCTATGTATGCAAAAGCCAGAAAGAAAAGATATCGGACTTTCTGTATTCTTGGAGACGGTGAAATCCAGGAAGGGCAGGTATGGGAAGCAGCAATGTGTGCCGGATTTTATAAGGTAGATAATCTGATTGCATTTGTAGATAACAATAAATTACAGTTGGATGGTTCACTTGAAGAAATTATGTCGTCTTATCCTATTGGTGATAAGTTCAGAGCTTTGGATGGAATGTGCTGGAAGTGAATGGACATGATGTGGAACAGATTTCAGATGCAGTTGAATTTGCGTTTTCTATGAAAGGAAAGCCAACAGTTATCGTTGCAGATACAGTTTAAGGGTAAAGGTGTAACTCTGTTTGAAAATAATGTTAATTTTCATGGAAGTCAACCTAAAGCTGAAGAGTGGTCTGATTGTTATGCGCAATTGGATGCCAAGATCGCAGAATTGGAGGGGTAAAATGGGAGAAATATTTCGACAAGAGTAGCATACGGTAAAGCATTGGCAGAATTTGGTACAGATGAAAAGCTGTTTGTGTTTGACGCAGATTTGAAGAAGTGTACGATGACTCTTTATTTTGCCGAGAAGTATCCGGAGAGATTTTTTAATATTGGAATTGCGGAAGCTAATATGGTAGATATAGCTGCGGGATTTGCGACATGTGGCGCAACAGCGCTGGTACATACTTTTGCAATATTTGCAACAGGACGTACCTATGATCAGATTCGTAATAGTGTATGTTATCCGGGATTGAATGTTAAAATTGTAGGAAGTCATGGAGGATTAACAGTTGGGGAAGATGGCGCAACTCATCAGGCTTTAGAAGATATTAGCCTTATGAGAGGAATACCTGGAATGACTGTGATTATTCCATGTGATTCTTATGAAGCTCGTCTGGCTACAAAAGCCATGCTTGAGAAAAAAGGGCCTTGTTATTTCCGAACATGTCGTCCGGCAGTGGAATGTGTAACTGATCAATTTAAAAACTATAACTTTGAAATAGGTAAAGGTGTTCAATTGACAGAAGGTACAGATGTGACGGTTATTGCCTGTGGAATTATGGTTCAAGAAGCATTAAAAGCGCAGAAACTCCTTGAAGAAGAAAACATATATGCAAGAGTAATTGATATGCATACAATAAAAACCGATTGACAGGGAAATAATCATTAAGGCAGCAAAAGAAACGGGAGCTATCGTAACAGTGGAAGAACATAATACGATAGGTGGACTTGGATCGGCTGTTGCAGAAGTGCTTGTACAGACTGAAATAGTTCCAGTGGAATTTGTGGGAGTCCAGGATCAGTTTGGACATTCGGGTTCACCGTCTATTTTATTAAAACATTATGGCCTTTGTTCGGAGAATATTGTCTGCAAGGCAAAAAAGGTAATTGAGAGAAAATAAAGGCTGACAGTATGTTGAAGAAGCAGTCTGCTAATATGTGAAAAAATGAAACAATTGTTCATAGAATGAACTTACAGGATGTGTGGCAGTATGCTCCACATCCTTATTTTATATGTTGTACAAAATATGTGAAAAAGTATATATTGTGAAAAAATGCATAGTTTAATCAGTGAACTTTTGTACATATAAACATTGACTTTTTACGATGAAAAATGTATTATACAGACATAAGCAGAGAGATAAAGTTAAAAGAATTAACAATTAGAGTTAAAACAATTAACTAAAGGAGGGGAATATGAAGTGTGCAGTATTTAATGGGAAATGTAATATGACTATTGATGAAAGAGAAATTCCAGAACCTGCAGCAGATGAAGTTTTGATTAAGATAATGGCCTGTGGAGTTTGCGGATCAGATGTTCACATTTTTTTTGGAGATCAAGGTTCAACATCTTCAATTCCACCACTTATACAGGGACATGAATTTTCCGGTGTGGTGGTTAAAATCGGAAAGGATGTCGTAGAATGTAAAGTTGGAGATAAAGTTTGTGCAGATCCGGCAGATAACTGTAATGACTGTTATTATTGTGCAAATGGCATGATGAGTCATTGTGAGAATATGGGGGCTATTGGCACAAATCGTGATGGTGGATTTTCGCAATATTGTGTTGTACCATCCAGATTGATTCATTGCTGGGTGAAGATGTTACTTTTGTAGAGGGAGCAATGGCAGAACCACTTGCATGTTGTATTAATGGAGCAGATCGAAGTGATATCAAAGTTGGGGACAATGTTGTTGTATACGGCGCTGGTGCAATTGGAATACTGTTAATGCAGTTGGCAAGAATGCGAGGTGCTGCAAGGGTTATTGTTATAGAACCATCAGAAGAAAAAAGAAAAATGGCGGAAAAACTTGGGGCAACACTTACGATCAATCCGATGGAAAACAAAGTAGCAGATGTATTAAAAGAACATAAGTTAGAGCATATTCAGGTAGTTATTGAAACCTGTGGGCTTAAGAGTACATCTGAGGAAGCAATGGAAATTGTTGACAGGCAGGGAACGGTTGTATTATTTGCAGTAACTGCTCTTGATGCAACAATTTCGTTGAAGACGTATAATCTCTTTCAGAGAGAAATTACAATAAAAGGTTCTTTCTGCAGTCCGTATGATATGGGAAGAGCGGTAGAGTTGATCAATGCGCATGCCATTGATGTAACTACTATGCTGGCAGGATTTGAACCACTGGAAAAATTACCGGAAATTCTTGCGTCCCGAGAACTCAGAGCAAAAGGTAAATATGTTATTCTTCCAAATGGAGAAGAAGGAAAAGGAACAAATATTACAATGTAACTTTTAGCTACGGCTATAAAGATAAAAAAGGGAGGTTTTTAAACATGAAAAAATTAGTAGTATTAGGGTTAGCAGCAGTTATGGCATTAGGAGCACCATTTTCTGTATGCGCAGCAGAAGAGGAAACAACAGTTGAACATCCATCAGGACTTAAAATCGGATGTGCAGTTCAGACCATGAGTAATCAGGTTTGGGCTCAGCAGATGGAAGAAATCACAAAGATGCGAAGGAAGATGGAAATGAAGTTACTGTAGTTGAATGTAAGGAAATGCAAACACACAGATTGACCAGATTGAGAACTTTATCACATCAGGAATGGATGTTATTATTGTTCAACCCGTAGATCCGGATGCAATTGAGGAGGTTTGTAAAGAAGCTCTTGATTCAGATATCGAAGTAGTATGCTGGGATGAAAAATGGAAAATTCAAGTTTCAACTGGGTAATTGAGAATTATGATCTGGGTGTTGAAATTGGAACTCAGGCAGCAGATTTTATTAATGAAAAGTTTGGAGATAAAGGCTGCGAAGTAGTTGTACTTGGATATCCACAGACACCGATTCTGTTGGAAAGAGAAAACGGAATTCTGGACGCATTAAAAGAAAAAGCACCTAACGCAGAAGTTGTTGCAAATCAGCCTGCAATTGATACCACCGAAGGTTTAAATGCAATGGAAACTATCCTGCAGTCACATCCGGATGTTAAAGTAGTATGTTGTATTGGTGGTGGTGGTGCTACCGGAGCAAACGAAGCGTTAAAAGGCACTTATGGAAGTGAAGTTCCAGATGATATCGGAATTTTTTCAACAGACCTTACTGATGAGGCAATTGCATCTATGCAGAATGGTGAATTTGATCGTTGTGTAGTAGCTATTACAGGTAACGCATTTGTTTGTGGTGATGTTATTTATGATCTCTCTATGCGCTATGCAGCAGGAGAAAAACTGGATCATGAAGTATACAGAGATCTTATTCCGGTTACTCCAGAGAATCTTGAAGAAATGATTACTAAATAATTTTTACGAAACAGAAAAGTTGCTATTGTTGGTGCGGCTAGATGTGTAGATAAGTAACAGTCGACATCTGCCGCACTTTTTATTCTCAAAAATACGGTGGACTAAAAACGATTATAAAAAGGGGGGAAGAATATGTCTGATAATATTTTGGAATTAAAACATATTACAAAACTTTATCCAGGTGTAGTTGCTTTAAATGATGTTTCCCTTGAGGTGAGAAGAGGCGAAATTCTTGCTCTGGTTGGTGAAAACGGAGCTGGAAAGTCTACTCTGATAAAAACATGTAGTGGGGCAATTACTCCTACACAGGGAGAAATTGTGATTAACGGAAAATCATTTACAGGAATGACACCGCAGACATCAGAACAAAACGGAATAGGAGTTATTTATCAGGAATTTAATCTTGTTGGAGATCTTTCAGTGGCAGAGAATATTTTCCTTGGAAGAGCGATCCGTAAAGGAATGGTTATAGATTTGAAAGCAATGGAGAGAGAATCAAAAAATATTGGATTCTCTTAATATTAAGATTAATCCTAAAACATTAGTAAAAACTCTGAGTGTCGGATATCAGCAGATGGTAGAAATTGCGAAAGCTGTTTCTCAGAATGCAAAACTTCTGATTATGGATGAGCCATCCGCACCATTGACAAGCGCGGAAGTGGAGGCAATGTTTGCTATTGTCGATAAATTAAAAGCTGGTGGAGTAAGTATCATTTATATTTCACATCGTCTTGATGAGATTTTCCGTTTGGCAGATAGAATTACCATTCTTCGTGATGGACAGTATGTGACAACTCTTAATACAGACGAAACGAATAAAGATGAATTGGTAAAATATATGGTAGGTCGTCAGTTGACGGAAGTATATCCGAAACGTGATGAGACATGTGTAAAGGACGAAGTTATATTTGAGGCAGTAAATGTATCAGGAAATGGGGATAAAAATATTTCTTTTAAAATACATAGAGGTGAAGTGCTGGGACTTGGTGGATTGGTAGGTGCCGGACGAACAGAATTTGCAGAATTAATGTTTGGAATGAGACCAAAACAGCTGGAAAATTTATTTTTAAAGGAAAGGAAATTTCACCTAAAACTCCAAAGGATGCTATCGAACTTGGAATTGGTCTGGTCCCAGAAGATCGTAAGAAAGAAGGTGCTCTTCTTGGAATGAGTATCCGATGTAATATTAATATGCCGATTTATCAGAGAATTTCCAAAGGTACCGTAATCAATGAGAAGAAAGAAGAAGAAATTGCACAGACATATCGAAAAGAGATTTCCATAAAAACACCGACACTGGATCAGTTGGTAAAGAATCTCAGTGGTGGCAATCAGCAAAAAGTTATATTGGCAAAGTGGTTGGCTGCAGATTCAGAATTGTTGATTTTTGATGAACCGACTCGTGGTATTGATGTAGGTGCAAAACAGGAAATTTATACATTAATTAATCATTTGGTAGAACAGGGAAAGACAGTGCTTATGATTTCTTCAGAAATGGAAGAATTGATGGGTATGTCTGACAGGATTCTTATTCTGGCTGAAGGAAATATGACAGGTGAACTAAATAAAAGTGAATTCAATCAGGAGCGTATTATGCAGCTGGCTTCTATAGAAAAGGGGGAATAAAAGATGAAATCTGTTATAGATAAAATTAAAGGTAGAGCTATTTATGCCTTTCTTGTACTTATGGTCATTTTCTTTACAATTATTAATCCAAACTTTCTTACAGTGAAAAACTTGCTGAATGTTGCAAAACAGGTGTCCATCTTTGGCATTGCATCAGTAGGCATGACATATGTTATCCTGCTTGGTGGAATTGACCTTGCAACCGGATCGATTATTTCTTTTGTTAACATTGTTTGTGCATATTTTATGGTAAATATTGGAATGAACGTTGTTTTGGCTGTATTGCTCTCATTAATAATCAGTACTTTTATAGGATTTCTCAATGGTATTATTATTGCAGAGCTTCGTATGCCAGCATTAATTGTAACTTTTGCGTCTCAGACTATTTTTGCCGGATATGCATACATTATCTGTGGAGGTGTTCCAATTTCACGTATGCCAGAGTCTTTCCTGAAACTTGGTCAGGGATATGTAGGACCTATTCCGGTTCCGGTAATTGTTATGGTTGTTATTTTTGCAAATTGGTACATTTATTCTGAATAAAACATATTTTGGACGTTATTTCTACGCACTTGGCGGAAATGAAGAGGCAGCACTTCTTTCTGGTATTAAAATAAAAGTTGTAAAATGTCTGGTATATTCCCTATCAGGACTTTTTGCAGGTATTGCAGGTTTGGTAATGCTTGCACGTGCTAATACTGCGCAGCCAAATGCCGGTGTTGGATATGAATTTGATGTTATTACATGTGTAGTGCTTGGAGGTGTCAGCGTAAACGGTGGATCGGGAAAAATGTCAAATGTCATTGCTGGTGTTCTGATTATTGGTGTATTAAGCAATGGTATGGTTCTTATGAACATCAGCTCATATATGCAGATGGTAATCAAAGGAATTATTCTTCTTCTGGCAGTAGGTGCTGACTGCATTCAGCAGATGAATCTTCAGAAGACAAAAGCAATTGCATAAATTTATACTAAATATTCAAGTTAAGAGGAGGAAAAGACAAATGGAAGGAAACATGAAAGTAGCAATTATGACAGACGTAATGAAAATGGATTTTACAGAAAGACCAATTCCTCAGCCAAAGGATGACGAGGTTTTAGTTAAAATTGAACATGTAGGTGTGTGTGGTTCAGATCTTCATTATTTTGAAGCAGGTGGAATTGGAAGAAACATTGTTCATCCACCATTTGTTCTTTGGACATGAGGCTGGTGGTACTGTTGTAGAAGTTGGAAAAAACGTGACTCATTTAAAAGTTGGTGATAAGGTTGCTTTGGAACCAGGAAAGACATGTGGACATTGTGAGTTCTGTAAACAGGAAGATATAACCTTTGTCCGGATGTTATATTCTTTGCAACTCCGCCAATAGATGGTGTATTTCAGGAATATGTAGCACATGAAGCAGACACTTTGCTTTAAGATTCCTGATAACATGGATACAATGGAAGCGGCTCTTATTGAACCATTGGCTGTTGGTATGCATGCAGCAAGACAGGGTAATGCACATCTGGGACAGACAGCAGTTGTTACAGGTGCAGGATGTATTGGACTTGTTTCCATTATGTCATTAAAAGCTATGGGAGTAACAAGAATTATTGCTGTAGATGTTCAGGAAAAGCGACTTCAGAAGGCACTTGAACTTGGTGCAACGGACGTTATAAATGGAAAAGAAAAGATACGGTGAAAGAAATTTTCCGTTTGACAGGAGGAGCAGGAGCTGATTTAACAATAGAAACAGCAGGAACAGAAATTACTACAAGACAGGCAATTAATTTCGCAAAACCTGGTTCTACAATTGTACTTGTTGGTTATTCTGCGTCAGGAGAAGAAACTTTACCTATGAGTCTTGCGTTGGATAAAGAACTGACATTTAAAACTGTTTTCCGTTATCGTCATATTTATCCTGTTGCAATTGAAGCAGTTGCAGCTGGAAGCATAAATGTAAAGGGGATTGTATCAAATGTCTGGGATTTTGATGACATTGAAAATGCAATGATTCAGAGTGTGAAAGATAAAGCGAACATTGTTAAATCAGTAATTAAGATTGGATAATAAGGAAACTTGCAGATGGAAAGAAAATACGTAATCGGATTAGATTATGGAACATTATCAGGACGGGCTATTATAGCTGACTGCAAAGATGGTACAGTTCTGGCTTCTGCAGTAAAGGAATATGATCATGGAGTCATGAGTGAATATCTTCCGGATGGAACAGAACTTACAGGTACAGGATGGGCTTTACAGAATCCAAAGGATTATATAGATGTTTTAAAATATATTATTCCAGAAGCAGTAGCACAATCGGGAGTTTCTTCAAAAGATATTATAGGAATAGGATTGGATTTTACTTCCTGTACTATGCTACCGGTAGATGAAAATAATGTTCCATTATGTTTATTAGTAAAAAACGTTTCAAGACCTCATGCATGGGTAAAATTATGGAAACATCATGGAGCTCAGAAACAGGCAGATGAAATAAATGAATTGTTAAAAAAGAGAGGCGAAATTGACAACATTCAATTTGGAGGAAAAATATCCTCTGAACTTCTTCTTCCTAAAATTTTACAGATTGTGGAAGAGGATCCTGAACTTTATGATGAGGCAGCAAGTTTTCTTGAAGTTGGGGACTGGCTTACACAGATTTTAACGAATGGTCGTAAGAGATCTGGAAATTTGGCAGGGTATAAGGCAATGTGGACGCCGGAAACAGGATATCCTTCAAAAGATTTCTTGTTGCAGTTGTCACCCAAACTGGAAAATCTGACAGAAGATAAATTGGGAGATGATATTACACTGGCAGGACAGCCAGTGGGATATCTGACAGAAGACTGGGCAAAAGAGTTGGGACTTTGTGCAGGTATACCAATAGCAACAGCAGTAATTGATTCTCATGCAGGAATGCCTGGCAGTGGTGTAAGCAAATCTGATCAGATGATGATGGTGCTTGGTACTTCCAGTGTAATGTTGGCTTTATCTGAGAATGGATATAGTAAAATGGTGTTGTAAGTGGAATAAAAGGCGCAATTTTACCGAAAAATATGCATTAGAATCAGGACTTGCGGCTGTTGGAGATATGTTGGGATGGTTGTTGATAATTGTGTATCCTGGGAATATAAACAAATGGCAGATCAACAAGGTATGGATTTACATTCATGGTTAACCAGAAAAGCCGAAAAACTTTCACCAGGTGGACATGGACTGCTTGCATTAGACTGGTGGAATGGAAACAAAACTCCATACGTAGATGGACGATTGTCGGGGGTGCTTGTGGGTTGTACCTTACTTACCAAACCAGAAGAAATTTATCGTGCTCTCATTGAATCTACTGCATTTGGTACAAAAAAAGATTATGCAGTTATTTGCAGAATCAGGAGTCAAAATTCATACTATAATAGCCAGCGGTGGAATTGCAGAGAAAAATTCCCTTTTAATGCAGATTTATGCAGACGTTTTGAATTGCGAAATCCACATATCAGGCACAGAACAAACGGCTGCACTTGGAGCTGCCATATATGCATCTGTTGCTGCGGGTAAAGATCTAGGTGGATATGAGACGATTCAGGAAGCAGTTGCAAACATGAGTCATTTGAAAGATATTGTTTACAAACCGAATCCCCCAATGGTAGAAAAATATGTGGAACTTTATCAGATGTATTGTAATTTAGTGGAAATGTTTAATCCTCAAAAAAATACCACTATGATTACATTTAAGTCAATTGCATTAAAAGTCAGAATATCTTTGGAAAAACAGAGACAATGAAATTAAAATAAGTAATATCTAATAATTAGAAAAATCTGCAGGAGATACGATCAGGTATCTTATCTGCAGATTTTTTATCTGTTTGAGGTTATTTCATTGCATTCTTAATCGCGGCCAGCAGTTCGTCATATTCTTCGTATGCCGGGATCTCCGGATAATCTGCCTTGATCTTATCTGTGCTACGGAAGAGAAATCCTGCCTTGCTTGCCTGGATCATGCCAAGGTCATTGTAGGAATCACCGCTTGCAATGGTATCAAATCCGATAGACTGTAAAGCTTTCACAGTAGTTAACTTGGATTGTTCCACTCTCATCTTAAAGCCTGTGATCTCACCGTTGTCTGCAACTTCAAGAGTGTTGCAGAATAAGGTAGGTCTGCCAAGCTTCTCCATGAGCGGTGCTGCAAACTGTGTGAAAGTATCGCTGATCAGAATTACCTGGGAGAAAGAACGAAGTTCATCCAGGAATTCCTTTGCGCCCGGAAGCGGATCAATTTTTGCAATCACATCCTGGATCTCTTTCAGTCCGAGACCATGCTCTTTCAGAATACCAAGTCTCCAGTTCATCAGCTTATCATAGTCCGGTTCATCACGTGTGGTTTTCTTCAGCTCCGGGATTCCGCTTGCTTCTGCAAATGCGATCCAGATTTCAGGTACCAGTACGCCCTCTACGTCAAGACATGTAATATACATAATAGAAATCCTCCTTTGTGTAAAACCTCTTTATTTTTGAAAATCCTTTAATGCTTTATTTAGTGAAATCATTCTAACATATTCTGAGAGTCCTTGCAAATTTAATTTTTGAGTAGCTCAAAAGGAGAATATTGATTTCCTAAAATGCATATGATATAATGTCAATAGGCAAAAGAAAGAATAATTTAATCTGACAAGAATAACAAGAATGAAAGCCCTGGGAGTGGCAGTTTCCCCAGGGTTTTCTTTCTTGTTTTTTTAACAAAGTGGACAAGCAACCACCAGGCTAGTGTTGTCCTATTTATCTCTTGCTAGCCCATTTTGCAGATATAGTGGCAGATTATACCTGCCGTGCAGGAGATAAGAAAAGAAAGAATAATTTCTGACAAGGTAAGTAGGTAATCATCCGTATATTGATATTTTATAAAAGCCATCTGATATTGTTCCTAGCTGTTTGCCAGATCCTCAATCAGATGGCTTAGTATTATTTTTTTAGTTTAGTACGGCAGTATTCCGGAAGCTCCTCTGACCATGGAAGCAGTTTCTTTAATTCTTCCTCTTTAGGAAAAGCTCCCATTTTTCTGATTTCATCCAATATATAGGTCAGATATGTGTATGGTTTCAGATGGTTTAGAAGTGCCGTTTCTGTAATGCTGTAAACAAGGGCACTGGCATCTGCTTCCTGTACACTTTTGGCAAACAGCCAGTTGCGGCGTCCCACTGCAAAATTTTTCAATGCACGTTCTGCACTGTTGTTGTCTATGCTGAGATGACCATCTTCCAGATACCGTCTCAGATATACTTTCTGATTAAGCGTATACAAAATGGCATCACCAATAAGGGAAGAACTGTCTACAGAATCTTCCATTGTATGCAGCCATTCAAACAGGGTGTTCATAACCATGACGGGACTGTTTCTGGTGCTCCTCATATTTTTCTTCCGGTGTTTTGTCATAGATCATATCTTCAATCTTATAGAGGATACCGATCCTTGACATTGCCTGATATGCAACTGTTTCTTTCAGCTGTTCTCTTGTGAAATCTTTTTTCAATTCTGTGAGGGCTGCATCAAAACGTCGTCTTGCATGGGTAAGGCACCCGCTTAACAATTTACATTTTATTCATGATGTATAAATTGCAGATTTGATGAGAATAAGCGGGAGCAGAGCAAAAAAACGCATTTTGGATATATGTTGAGATTCGATAGGTTCGAAAAGAGCTACAACGGGTATGGTAGTTCTTTTATTGCAAAAATGAAGTTATTATTAAATTTAGGGGGCAGGATTTATTAGGTTAAATTATATTCATGTTACTTATAGTCGGTTGACTTATAAGTAACAAATGATAAGATTATACCATGGAGGATCTGGAATATGATTACAGAGGAAATAGGTAAAAGAATCAAAGAAATCCGTAGTGAAAAGGTATAAGCCAAGAAAAATTAGCACTTAAAGCTGAACTTGATCGAACATATGTGGCAGGTGTTGAGAATGGAAAAAGAAATCCTTCAATAAAGAGTCTTGAGAAAATTATAAATGCATTGGACATAAACTTCGGGTGTTTTTTTAAAGATATGTAATGTTGACTATGAGTCACATAAATGATAGAATGGGAGAGTGGAAAATGAGTTATTCTTTTGAAAATAAGAAAATTGATGAACATATTCAAACTTATACCGTATATCAAGTGGATAAGATGCCGGATTTGTTTTTGGAAGTTGAATTTTCATATCCAAGAAGTCAATCATGGAAAACATGTATTCCGATATATGAGAAATATCAAGGAATAAATCTAACTAATGTACCAGAAGAAGATGTAGAAGAATGGATTCAGGAGTGCTACGAATCAATGTCTCCTTCCAATGCATCTGTTTGGAATAGAACAGAAAAAATATATTGGGAAAAACATCAAAAAGCAAAATAAAAGCTAAACCACTTTTTGATGTTTCTAAATACAGAGGATAGATATCATCTTACTCAATGGGGATGTAGACAATGTACGGATACAAGTCAAGTTAATTCACAGGCAGCCAGTAGAATTAGAGCACTTAAACAGTCGCATGGATATCACATTGCTACTAAAGATGTATATTGTCCGGTGTGCAAAGAGATTACACCCCATGATATATTATTAAGGATACCTAGAAAAAAGGGCGAAAGTCAAAAGCGTTATTCGATATCAACTTCTTTAAAAAATCGTATTAAAGAACATTTTTCATATACAGACGCTTGCTTTGGTGTAAAGCTATCGAAAGGTACTAGGGAACTGATTATTGATCACAAGTTTCCTGCAACTAGATGGGCTGCAGGAGAAACAAAAAAATTTTACAACAATGACTGATGAACAGATAGAAGTAAAATTTCAGTTATTGACCCAACAAACAAATTTACAAAAGGATCGTTACTGCTTTAGATGTTTTAATGAGAATATCAGAGGAGATTTTTTGGAATAAAATGGTATTCAAAAGGAGATGAATATTGGCAAGGGGCAAATAAATCAGATGAGAATGGCTGTGTCGGTTGTCCGTGGTACGATCTTGCAGATTGGAAGAAAAAATTTAATGAACATTTATCACAAGAATAATGAGGAGGTGGAGCAATGATAAAAACAGTTGGAAGTATATGTTCAGGTATAGAAGCTGCGTCTGTAGCTTGGAAACCTATGGGTGTATCTTTTAAATGGTTTTCTGAAATTGCGCCTTTTCCATCACAAGTTTTAAAGGAAAAATTCCCAAAAGTTCCAAATTTAGGAGATATGAATAATATTCCTGATATGTTAAAGTTAGGAAAAATTGAAGCACCAGACTTATTATGTGGGGGTACGCCTTGTCAGGCATTTTCTTTTGCAGGAAATCAAAAGGGATTAGATGACGAAAGGGGAAATTTAACACTTAAATTTGTGGATATAATCAAAGCAAATGATTCCGTAAGAAAAAAGAAGGAAAAGAAGAAAGCATAGTATTTTGGGAAAATGTAGAAGGTGTTCTGAGTGACAAGACCAATGCATTTGGATGCTTAGTATCATCACTAGCAGGTTTAGATCAGGTTTATAGTCTTGATAAATGGCCTACAGCAGGACTTATTGAAGGAAAAAAGAGAAATGTTGCATGGAGAGTACTGGATGCTAAATATTTTGGACTCCCTCAGCAGAGAAGAAGACTTTATGTTTTAGCTGGCGGTAAACATTTTCATCCTGAGAATATTTTGTTTGAACAAGATACAAACCATCTTGACAATCAACCTGAGTATCCTTTGTGTGGTATCAAGGAGGGGGTTGAGTTTGAAATATTCAGACAATATTCAGATTGTTTATATTCTGCTTATGGAACAAAGTGGAATGGAAATGCGGCGGCATATAATGGTTCACTATTTGTTGTTCAAGATGGAAGAATTCGTAGGTTATCTCCATTAGAGTGTGAAAGGTTGATGGGATTTCCAGACAACTATACAGATATTAAAGGTGCAAGTAGAACAAATAGATACCAAGCCATAGGAAATTCGTGGGCGGTACCAGTAGTTAGATGGATTGGAAATCGTCTTATAAATAATCAAGGAGAACCAATAGAGTTAAGAAAATATAAAAAAGACTTGGCTGTAGAAATTGGGAAAAAATTATGGTTTTATGATTTGAGAGACGGCAAGTTGCCAGTAACAAAAGATAGAGTTATAAATACGTCTTCTATACCAAATGAATGCAATTATTGTTCTTTGCTTGATATTGTATCAAAAGATGCACCGAAATCAATTTACATTTCTCCAGTAGGCTGTAGGGGAATTGTAAGAAGAAAAGAAGAACGTAAGATAAACATTAATGAACGATTGGAAGAAGTTCTTTTGAAAATTGCAGACGAAATGGATGAAGAGGAATAGAAAAAACGTTCACGAATACAAAAAAGAGGCAAATATAGTCCCCCTATGAAAGAAACGATAATCGTGTGATTTTTGATTGCAGTGTGCAGAGGTGTAACCATCGCCCAGTTAGTGGCGTTTCGTCACTAAGTACTGGGTATTGCTTGTAGCTGAACTTCACAAGATTAAGCAACTTCGTTGCAAATCCCTTTGGGAAAAACTAAATATTGTTATTATTAACAGACTGAGTAGAGAGATTTACTTGGTCTTTTTTGTAGAAAAAGAAAGGAAGAATTGAATTGAAAGCAACAAGACACAATGGAAGATTGCGAAAGCATGAAACTTACGATGCCAGGCATAATGACTGCAGATTTGATGTGGAGAACAGAGAGCATATTGATGCAGAGAGGGAGAAAACTCAATGTCTATTGGGATTGTAGGTAGTGTAAAATAGACAATATGTAATGACCTCCGATTTGTAGGTTCGTGGATTTACCTGTATACTATGAATTGGAAACATAAATGGTAACAGGGATTACCGCATACAAATGGAGTCATCAAATGAATTATAACACAGTTTACGTAGGAATGATGTACACAAAGAAACTTTTTCACTCTGCTGCTATACAAATGAGAAAGAGCTGGCTGAATATTCCCAGAAAGTTGACGCACATTACAGTAAAGTTCTCAACTATCTGGAAGCAATGCGTTTCCATTACGGAGACGATGTTATGTTTATATGTGGTTATGAAGCTGGCTGCCTTGGTTTCACGTTATACCACCAGCTTACCAGCCATAACGTGAAGTGCATTATTCTTGCTCCAACAACTATGTCAAAACCGACGGGCAGGAAAAAGGTAAAAACAGACAAACGAGATGCTGCCCTGATTGCACGATGTCTTGCACATCATGATTACAGCCCGGTACATATCCCAACGGAACAGGATGAGCAGGTGAAAGAATATATTCGGATGCGGCAGGATCACAAACTCGCATTGAAAAAGATCAAGCAACAGATCCTGGCGTTCTGTCTTCGCCATAATTACCGGTATGATACTACGAAAAGCCATTGGACACAGGCACATTTAACATGGCTGCGCTCATTAGAGCCAGAAGGACTTTATCAGGAAATCCTCACCGAATATCTTGCCACCTATGATCAGCTGACTGACAAACTGGAGAGACTTGATCAGCGTATTGAGGAACTTGCATCAAAAGAAGATTACCAGGAAAATGTCAGTCATCTGTCCTGTCTCCTTGGTGTGAAAACCCAGACGGCCTTATCTACCCTTGTAGAAGTTGGCGATTTTAAACGTTTTGCCAGTGCCCAGCAGTTTGCATCTTATGGGAAGCTCTTTTAAGCCCCTCATTCCTGCTCTCTGTCTATTCCTTCGGCATTTATATTATTGCCAGAAATTTCCGATCCTATTCCAGAGGTCGGGTGTGGGCAGAGCCCACAAAAGGCAATAATCATGATGCCTTACTTGTCATGCAAAAAATCGAAAATGATGTATATAATTTTCCTACATGGCAATACTGTAAGTACAAAGATATATTCGACAGCCGCATAATCATTAATTCGACAGCAAAATTTTACATATCTATTTCTTATCAGAAAGATTTACTTTCCATAGACACAAGAATTTTTACACCCTCGCCCAGATTATACTTCGGACAGTCTCGCTTTTTATTTACTCATTCACCGGATTCACATGAACCATGCAGTGTTTTACGTCTTTAAAATTTTTCTCTATAGTATGATGAACATTCTCTGCAACGTCATGTGCCTCATTCAGTGGAATCTCACCATCTGCTGAGATTTCAATATCCACATACATCTTAGAACCAAATAATCGTGTCTGGAGAAGGTCGATTCCCTTCACTCCTTTCACTCCCCATGATCACTTCTCTCATGCTCTCTTCTGTTGCCTCATCGCAGGAATGGTCAACCATCTTATCAATTGCATCTCTGAAAATATCTACAGATGCTTTCACGATCAGTACACAGATTGCAACACTGGCAAGTGGATCCAGGATCGGGAATCCAAGTCTTGCACCAAGGATACCAATAAATGCACCAACAGAAGACATTGCGTCTGAACGATGGTGCCATGCATCTGCCATCAGTGCACCGGAATTTATTTTCTTCGCAGCACTTCTGGTATACCAGAACATCCACTCCTTCACTACAATAGAAACTACTGCTGCAATCAGTGCCAATGTTCCGGGAACTGCAATACTTGCTCCTGAAGTACTCTTAATAATGTTCTCAATTCCACTCATACCAATTCCGATACCGGTTGCCAGAAGCAATCCGGACAAAATAATAGAAGATACACATTCCATCCGCTCATGTCCATACTGATGCTCCTTATCAGATTTTTTACTGGATAAATTCACACCGACAATCACTACGAAAGTACTTCCCACATCAGATGCAGAATGAATCGCATCTGAGATCATAGCACCTGAATGTGCCACAATTCCGGCAAGTAATTTAAATAAGGAAAGTAACAGGTTTACTGCAATACTCACACCTGATACCTTCATTGCCACCTTATGTTCCCATGCAGGCTCTTCCTTCTTAGCTGTCGTATTACTGTTTGTCTTGTCTGACATTGCTGTTCATGTTTAATTTTTTGTCTGTTCCATAACTAGGACCTCCTAAATTTTCTTTTCAAATATATAAGCTTTTGTACTTTCCCTATATTTGAGTTTACAGGTTCTTCTTATGTCACATACATTGCGCCACAGTCAGAAAACATATTTCCTTTCTGTGACTTATCAAAGTGCGGTCTTACAGGGGTCTTTTTGTATTTCGGAACTGCACCTGTCTCAGAAAATCCTCCTAAAAAAATCCCTCTAAAAGAAAATCTTTCCAAAACATACTTTTCAGAAAACAAAAAGACACACCTGCGGAACATACACTGTCCCACAGATATGTCTGAAAATTTTCATATCTGCTGCCGCTTCGCGCGGCCCGGCCCCACGCCCTCAAGCATCTCGGGCATCGCCTGCTCAGTTTGTACTGTTGATCTCGCATTCTGTTGAATGTAATGCAGTGCAAAGAGAATATAAATATTTTTTTCTGATAATACACTATAGTATATCGGTTAGTCAAGCCAAATGTTATTGAAATTTTTTTATCATGATGAAACAATATTCTGCAGCCACACACCCTTCTTAACCAACACAAATCCAATCACACACTTAATCAAATCCGCCAGCTGCACACATGCATAAATCACAAGCACATGAATTCCTGTATAACGACTCAGCACAAACGCGATCGGCACACTGACGCACCAGATAAACACACTATCAAACAGGAACGTAATAATCGTCTTTCCACCGGAACGCAGAGTAAAATAGGTTGCATGCAAAAACGCATTCTGCGGCATAAAGAATGCAGTGATCATAATCAGATACTTCGCCAGCTCCCTTGCCTCATCATTGGTATTATAAAGCATTGGAAACAGCGGCGCCATAACAAACATCACCATTGCCACACAGGTACAGCACATCACTGAGAACGCAATCATCTTGTTATCTGTATCTCTCGCTTTCTTCATATCTCCCGCACCCAGAAGCTGTCCCACAATAATCGCAACAGAATCTCCCAGCGCAATAAACACAATATTAAACACATTGTTGATGGTATTGGAAATATTCAGCGAAGCAACCACATTCAGCCCTCGAATCGAATAACACTGAGTCAGCATCGCCATGGCAGAAGCCCATAAAGTCTCATTAAACAACAGCGGTGTACCCTTGACCAGAATCTTCTTTGTCAGATTCGCAGGAACCTTAAGCGTGCTGTACAGCCCCTTTGCAAATGCATTTTTCTCCGTATGCCTGTGTGTCCAGCCTATTACAATTGCAGCCTCCACATAACGTGACAGCACAGTTGCGATTGCCGCACCTCTCACACCCAGTCTCGGGAAGAAAAAACACACCATAGATCAGCAGGTAATTAAACAACAGATTCACACAGATTGCCACAACTCCTGCTTTCATTGGAAGAACAGTCTCTCCGCACTCTCTCAGAGTACTGGAATAAATCTGTACCATCATAAACGGCGGCAATCCCAACAGCATAATATCCAGATACTGTTTTCCATAATTCAGCGTATCTGCAATCTGCTGCGCAGTACCCTCTCCCTGAAGATACATACTGATTAGATTCTCTCCAACAGTCAGAAATAGCAAAATCGTCCCGATTGTCAGGATCACAGCCATCCAGAACTTATACCTGAATGTCTGCCTCACACCCTCATGATCCTTCTGCCCAAAGTACTGTGCCGTAAAAATACCCGCTCCGGACACCCCTCCGAAAATACACAGATTATAGACAAAAATCAACTGATTCACAATGGAAGCCCCCGACATCTGCTCCGTGCCGATCCGCCCGATCATAATATTATCCAGCAGACTCACGAAATTCGTGATTCCATTCTGGATCATGATCGGAACAGCCACAGCCAGAACCATCATATAAAACTTCCTGTCACCGATAAACTTCTTACGAAACGATGACCTTTCTTTTGTCCTCTCCATAAAACTTTTCCTCATCCTTCTTCACAAAACAGACTGTCCCGAGACAGCCCTCGCCTTAAGCGTTGTATCACCTACATTACTATAAACCCCCAACATTTCAACCCCATATCAATAAATTTATACTACCATTTTCTATTCCGTTTCTGTTCCGTTTTTTCTCCACTCCATATCCGATAACACACTTCCATACTATCCTTCACAGTACCAGCCAGTTCACAGCGAAGAAAAATAAATGTTTTGAACCACATCTACAGGGGGTGTAGCCGTGGTTCAAAACATTTATTTTTCTTCGCGTCCCCTTTGAAACCATTAAAAAACTGCCGTTCCCCAATAATGAGGAAAACGACAGCTTTTCAAAAAGTATTTGCAAGCCTATTTAATAGCCCCCTCAACCATACCATTCATAATCTGCTTCTGAGCAAGCAGGAATACGATGATCATCGGAATCATTGCCAGAAGTGCTGCAGTAAGGATCAGATCCCACTGCTTAACATAAGAACCAACAAACGCCTGTACAGCAACCGGAAGAGTCTTAACCTTACCATCTGTCCTAACATCAGAGAAGGAAGAAGGTAATCGTTCCAGATCCACATACCATTCAGAATAGTAACAGTAACAATAACCGGTTTCAGAAGCGGAAGGATAATGCGGAAGAAAGTTCCCTCAGGAGAGCATCCGTCAATCGCTGCTGCTTCTTCCAGTTCATATGGAATACCTTTAATAAAACCAGTTAAGATAAATACTGTCATAGCACCACCGAATCCACAGTATGCAAATACAATACCAGGAATAGACTGAAGCATGTTGATTCCAAGGAATTTACCTACATCACGGAATGTAGAAACCAGAGGAAGCATAACTACCTGGAAAGGAATTGTCATGGATGCGATAAATGTCATGTAAATAGCTGTAGACCATTTTGTCTTGTTACGGCAGATAACCCATGCAGCCATACCGCCGAATAAAGCAAGTAATACAAGGGAAACAACTGTAATGATCGCAGATGTTCCGAATGCACTCCAGAAACTGAAGTTAGAGTTGTTGACAACGTTTGAAATATTTGTCTTAAACTGTGCAAAGCTTGCACCTGCAAAGCTTACAGGGTTGGCAACAATACCGTTTGCATTCTTAAATGTATTAATAAGTACCAGATAGAAAGGAGATAATATGTACGCTGCGATAACAATCGCAACAGCTGTAAGCACTACCTTTGGAGTTTTCTTCGTAACCATTACATTTCAACCTCCTTCTTATTGGAAATTCTAACCTGAATAATAGATACAGCAGCCAGGATAATGAAGAACAGAATAGCTTTCGCCTGACCAAGTGCATAATTGTTCTTGGAGATCGCTGTATTATAAATATTCAGAGCCAGCATCTGAGTACCGTTTGTCAGATAGTTTCCGAAGAAACTTGTGACAGAACCTGTACCATTTGTCAGAGCCATATTAACATCGAACTGTTTGAATGCCGATGTTAAGGTAAGGAATGTACAGATTGTAATTGTAGCTGCGATCATCGGAATCTTGATCTTAAATAATGTTGTAACAGCATTTGCGCCATCGATCTGAGATGCTTCCAGTACATCTTTAGGTACCTGTGTCAGACCTGTTACATAGATCAGCATGATATAACCTGCATACTGCCAGATATAAACAACGATGATAGCCATCATAGCTGTGTTTGTCTTTGACAGAAGTGAAATATTATTTGTCATCTTGATCAGTACGTTTATTAAAATACGAAACTGCCCATACATAACCAAGTACGATACCGCCAATCAGGTTTGGCAGGAAATAGGAAGCTCTGAAGAATGAGAGTCCCTTAACCTTAGAGGTACAGAGTAAGGCCAGCATAAACGCTACTACGTTTACCAGAACCATGTTCAGAACTACAAACAGAATTGTGATGATCAGTGACCAGAGAAAACTTGGTTCATTGAACATTGCCTTATAGTTTGCAAATCCTACAAATCCTGTCATCTTGATTCCATTCCAGTCTGTAAAGGAATAAAACACACCAAGGCATAATGGAATAATAACTGTTACTACAAATGTAAATAACAATGGAAATACAAATATAAAGTTAACGATGCTTCTGTGATGTTTAATGTCGGGAATAAATACATTCCCAGTAAGATGCCGATTGCACCGATGATCAGCGCCGGACCTCTCCAGCCTGCTCCGCTTCCGGAAATATCCTGGATCAATGATGCTGCCAGTAAAATAATACCGGCGATCAGGCATACCATGGAAATTGCTTTTTTACTAGCACTGTTTGTATTCATTTTGCCTTCATCCTTCCTATTTCTTATTTCAAAGCAAAAATCAATGCGTCTTAGACTTTTTTGCGTACCTGGATAAAGGTCTGTCGGACCTTTACTCAGGTATGCAGCGCAAATAAAAGTGGGCGGCAACATAAGCGCCGCCCATAAGTTTCAATTATTAGTTTGCGTATGCACCCTGGATAACCTGTTCCAGTGTCTTAACGAATCCGGCTTCATCAAGGCTGCCAGATGCATAGTCAGCAAATACCTGACCTGTATAGTTCTGTGCAAGTCCTTCTTTCTGCTCTAACCAATGCCAAGCAGATGTCTTTCCAGCAGATACATAATCAGTGATTGTCTGAGCAAATGGATCATCACCAACGATTGTGCAGGACTTGAACGGGCTTACGAAACCAGCTTCTTTAACAAGAACTTCCTGAGCTTCATCTGTTGTCAGCCACTGAAGGAATGCTTCTGCTGCTTCTACATTACCATCTTTATATACTGACCACCAGGATGGAGAGTTTGTAAGGATTGTATCAATTCCATCTTCAAATGCGTATGGAATCATACCAACTTCGAAATTACCAGCTTCTTTATAAGCATCTGCATCATCACCTGTCATAGTTGCACCGATCCAGGAGCCCTGAGTAACGAATGCATATTTACCAGATGAGAAGTTAAGGATCTGCTGATCATATGTACCGGATACAAGAAGTGCCGGATCTGAATACTGATTCAGAAGACCTACAAAGTTAGCGAAATCTGTTAAACGATCTTCGTCAACCTTACCGCCATCATTGAGCATATCAATATAAGTAGTGTCATCTCTGTCAAGACCTGAATCCAGATAGTTTCCAAATAAGTGGTTACCTGTTGACCAGTAAAGGTTAACTGGTTCTGCTGCATAACCTACGACTGCTGTCAGTCCAAGCTCATCTTTCTTGGAATCAATTGTCTCAAATGCTTCTTTGATTGCATCAGGACCTGTTAATGTAGAAGGATCAATTCCTGCTTTGTCAAGGATGTCTTTGTTATAAGCAAGACCGATTGCTTCTGTTGTATATGGGAAACCGATTGTACCTTGGCTCTCATCAACATAAGCTGAATCTGTGTCAGAAGCCCATTCCTGATCACTCATATCTACTAAAAGGTCTGTCCAGTTAGCGAAGTCTGTAGCACCACGTTTACGAAGATGTCAGGCATATTATCTGACTGATAGTATCCTTTCAGAGTACCCTGGATATCGATTCCGCCACCCATGGATTCGATTTCTACTTTAGTTCCTGTTTCTTTCTCATACATTTCAGCTAATTTCTTCAGCTGAGCGTCAACTTCGATCTTACCGTTTACAAGACGAATACTGTCACCGTCTGCTGCCTGTACGGATACTGCTGCCGGAACCATTGATGCGATCATAGATACTGCTAAAAGTGTTGCAAATACTTTTTTCTTCATTTTCGTCACCTCGTCATTTTTTAACTGTTCTTTTACCTTTTGCGCATAAGGTTTTTGATAGTTGTATAATACCACTTTGTTTCTGAATAGCAAGACCTTTTCGCATAAGTTTGAATTTTTTATCTTCTTTTCGTCATTTGTTAAATATGCACAATTTATTTTTCTATCTTATTACACTATGTCCAAAAAAGTGCTACTTTGAGGTCAAAAAAGTGCATCCTTCTTTGAATTGTATCCTATGGCTTGTGCCTGTTTTTCCTTCGTCAGACAAGTAAAAACTTCTGCGCAGAACATTACGGAATAATTTCCTGTAACATAATAAAACAGCATTTCAGGTTCTGCACCCGAAATGCTGTTTTATTATGTCTTATTCATTTTGTATCCGTTTATGCTGCCTGTTCTTTTTCTTACCGGTAACTGTAAGCAGATGACTTTTGATCAGTACCGGACGTACTGCATTGTAGATCACTGCTACCAGGATCACAGAAACAACTGCATTGAATAATGTCGCTACAGCACTCATTTTTGCAAGTGCCTGTGCCAGTTCCTGAGGCTGTCCGAGAATATACTGTTTGTAGAAATATCCTACGATCGGATCTGCCACAACATTAAATGCAAGACCTGCTACAGAAGCAATCACACTCCATTTGAAAACATATTTCTTATCTGTACTTTCATTGATCTTTGCAATCTTATGTGCTACTAGACCTGTGATAAGGCCAATACAGAATTTCAGTACAAATGTCTTTGGTGCGCCTGTGATATATACAGGATCCATCAGGTCTGCGATTCCCATTCCGATGGCACCGGACAATCCGCCGTATACACCGCCGATCAGAAGTGCTGCCAGTACGCAGAATGCATTTCCGATATGGATGGATGTTGCATCACCGCCCGGTACAGGGATCTTAATCTGCAGGAATGTAAAAGATACATAGCATAACGCAGCCATAAGAGCTGTCTCTGCAAGTTTTGTAATTGTACTGTTCTGAGTATTCATAATAACTGTCCCCTCTCATATGATCCGATAGAAAGCTCATATCAATAAGCCAGATTGCCTGTTTGATTCTCACTATCAGATTTTTATATATTGACGCATCAATATGTTGAAGTTATCATACGCGAAATGTGTCATTATTTCAATGACCAATTTTTTGAATTTTTAGAGGTCAGATTGGATATTCTGTAAAAGAATCCTGCTTGCAGGATTCTCCGCCTGCGGCGGGTCGCTTCAGCGACATAATTCCTCTCCGTCGCAGTGCGATCCTGCCCGGAGGGCCTTTTGTGTTATAGGAACATTACGGAGTAATTTCCTATAACACAAAAAAGCCCTCCGTCTGCATGCTGCTCACATGAAAACAGAGGGCTTCATTATTCTATTTGCTTAAATCCTTGCTACGCCTGATTTTCTTGCTGCTTCTGCTACAGCTTTAGCTACAGCGTCTTTTACGCGTGGGTCAAAGGCTGCCGGAAGAATATATTCCGCTGTTAATTCTTCGTCACTTACCAGACCTGCAATTGCATATGCTGCTGCAACTTTCATTTCATCGTTAACATCTGATGCTCTTGCGTCCAGTACACCACGGAAGAGTCCCGGGAAGCAGAGTACGTTGTTTACCTGGTTCGGGTAATCAGAACGTCCTGTGGATACCACTGCTGCGCCTGCTGCTTTTGCTTCATCAGGGAAAATCTCAGGTACCGGGTTTGCACATGCAAAGATGATAGGATCTTTTGCCATTGTGCGGACCATATCCTGTGTCAGTGTTCCAGGTGCGGATACACCGATGAAGATGTCTGCGCCTTTGATCACTTCTGCAAGAGTACCTTTCTCTTTGTTGAAGTTTGTGATCTTAGCCATCTCTTCTTTAATCGGGTTTAATCCTTCTCTGCCTTCGTAAATCGCACCTTTTCTGTCTGTCATGATTACATTCTTAAGTCCCATGGACATTAACAGTTTGATGATAGCGATACCTGCTGCACCGGCTCCGGAAGTAACGATCTTCACTTCGTCAAGCTTCTTTCCAACCAGTTTCAGCGCGTTGATAACACCTGCAAGTGTGATAACTGCTGTTCCGTGCTGGTCATCATGGAAGATCGGAATATCACAGCATTCTTTCAGTTTCTTTTCAATTTCAAAACATCTCGGTGCGGAAATATCCTCAAGGTTGATTCCTCCAAAGGATCCGGCCAGGAGGCTTACTGTCTTAACGATCTCATCAACATCTTTACTGCGGACGCAGAGCGGAATCGCGTCTACACCGCCAAATTCTTTAAAGAGTACACATTTGCCTTCCATAACAGGCATACCTGCTTCCGGTCCGATATCTCCCAGTCCAAGTACTGCAGTTCCGTCTGTTACAACAGCAACTGTATTCCAACGTCTTGTCAGATCATAGCTCTTGTTTACATCCTTCTGGATCTCCAGACAAGGCTGAGCAACACCTGGTGTGTAAGCAAGGCTTAAAGCATCTTTGGAATCTACTTTGGCTCTTGATACAACCTCAATTTTACCTTTTAAGTCATAATGCATTTTTAAAGATTCTTTTGCGTAGTCCATTTTGTTTTGGCTCCCTTCTGCACTCTTTTTTTGAGACGCCTACATTGTAACATTAAACTTGGCTCAGATTCTACTGTTTTTCTGACCTTTTTTATCAAAATAATTAAAACATCATCTTTCTGCAGAAAATTGTGAAGATGCTGTTTCAGTTACGGGACTTTATCATCTGATATCAAGGACAAAAAGAAGCTTTATATCATTATTTATCTGTATCAAAATGTACTTCTGTGCCGGCAACTGCCCGTTCATCCAGGAGCTGTTTGAAGGTCCTGGTCTTTGCTTTTTCTTCGTAGTCATCGGACCAGTAGTAGCCTTTCAGCTCATCCATATACTCATAGTAGTCACAAAGATAAATATATACAGTGGAAATGTCTCTGTCCTGTATCGCATATGTGTTATTGCTGTTTGACACGCCTCCATATGGCATGATATCTCCATTGGCATCCAGCATAACTGCAAAATACTTTGCTTCCGGATCCTGCATTTTCATAGTGATCTCAAATGGTGTTTTCGTAATGGAGAGAACACCATCTCCATTTTCATCTACCACATTTACATCCTTTTTAACCGTATCGGAAGTATTTTTCTCTACATCTACGTTGAACTTCCAGTCACCCTTCAGTGTCCATGAGTTATATCTGTTATTACCTTCAATTGCCTCAGGATACCGTTCAAAATACTCATTCCACATCTCAGTGAAAAACTGATGTTCCAGATCCTTCTGTTCTTCTGTCAGGCTCTCATAATCTGCATCATCTGTGCTGATTCCATGCTCTGCCATTTTCTGATTATATTCATCCCGCAGATCCTGAGGGATATCCGGGGTAGTATCCTGGTCATCCGGAAGAGTACCCACAATATCTTTCAGATCCAGCTCCATGGCAAACCTGTCAGGTACCTTGATGTCTTTGACATAATCGCTGATTGCCGGACCTCCCACCTGAGGAAGGTTCTCATCACTGTATTCATCCATTCCCAGTGTCTGGGCTAACTTGTCAAAACTAAAGTCCTCAGAATCTACATCAATCCCTTTTTCTTTGAAAAAATGCGTTACGCACCTCATAAAATTTTGTCCATCCTGCATCATCCACTGTCATATCTTCTACAGGAATACGCAAAACTCCTGCATAGGTGTTATCATCCAGCATTTTTCCATCCAGATAAGCATTGAACAGATTACTTTTTTCATCCATGTAATCATATTTCACTGTAGAATTCTCGCTGAGCTTAATATTGGGTTTTCCATCAGATGTAATGAATGTATCCGGGAATTTATCCTCTGTATGGATTGTCATGGACAGGTACAGAGCCATTTCATTACAGTATACTTCTGAAAGCGTGACAGTTGTTCCATCTACTGTTTTACTGTATGATTCATTGTCTTTCGTTTTATCTGCATTGTTATTTTCTGTTGTATTCTGATCCTCAGCCTGAGCACTTTGAGGATTACCTCCGTCCTCCTGACTTTCATTAGTATCTGCCAACTCTGCATCTTCTGCAGAATCTGTCAACTGCTTTGCATATTTCGAATAATCACCATAAATCCCATGGAATTACCGAGCTGCTTAAATACATTTCCAACCAGAGGGATGTTCTCTGCAAATGCCGGATTTGTGATACATACTGTTGAAAATACAGCTGCAGCTGCAGTCAGTCCCAAAGCTGTTTTGTATACTGTTTTGAATTTCTTGTGCGATTTTGCTGTTCCTGTGGATTTCTTTCCGGAACTTCCTGTTGATTTCTCCTGTAATCTTTGCACCATATTCTCTGTATTTTCCGTATGTCCAGAAGCTGCTGCCATTTCTCTGATTCTGGAAAATGCTTCGTTTTTTGCATCTTCTGCCTGCTTTGGCAACGGAAAGTCTGCCTGCATGATTTCCTCTATCACATTGTCATTTCTGTTATTCTTTTCTTTATCAAAATCCAACTTCTTCGCCATGATCACTTCATTCCTTTCTTGAACTTACTGTTATGTTTCCTGCTGTTACTGATCCTGTTCTCATGATTTTCATTCTGATATTCTGCAAACCTTCTGCTATCCCTGTGAATTCTCTGTTTTCTTTTTTTCTGCTGCAGTCTCTTCTTCTGAATATTATCTTCTGCTGAAGTATATTCCTGCTTTAGCTGCATACTGGCTCTGACCAGTCTGGTTTTTACAGTGTTTTCATTCATATTTAATATAGAAGCAATGTCTGCGATCCGAAATCCCTCTACATAATACAGAACCAGTATGATCCTGTAGGATTCGTCCAGCATTCCAAGCATTTCCTTGAACTCAAATTCCTCAATGGACATATCCTGTCCGGGGACTTCCGGAAGTTCTTCAGCTCTGCTGAAGTTTTTGTAGTGTCTGTGGATTTTATTGCATTCATTGATCAGAATACGGATCATCCAGGTTTTGAAATATTCCGGATTTTTCAATGTATGTATTTTTTCAAAGCAGGTAAGTATGGTATCCTGCATGGCATCTGCGGCATCCTCATCATTATCAAGGATTCCCCTCGCCACCTTGTACATTGCCAGAGAATTCTTTTCCATCAGTTCCAGAAATGCATTCGCATCTCCTGAGATGGAGCGTTTTACCAACTGTATCAAATGCTGATCCTCCTTGCTTAGAGTTTTATATGTTACTGTTTACTTCATGTCCAGTAGCTCTTATGTTTTTACAAATATGTTTCATTCGAATGAAGCTTTGTTGTTTTGTTTTACACTTATTAGATGGGGAATTATAGAGAAAAGTTTCATATCTTTTAAATAAATTTTCAGGTACCGAATTTTTATAGTTATTATAACTTCTCGTCCGCATATAATTGTAATACAAACAAATTATAATCCTTGGATTTTCCACCAACAAAAAACCGGCACATTTCTGCACCGGTTTTTATCACTCATAATCTTTCTTAATGTTTTCCTTTTATTCTTCAGCATTCAGCCTCTTCTGATACATAGACTGGAGCAGGAATTTTCCTGTCTCTGTTTTGAATACTTTTTCCAGCATATTTCTCACATTGTTTCCGGAGAAATTACTCTCATCTGCATTTACCAGATAATCTGCTTCTATCATGATCTGATAATCAATACCATCGATTCCGGTTATTGTATGATGATGACTTACAATATAAGAAACACGATCTACAAATTCTTTCGGCAGATCTGAATCTGCGAAAAATTCCTCTATCAGTGCCGCACTTTCTTTCTCCTGATGTTTGCCGTTGGCATTTCCGTATTTTACTCTGCAGAGAGGGCAGGCAATGTCGTGGACAACCGCAGTCACCTCCACCAGCTTCTGCTGCTCCGGTGACAGATTTTCGCCCTCTGCGATTGTTTTTGCATATGCGTATACTTTCATGAAATGGTTGATGTCATGAAGATCTCCCTTGGAATACTCTACCATTTTCTTTACAACTTCTGCTACTGTCATGCTTTGTTCCTGCCTTTCTCTTACGGGTTTAGTTACTTGTGCACTCCGTTCTCAGTAACCGGGTTTATCTTATTCTGAAAAACAGCAGAATCTTTCGATCCTGCTGTTTACAATTATCAATTATTTGCAGAGTTCCTCTGCCATAGCCTCAATCTCCGCTTCGTTTGCTTCGCTTAAGGAAGAAGTGATCTTTACATTATTTTCCAGCCATGTAATGTTTTTGCTCTTTTCGAACATTCCCTGCATTACTCTTGCTGCTGCCGGAGCCCAGCTTCCGTTTTCAATGAGACCGATGGTACGGTTCTGGTAGCTGCGTTCTGTCAGGTTTTCGATGTAAGTACGCATGAATGGGAAAATATCTCCGTTGTATGTAATTGTGGCAAGTACCAGTTTGCCGTAACGGAAAGCATTCTTCCACTGCTTTTGCCATGTCATCTCTTGCAAGGTCAAATACAGTTACTTTCGGGCAACCTTTTTCTTCCAGTTTCTGTGCCAGAAGTTCTACTGCTTTCTTTGTGTTTCCGTAAACAGATGTATAGGCGATCACAACACCTTCGCTCTCTACTTTGTAGGAGGACCAGATATCATATTTCTCAAGGTAATGTCCCAAGTTCTCTGTGAGGATTGGACCATGAAGAGGACAGATTGTCTGGATATCCAGAGTTGCGGCAGCTTTCAGAAGCTTCTGAACCTGTGCACCGTATTTTCCAACGATTCCGATATAGTAACGGCGAGCTTCGCAGTCCCAGTCTTCTTCTACGTCAAGTGCTCCGAATTTACCGAAACCGTCTGCTGAGAACAGAACCTTATCAGTACTGTCATATGTAACCATAACCTCCGGCCAGTGACCATTGGTGCAAATACGAAGTCAGCACATGTTTCCAAGTGTCAGGCTGTCACCATTTGCAACTACCAAAAAGATGACCCTATCTGTGAAAAGAATGTATGAATGAATTACTGATGCGAAATGTGTCAGGAATAATAAATATTAGTCCAAATACGGAACGTGTGGATAGTAGTTTTTTGACCAGATGGCATCTAGGATACCGCTGGTATTTATTAACTCATATATAAAACGTCCAGCTATTTCTTATGTATATAATGATGAACGCATAGGTACCAAAATTGCCTTAGAACATTTAGTATCATTAGGTCATCAAAATATTTGTTTCGTTCGCGGTGAACGAAGCGATTCTTATGAGTTTAAAGAAGATGTATATATTGAATTTATGAAGAAAATGGGTTGTTACAATCCAAAAAATATCATAAATGTTAGTGCGGGTAATAGTATAGATACAGTAGAGTTGACTGCTAAAAAGATTGTAGAATTTTTGCCTAATCGAAAAGATGTTACAGCACTTTTCTGTTGTAATGATTTGATGGGTGTCGGTGCAGTCAATGCTTGTAGACGTTTAAATTTAAAAATTCCAGAAGACATATCTATTATGGGATATGATAATGTTTCATTAAGTCATTTTATTGAGCCAAAACTTACGACAATGGACCAAAATATGATGACTTTAGGATGGACAGCGGCTAGTTTATTAATGGAAAAAATAGCTAGTGATAATAAAACAAGCAGACAAGTTGTATTACAAAATACTTTAGTCTTACGTGATACTACAGGTCCTTGTAAAACAAATAAATAAAAGAGGTAAGAAAAATGGCAGTAGTAAAAAGTGAATTTGGTGTAGCTTCTACAGGGGAACAGGTTTATAAATTTAAAATTGAAAACTCCAAAGGCGAATATGTAAGCATTATTAATTATGGTTGCACTATTCAAGCTATTGTAGTTGAAGGCAAAGATGGTAAATTACATGATGTAGTTTTAGGTTATGACACTGTAAAAGGCTATGAAGAAGGAACATTCTTCTATGGTGCATTCATCGGTCGTTGCGGTAACCGTATAGCTAATGGTAAATTTACTTTAAATGGAAAAACTTATGAATTAGAAACAAATAATGGAGCAAATCATTTACATGGTGGCTCTAATGGTTTTGATAAAAAAGTTTATAGCGATTTCACAATCGGCGAAAATAGCGTATCTTTAAGACGTACATCTCCAGATGGTGAAGCTAATTATCCAGGAAACTTAGATGTAGAAGTAACTTATACTTTTGATGATAATGCTTGCTTACGCATTGATTATAAAGCTAAAACTGATGCAGACACTGTAGTTAACTTAACAAACCACAGCTATTTCAATTTAGCTGGTGAAGGCAGTGGCAGTGTTTATGATCAAACATTGAAATTAGATTGCCCAGCAATGATTCCAACTGATGCAGGATTAATTCCAACTGGTGAAATTCGTCCAATTACAAAAGGTGATGTATTTGACTTTAGTGAAGCTAAACCTATCGGTCAGGATATAGACAAAGATGATGAACGTTTAGTTATTGCTGCTGGTTATGACCATACAGTATTATTACCAGAACATGATGGTTTATATACTTTTGCACAAGCTAAATCTGAAAAAACTGGTATTATTATGGACGTAGCTACAACAATGCCAGGTGCACAGTTCTATTCTGCAAACTTCTTAGAAGGAAAACCAGGTAAACAAGGTCATATTTACAATCGTCGTGATGCTTTCTGCATTGAAACTCAATATGTACCAAATGCTGTAAATTGTGATAAATTTGCATCTCCAGTATTGAAAGCAGGACAAGAAACTCATACTGTTACAACATATACTTTCAGTAAATAATTATATTGAATATAAAAATACACTTATGTGATTACATAAGTGTATTTTTTTTAGTTGCGGAAAAATCATAAATAGTTTGTAGTGTATCGTAGTGAATAGATTGTTTTCTAAAAGTATTAGGCGTGATACCTTTTAAATTTTTAAATACTTTACAAAAATAATCGTCATTATTATAGCCTACGTGGTGAGCTATCTTTTTTATCGTCCATGTGGGATTATTGATTAGAAGTTTACACGCAGTAGAAATCCTTAAGTTTTGTAAGTATTTCATAGGTGATATGCCAAATTGTTTATGGAAAGTTTTGCAAAGATGATATTTAGAATATCCTATTTGTTCAGCTATTGTATCTATATTTAAATTGCTATTAGCGAAATTTTGCTCAAGAAAATTTTTGGCTATGTCTGTTTTTGTGAGATTATTTGCATCGTATGCTAGATTATATTTTAAAAGGTCTATCCAAAAATTATAGGCTAATCTTGTATTTATAAATACTGATTGTAATTTATTATTGAGGGCTTTTGTGTAAAAATTAGCTATTTGCGTTAATAATGAAGGATAGTTTGCTAAAGAAATGACAGGGCCTAATTTATTATAGATTTTACATAGAAGGGGTAAAACTTCAGGAGAAACTCTAATAAATAAATTTCCAATGAGTGGAATTTTGGGGTAAATAGTAATGGGAATTGCTGGGAATGTTGAGTAAGAAAGCTTTACCAGCTGTGATGGTATAAGTGGAATTATTTATGGTTAAAACGCCTTGTCCACTGATGCAATATTGAATAAGACAATGTTTATCATGACGATGTAGATTATGCCAAGAATAGCTGTGGTCGGTGATATTTTGAAAGCCGATACCTGTTAGTGTTATCAATGGTAAATCAGAAGAAAACTGATATTTTATAGCTTTATAAGGAAAGGTGCTAAACATAAAAAACTCCTTTAATTTATAGATGAAGATGACAAAAAATTACAGTAGATAACATTTTATTATCATTTTAATATAGCTAACGATATTTTAAAATATTATGTAGAAAATAAATTTAGAGGAGAGAATATAGATGTTAGCAATTAATTATGATAAAGAGCAAAAGATATTTAATTTATCTAATGGCAAAATTAGTTATATTTTAGGCATTGAAAAAGATTGTTATGTAAAACATATTTATTTTGGCAAATATTTATCATCATATAATGGAAGTAATGCTCAATTATTTTATGATAGAGGTTTTGTTCAAATCCGATAGCTTCAGATAGAAATTTTTCGTTAGATACTTTATTGCAAGAATATCCAGATTTTAATCGAGGGGATTTTAGAAATCCAGCTTATATAATTCAAACAGAAGATGGCAAGCGTGTAAATCGCTTTTATTATGATAGTTTTAATATCATTGAGGGAAAACCGAAATTAGAGGGGTTGCCTTCTATTTATGTAAATAATGAAAATGAAGCTAAGACTTTATGTATTATCTTAAAAGATGTAGTGATGAATGCAAGTATTTATTTGTATTACACAATTTTTGCTGATTATGATGTTATTTGTAGACATACTGAAATTGTAAATCATGGTGATAAGAGCATATATTTAGATAAAGTAATGAGCTTTAGTATGGATTTTGCTGATAGTGATTATGATGTGATGACGTTATCTGGTGCTCATTTGTATGAAAAAAATATTTATCGTAGAGCTATAAAATCTGACTCTATTGTATTAGAAAGCATACGAGGAACAAGTAGTCCACAGGCAACTCCATTTATAGCTTTGATGGATAAAAATACTAATGAAGATATAGGTTCTGTATGGGCATTTAATTTTATTTATAGTGGTGATTTCCAAGCTAGTGTACAAGTGGGACAATATAGGACTACTAGAGTACAAATGGGTATGAACCCTACGACTTTTGGTTGGACTTTAAGTGGTAAAGAAAAATTTGTTTCTCCTGAAGTTGTATTAGTTTATACAGATAAAGGTTTAAATACTATGTCTCAGATTTTTCATAAATTGTATAGAAATCAACTTTGTCGAGGTTTATATAAAGAAAAAGCTCGTCCAATTTTATTGAATAGTTGGGAAGCTTGTCATTTTGAGGTCAATGAAGATAATTGCTTGGATTTAGCAAGACAAGCTGGTGAATTGGGCATAGAATTATTTGTATTAGATGATGGCTGGTTTAAAAATCGCTGTGATGATACACAAGGTTTGGGCGATTGGCTAGAAGATAAAGCAAAATTCCCACATGGATTAAAAACTTTAGCTCAAAAAATTAAGGAAAAAGGATTATTATTTGGTTTGTGGTTTGAGCCAGAAATGATATCTAAAAATAGTGATTTATATAAAAATCATCCTGATTGGGTGATTAGAAGTATGGATTATGAGCCTATTTTGAGCAGATGCCAATATGTATTGGATTTATCGAATATAGAAGTTTGTAATTATCTTGTAGAAAAAATATCTAATATATTAGAAAATGTAGAGATATCTTATGTTAAATGGGATATGAATAGACATTTGACAGATTTAGGTTCTGCTTATTTAAATAGTAAGGAACAAAAAGAATTATCACATAGATATGTATTAGGTTTATATTATATTTTAGAAAAGTTAACACAGCGTTTTAAAAATGTTTTATTTGAAAGTTGTTCTAGTGGTGGCGGTAGATATGATGCAGGAATGCTTTATTATATGCCACAAACATGGGCTAGCGATAATACAGATGCTATTTGTCGTTTAAAAATACAATATGGTACAAGTATATTATTCCCTGCAATTACAATGGGTTCACATGTTTCTATAGTGCCAAACCATCAAGTCGGTAGAATAACACCGCTTAAAACTCGTTTTGCTGTAGCATCTTCAGGAAATTTAGGTTATGAATTGGATTTAAATAAATTAAATGATGAAGAAAAAGAAGAGATAAAAAAACAAGTAGCTTGGTATAAACAATATAGAGAAGTTATACAAAAAGGGACTTTCTATAGAATAAAGAGTCCTTTTAATAGAAATGATATTAGTTGGAATATTATTTCCGAAGATAAAAATACTGTTATTTGTTATTTCCATCAGGTTTTAGTAGAACCTATATATAGAAATTTAATTTTGAAATTAAAAGGATTACAAGAAGATGCTTTATATAATTTAGTTGGTACAGATAAAGTTTTCAGTGGTAGTGAATTGATGTATGCTGGTTTGATGATACCAAAATAGAAGAAGATTTTATTAGTAATATTTATGT
>ENA-OPZD01000090-OPZD01000090.1-human-gut-metagenome-genome-assembly--contig:-NODE-90-length-35811-cov-4.815295_pt1 | contig 35811 bp, 37 predicted proteins | sample MGYA00242479_ERZ504495 | MGnify/ENA primary metagenome ERZ504495 (study PRJEB26092, sample SAMD00036286) | human gut metagenome | host: Homo sapiens | study: EMG produced TPA metagenomics assembly of... | reverse complement strand
AAACCATCACATTGAGCGCGGAGAGCACGTCGGTCAGATTGACGGCCGTACCCAGAATGCCTAGGCCTTCGCCCACCGATGCGGTGGAGCCGATGTCCAGACGACCCGCGTAGCCGCCGGCATAGCGTAGGCCGTCTATGGCCCACGGCGTGTTCGCGTCGTAATAGACATCGATCGCGTCGGCCTCGAGATCGGCGGGGTCTTCGATTGCCGTATGGGCGATCTTGTTCACGTCGCAGTTGGAAATCTGAGCGCCCGAGGCATAGCCCGCGAAGCCGCCCGCTGCGCCGGAGTTCGTGTCGAGTGCATCGATACGGCTCGCGCGCACGGTGAAACCATCGGGCGAATTCACGCCCGCGTACGATACCTTCGCAACGTAGGCGTCAACCAAACCGATCAGATCCGACACGTCGATCCTCAAGCCTTTAATACCGCCCAGGATGCTCAGACCGCCGCCACCATCAGCCGCTGCGGCGAGCGCTCCCGAAGTGAGCAGGCCCGCGAAGCCGCCCGCATAGCTACCGCCTTCGACGCTCTTCAGGCCGTTGACAGCCCATTGACATTGATCGTCATCCGCATCGTTGGCGGGCATGCCTTCCACCACGCCGCTGCGGAACACGCCCGCAAAGCCACCGGCTTCGTCGGCAACAACGGTAGCGTCGCCCGCATAGGTCACGTTGCAATTGCTGTATTTCGGGATGAGATAGGGAACCGCGTTGAGCAGATCCGCGATGGAGCCGAGCGCGAGGATGGACGCGCTGTCGGCCACATCGGCCAGGCCGCCCGTCTCGGAATTGCCCACGAAACCGCCTGCCGCGCCGTTGTCGTTATCGGACGTCACGCTGTGCAGGCCCGTCACGTTGCAGTTCGACAGCTGCGCGCTGCGGTTGTCGGCCACGAAGCCGCCCGCCGTTGCCGCGGGAACGCCCGCGTTGGGCTTGGTATCTTTGGTCGTTTCCACCGTGAAACCGTTCGCATGGCCCGCCACGGTGCAGTTTTCCGCCGTTACGTTCACGCCCTCGCCCACAGAGAGCAAACCCGTGATGCGGATGGCGCCCAGACCCAGCAGGTCGAGACCGCCGCCGTTCGCAAGGTTGCCGGGGCCCATGCACCCGCGAAACCGCCGGCACGCGTGCCCGCCCGCACGGACACAATGTCTTTAATATGCACGTTGGTGCACGAACCGCCCGTTGCCTCGGCAACGGCTCCGCCCGCATACGCGTCGCCCGCGACCACGGTTGCGCCTTCCGCGACGCCCGTCACCGTGACGTCGCTCAGCTCGAACGGCAGATAGCCGCCCAGACCGACGGTCCCATCAAGAACACCGCCAACCGAAGCGGTGCCCATCAACCCAGCAACACCCGCAGCATGGCTTCCACTTGCTTTCACCATAGCCAACTGCGATATGGTATTTCCACGAGGCGTATTCGGCTTCGATAAAAGACCGTCGGCGCGGCTATAGATTTTCAATTTCGAACAATGGGCGTCATCTGACGCGGCGACAAGCGTGCCGTCGCCACGGCCCAACAAACCACCCGCATAATCGCCGGCGCTTTCAACCGTAATCGTGCCGCCAGATATCTTCGCGCCCAGAATGGCGGATTCGTCAACGCCCAAAAGAGTCAAGAGGGCATCGCGTCTACCGTCGGAATCCTTGCCCTCAAGCACATCCGTCAAAAGATCGCCAACTAAACCGATCAGATTATTCTCTTCAGGTGCATTCTCCGATTTACCTAAATCACTCACCCAGCCGAGCGTCGCAGCACCTGCAAACCCGCCCGCCAAAGCGTAAGATTTAGCTTCATCGCCCGATTCTTCAGAATGGATTGTCGCCCTTACCGCAACAGGCCCTGAAATGGTGTCGTTGATGCTATAGCTATTGGAGAAAGCACCTGCGAATCCGCCCGCATAACTGGCAGCCTCAACCGAAGCGCCGGCGACAACCGAACATTCCTGAGTAACGCTCTGGGGCTGCGCCACCCTGACAAGCTCAACTCCCAGGTCGGACAAAGCGCCCTTCATTACCCCATTACGAGCAACGCCAGAAAAACCACCAGCGAACAGACGCGCTTTTACCATCACGGGAGAGTTCACCGCGCAAGACACGATAATGGTGCCCGACTGTTCACCAATAAAGCCGCCGTTCTTGTCCGTCGTCGACAAGCCAACAGGACTGTCCTGAGAAAGCGAAACCGAGCATTCCGAAATCACCGGATTTTTGTACCCCGTAGGGATCAGGCTCTTAACATTTAGAATGTTGTTTGCGAGCAAGAGTTTAATGAGATCACCCAAGCCAAGACCAGGAACGGCGTTGAGAATCGTCTCGAGAGCATCAACTGTAAACCCGAGGATCTTCGAGAGGCCATCGTATTCGGTCATGCCCTCCGAATAACCAACGAATCCGCCAGTCATTCCCCAGGAACTCGTGACGCGGGCAGCTGCGCCATCGGGAGCATTGACCACTTCACAGTTTTCTATACGCACATCGCCCACAAGGCGACCGGCGAATGTACCGGATGCCGTGGTGGATGGGTCGGCATTGCGCAAGTTAAGCAAGCCGCGCAACACGTCGCCCAGATTAATTTCTAGATTGCCTACGGTTATAGTTTTGAGCAGCAAAGACAGCAAGTCGCCTACGCCGCCGAGCAAACCACCGAGCAAACTCGTCAAAAGTTCAACAAGATTATCGGGGACATCCTTGAAGCGCGTCGTCGCGTTATTCACCTGAGGAGCCACGAGTGCGATATTGCTCACACGAGCAACTCCCCCCGAAACTCCAATGCTGTTAAGGTTCATCGGACTCGAAACCGTACCGAAAAAGCCAACGCCAGCATACTCCGAAGTGTCCAGCACTCCTTGGATGTCAACATTAACGCCCGAAATCGAAGGGCGCCCCGTAGCAAGAATGGTGCTGCCAGTGGCATCCCAAATCTTTTCACCCTCTGCCGCAACTGCACCCGTCATGGTTCCCTGGAGCATGAGGGGCGTCCAGTTTCCACCAGAGCTCACGTCGATATCGCGAAAAATGATGTAATTGGCCGTTGCCGAGTACACGAGACCGGTATTAGGGCTCGCCTTGGTATCCATGTTTCCAGAAGCATCGACGCCACAGTGTTCTTTTCCGATAATCAGCGAGTCACCGTAATTCGTGTCCGACAGTTTATTGCCCACATCGATATCGGCATCGCCCGCGTATTCAAGCTCCCACGGCCCTGGCATTCCAAGAATCTCTGTTCGACTAAATACCTTCCCTACGACATTCTTATTCGACCCAATCGCGCGCAGCTGCTGCTCGTTGCCGATAAGGATGTATTTTGTTCCGTTGATATCTTTGACAACCTGACCCACGAAGTCACGGCCGCCCAGCGGGTCCACCGCAGCGCGATCGGCAACCAGCACGTTGCCGGTCGTTTCGCCATCGCCCTGCTGCAGAACCTCGGCGCCTTCAATCTGCGCAGCGTCTTGTTCCGCATCCGAAACCGCGCCCGAAGCAGCGTCATCCTGCCCGTCGGCACCCTCGGTCGCGCGGGCAACAGGCTCCCCTACCCCATCGGAGCTGGAGAGCTCGCTTTGCGCGACGTCCGATTCATCTTGCTCATTCGGGGAATCCTCGCGTGCACCATCCGTTGCGCTCAGATTGCCTTGTTCCGATTCGGAAGCGCTCTGCACCCCATCGGGCAATTCGTCGTTTACCGCAGCTACATCGTGCCCGCTCGACCCTACTGCAGGCTCATTCGATACAACCTGGGAATACCCCCCCCCACGCCCCAAATCCGAAGCGAGGGGTGACGGCGTCCATGCATCGGCGCCTGCGACAACCTCGGCGCTGGCCTCCACCTCGGTGTTCGCTCGCTCCATCCGCGCCTTCATATCGGCTTGGGCAAGGGAATAGCCCGCAAGGGCCGCTTCGATTTTGTCGCACGCCCGAGCTGCCTGATAGGCGCCAACGCCGGCGGGGAATGATCCCAGCGAGCATGAGGCAATCAGCAACCCAATGACAGCCTTACGAAACAAAACGAACCTCCCCCTGAGGCATGGTGTACACATGTATTATCCACCTTAGCAAATTACATCACTGATATACCGATTCATTAATTAGAAACTGTTCACTTATATTACTAGTATTTCGGTTGGTATTAACTGACCCAGCTCATGCGTGTTGTAGAAGCGCGGCGCTCGTTATCGTCTTGCGCCGTTCACATACGTTACATATTTCACAGCATTTCAATTCATAAAAATGGCCGCCGCATTACTGCGACGGCCGCAATACGTTCCGCTCTTTGAGAGCCTACTGTCCTGCGCTCTCCGCGCGGTCGACTATATGCTCCGCAACATCGTGCTTGTACAGGTTATCGCGCTTGAGCTGATCCCAGCCTGCCTCGTTCACCATATCGGCGTTCAGGGAAACGCCGTACATCTCCTCGACTGCGGCACGTTTAAACACGTAGTAATCAGCATCATGGGGATCATCGCTCTCGGTGAGCGTCACCTGAATCTCCTGCACGTCAGGAACCACACAGAAGAGCACCGTCGCGTTGTATGCAAGCGCCAAATCGATGGAACCCCCGTCAACATAATCGGGAACACGCAGGTAATCAAAGCGCAGCACGCCGCTGCCGCGCGTCACGTCAAGATTGGCGCTCCACTCGCCCATAGGCAGATTGATAAGAAGCGCCCCAGCCCATCAACATCACTCAGGCTGCTGTTCACGTAGGTCAGCACGTCATTGCTCGAAGCGTTTACGACCTTCTTGGTCAACTCGTCGGCAACATCGCCATCCAGGTATACACGCCCGTTCGCATCGACCACAACTCCGGAGTCTTCCTTGTAGACGGAAACGCCGCCATCAGGAGTCACATCAACCGTACTGCCCCCGCCCTGGACATGCACTCCGCTCTCATCAATACTCACGCTGTCGCCTTGGTTGCCCGTGAAGGCGCCCAGGCTCTCAATACCGCGCACCATATTGCAGCCAACGAGGCCGACGAGCAAAACGATGATAATTCCCACGACCGATATAAGGACGAGCGGCCATATACGACGACGCTCGACCGATTGGCTCGGCTGCGGATGCAGGACGGCAGAACCGGATTCCGTAACAGGCGTGGGATATCCATGCGTCACAGCCGGATCAGACGTTGCAGTCGGCTGGTCCGAATCATCAAGGGGGACCACCGATTCGATCGATGCATCGGCTTCGGGGAGCGAAACGTGCTCCGCACCCTCTTCGGCAAGCACATCATCGACGCTCGTAAAGCTCTCCTTGGTGCGCCGAAGAGCCTCCTCGGCAGAAAGTCCGTCTTCGAGCAGATCTTCATAGCGGGCAACCATGTTGCCGTAGATTTCTTCCTTGAGTTCAATGTTTTCCGCCGTGAGTACCCTGCCCTCAAAGAGGTGCTCAACGTACATGCGAAGTTCGTTCATTGTTCGCTCCCATCTTGCAGCAGTAAGCTATCGATAATCTGACGCACATGGATCCAACGTTCAGTCGCGTCAGTCAGCTCCTGCGCGCCCTCCACCGTCATGCGATAGTACTTACGTCGAGCGCTTGCGTCTCGTCTCCCCAGTAGCTTTCGACATAACCCTGCGTCTCAAGGCGTTTAAGGCTCGTATAGAGCGATGGCTCCTTCATCTCGTACTCGCCATGACTCACTGTAGCAACGGATTTGAGAATCTCATACCCATAGCTATCAGCGCCTGAAAGAGTTTTTAAGATAATCGCATCGATATTTCCCCTAATTAAATCGCTCACTGCGTCTCGTGTCGCCACATCGGCCACCTCCTTCGTACTTGGATTGTGAGACTACTTTACTACACAGTACTATGTATGTCGATGTACTTTTGACTGGAAGGTAGACGGTAGTCAGAATTACGTGAGCGGTTATTGCAGCCGGTTTACAAGACCTAAAGAAAACCCGGTCCGCACGAGGCGAACCGGGTTTCCGAGTCATATGTAGGAAGCGACGTATCGCTTAGGCCTCCATGAAGTTGCGCTGAACGGCGGAGTCAACCTTGACGCCAGGGCCCATGGTAGAGGACACGGAGATGCTCTTGACGTACTTGCCCTTGGCGGAAGCGGCTTGACGCGGAGGATCTCGGTGTAGAGGGCGGCGTAGTTCTCAACGAGCTTCTGCTCATCGAAGGAGACCTTGCCCAGTGGCACGTGGCAGATGCCGTAACGGTCGGCACGATACTCAACGCGGCCGGCCTTGAGCTCAGAGACCATCTTGGCAACGTCCATGGTCACGGTGCCCAGCTTGGGGTTGGGCATGAGACCACGGGGGCCGAGGATCTTACCGATGCGACCAACTTGGCCATCATCATCGGGGTGGCGATGGCGGCGTCGAAGTTGATCTCACCCTTCTGAATCTGGGCGATGAGCTCGTCGGAACCGATGACATCGGCGCCGGCCTCGGCAGCCTGCTCAGCCTGAGCACCCTCGGCGAACACGGCGACGCGAACGGTCTTGCCGGTGCCGTGGGGCAGGGAGATGGAGCCACGGATGTTCTGATCGGCCTTACGAGTGTCGATGCCCAGACGGAAGTGAGCCTCAACGGTCTCGTCGAACTTGGCGGCGGAAAGCTCCTTGACGAGCTTCACGGCCTCAAGCGGAGAGTAGACGGCGGCGCGATCAACCTTAGCCGCAGCCTCGCGGAACTTCTTGCCATGCTTAGTAGCCATGTCAATACCTCCTGTGGTACAGACGGGCGAACCCTCCCACATCGTTCACACGCCCCTTTGGCGTGCGAGTTACCTAATAACGAGCGAGCAAATACTTACTCGGCAATGGTGACGCCCATGGAACGGGCGGTACCGGCGACGATCTTCTTGGCCGCATCGATGTCGTTGGCGTTGAGATCGGGCATCTTGATCTCGGCGATCTTGGTGAGCTGCTCATCGGAGAGCTGGCCGACCTTATCGCGCTGGGGAACGGCGGAACCGCCCTTGAGACCGAGCTCCTTCTTAATGAGGTGAGCCGCCGGCGGGGTCTTGCACACGAAGTCGAAGGTACGATCCTCGAAAACGGTGATGACGACCGGGATGATGTCACCCATCTTGTCCTGCGTGGCGGCGTTGAAAGCCTGGCAGAACTGCATGATGTTGACCTGCGCGGCACCAAGGGCGGGGCCCACGGGCGGAGCGGGGTTGGCCTTGCCGGCCGGAATCTGAAGCTTGATGACGGTGGCGATCTTCTTCTCTGCCATGTCACACCTTCCTTGAACGTGGAATATCGAAATCAAATATCGTCAGCGCACGTTCGCTAGAAGCACGGACACCGATGAGCGGTCGGGGCCGAAGCGCTCAAGCGCGGACAAACAAACGGGAATGCTTAGGCAATGACCGTGATCTGGTCGAAGCTAAGCTCAACGGGAGTCTCGCGGCCGAAGATCATGAGCGTTACCTTGACCTTGGCAGACTCAGGCATGACTTCGGAGACCTTACCGTCGAAATCAGAGAGCGGGCCGGAGATGACGCGAACTGAAGACCCGACCTCGATATCGACGACAGCACGCTTGGGTGCAGATGCTCCCTTGTCGGTCTTACGCATCATCTTGTTGTATTCGTCACGGGAAAGCGGAGCGGGCTTGCCGCTGCCACCGAGGAAACCGGTGACGCCGGGCGTATTGCGAACACAAGTCCAGGCGTCGTCATCCATCTCCATACGGACGAGCACATAACCGGGAAAGATCTTGACGTCCTTCTCATCGCGCTTGCCGCCCTCTTTAAGTTCGGTGACACGCTCGGTGGGAATCTGAATGTCGAAGATACGATCCTGCATGCCCATGGTCTCGATACGATGCTCAAGATCGGATTTGACACGGTTCTCGTACCCAGAGTAGGTATGTACGACGTACCAGCGCTTGGACATCTGCTTACCCCCTCAAGCCGGCGAAGAGCACGAGGCCCTCACTGATGACAAGATCGAGAACGGCAATCGATACGCCAACGACAATCAGTGAGGCGCAAACGGCGACGGTGTAGTTGACGAGCTCGTTCTTGGTAGGCCACACAACGCGCTTCATCTCGGAACGAACAGAGGCCATGTATGCCTTGCCGCGGGCAATGAGGCCAGGCTTCTTGTCTGACTTCTTCGCCTTCGCAGGCGTCTTGGTGCTCTTCTTGTTGGCCATAATGGCTTACCTCCGCGCAATGCGCCTATACATTGAAAACCGTAAGCCTCGCGAGGAGGCTTACGGATTAAAGACTGGCACGCCAGGAAGGACTCGAACCCTCAACAGACGGTTTTGGAGACCGTTGCTCTACCAATTGAACTACTGGCGTGTATGCGAAAGAGACTAGCGAGTCTCCTTGTGCAGCGTATGCTTCTTGCACCAAGGGCAATACTTCTTAATCTCCATGCGATCAGGCATGTTTGCCTTGTTCTTGGTGGTCGTGTAATTACGACGCTTGCACTCGGTGCAAGCCAGGGTAACCATAGTGCGCATGTATCTAAACCTCCATGTACTGCCCCGTTGCGGGCACGGTCGCTAACAATACCATCATCTTGGTAATGCTGTCAATCCCATTGGTATTACCGCGTCTATTCTGCAAATGAGATTCACAACTCTTATACAAAAGGCCGTGAAAAGCAGCACAGACGTGAGAATACCCAACACCTTTGGCGCGTTAGGTACGAGACTGGCAGAAAAAAGACCCGGCACCAAATGCGGCGCCGGGTCCCTTAAGTACGCCTAGATCAGCGAGTGTAGGTTACTCGATGATGGTGGAGACGATACCAGAACCCACGGTGTGACCACCCTCGCGGATAGCGAAGCGCAGGCCCTCCTCCATGGCGATCGGGTGAATGAGCTCGCCGGTAATGGTGATGTGGTCACCAGGCATAGCCATCTCGGTGCCCTCAGGCAGCTTCACGGTACCAGTCACGTCGGTGGTACGGAAGTAGAACTGGGGACGATAACCATCGAAGAACGGGGTGTGACGGCCACCCTCGTCCTTGGTCAGGACGTAGATCTCGCCAGTGAACTTGGTGTGAGGGGTAACGGAACCCGGCTTGCAGAGAACCTGGCCGCGCTCGATCTCCTCACGCTTGATGCCGCGGAGCAGCAGGCCGACGTTGTCGCCAGCCTCGCAGAAGTCCATGGACTTGCGGAACATCTCGATGCCGGTGCAGACCGTGGACTTGGTCTCCTTGATACCGACGATCTCAACGTTCTCGTTGAGCTTGAGCTCACCGCGCTCGACACGACCGGTAGCGACGGTACCACGACCGGAGATGGTCATGACGTCCTCAACGGCCATCAGGAACGGCTTCTCGTTGTCGCGCTCAGGCGTCGGGATGTACTCGTCAACAGCCTTCATGAGCTCGCGGACGGAATCCATCCACTTCTCCTCGCCGTTGAGGGCGCCGAGAGCGGAACCACGGATGATCGGCAGGTCGTCTCCCGGGAACTCGTACTCGGAGAGGAGGTCACGGGTCTCCATCTCGACGAGGTCAATGAGCTCCTCGTCGTCGACCATGTCGCACTTGTTCAGGAACACGACGATGTAAGGAACGCCGACCTGACGGGCGAGCAGGATGTGCTCGCGGGTCTGGGCCATCGGGCCGTCGGTAGCGGCGATAACGAGGATAGCGCCGTCCATCTGGGCAGCACCGGAAATCATGTTCTTGACGTAGTGGCGTGGCCGGGGCAGTCAACGTGAGCGTAGTGACGAGTGGCGGTCTCGTACTCAACGTGGGAAACGGAGATCGTAATGCCGCGCTCGCGCTCCTCGGGAGCCTTGTCGATGTTCTCGAAGGCGGTGAAGTCGGCCTTGCAGCCCTCGGTCTCAGACAGAGTCTTGGTGATGGCAGCGGTCAGGGTCGTCTTACCGTGGTCAACGTGACCGATGGTGCCGATGTTAACATGCGGCTTAGTGCGCTCAAACTTTTCCTTGGCCATGAAGCCCTCCTTCTGGAAAAGGTTGCCCCCTTTTGGAGCAAGTCCCTACTTAACTTAAGCGGCCCCCTCGTTTCCTCGGAAGCCGCCCTAGTTACCTGGTAGCGGTGACTGGATTCGAACCAGTGACAACACGGGTATGAACCGTGCGCTCTGACCAACTGAGCTACACCGCCAGATGGAGCCTGCAACCAGACTTGAACTGGTGACCTCTTCGTTACCAACGAAGTGCTCTACCGACTGAGCTATACAGGCCTGACTGGTGGGGATGATAGGACTCGAACCTATGAACCCAGAGGGAGCGGATTTACAGTCCGCCGCAGTTGCCGCTGTGCCACATCCCCAGTCTGTCAAACTCAACCACGGTCCTTGGTTTCCCTCGTTGCGTGCTCGAGCGAATGGAATAATAAAACGTGAAAACCGGCCATGTCAACAAAAGCTTTTATATACACGTGTCCGGGCGTATCGCATTGCAGGTCAATGGCCATATTCTTGATGTGTTGGACCTGTGATTGCCACTCTCTCAGCTCATGTGCACGCATGTTCCGTGCAAGCACTTTAGGAGGATGCAGCGCTGGGGCGTGATGTCCGTACAGATCTGTGCTCGGCTCGATAGGATCCCGTGCTCGGCCGAATCCCGTGCTCGGTAGGATCTCGTGCTCGGTGTGAGAAAACGTTGGTTTGAAATGACCCTGGTATTTCAAACCCATGATAAATCACATTACCAGGCCCTTTTATGTGAGGAATCCGCAGTTTGAAATGTCCCAGCTGTTTCAAACTGCGGATTCCTCACACTGCGCCCGGGCAACGGGACAGATTCCGGCCCGTCATAGCAGAAAGCCCGGCACCGCAAATGGCACCGGACTTCTCACCTCAATGGAGCCAGCGACAGGAATCGAACCCGCAACCCACTGATTACAAATCAGTTGCTCTACCGTTGAGCCACGCTGGCACGCTTGGCACGTTCGCACATGCAAAGCCGTTTTAGGATAGCCGAGCTCTACCTGCCGCGCAAGGACTTAAGTTTGGCGAGGGACTCGGGGCTGAGCCTGCTGCCAAGCGTGAGCTTTATGTCCACATTCTCCTCACGTGCGCGCTCGAAGTCGCGCTGCATATCGCCAATCTCTTCAACGAGCATACGGGCGGAAATACGCGTGACGCCATGCCCCATGACCGTGGCCTGGATCATGGCGTCACTGGTAACCACCGAGCATGCCCTCCCCTCCTCGCGCGCTTTTGTGCACAAGTCTTGGATGACCGTATCGGCTGTGACGCCCGTGGGGGAGAATTCGATTCGCACGCCTCCCTGGGGTAGATTCGGCCGCTCGGGAGACACGTTGCCCGCGGCGTCGAACACCACGACTGCCTCGTACTGGCGGCCTGCAAATGCGGCGACATCGTTGATGAGCGCCTCACGGGCACGGTCGTAGAGATCTGTGGAGTACGGATGGTCACCACGATCGAACATGAGGCCCTCGTATTTGGGCGTGGCATGAATTACGTTGTAGCCGTCGACGACGAGCAGCTCCTTTTTGCCCGAGCGCACACCGCGCGGAGGGACTACGGGGCCCGCCGTGTTGGTGGCATTGAACCCGGCGAACGCGTTCCCCACGCCGTAGGTGCTGGCATCGACAATGGGCTTTGCAGAACCCTCGCCAAAGCGTTTGGCCTTTGACTTTTGGCGGTTCTTTTTGGTCATGTCCTACTCCCCCGCATTCCGTGCCGCGCAGCGCATTGTACGTGGCAGTGCCGTGAATTTGATGTGCATGACCTCTTACTCCCCCATCGCCGGTGCATCCACCAACGTCGTGCGATTGCGACGCAGCCATTCAAAGCACAAAGCCGTGGCGGCCTGGGCCACATTGAGGCTCTCGGTTTGACCGAGTTGGGGGAGCTTAGTGGTGAAGTCGCACGTGTCGAGGACCAGACGCGAGATGCCATCGCCCTCCGATCCCATAACGAGCGCCACGCGGCCCTCGAATGGCGCATCCCAGCACACATCGGTGGCATGCTCGGTGGCACCACCGACCCAAAAGCCAGCGGATTTGAGGTCTTCGAGCGCGCGGGCTATGTTGGGAACCTGCGCGATCGGCAGGTGCATGATCGCGCCAGCCGACGTCTTGTAGGTGGCGACTGTCACCTCGGCAGCGCGTTTGTTGGGGATGACGACGCCAGAGGCACCCACGACCTCGGCGGAACGCACGATGGCGCCGAAATTACCGGCATCGGTCACATGGTCGAGCACCACAACGAGCGCCGGACGGTCGGCGGGGGCGGCGGCGATGATATCGGAAAGGTCCGCGTAGGGGAACCTGCCCACCTCGAACACGATACCCTGATGCGCCCCGTGACTGGAGATGGCGTCAAGCTGTGCGCGGGGGACGCTCTTGACGTTCACGCCTGCCTCGCCAAGGCCCGCGAGCAACTCACGGATAGCCGGTTCGCCCTCCACTCCCTGGGCGATGAGGGCACGCTTGATGGGAAAGCCCGTGCGCAGCGCCTCGAATGCCGCGCGACGGCCCTCGATGTAGTTCCCCTCTGCAACATGGACGTCGCGGCGTCGAGGAGCCGCCTGGGATTGCGTGGTTCGCTGGACATCGCGGGACTGCTGGCCGCGGGCCCTGACGGGACGCTGCTGCCCCGCGGACTTCTGATCGTGACTACGCGGCGTCTTGGAGTGGCTCTCATTGACGCGCTTCGGTTTGCCCTGATAGTCTCCGCCCCTTTGCGGGCGCTTCCCCTGTGCCATCTCGGCCCCCTTCGCTATGAATCATTCAGCGACATTGTCACATCCCGGCGTGCAAAACTGCACCCATCCCCAATTTACACACGAGCGCCGCACCCGGGGTCGGATGCGGCGCCCGACGATTGAACGGCAAGACGGCGTGCCCAAATCCTCGCTTCCTAGGGTGCCCCAGATTGCCCCGAAGGAGGAGGGAGGACGCCTTAGGGCGCCGACCGACGAGTGAGGGGCAAGGTGGGGTGCCCTAGGAAGCGAGGTGTTTGATGCGGGAGCCGGAGGCGGTATCCTCTATCGCCAGCCCCATGTCGCGCAGCTGGTCACGGATGGCGTCAGCGGTGCCCCAGTCCTTCGCGGCGCGAGCGGCGGCGCGGGCCTCGAGGATCTTCTCGGCGGCTTCGTCAATATCGTCTCCCGTATAGCCCGTAAGGCCAGCGGCCACGCCAAGCAGGCCAACCGGAAGCGGCTCCTCGATCACGGGAAGCTCGACGCCCAGCTGCGCGAGCGCGCCGGAGATCACGGCAGCGCACACGCGGGAGGCGTCCTCGTCAACAGCACCAGCCGCCTGCTCAAGGTACTTGTTCGCCTCGGTCACGAGCTGGAAGTACGCGGCGACGGCCCCGGCCGTGTTGAAGTCGTCGTCCATGCAGGCCTCGTAATCGGCTGCAGCCTTGCTCATGGCGGCGGTCAGGGCCTCGGCGAGCTCGGCATTCGGCTCACCCTCGGCATGGTCGGCAGCCCACTTGAGGTTGCGGACCGTGCCCGCGATACGCGCGAGCGAGTTCTCGGCGCCCTCGAGGCGCTCCCAGGAGAAGTCGAGCGGGCTGCGGTAGTGGGTCTGCAGCATGAGCAGGCGCAGGGCCGCAGCGGAGTGCTTCTCGAGCACCTCGGCCAGCGTGAAGAAGTTGCCCAGGCTCTTGCTCATTTTCTCGCCGTCAACGAGCAGCATACCCGTGTGCATCCAGGTGTTGGCAAAACCCTCGTGCCAGGCGCAGGTGGCCTGAGCGCACTCGTTCTCATGGTGCGGGAAGGCGAGGTCGGAGCCGCCGCCGTGGATATCGATCGGGGTGCCCAGATAGCGGTGGACCATCGCGGCGCACTCGGTGTGCCACCCGGGACGGCCCTCGCCCCAGGGGCTCTTCCAGCTGGGCTCGCCGGGCTTGGCGGCCTTCCACAAGGCGAAGTCGAGCGGATCGCGTTTGTCCTCATTCTCTTCGATGCGGGCGCCGACCATGAGGTCATCGATGTTGCGGCCGGACACCTCGCCATACGCGGGATCGCTGCGGACGGAGAAGTACACGTCGCCGTTGTCGGCCGCATAGGCGTGGCCGCCCTCGATGAGCGTCTTGATCATGCCAGTCATCGCGCCGATTTCCTTGGTGGCGCGGGGGCGCACGTCGGGGTCGAGCACGTTGGCGGCGCGCATGACACCGATGAACTTGTCCGAGAACTCAGTCGCGACCTCCTCGGCCGTGCGGCCCTGCTCGTTGGCGCGGTTGATGATCTTATCGTCGACGTCCGTGAGGTTCTGGGCGAACGTGACCTCGTAGCCACTCGCGATGAGCCAGCGGCGAATCACGTCGAGCTGATGAACGTGCGGGCGTTGCCGATGTGGATGTTGTCGTAGACAGTGGGGCCGCACACGTACATGCGGACCTTGCCCTCCTCGATGGGGCGGAACTCTTCTTTTTGATGGGTGGCGCTGTTGTAGATCTTCATAAGCAACTCCTCCTGGGTCGCTCGGGGGCGTTTCATCCGGCGCTCGGACAGTCCTGCGCAAGACGCAGAGTCCGCTGGACTCTGCTTTGCGTGCGGAACTCGCGGCGGATGAAACGCCCCCGAGCGACCTTGGAACCGTATACGTGACAGTCTATACGAGCGGGTGACCTTGCAGAAGCGGGGAGTTCCGCTCCGCCGGGTATAGGTCCGCTCAGGATGCAAAGCAAGATGGCGAATCGCCCAAGGGCAATCATTTTAGATACATCGCTCCAGCAGGCAGACGGACCAGGCACCGATGCCTTCGCCTTTGCCTTCCCAGCCGAGCTTTTCGGTAGTGGTGGCCTTGACGCCGATGTTCTCTACCGAACAGCCGATGGCGCGAGCGAGGTTCTCGCGCATAGCCTCGCGGTGCGGGCCGATTTTGGGTTCTTGGCAGGCGATGGTGCAGTCGGCATCTACGAGCTCATATCCGAGCTGCCGCGCATACTCCATCACCTTGGAAAGTAGCGTCAAAGAGTCCGCGCCTCATACGCCGGGTCGGTATCGGGGAATAGCTTACCGATATCCCCTCCACGGCAGGCTCCCAAGATAGCGTCAGACAGGGCGTGGGCAAGCACGTCGGCATCGCTGTGCCCGAGCAGCCCCTTGCTGTGCGGGATATCCACACCGCCGATAATGCAGCGGCGGCCCTCAACCAACCGATGCACATCATATCCATGCCCAATGCGCAGATTCGATGCCATGCGACCCCCTGTTCCAACTGTGTGCACGGGCTAAGCATATACCCTGCAACGCTCTTTTCGCCCCATAGCGCGGAATTGACTGGCCACTGGGCACCTTCTCGGACATCTTCTCGAGCTTTTTCGTATCGTTTTCGGAAAAGCCCGAATAGACCGCGTTTTTCAAGCAACGCCGAGCTGCGCTTTTGTCTTGGAAACAGAAGCTCTACTCGAAGGAATCGAAATCCAGTACGAAAAACCTCAAGATGCGTTCCCGAATGCGGCACTCAACGCTAAGGAAGCACCTGCATCACGATGGTCAGCCTTGAAGCCGGGCGTGCAGGGCGGCCTCCACTGGGGCAAGGTCCTCGGGCAGCGTCACCTTGAGGTTGTCGCGAGGAGCCTTGAAGCCGCGCACACGGCCGCCCATGCCCTCGACCAAGGACGAATCATCAGTGCCCACAAAGCCCGTGCGATCGGCCCACTCATACGCGCGGCGCAGGGAATCGGCCCAGAACACCTGCGGGGTCTGGACCGTCCAGAATTGAGCGCGAGGAGGAGTTTCGACAAAACACCCTCCTGCATCGATGACCTTGAGGGTATCGACCGCGGGCTGGCCGCACACGACGCCATCGAGTGCATGAAGGTCATCGGAGGCAGATATGGAGCTAATCGATGCGTCCTCGCACCGAGTCGGACTGGGCGCATCACCATGGAGTGCGCAGTCTGCTCCAAGCTCGCGTTTGCCAGAAACGTTCCCACCCGGGTCGCCGAATGCTGGGGCCTGATCGGCGGATACCAGCGCGTCGATCGCCGCATCGATCGTCTCCGGGAGGATCAACGGGCGGGCGGCATCGTGCACCAAAACGATATCGCAGTCTGTGGGAACAGAGTCCAAACCGTTACGCGTGGAATCTTGCCGCTCAGCGCCAGAGGGCGCGAATGCGATGGGCGTCGCGAATCCGAACGGCGCGACGGCCGCCCGATGCATCTCGTCCGTCTTCTCGGGTGGGCATACCACGACGATGCGCTCGACCCGGCTTGCGGCATCGAACGCCTCGAGCGTCCAGGTGATCAGCGGCTTTCCCGCCACATCAATCAACAGCTTGCCGCCCGGGTTTCCAAACCGCGTGCCGGACCCGCCGGCGACGATGATGGCGCAGCCGCGGGCGCGCGTATTTGTATCCATGCATCCCCCTACATGCAAAGCGGCGCAAAGCCGCGCCGCCTCGTCCAAGGTATCGTGTTACGGTTCGCGCTTTCCGCCATGCATGCGCGCGAGCGAGTCCGCGAGAATGGCAGGGTTGTTCACGCCAAAACTTCCCAGGCGATCGGGGTCCTTCTTGATGTCGTCCATGAGGTCCTGCAGCGAGCCGTACTCGTCCACGATCCGCTCCGCAACGCCATCGCGAACAACCGAGACACGAGAAAGCGTACGCAGCCCCAGCGGCGACATAACGGAATCCTCGTCGAGGTCCTCGTACCCCAGAGCGGCGGCGACTTTGCTGGGGCTCGTAAGGTCCTGGGCCGACATGTCGGAGAACATCACGCGGATCCGCTCGCTGTTCTCCTCGGAAGCATCGGCGGCGTAGTCGCGGATCATCAGGTTGTATTCGGTCTCCATGCTTGCGCCGGCGAGCTGCTCGAGCTGCATCTGCACGAGCTTGCCCTGGTTGCCGAGCTTGGTGATGCAGCTTTGGAGCTCGACCTTCGCTTGCTCCATGATCTCGAAGCTGGAGAAGATGCTCGTGATGTCAGCGAGGGTGACGTAGTCGTCCAACTCGAGGGCGGTCAAGCGGAGCAGCGCACGGTCGAGCGAGGAGCGCGTGGTCTGGAGCGTGGACACGAGCTGATTGACCGAGCTCATGATCTCGGTGACGGGCTGAATCTGGTAGGAGCGGCCGTCAACGTACACATTCACCACGCCGCGGCGCTCGGAGACCGAGATGACCGTAGCGTTGGTGAGCACGCTCATGCGTGCGGCGGTACGATGACGCATGCCCGTCTCACTCGTGGCGAGCGACGGATCGGGATTGAGGTGAAAGTTGGCGCGCAGGATCTTGTTGAGCCCACCGTCGATGACGATGGCACCGTCCATCTTGGAAAGCTCGAACAGGCGGTTGCTCGTGAAGGAGATGTTGAGCGGGAACCCATCGTTGCCGGCGGCGAGGACGGCCTCAGTGTCGCCCACGCAGATAAGGGCGCCGATGTGACCCGCGATGATCATGTCGAGCGCGGTGCGCAGCGGCTGACCGGGCGCAGTGAGGCGTACGGCCTCCTTCATGCGATCTTCTGTGCTCTTCTGTTCCACGACGAACCTCCTCGATTACACGCTTGTCCCATTGTCGCATGAATCGCGCAGTGTCCGAAGGATTTGCAGAAAAGCTACTCAGCGCGAAAAACTGGACCCGTGCGCCTTTGGGGAACACCCCTTTGGCACACGGGTCCAAATCGCATCCTTGCGTTTACTGCGCGCCCGCGCCGACGCTGGTGAGGCCACCGGCGCTATTGGTCTTGCGCGGAGCTCGTGGCGCGACGCGGAGCGGAAGGTCCAAAACCGGCACCCAACGCGCCAACCGCACGGGGTGCGGGGATCTCGCCCGTCGTATGGCTGAACACGAACTTGCCATCCGCCACATCGCAGAGCACCGTGTCACCGGCATTCCACTCCCCCGCCAGCAGCTCCTCGGAGAGCGGATCCTCAATCAGCCGCTGGATGGCGCGGCGCAGCGGACGGGCCCCGTTGGACAGATCGGTACCCTCGCGCACGATCTTGTCGAGCGCCTCGTCGGTGAGCACGATGTTCATGCCGTTGGCAATCAGACGTTCGCGCAGGTCGGCAACGAGCAGCTCGGCGATGCGCGTCAGGCTCTCGCCCTGCAGCTTTTGGAATACCACGATGTCGTCCACGCGATTGATGAACTCAGGCCGGAACAAACGCTTGAGCTCGCCCATCGCCCGGCTCTTGATCTCGTTGGCGGTGAGACCGGCCTCGCCCGTGGTGCCAAAGCCCACGCTCGCGTCCTGCGCGATCTCGCGTGCGCCGACGTTGCTCGTCATGATGACGACCGTATTGCGGAAGTCCACCGTCTTGCCCTGGCTATCGGTGAGGCGTCCCTCATCGAGCACCTGCAGCAGTATGTTGAAGATGTCCGGGTGCGCCTTCTCGATCTCGTCGAACAGGACGACCGAGTACGGGCTGCGGCGGACTGCCTTGGTGAGTTGGCCGCCCTCCTCGTGGCCCACATAGCCGGGAGGCGAACCGATGAGCTTGGAGACCTCGTACTGGCTGCCGAACTCGGACATATCGAAGCTGATGAGTGCATCCTTGCTGCCGAACAGATATTCGGCGAGCGTCTTGGCGAGCTCGGTCTTGCCCGTGCCCGTGGGGCCGAGGAAGATGAACGAGCCGCCCGGGCGGCGGGGGTCCTTGAGCGGGCTGCGACTGCGGCGAATGGCCTTTGCGACGGCGGCAACGGCCTCGTCCTGGCCGATGATGCGCGTCTTGAGGGCGCTCTCGCACGCAAGCAGGCGACGACTCTCGTCCTCGGTGAGCGACGAGACGGGAACGCCCGAAGTCACGGACACGATGTCGGCGATCTGCGGCACATCGATGACGATGGGGCTCGCGTCGAGCTCCGCAGTCCAAGCGGCGCGGGCTCGCCCAGGGCAATCTCAGCAGCCTGCATTCGCTCCTTGAGCTCTGCGGCCTTGTTCATGTCGTCGGCAGCGGTCGCCTCATCCATGCCCGCCCTGAGCTCGGCAACGCGCGCCTCCGCCTCGCGAACCGCCTCGGGGGCCTTGTTGCGGGCAATGCGCGCGCGGGCGCCGGCCTCGTCCATGAGGTCAATCGCCTTATCGGGCAGGAAGCGGTCTTGGACGTAGCGGTTAGACAGGCTCGCGGCCGCCTCGAGCGCCGCGGTCGTGTACCGAACATGATGATGCTCTTCGTATTTGGGGGCGAGTTTGGCGAGAATCGCCACCGTGTCCTCGACGCTCGGCTCATCCACATCAATCGCCTGGAAACGGCGCTCGAAAGCAGGATCCTTGGCGAGGTACTTGCGAAACTCCTCGGCCGTGGTAGCACCGATGATCTGGAAGGCGCCGCGGGCGAGCACAGGCTTGAGCATGGAGCTTGCGTCGATGGAGCCCTCCGCCGAACCCGCGCCGATGAGCGTGTGCATCTCATCGATGAACAGGATGATGTCGTCCGCCTCGGTTGCCTCGGCGATCACGTTCTTAAGGCGCTCCTCGAACTCACCGCGATACTTGGCGCCGGCGACGAGCCCGGGCAGGTCGAGCGTCCAGACGTTCTGGTTCATAAGGTTCTCGGGCACGTTGCCCGCCGCGATCTCCTGTGCCAGCCCCTCGACGATCGCGGTCTTGCCCACGCCCGGATCACCCAGAATGAGCGGGTTGTTTTTGGTTCGGCGGGACAAGATCTCCATCATGCGGGAGATCTCCTTTTCGCGCCCGATGACCGGATCGAGCTTGCCGGCGCGCGCTTCCTCGGTGAGGTTGGTCCCGAACTGCTTGAGCGTGCTTCGGTCTTGCCCGCCCGCCTGCCCTGCGCTCCTCCGCAAAAACGGCAGCCCCGCGCCCGGGCGACCGGAACCGCGCCCGCAAGGGGGGCGCTGTTTGCCTTGGTCGTTTGACGTGAGCTTTTCCACAGCGGTGCGCACACTCGCGGCGGAAACGCCCAAACGGCGCAAGATGTCCATCGCGACGCCGTCGCCCTCGCTCACAATGGCGAGCAGCAGGTGCTCCGTGGAAACATAGGTCTGGTTGTTCTCGCGCGCCAGGCGGAAGCTCTTTTCCATAACCGAGATCACAAGCGGCGTGAACGCGAGCTTGGCATCCTCGGTCTCCTGCTCATCCGCCTTCGAACTGCGGATTTCCTTAAGCTGCTCCAGGACGTCATCGTACGTGATCTCGAGGTCGCGCAGGGCCTCGGCGGCAATGCCTCTTGCTCCTTGGCGAGCGCGAGCAGCAGGTGCTCGGTGCCGACCTTGGTGGTCTTGAGGGACTTGGCCTCCTCTTTCGCAAGTGACATGACCTTGCGTGCGCGGTCGGTGAATCGATCCAACATGCGTGTACCTCTTACGTGCTATCTCAGACGTATTAGTTTTGGTCTGTACCCTTTAAGGTTCACCATCATACCCGATAGCAGCTCAATCGTTGAAGTGACACACACGGACGCAACGCGCTTCGTAACGAAACCTCAAGATCAACGGGGGGCGAGCCCATTTGCGCGAGCACCGTTCCTTTTGGAGCCGCGCAACATGACGCCAAACGAATCAACGCCTCCGGTAGCCCGTGGGCTTACCGGAGCGCGATGATGAAGTTGGTAGGGACGTCCTCTTCTGTTGCAACTGGAATACGTCCCCAACTGAAAATCCGCGCTACGCGGCGAGGCGCTTGAGCACGTCGACGAGCAACGTGTAGAAGCGCTCGGAGGAGGCGAGCTCCATGCTCTCGTCGGGCGTGTGGACGTCCTTGAGGGTTGGGCCCACGGCAATGGCGTCCAGCCCGTCGAGGGCCTCGGCGAACAGACCGCACTCAAGGCCGGCATGGATGGACTCGATGCGCAGCTCGGTGCCGAACAACGTGCGGTAGCTCTCGAGGAAAACGTCGCGCACGGGCGAGTGCTCGGCATAGCTCCAGCCCGGATACTCGTACTCGAACTTGGCGTCGAAGCCCAGAACGTCGGCGAGCGTCTGCAGGCGGTCCTTGAACTCCTCCTGCAGGGAAGTGATGGAGGAACGCGGGGACAGCAGAATCGTGGCCTCGTCGTCGGAAGTGGCGACCACGCCGATGTTGGAAGAAACGTCCACGGCACCGCCCGCCGCGAGGTTGCGGCGCATCACGCCGTTGGGCGCGAGGCGAAGGGTGCGCACGAAGGCGAGCGCCGTGTCCTCGTTGATGGCCTCGACCTCGGCGTCGTCGGCGATGGCGAGGGCGCAGGAGAAGCCGGGGTCGTAGACCTCGAGCTCCGCGGAGACGGCATCGGCGATGCTCCGGGCAAGTTCGGCGCCCGCCTCGGCGGCGGCGTGATCTTTGTAGACAAGGACCGCCTTGCATTCGCGGTTGATGGCGTTGTCCTTGGTACCGCCGTTGAAGCTCACGAGGGCGGGTTCGCCGGCAGCCATGAGGCGCTCGACGATGCGGGCCATGATGAGGTTGCCGTTGCCGCGCTCAAGGTGGATATCAGCACCGGAGTGACCGCCCAACAGGCCGGAGATCTCGAGCGTGAGGGTGCTGCCGGACTTGTGCTCGCGCGTGATGGGACGGGTGTAGGTGACCACGACGCCGCCGGCGCAGCTCACGGTGGCAACGCCCTCCTCCTCGGAGTCGAGGTTGATCATGATGCGAGCGTCGATCTGGGACTTGTCGAGGGTCTCGGCGCCCACGAGGCCGGACTCCTCATCGGTGGTAAAGACGCACTCAAGTGCCGGATGGGCAAGCGCATCATCATCGAGCACGGTGAGCATGAGGGCGACGGCGATGCCGTTGTCGGCGCCGAGCGTGGTGCCGTTGGCAGTAAGGATGCCGTCTTTGACAACCAGGTCGATGCCGTCCTTCTCGAAATCGTGCTCGACGGACCCGAGCTTGTCGCACACCATATCGATGTGGCCCTGCAGCATTACGGCGGGTTTGTCCTCGGCGCCTGCGGAGGCGGGCTTCTTGATAATCACGTTATATACGTCGTCCTGGTACACCCATAGGTCGCGGTCTTTGGCGAACGCCACCAGGTAATCGCTGATGCCCTTCTCATTGCCGGAGCCGCGCGGGATAGCGCTGATCTCCTCGAAGTAATGGAATAGCTTGGCTGGTTCGTAACCGGTGATCTTGTAGTCCATGGTGCCTCCTTGGAACAACGTCAGTGAATACTTCACATACGGTTTTGTATATTCCCAAAGATCAACGCGCCAAACCAGCACGCGCCCGCAGACGCTTCCGTGATGTCGCTAGACGGCGGCAGCGGAATCTCCTCGCGTACGTTGAAACCCCTGATTCCTCACAGTTTTAAGCCGTTTTCTGTGAGAAATCGACGGTCTCAATGTTCCGACAGCCGCATGGGACGACCGCGCGCCAAAGGGGGACGTGCCCCTTTAGCGCGCTTTGGCGTGCATGTGCCACGATGCGCGGACTACGTACGTGGATTGCGCGACTCGATGAGGTAAACAACGAGTGCGCTCAAGACAAGCACGATTGCAATCACTGCAAATAAAATGAGGTAGTTGACGTTCATCCACGGCTGGTCACTCGTATACACAACTGAGCCAAATTCCCCCGGAAACATCGCTCGCATCGAAGCCTGCGCCTGGACAATCGGAGCGATGGAATCCAATACGAGAGGATTGAAGATGATGACACCTCCGGGCAGCGTGATGACGCCGACTACTGACGTATACCACATGAGCAATGCATGCAGTAAAGGTGCCGCAACTGCAGGCAACGCATGCGGCCATGGATTACGGCGAGCACGTGCTGAGACGATTTGCACGATAAGAAAGACTGTCGCCACCAGGACGACCTCCATGTTGAACATAAGCATGTCGAAGGTCCGCAGATTCACCATGTACCAGGGCAGCCAGCCTCCCGGGGGTTTGCTGCCAACCCGGTACGCCAAGTGCGCGGCGAGCACCGCGGCAAGCGCTACGAGCATCAGGGCGAAAAACCTCACGACGACGAGCGCCGTAGGCAGCCGCGGACACTCGGGCGCGACGCCGTCACAAAACGCGTTGATCGCCGCATCGAAGGACGACACGCTGGCGGTGCCCAGCAGCATTTCGACTGGATCGCCGCCCGAGGACTCGCACTCCGCCAGCATGAGCAGATTGTCGTGCAAGATGCCCTCGCGTTGAGCCGTGGTGAGGCCACGGCGGGTGAGCTCGGTCCGGATGCGCCGAATCGCGTTTTGCGCCGACTTGGATGCCAAGGCGCACTCGAGCTTTGCATTGCGCACACGCAGGGTGATGATGGTCTCACGCATGGGTCTTCCCCGCCTTCTCCTCGATACTCTCGCTCATTTCGAATGTTGGCCTGGACACGCTGCCGAGCGCTTTCCCAGCTGCGCTGCCGAGCTCCTCCCCCAGTACGCTCTCCACCACGTCGGACAGCTTCGCGAACTCCTCGGCGAACGCGTCGATCTCCGCCGCGCCCTCGGGCGTGATGCGGTAGTACTTGCGACGCGGGCCCATCTCGGACTCGCGGTACGTCGAGGAGATGAAGCCCTTCTTTTCCAGGCGCATGAGCAGCGGGTACAGAGTGCCCTCGGCAATACCCGAAAGCCCGCACGATGCAAGTGTGCCCACAAGCTCGTACCCGTAGGTCTCCCCTCGCCCGACAAGCGCCAGCACGCACCCCTCGAGCACGCCTTTCAACATCTGCGATGAGGTCATGGAGTGCCATCCTTCCCTTCGCTCCCGTATGTGCGAGGCATTCCAAACAACCGCTCGTACACCTCTCGCGCGCCCCCGCTCTCCGCATCGAGTGCAGCACGAATGAGCGAGCCGTCTTTGATGGCCAGCATGGTATCGCAGAGTTCGTCGAGGTTGGACAGAATATGCGATGAGAGTAAGATGCTCATTCCCTGCAACGCCAAGCGCTTCATGATGTACGTATTGAGCGCCACGTTACCAGGGTCCAATGCGTTCATGGGCTCGTCAAGCACCAGATAACGAACACCCGTACAGTACGCCACCGCAAGCGCCAACTGCTGCTTCATGCCCGAGGAATACGCGCGGACGGGCTTGTTGAGATAACCCGTAAGACCGCACAGCTCGATGAGCTTGCGCGTGTCCACCTTATCGGGCCACAGTGCTGCGGCGAGCTTGATATGGTCCGCCGCCGAAAGGTTGGGGTACAGCAGTCCTGCATCGCAGGGAACGTACAGCACCAGCCTGCGAAACGCCGCTTGCGCCGATGCAATGCCGTTGGCATGCACGCTTCCCGCACGTCGCGTCCCGCTCAACGCCACCATGGCCTCGAGCAACGTCGTCTTGCCCTTGCCATTCGGCGCTATGAGTCCCGTGATCGTGCCCGGGGGCAGCTCGCATGAGGCGTTGTCAATCACCACATGGGTTCCGTATGATAACAAGACTCCCTGGACGACCATGCCGCTACCGGACGAAGCGGGGCGGTGGGCATCCTTGCGAGCAAGCGCCCGGCCTCGCACAGCGACAGCGCCAAAGGCAATTGCAAGGGCCACGAACGCCCACCCCAACAGTACGACAGCCGCCAATCCAAGCGTAAGGCGCTCGTCGTTCAGCTGAACCTGATTGGGCCAATAGTTCGCACGACCCGCCACGTCCATAAAGTCGTTCAAATATGAAAGCGGATTGTATGGCGCGATTACCTCGAGCATGGCAGATTCATTATTCACGCTTTCGACGCCGGGGAGCGACCCCATCGCCATATACGCCTCGACCATCGGCCAAGCCAGGAGCAAGCAAACCGTCACAGGGGCGACAAACAAGATTCGCCTCGGCACGACACGGGCTATCGCATGAGTGAGAAGCGTGGAAAACATGGCCGCTAGAAGCAGCATTAGTAGGGCACGGGGAACAATTTCTCCCACCGACCATTCGCGCACCGCTGTCTGGGCCTCGCCCAACACATTCACTACTGGATAACTCGCCTCGCCGAAACCATTGACGAGCATGGGGATAATGAACGAGGGAAGGGCGATAAGGATGATTGCGCCTACCGAGAGCACCGAGAGCACAAGGATCTGACCCGCCATCGCGGTAAAGCACCCCAAGGGAGCTTGAGCGAGCAGGCATCTGCCACTCACCGAGCGGTTGAGCAGTACCGCCAGCACAACCGAAGGCAACACCCACATGAGCAGGGGAAGCGAGCTGTATGCCGCAGCGAAATAGAACAACGCAGGAGCCTCGCGGTACGTTTCGAATATGCGCGAGTCTTCTTGCTGGGAGAGCAGGGTGAAGAACTGGTATTCCGACTCGAGACTCTTCTCGGTGGGGCCGATCAGATTGCCCGCCCTGAATGATTCGAGGTCACTCGCGAGAAGTTGGGCGCGTAGACGGGCGTACTCCGCCGGATCATCGGTCAGGCTCGCCCGCGTCATGAGGCTCAGTTCCTCTTTCATCTGCTCGCGGAACTCGGGCGGAGCGGAGTCGTACGCACCTTCCTCAATGCTCTTGCGCCTCTCTCGCAACGCGGTATCGAGCTGCTCCGCTCCCAGGAAGTAGCCCATCGTGTCGTCGCCTTTGATAAACGGAGCCGCCAACATGAGTTGGCACACCAGGATAACCAACCACAAAACAGGATTCTTCACCATGACTTTTACCAATGCCTGCATGTAACGCAACATGTGCACCACCGCCTTGAGCCGCTCTTCCGCAAAGCTACTTTGCCTTACTAGGTAGTAGCTACATAGTAACGCTAAGTAGCTTATGGCGGGCGCGAAACCGTTCACCGCTCGGCAGACGGCGAAGCGTATGGTCCGTTACCTGATACACTTATGCTATACGTATAGCGTCAGGAGGAGCCATGGAAGCGACAATGCAAATGAACACACGCCTAGCACGCTCGATAAAAGTCGGAGGCGACGCGGTCTTGAGCCAGTGCGGCTATAGCCCCAGCCAGGCCGTTCGGGCGCTTTGGACATATCTATGTGACCACCAGGATGTGCCCCCGTTTATGAAGGAGGCCGAGGCATGCGATATAGACGCAGACCGACAAAGGAAGCTATCTCTCATCCATGACGGCGCCGGCTTGGCAATCAGGGCCGCACGACAACACGGCTACACGGGTCCCACCGGCGACCTGTTAGGGGAAAAGACCTGGCATCAGCTGCGCGACGAGATGTACGACGACATGATCGGCGAGATGGAGGCCCGATGCGTGTATCCGGCAAAAACCTCAGCCTGATAATCGACACCAACGTGTGGATCGACTACTTCATGCGAAGCGAAGTCGACGCAGGCGCATCAGAGCGCTTGCTCGAGGCCGCCATCTTGAGCGAGACGACCCTGCTCGTTTGCCCCACCACCCTAAAGGACGTGTTCTACATCCTGCCGAGGCGATTTCGACAGCAGGATATGCGTGAGGGCAAAGCGGGCCCATCATACGAACCCGTCGCATGGGCATGCGTCGAGCGCATCCTTGAGCTCGCCACGCCAACGCCCCTCGGTCTTTTTGAATGCACCATGGCGCGGTCTCTGCGAGATAAGTTCGGAGACCTGGAGGACAATCTGGTTCTCGCATCGGGCGAATCCGCGCAAGCGGATTACATCGTCACGCGCGATGCCCCGCTGCTGCAACGCTTCCCCGAGGCATGCATCACCCCCGACCGAGCATTGGAGCTCATTTCATAGCGAAAGGCCGCTCGAGCAGCTCGAACGGGCCTTTCACAAAATGGTGCAGTTGGGGTACGTCCCCCAACTGCACCATTTCGTGCGAAAGAGGAGGGCGCACACCTTGCGTGCGGCGCCCGACGATTGAACCCGAAGGCGGGGTGCCCCGTGCGAAGCTAGGGTTTTCCAAGTGCCCGATATTGACGCGAAAGCGGGGGCGCGTACACCTTAGGGTGGCGCGCCCCCGCTTGAACGGCAAGATCGGGTGCCTGGGAAAGCCTAGTACAGCTTGGCGCCGGCGGGGATGCTGTCATCCACGATCAGCACGTTGAGGCGCTCGGGGGTCTCGTCGCCCTCTGCCTCGGCATGGACAGCGGAGATGATCATGCCGCAGCTCGGGATGCCCATCATCTTGCGCGGGGGCAGGTTGGTGATGGCGATGAGCGTCTTGCCGATCAGGTCCTCCGGCTCGTAGTAGTCGTGGATGCCGGACAGGATAGTGCGGTCGGTGCCGGTACCGTCGTCCAGGGTGAAGTTCAGCAGCTTCTTGGACTTGGGCACGGCGACGCAGTCCTTGACCTTCACGGCGCGGAAGTCGCTCTTGGCGAAGGTGTCGAAGTCGACGAAGTCCTCGAACAGCGGCTCGACGACCACCTTGGAGTAGTCGACCGTGGGCTTCATGGGTGTGAGGAACGGACTCGCGGCGCCCGCGGCCTCGGCCATCTGGGCGGCCTTGGCGGCAGCGGCGCCGGACTTGGAGCCCTTCTCGGGCTTCATGTGCGGGAACAGCAGGACGTCGCGGATGGACGTGGAGTTGGTAAGCAGCATGACCACGCGGTCGATGCCGATGCCGATGCCGCCCGCCGGGGGCATACCGTACTCGAGGGCGCGCACGTAATCCTCGTCGTACTCCATGGCCTCATCGTCGCCTCCGGCCTTCTCCTCCATCTGCGCGGCGAAGCGCTCGGCCTGATCGACCGGGTCGTTGAGCTCGGAGAACGCGTTGGCGTACTCGTGCGCGGCGATGAACAGCTCGAAGCGGTGCGTGAGACGCGGGTCGTCCTCGTGGGCGCTTGCCAGCGGGGACGACCTCGACCGGGTAATCCACGACGAAGGTCGGGGTTGATGAGGATGGCCTCGCCCAGCTCGTCGAAGAGCTCGGCGATGAGCTTACCGGCGGTCCACTCGGGCTTGTACTCGATGTCGTGCTCGTCGCAGGCGGCACGGAGCTCCTCGACGGGAGTGTCGATGGTGACCTCGCGGCCGAGGACCTCGGACACGACGTCGGTCATGGGGCGAGACGGCCACGGGGAGAACAAATCGATGGCCTGGCCCTGGTAGTCGATCATGCCCTCGAGGCCGATGGCGCGCGCGGCGGCCTTGATGACGCCCTCGGCGAGCTCCTTCATGCCCTCGAGATCGGAGTAGGCGCGGTAGGCCTCCATGGTGGTGAACTCAGGGTTGTGGGTGAGGTCCATGCCCTCGTTGCGGAAGATGCGGCCGATCTCGAACACGCGCTCGTAGCCGCCCACGAGCAGGCGCTTGAGGTGCAGCTCGGTGGCAATACGCAGGTAGTTCTCCTGGTTGAGCGCGTTGAAGTGCGTGATGAACGGCTTGGCGGTGGCGCCGCCTTGGATGGACTGCAGGATGGGGGTCTCGACCTCCATGTAGCCGTTGTCCTCCATGTAGCGACGGAACGCGGAGACGATGGCGGAGCGCTTGCGGAAGGTCTCGCGCACACCCTCGTTCACGATGAGGTCGACATAACGCTGGCGATACCTGGTTTCCTTGTCGGAGAGACCGTGGAACTTCTCGGGCAGCGGACGCACGGCCTTGGAGAGCAGCTGCGCCGTGCGCGGGGCGACGGAGAGCTCGCCGCGCTTGGTGCGGGTCACCTGGCCGGTCGCCTGGACGATATCGCCGAGGTCGAGCTCCTTCAGCACCTCCCAGGACTCCTCCTCCACATCGTTCACGCGGCAGAAAAGCTGGATATCGGCGGAGGGGTCGCGCACGACGATGAACATGATCTTGCCCTGGCCGCGCTTGGCGACCACGCGGCCGCCAATGGTGACGACCTCGGGAGCAAACTCCTCATTGGCAAGCCCCTCGTAGCGCTCGAGCAAATCGGCCGCGTGGTCGGTCACGCTGGAGTGCTCGGGATAGGGGTTCTTGCCGGCGGCGTACAGGGCGGCGCGGTCGGCGAGACGGCGGGCTCGCTCGTCATTCAGCGTGTTGACGGCCTCGGTGGCAACGAGGTTCTCGGCCATGCGAACAGCTCCTCTCATACGACGGAATCGGGTCCGTCGGACAGTGATGGTCAACGGGAGACGCGGACATCGTCCCCGCCATAAGCAACGTAAACGAAAACCGCCCCCCAGCGCCATGAGGCGCCAGGGAGCGGAACGAGCGCTAGGGTTCTACCGGAAATACGGAGCGCGAACCCTAGCGCGTGATCTTGGCGATGGTGAAAACGCGCTTCTTGCCAGATGCAAGCACGACCTCAACGCTCTCGCCCTCGGCATGACCGATGATGGCACGGCCGACCGGAGACTCGTTGGAAATCTTGTGCTCAAGCACGTTGGTCTCGGTGGTACCGACGATGGTGAAGTCGGAGACCTCGCCGTCGCCGTCAATCAGCGTCACGATGCTGCCAATGGAGACGATCGCATTGGAGCCGGCGACGGCGTCCTGAGCGTTGGCGAGTGTGGCGCGAATCTCGGCGATACGGGCGGCGTTGCGGGCCTGGTCTTCCTTGGCCGCATCGTACTCGGCATTCTCGGAAAGGTCGCCGAACGCACGGGCCTCTTTGATGTGCTCGACGATCTCCTTGGCCTTCTCACCCTCGAGATAGGCGAGCTCCTCTTCGAGCTTCTTGCGGCCTTCGGCGGTCAGTACGATCTGGCTTGCATCCATGCGTCGAACTCCTCTTCTTATTGTGCAGAATAACAGCAAAGCGACCGGTGAACCCAAAGCGGGTCAACCGGCCGCCGATCAACCCTTTTGCGAGCGGGTTACTCGGCGTCCTTGGCAGCGGCTTCCTTCTTGGCCTTGGCCTCGGCGAGCTGAGCCTCGAGCTGGGCGACCTCGTCGTCCTCCTCGACGACTTCGGCGTCCTCGGTGGTGGACTCCTCGCCAGACATGCCCTCACGGATGTTCTTGACGGTCTTGCCCAGGGACTTGCCGAGTTTAGGCAGGTTCTTGGGACCGAAGATCAGCAGGGCGACGATCAGGATGACAACCCACTCAAAACCTTTAGGGAACATACATTTCCTCCCAGAAACTTTCCGTTTGGCGTGAACGGCGAAACACCGTGCGCGTTACAGCTCGAATGAGTATAACCCGCCGCCATGGCTCTGCACAACATCCGCCTATTTTACACGGGCGATCGAGGCCCTTCGTAAGGACTCGGTAAACGGCTTCTAGACAATCTATGGGGCCTTGCACGCTTCTTGCCATATGCCAGCATTCGCAGAGCCCCTTACGCAACAGGGCCGCCCGAAGGCGACCCTGTAAAAATCGATGGTCGGGTTGACTGGATTTGAACCAGCGACCCCCGCGTCCCGAACGCGGTGCTCTACCAAGCTGAGCCACAACCCGAAGCTTCGCTATAGTATCAAAGCCTCGGATGAAAATCTAGCCCACAGCGATAATTGGTCCAGTTTTTCCATCTTCGCAGCTTGCGCCCACCAACCATGCTCCTTCATGGCCGCGATGCCAATCTTTTCGGCCGCCATCTGCGTGTTGCACACGGCAAAGACGGTCGCGCCGGAACCGCAGACATCGACCGCGCGGACGTCGGGTTGCTCGCGCATCCAGTCCACGATCTCGCCGATCTGGGGGCACAGTTCGCGCGCGATCGGTGCAAGGTTGTTCGAGACATGCTCGAAGATGGCCTGTTCGTCGTGGGACCGCATCGCCTCGAGCATGGGCTCGAGCGGGCTGGCCGCAACGGGGGCCTCGTCGAATCGGCGGTATGCCTCGACCGTGGACACGCCACCCGTCATGGGTTTGACCAGAGCCACAGGAGTGCCGGTGAGCGGGCGGAACAACTCGCTCATGCGATCTCCGCGTCCATCCAGGTGGGCGGGTGGCCCGTAGAGGAAGAACGGCACATCGGCGCCGATGGAACGAGCCACGGCATCGATGCGTTCATCACGCGGGTCAACACCCCAATAGCGGCAGATACCCATGATAGTCGCAGCGGCGTCGGTGGACGGACCACCGAGTCCTGCGCGGATGGGAATATGCTTGTCAATGAGGATGGCGAAGTTCGGTTCGCGATCGAACGCCTTGCCCATCGCGACTGCGGCCTTGTAGGCGGTGTTGCTCTCCTGCGGAAAATCGGCCTCGGGCACCGTCTTGACCATGAGGCGATCGGACGGCGCGATGGCCAAGGTGTCCGTAAGGTCGAGCGTCGTCATGACCGTATCGACACGGTGGTAGCCGTCTTCGCCAGTGCCCTCATGAACCCCCAAGTACAGATTGATCTTGGCGGGCGCGGTGATAAGCATGAACCGGCCCTGCGGGGCTGTGGTGCCCTGTGCACGAGCGGTTGCGCGATACGGGTCGAACGCCGGGTTGGGCACAGTGCCCGTCATTTGACCGGTCGCCGACATCTAGTGCTCCTCGAGCTGCGTGCCAAGCGGGGTGAAGATGTGCTCGCCGCTCTCGGGGTCGAACAGCTCGACCGTACCCGTGAGCACGTCGACGTACTGATACGACTGGCGGGACTTGCGACCACGACGCTCGTCGACCTCGATGATGAACACGGCAGGGTGCACGCCCTTGATGACGCCCATGCGCTCGATAACGCGGGTTCGGCCCATGTTGGCCTTAACCTTCACACGGTCGCCGACCATTCCAGCAAGCGCATCCTGAATCTCCGCGACGTGGTTAACTTCCAGCTCTTCCATGCTATAGCCTCCGTTGGGGCGCAAAAGTACAGATTGCACCCAAAATATACAAACGCTGGAAGTATAGCAGGGAGACGGCGTGTCCCTCAAGGTCACGCCGGCCATGGGCACAACATTGCCTATGGCACGGGGGAGATTGCCTATGACGTTCGTCCCTTTGGACTTGCGAAAAGGATGTTTTCCATAGGCAATCTCCCGGTGGGCATAGGCAATCCCGGCAATCGGTGTGCCGGGGTGAGTGTCGATTCGTCTTGCGAGTTACAGCTCGTCGGTGTCGAGGACGATGGTGAAGGGGCCGTCGTTGACGAGTTCCACCTGCATGTTGGCTCCAAAGCGGCCTGTCGCGACGTGCGGCACATCGGCTCGGGCGAGACTGACGAAGTACTCGTAGAGCTCCGTTGCTTGCGCCGGGGGCGCGGCCTCGGTGAAGGACGGGCGGCGGCCCTTTTTGCAGTTGGCGAACAGCGTGAACTGCGACACGACGAGAACCTCGCCCGCTACATCGTCGAGGGCGAGGTTGGTCTTGCCTTCCGCGTCATCGTTGATGCGCAGGGCAAAGATCTTGCCCCAGAGCTTCTCGGCAGTCTCACGCGTGTCGGCATGACCAACGCCGAGCAAGATGAGGTACCCGCGGCGTATGGACCCCACGAGCTCGCCGCCAATGCTCACACGGGCATGAGACACGCGCTGGACGACGGCGCGCACGTCAGCGGCCCTCCGCCGCGGCGTCGCCCGCCGAGCCGACGAGCTGGCGCGAGAGGTCCTGCAACGCGTGGAACCTATGGCTGATGGCGTTCTTCTCCTCTGGCATGAGCTCGGCCATGGTCTTGCCGGGCGTGTCGTCCGGCAGGAACAGCGGGTCGTAGCCGAAGCCATGGTCACCGCGGCCCTCATGGCCGATAGTACCCTCGCAGGCTCCCGTGCCGGTGAGGACGGCACCCGAGGGCTCGATGAGGGCGATGACGCTCATGAACCGCGCGGTGCGCTCCACATCCGGCGTATCACCGAGATTCCTCAGGAGCTTGGCATTGTTCGCGGCATCGTCACCGTGAACGCCGGCATAGCGGGCGGAATAGACGCCAGGTTCTCCGTCGAGCGCATCGACCACGAGGCCGGAGTCGTCGGCGATAGCGGCGAGCCCCGTCGCCGCGACGGCGGCCTCGGCCTTGATGATGGCGTTCTCCACGAAGGTCGTCCCGTTCTCCTCCGGGTCCTCGAAGTCCCCGAGTTGTCCCAGGGCGACGAAGCGGACCTCGGGCAGGACCGCGCCCAGAATCGCCTCGATCTCCGTGAGCTTGTGGGCGTTACCCGTCGCCACCACGATGGTGCGCTCGGGGTCGAGGGTATCGATGTCGATCTTATCCAGCGCCATGTGCGCCTCCTGTCCTCTCATGTGCTCTGTCGATTTACGTGCGCCCGGACGGGCGTCTGATGGGTCGAGTGGGAACCTGGGCGCCCCGCATTCCTCAGTCGCGGAAGGCCGTCACGTCGTTCTGCAGGTCGATGAGCTCCCGTATGCCGAGCTCCCCGAGGTCGATCAGCCGGTTGAGGCGCGCGCGGTCGAAAGGCGTCTGCTCTCCGGTGCCCTGGATCTCGATGATCTGACCGGAATCCGTGGCGACGAGGTTCATGTCGATCTCGGCATGGCTGTCCTCGGAATAATCGAGGTCGAGCAGCTCGCAGCCGTCCACGAGGCCCATGGAAACGGCGGCGACCTGGCCGGTGAGGGGTAGACGGGAGATCTTCCCCGCCTCCACCCAGGCCATGAGCGCGTCGTGGAGCGCGACCCAGGCGCCGGTGACGCTGGCCGTGCGCGTACCGCCATCGGCCTGAATAACGTCGCAGTCCACGGTGACGGTGCACTCCCCGAGGGCCTTCATGTTCACCACGGTGCGCAGGCTGCGGCCGATCAGGCGCTCGATCTCCATGGAGCGGCCCTTGCGGCTATTCGTCTCGCGACGAGTACGACGATTGGTGGACGCGGGAAGCATGGCGTACTCCGCAGTGACCCAACCCTGGCGGCTCGCCTTGCGCCAGCCGGGCACGCCCTCCTCGATCGTGGCGGCGCATAGCACCTTCGTATCGCCGAATTCAACCAGGCAGGAGCCCAGTGCGTTCTTCATGACGTCGCGGGTGAGATTGACGGGGCGCATCTCGTTTGCTGCGCGGCCGTATGAGCGGTCGATGAGCATGCGGTCCATGGATTTCGTTCCTTTCGATCTGAGCGCGCATGGCGCGACACGTACCTGTGAGTCGTATATGGGTTGGGGTCTCACCAAACGCGGGCAGCCGACTTCAGGCTGACGGGCGAACGGCACTCAACGTTCGCGGCCCGCCTCGGTCTTGCCCACGGGGCGGTCCCCGCAGCGGTCCCTACAGCCCGCGAAGCTCGTCGAGTGCGATATGCTCGATGCTCTTGAGCGGTTGACCGAAGATGAAGCTGCCGGCCGCGGCAAACTCGGCAATGTTGTCGGACGTGGTGGCAAAGCGATGCTCGGGACGGACGGGCTCCGGCGCAGCTGGTCGCGGCGACGCAAGATGTCCTCGAGCTCACGCGTGGTCTCCTCCGCAGAGGACACAACGCGCACGCCCGGGCCGAGCGCATGACGAATGGGTCCTGCAAGCAGCGGGAAATGCGTGCAGCCCAAGACCACGGTATCCACCTTGGCCCCGCCATCGACAATCGGCGCCAACGTGCGCTCCACTTCCACGCGGTTCTCCGGCGTGTCGAAGATGTCGCCGTCTTGGAGCCAGCGCTCCTGCAGGTGGGCCCCGGTGGCAAGCTCACGCTCGACCATCTCGACGAAGCTGGGAGCGGGGCAGCCATACACGTCGACGCCCGCGTCCAAGTCCTGAATGGCGCGCGTATAGGCACCGGTACGCACGGTGAGCGGCGTGGCGAGCACGCCGACCTTGCGGGTGCGGGTCGAATTGATGGCGGCGCGCGCTCCGGGCGCGATCACGCCGATCACGGGTACGGGCAGGATCTGCTGTGCGATGCGCAGACCCGCCGCCGTCGCGGTGTTGCAGGCGATCACCATGATCTTGATGTCGCGCTCGGCCAGCCAGCGCCCCGCCTGGAGGACGAACGAGCGGACCTCCTCCTCGGAACGCACGCCATACGGGCAGCGCTTGGTGTCACCCACGTAATAGATCGATTCATGCGGCAGCGCCTCGGCGATGCAACGTGCCACCGTGAGCCCACCCAAACCGGAATCGAATACACCGATCGGTCGTTCGCTATCGAGCATCAAACGCTCTCCCCTCTTGCCGTGCCCACCGTGCGGAGCGGCACCGTGTGATATTTCGCCTGCGCGATACGGGGCAATCCCGCGTGGTCTTTCTACGCCTTAGCCGCCAGCAGGGCGTTCGCCATCGCGATCCAACCCTCGACGACTTTGCCGCGCGTGATGTAGACGTTGTCGTTCTCCTCGATGAGCGCGGGCGCAGCCGGGTCCTTGAGCGCATTTTCCACGCACACGAAGGTCCCCACGTAGGGGGCGGCGAGGAAGTCGGACTCGGAATCGCCGATGGCGAGGGTCTCGGAGCGGTCGATGCCGCACAGCTCGCAAAAGCGCTCGATGCCGCGGCCCTTGTTGAGGCCGGCGGGCATGATGTTGAAGGCGCGACCGGGACTGTCCTCGCCGAGGTCGAGGGTGGTGGGCTTGGACACGTGGGTGAGATAGCCGTTGTTGCCCCACACGAGACCGAGCCCGGCGACGTCGATCATCGCCTGTGCCTGATCGTCCGGCACCTCGCCGCGCATGCCGACGGTGACCTCGCGGTACTTGATGCCGTTGGCCATGTCGTTGTGGTACTCGATGCGCCCCGGCCAGCGATCGATGATGCCCTGGCACACGCCCGCCTGCTCGATGACCTGGTGCGGTGTGAGGCCGCAATCGGGGTCGTAGGGCATGTCGCCGGTAAAGTACTCCCACCGGTTCGCCTTCAAGTCGAGCATGAGCAGGCCGCCCATCTCGCCGATGTAAGAGTTGAAACCGAGGATGCGGGAGTCCTCGTGCATCATCACGCGGGCACGGCCGGAACACGGGATGATCTCGATACCGGCGCGCTTGAGGGCGACGATGGCCTCGACGAGTGTGGTTGACGGGTTGCCGTCGTTGTCCGAGAGGGCGCAGGAGCCAGGCGCCAGCATAGTGGCGTCGAGGTCGGTGAAGACGTATTTCACGCGGGCGAGCTTGTCGTGCAGCCCACCCGTGGGTTCGCACGGCAGGACGGGATAGTTCGAGAGGTCGAAGTCGCTCATGGCAGCCTTTCTCGCGATGCAGGTTCGTCCTCACCATCATAAACAAAAATGCGAGGGCACTCTCTGCCCCCGCGTCCAAAAACATGGGTGGGCGATGAGGGATTCGCCGGGCGGCTGGCGCCGCCCTCCTCCCGCCGCGGCGCTCGCGCGCCTTGCGGGCTGCGCTGGAAACGGCTCGCGCCGTTTCCTCAGCTCCGCACCCCGAACGGGGTTCGAATCCGCGCAATCAA
>ENA-OPZD01000089-OPZD01000089.1-human-gut-metagenome-genome-assembly--contig:-NODE-89-length-36033-cov-10.321311_pt1 | contig 36033 bp, 26 predicted proteins | sample MGYA00242479_ERZ504495 | MGnify/ENA primary metagenome ERZ504495 (study PRJEB26092, sample SAMD00036286) | human gut metagenome | host: Homo sapiens | study: EMG produced TPA metagenomics assembly of... | reverse complement strand
ATTCCGAACCCGGAAGCTAAGGCCTGGCACGGCGATGGTACTGCACCCGACAGGGTGTGGGAGAGTAGCACGCCGCCGCATCACACGTACAGGAAGCCCCTCGGAGCACACGCCCCAAGGGGCTTTCCCCATATCAGGACACCCGCGCGTCGGGGTGTTTCTCGCGTCCTTGGGCCTTAGCGTCTCGGATCTCCCCCGGTCCGCCGCGCGGACGGCTCCCCTCAAAGAGGGGAGCCAGAAACCTCTTGGGCCCCGACGGGATACTCCTGCCGGGGCCCAGTACGTTTTGGGCGGCAACCCGCTGAATACCCGGTAAGATGGCTGAGGTATCAACAAACAGGTCAGGAGGTGACGCGCATGGTGGCGTCAAGCCGTGATGACCGAAGCGTAGATGCATTGGTGAAATCCAAGGCAGTACTTGATGTATTGGCGGAACTGGGGCCAAGCACCGCAAAAACCATAAGCGAACGTACTGGTGAACCCGTAAGCTCAACGTATCGTTTGCTGGATAATCTCGCCGCAGTCGGTTGGGCGGAACGCGGCATCAATCGTGGCGAGTATCGGCTTGGCATCGATTGCGTACGTATCGGCGGCCAAATCGAAAGCAGACTGGACATTCAGCAGATCGCTCGCCGTACCTTCCGCGCCCATCGCGGCCAGTTCGGCATCTGGGGTCTGTTCGTTCGGAGGCGATTGCGCACGGTGTGCATCGAGACACGCACCCGTGAGGCATTGCAAAGCTATGCACAGCTGGTGGGCAATAGCTTGCCTCTGAGCATGAGCGCTCCCTCTCATGTACTGACGGCCTGGCTTCCCCCGGCTCGCTACGAGCAGCTGTTGGAACACTATGCCTATAACAACGAGCTCGGCGGCACATTCTCCACGATGCGTGCCACAGCAATGGGACAGGCTCGTCATATACGCGAATGCGGCTTCACCTATGACGTCGGCCAGACCATGGCCGGCTCCGTGACTATCAGCGTACCGGTATTCAATCACGCCGGAGAGATTCAAGCGGCAATCGCCCTGAGTAGCCTTTCCCGCTCCTTGGAACCTGAGCTGGCCTGTCTGGTAGATGGGAAACCGGCAACGGCATCGGCTCAAGACATGGTGCAATTGGTGCAGACTGCCGGCCGCGAGGTGTCGCGAGGCCTTGGATACAGTGGTGATTATCTTGGCCTGAACAGTTGAATACGATGAGTCAGGGATAAGTCAGGGGAAGGAACGTCGACGATGGCGGAAGACAAACGTGAACCGACCCGCGCTTTAGACAAGGCGAGTCGTGTGGTGGACGCATTGGCGGCGGAGAATGGCCTGTCGCCGGCAGATATCGCCGACGCCTGTGATATCCCGCGATCCTCCGTATACCGCGTGCTGGATGGACTGGTCGATGTGGGGTGGGCCGTAACGGATACGGATGGTAACTACTCATTATCACTGGACTGGCTGCGATTGGCTGATGCCGCTCGCACGTCTCGTACCGAATGGCAGCCTGCGATTGCGGTCATGCATGCCATCACCGCGCAAACCGGCATGACCTCATTCCTCAGTGTGGTCTCCGGCACTGAATCGGTATGCGTGGAATGCGCGCAAGGTCATGCCATCGATTCGCTGATCCTGCGCCCGGGCCGCGTGCTGCCTCTGCATGCTGGCGCGGCCGGCCGCGTGGCCTTGGCGTATTTCGAGGATGCCGATGTCGAACGCTATCTTGCAGGAGCGCCGTTCCCGGCATATAACGAGAACACGCTGGTCAGTGTGGAACAGTTGCGCGAGGATATTCGCTTGACTCGCGAACGTGGATATGCACTGTCGGATGAGGATGTGACGTTGGGTGTCGGTGCCGTCGGTGTACCGATTGTGGACAACGAGTCCGGTCGCGTGATCGCCAGCCTGTCCGCCGGTGGATTCGTGGACGAAGTGTTAGCCACTCAAGAATCCTTGGCCGCGTTACTGCACGATGGCGTACACGAGATTCAGGCAGCCTGATTCGGCCCGCTAGGCTGTCGGGCTGGACGGTTATGTCCGGTCAGCTATGGCCTTTGCCGGCTACGGTTCTGCTGGTTATGCTTCTGCCCGACTACGCTGCGGTCCGCTGCGCTTCGGCCACACGACCCAACGCGATGGCGGTGATCAGCACGTACGCCTCGCGCGGGTCGGTGGCATCCCAGCCGGTGGATTCGGCGGCACGCTTCAAACGGTAGCGGATCGTATTGGGATGTACGTTGAGCTCCTTGGCCGTGGTCTCGAGCGAACCGCCGAACTTCAGGAATGTGGAGACGGTGAGCAGCGTCGGATCATCAGGGCCTGCTGCTGTCAGGCTTCCGTAGACCACGCGGACCAGTTCGTCACGGGCGTCCGCGTCGCCGATCAACGCACGTTCGGGCAGGGCGTCGTCGGTGCGTAACGGGCGCGGCAATGGCTGCACGGTGGCGGCCAGAGCCGGCGCGGCCTGAAGACAGTAAAGCGTGGCCTGAATCGAACGCATCGCGCCATCGGCACCGGTACGCTGCGGACCCAAGGCGATTGGCCGATCGGCGGCGAACGACGGGGCGATGGTATTGCAGATGATTTCCGGCGTGGCCGCACCGACCGGACGAATCAACGCCACTACGGCGGTGCTGTTGCCGATCGGGCGCTTGGCGGTCAGACACACACCGCCGAAATCGGCCACGATTTTCTCGATTTCCTTGGCCGTACGTGCGGCGGACCGGGCAGGGTATCCGGCGATGGCGTAACAATCGAAGTCATGCTCGAAACCGAGGATGGTGAACAGGGACTCCACTCGTTCGTCGGCCAGATGATTGAACAGGCACTCGAACAGCACGGTGCGTACGCGGTTGGTCGCGGTGATGCCGGGTGCGGCCGAATCGGATGAATCGGGCGCACCCGGCATACCGGATGCACCGGACGAATCGGCAACGTCGGCAGCAAGAAGTTCGAGAAAATCTGACATAGTCACTAGTGTAGCGTCGCTGATTGGCGTTGCCTTTCAGCCAAAGACTCTCGCCAATACGTCAGCACCACGAATCCGAATACAAACGCAACCGGCAACATGTGCCGCTCGAAATTATTGGCCGGCGCGGTGATCATCACGCCCATCAGCAGTAGCAGCGGAATATGGGTCATGAGGGTGAGCCAACGTCGGCGAATCACCTCGGCCGCGCCGATCAGCAATGTCATCACCACGTAGAAATTGCCGTGCGTAGGCCAGCCGAGCACGGGAATACCGCCCCATACGCGAGTGAAGCCGGCGATGTGCTCACGCCAGTCATGGTTGTAATCCTTGATCCATGTGGAGTTTTTCTGCACGTAATCGCTGGTCACGTAATAATCCATCGATACGTACGGCTGATCGTTCACATTGAAGTATCCGAAGCATTTGGCCAGCAACGCATCCAGCGCGATGATTGGATTGTCCTTGACGATTTCGAACCATGCCTTGTTGAAATTGGTCATATCCTCGGGCGTCACCGTGCGCCACTTGTAGCTGACCTTCTTGGCCTGAATGCCGGAGGATTTCACCGGGTCGGCGTCCTGCTGGGAGTAAGCGTCGGCCATCTGATCGAGATTGAAGACGGGCGCGAGGTTCTTTTTGGCTTCGTCTGAAATGCCGTCCGGATTGCGCTGGGCCACGCGGGCGATCATTTGCAGCTGTACGCCGCGGCTTTCGATTGGGTCGCCGCCGATGATCGCGCCAGAGGAGATGGCGAAGGAGATGCCGCCGTGAATCAGTACGGTGGGGATGAGCAGCGCCACGACGTAAGTCGCCCAGCGCTTGCGGTCGGCGATCAGAGCCAGCACGATTTGCAGGGCGATGATGTACCACGCATATTTCGCGGAAATCAGCATCACCGACGTGGCCAGGATGAAGGCGATGAAGCTGTGGCACGGCAAGTGGACGGGCGTGGCGATGGCAGGGGTCTGAGGATGTTTGCGGGTGCCGGCGGGGTGCCAGGTCTGGACGAGTTCATACCAGACGCTGAACCACCAGACGAACGAGAACGCGAACAGCGGCGATTTGGTGATGGAGATAGTGGAAAACACGGCCAGCGGGCAGACCATAAAGAACAGCAGAATCAGGAATCGAGCCAATCCTCCGGCCTGTGGGGGAGCGGCGGAATCCGTTGCCGTTTTTCCTATCCAAGGCCGGTTCAGGAATCGATTGGCGGCGGCAGCGCAGCAGAACACGGCGAACAGCGTCTGCAGGGCAGCCAACGTCACGATACCGGCATCGTTTGAGCCGGTCAGATGCCTCGCAAACGTGACCATCGCGCCATAGAACACAGTGAGTACCACATTGTGCTGGTCGGTCAGATACGTGGGATCGGACGGCCACATGTAGTGCGCAGTGGGGTAGATGTCCATCGGCACGAAGGAGAAGAAGCCGATATAGGGCTGTTTCAGGCCGGTCCACTGGTTCCAGGCCCAGCTGAATTCACGGATCTGTGAGCGGAGGTCCGCACCGAATGCGGCCAGCAGAGTGGTCGGCACCCAGAGCCAGCCGACAAAAAACACCAGCATAAGCTTCCAGAACCGGTTCGTGCCGCGTGTGATCCAGCGGTCCAGAACAGTGACGGTGGACGTGACGATAGCGCGAACGGTACGACGGGTCTTGGCTGGTTGGCTGGCCTGCTGATCGGCGGCGGGCCGTGATGTTTCGCTATTCCGCTGATGTTGACGTAGTCGCTCGCCGGTAGCCCTCGGCAGTATGCGCTGGCCTGCTGCGAATCGCACCATCAGCGTGATGATTCCGAGATATATCAGGAATGACACGACGAATATTGCGGTATTGGCCCAGTTCCAATGGGCGAGGGTGCCGTTCTCCTCGTCCCAGTACAGCGGGCCGACCGCCGTGCACAGTGCAAGCCACAGGCCGGCCAGCACGGCCAGTGTCCAGCGCGCGGCAGCGCCCGCGCGCGCAAGATGCGGGTGGGACTGGCGGCTGGATACGGCGGCAAGCTTCGCGGTGGCTGGTGACGTCATGACAATATATGGTAGCCGCACAGGTCAACGGTTGATATTCGATGTCTGCCGGGCATCGCCATTGTTCGCAAGCCAATATGACGGCCGGGTGCATGCGTGGGGTCGGCGAATGCGGAATTTCCGAAGTTGTGAACGTTAACATGGGCTATGTGGGTGAAAATAGTTGATTTTGCGCGCTTTTCCATGGAATAACGCGGGCATATCGCGCCAAAATCGAGGTAACGTAGTGCCCATGATGATTGCGTTGAAAGCTGCAACGCCGCAGCTACCCAGAACTACAGCCGTCGCAGATCATGTGGTCGCCGTGGACGAAACCGATTCGACCAACGCGCTGGCCGTACAGATGATTGGCGACGGGTCGTTGACGTTGCCCGACCACCAGGATGGCGAACTGGCGGTGGCCGTGGTGGCCGCCGACCGGCAGACCGCCGGCCGTGGGCGCAATGGTCACAAGTGGGTCAGTCAGCCCGGCCGTTGCTCGACGATGTCCTATGCCGTGCGCATTCCGCGCGCGATCGCCACCGACGAATCCGTCAATGGCTGGCTGCAGATGATCGCCGGACTGGTCACGCTGGACGCCCTGAACGGCATGATCGAGGAATACGGTGCCGCGCCGAACCAGCCGGACTGCTCGCTGGAACTCAAATGGCCGAACGACGTGTTCTGCCACGGGCTCAAGCTGGGCGGGCTGCTCTCGGAACTGGTGATTCCGCCGTCGTCCGGTACCGGTACTGATGCTGATGCCGATGACGACGTCGTCATCGTGTTCGGCGTCGGCCTGAACCTGGCCTTGGGCGCCTGTCGGCTGCCCACGCCGCAATCGACCTCGCTGCAGCTGCATGTCTCCGGGCTGCCGTCGTTCGGCGAGATGCGCGATGCGGTGGCCGAACGTCAGGTCGAGGGCTTCCGCGAGCGGTTGGTGAAGTTCATCGCCGACCCGAAGGGCCAGGCCGAGTCGTTGCGCGAGGAGGTGAAGGCGGTGTGCTGGGCGCGCGGCCGTCAGGTCGAGGCGCACTTCACGGACGGCACCACGCTGACCGGCGAAGCCATCGGCCTCAACGAAGACGCCTCACTGATCCTGAGAACACAAGACGGCACGGACCATACGGTCCGCACCGCCGATGTGGGAGTGCTGTAATAGCCGGCCAGTAGCTAGCTAGTAGCTCAGGTCAGCGACCGAGCTTGGACAGGCCGGCGGCGGCCAGAGAGGCCACCACGGCCTTGATGGCGTCGCCAACCACGAAGCCCATGGAGGCCAGGGCCACGGCGGCGAGCGGCGCACCGGTCAGCGCGGACTGGATGACGAAGCCGAAGGCGTACACCACCACGACGCCGCCGACCAGCGCGGCCAGCAGGTAGCGGCCCGCGGTGCGCGCGGCGGCCGCGAAGGACGAAGTGTCGGACTTGCCGCGCAGCAGGGCGATGGCCACCACACCCGGCAGGAAGCCGAAGAGGAAGCCGGCGCTCGGGCCGACCAGGGCCAGCGTGGAGGTGCCGCCGGCAAACACCGGCAGGCCGACCGCACCGGCCGCCAGATAGGTGGCGACGGCGGCACCGGCCTGACGCCACGGCAGCATAAGACCGGCGAGCATCACCACGAACGTTTGCAGCGTGATCGGCACCGGCGTGCCCGGAATCGGAATCTCGCCGGCGGCCGCGGACAGCCACATCAGCACGGCGAACAGCACCGGCTTCCAGGATGCGGCGACGATACGACGGGCGAGCGATGTGGTGGCCGCAGCGGATGCGGTGGTGTGTGAAGTCTGCATATCAATGACCCCTATGTTGCGTGATATCGCCGTGAACGGCGGGCGGTATGCGATGGATGAGGGGAGGTTCCGGCGGGTCGTGCGGTATCCCCGACAGTCCGAACCGTCCATATGGTGGACGGTCCCAAATGAATCCGACCCTGTGCGGGCGAATCGTGCGGCGATGGACCGATGCCGGTCCGGTCACCTTCCGTTCGCCCGCAGATGAGCCTTCCCCCGAACTTACGGTTGCCATCGTAGAGGTGTTCGATTTCGTGCGGTTTCGTACCAATTTACAAAATTGTCGATTTCGATTTGTCATAAGTTGACGAACACAACCGTAACGTCAACTTCTTGAGCCGGCGCGCAAGGATGTGCAATCGGCGGATTTGCAACGTTTTTGATAGCCGGCGCCAACGGTTACGTTGCCGGAACCTACGCGCGCGTTTGTTCGTAGCCTACAAAAGGGCGTGAAAGCTTTTGTGTGAACGCGGCTTGCCCTCTCCTCTATATAGAGAGCACAATTTGACACTATGGCTTCTATCGTCAAAAAACTGCTGATTGCGAACCGAGGCGAGATTGCGCTTCGCGTGGTGCGCACGGCCAAGGAGATGGGTATCTCCACCGTGGCTGTCTACTCCGAACAGGATCGCAATAGCCGCTATGTGGACATGGCCGACGAGGCATACCTGCTCTCCGGCGACACCTACAAGGACACGTACCTCAACGAAGATCTGCTGATTGACATCCTGCACAAGACCGGTGCGGATGCCGTGCACCCCGGCTACGGATTCCTTTCCGAAGTGCCGAGCTTCGCGCAGAAGGTCGAGGATGCCGGTGCCATCTGGGTGGGCCCGCACCACACCGCGCTGGTGGATTTGGGCGACAAGATTACCGCCCGCCGCGTGGCCCTACGCGCCAAAGTGCCGCCAGTGCCCGGCCTGTCCGAACCGGTGACCGACGTGCGCACGCTGCTCGACTTCGCACACACCCACGGCTACCCGATCATGATGAAGCGCACTGATGGCGGTGGCGGCCACGGCATCACCGTGGTGCATGACGACGAGGAGCTGCGCCGCTTCTACATGAACCACGACGCGCTGCAAGGCGGCGATCTGAAGGAATACTTCATCGAGAAGTTCGTGGACAAGGCACGCCACGTCGAGACCCAGTCCGGGCGCGACTCGCACGGCAACTTCACCGTGTACTCCACCCGTGACTGCTCGCTGCAGCGCCGCAACCAGAAACTCGTGGAAGAGGCACCCGCGCCCTTCCTGTCCGAGGAAATCATCAGCACGCTCGAGGAATACTCCCGCCGCCTGTTCACCACGGTCGGCTACGTGGGCCTGGGCACCTGCGAATTCATGGTGACCCCGAACGGCAAGGTGTACTTCCTGGAAGTCAACCCGCGCTTGCAGGTGGAGCACACCGTCTCCGAAGAGGTCAGCGGCCTCGACCTGGTGCGCGAACAGCTCAATATCGCCGCCGGTGGCGAGCTCACCCGCGCCCCCGAACTGCGCGGCCACAGCTTCGAACTGCGCATCACCAGCGAAGACCCGGCCACCAACCTGACCCCCGGCTCCGGCACCTTGGAGAAGATCCAGTGGCCGGCCGGCCCCGGCGTGCGCATCGATACCGGTGTGGAACAGGGCGACACCATCTCCCCGAAGTTCGATTCGATGATGGGCAAGGTCATCGTCACCGCCCAGAACCGTCTCGACGCCGTGGCCCGTGTGCGCCGCGTGCTCGATGAGCTTGTGATCGAAGGCGTGCCCACGCCGATTCCGCTGTTCAAGGAAATCTTCCGCAACGACGACTTCACCGCCGAGCATGGCCACCCGTTCGCTGTGTCCACCAAGTGGCTGGAGCGCACGTACCTGAACCGCACACCGGCTTCCGCCGCCTCCGGCCAGCCGGCCTCCTTGGCCGCCGCCCCGGGTGCCGCTGCCCCGGCCGCGCCCGACAAGTCCAAGTCGGAGACGTTCGTCATCGAGATGAACAACCGCCGCGTCAAGCTCACCGTGCCACTCGACATCGTGGAGAACATCACCGGCTCGGCCCGCGCCCGCGGTGCCAAGCGACCCACCCAGCCGTTGCGCGGTGCGGGACTGCACAACGTGGCCTCCAGTGCCGCTGCGGCCAACGACGGCGCCAAATCCGGCGTCATCGCCTCCCCGATGCAGGCCGTGGTCACGCGCATCAACGTGTCCGAAGGCCAGCAAGTGGCCAAGGGCGACCTTCTGGTGGTGCTCGAATCCATGAAGATGGAGAACTACGTGTACGCGCCGGCCGCCGGCGAAGTGAAGAAGATTTTCGTTGGCCCGGCCGACGGCGTGGAGGCCGGCGACACGCTGGTCACGCTGGACGTGAACGCCGGCAAGGCCAAGGCTGCTGCGGCTGCGCCGGGATCTCTCCCTCAGGCGGCTGCGTCGACAGCTCCCTCGTCAGAAGGAGCCGATAAGGCCACCGACGCCAAGAAGGAGGGTGGCAATGACTGACATCATGGATTCGCAGGCCGTGAAGGCCGCGGCTGCGGCCTCGGCCGCCAACGCCGCACAGCCTTCGGCCCACCAGCCGCTGCGCACCGCTGTGGTCAAGGCCGCCGAACTGGCCCGCGCCGCCGAAGAGCGCGCCCGCGACAAGCAGCACGCCAAAGGCAAGAAAACCGCGCGCGAACGCCTCGACCTGCTCTTCGACACCGGCACGTTCGAGGAGATCGGCCGCTTCCAGGGCGGCAATATCGCCGGCGGCAACGCCGGTGCGGCCGTCATCACCGGCTTCGGCCAGGTCTACGGCCGCAAAGTGGCCGTCTACGCCCAGGACTTCTCCGTCAAGGGCGGCACCCTCGGCACCGCCGAAGGCGAGAAGATCTGCCGACTGATGGACATGGCCATCGACCTCAAAGTGCCGATCGTGGCCATCGTGGACTCCGGCGGCGCCCGCATCCAGGAGGGCGTGGCCGCCCTGACCCAGTACGGTCGCATCTTCCGCAAGACTTGCGAGGCCAGCGGCTTCGTGCCCCAGCTGAGCCTGATTCTCGGCCCCTGCGCCGGCGGTGCCGTCTACTGCCCGGCCCTGACGGACCTCATCATCATGACCCGTGAGAACTCGAACATGTTCGTCACCGGACCGGACGTGGTCAAGGCCTCGACCGGCGAGACCATCTCCATGGCCGACCTCGGCGGCGGCGAAGTGCACAACCGGGTGTCCGGCGTGGCCCACTACCTCGGCGAGGACGAATCCGACGCCATCGACTATGCGCGCACCGTGCTCGCCTACCTGCCGTCCAACAGCGAAAGCAAGCCGCCGGTCTACGCCTACGCCGTCACCCGCGCCGAACGCGAGACCGCCAAGCGACTTGCCACCATCGTGCCCACCAACGAACGTCAGCCCTACGACATGCTCGAAGTGATTCGTTGCATCGTCGATTACGGCGAATTCGTGCAGGTGCAGGAACTGTTCGGCGCCTCCGCGCTCGTCGGCTTCGCCTGCATCGACGGCAAGCCGGTTGGCATCGTGGCGAACCAGCCGAACGTGCTCGCCGGCATCCTGGACGTCGACTCGTCCGAGAAAGTCGCCCGATTCGTACGCCTGTGCGACGCGTTCAACCTGCCCGTGGTCACCCTCGTGGATGTGCCCGGCTACAAGCCCGGCTCCGACCAAGAACACGCCGGCATCATCCGCCGCGGCGCCAAGGTGATCTACGCCTACGCCAACGCACAGGTACCGATGGTGACCGTGGTGTTGCGCAAGGCGTTCGGCGGCGCGTACATCGTGATGGGATCCAAGGCCATCGGCGCGGACCTGAACTTCGCGTGGCCCTCCTCCCAGATCGCGGTGCTCGGCGCGGCCGGCGCGGTGAACATCATCCACCGCCACGACCTGGCCAAGGCCAAGGCCTCCGGACAGGACGTCGATGCGCTGCGGGCCAAGTACATCAAGGAGTACGAGACCAGCACCGTCAACGCGAACCTGTCACTGGAAATCGGGCAGATCGACGGCATGATCGACCCCGAACAGACCCGTGAGGTGATTGTCGAATCGCTGGCCACGCTCGCCACCAAGCGGCGCGTCAAGCGCACCACCAAACACCACGGCAACCAGCCCCTCTGATTTTTGAAGACGTCAACCAAACACAAGTAAGGAAAGCAATGACCACCTTCTTCCTCAATCGCCTAGCCGCCGAGCCCCATGCGCTCGCCTTCGCCGGCCAGTCCACCCCGTGGCCGGTAGCCCTGGCAGACCAGACCACCGATCCCAGCCTTGACGAGGCCCTGCGCGGCCACGTCGCCGCAGCCGGCCGACTGCTCACCCCGGTCGCCGCCGACCTGCTGGCCACCACCGGCCGTCCGGTCGACCTGTTCGGCTTCGCCCCGAACCCGGCACGCCTCGGCGCCGCAGCCGACGCCACCGCGTCCGTGGAAGGCGTGGCACTGACCCAGCTCGGCGCCCTGCTCGACCTCGAACACCTCGGCTACAGCGTGGCCCAGGCCAAGCCGCTCGCCGTGCTCGGCCACTCCCAGGGCGTGCTCGCCGTGCACATGGCCCGCGCCATCGAGGCCGCCGGCTCCATCGAGGCCGCCGGCAAGACCCTCGACGAGATTCTGGCCGTCGCCGCCCTGATCGGTGCAGCCGGCACTCGCCGCGTGCGCGAACTGGGCCTGAACCCCAAGTATGGCGAAGCCAGTCCGATGCTCTCCGTCAAGGGCGCCACCCGCGAACAGGTTGAGGCTCTGGTGGCCCGCGTCAACAACGCTCGCGGCCCGATCTCCATCGCCGTCACCAACTCCGACAACCACCACGTGCTTTCCGGCTACCCGGAGGACCTGTCTGCCTTCGCCCTCGAAGCCGAGCGCGAACACCAGCATCAGGCCAAGCTGCGCGAGCAGAAGCTCCACGGCGGCACCGTGTTCAACCCGACCCTCGAATACCTTGAGGTCACCCTGCCCTTCCACTCGCCGCTCATGGCCGACGCCGTCGAGCAGACCGTGGCCTGGGCCGGCGCCTGCGGCTTTGACCAGGATCGCACCCGCGCACTCGCTGCGGAAGTGCTGCTCAACCATGTGGACTGGAATGCCCGCGTCAAGGCGCTGTTCAACGCCGCCGACCGTCCAAGCTGTGGATCGTGGACCTCGGCCCCGGCAACACGCTCGGCAAGCTGATCGGCAATGTGGTGCAAGGCACCGGCATCGGCGTGGTCGAAGCCACCACGCTGGCCGAGCGCTCCACGCTCTCCACGCTGGAAAGTGAGCCTGAGCGCACCCAGAACTGGAAGGCATTCGCCCCGCGCGCATCAACACCCCGGCCGGCGCCAAGCTGGTCACCAAGTTCTCCAAGCTCACCGGCAAGCCGCCGGTACTGCTGCCCGGCATGACCCCCACCACCGTGGAACCGGAAATCGTGGCCGCCGCGGCCAACGCCGGTTACTGGGCCGAGCTCGCCGGCGGCGGCCAGGTGACCGCCGAAGTGTTCGACCGCCACATCGCCGCCCTCGAAGACGAGCTGGAGGAAGGCCGCACGGTCGAATTCAACGCGATGTTCATGGACCGTTACCTGTGGAACCTGCAGTTCGGCTCCTCCCGCATCGTGCCCAAGAAGCGCGCATCCGGCGCGCCGATCGACGGCGTGGTCGTCTCCGCCGGCATCCCCGAGCTGGACGAAGCCGTGGCCCTGATCGAGTCGCTGCAGGCGGACGGTCTGCCGTACGTGAGTTTCAAGCCCGGCACCGTGGACCAGATTCGCCAGGTTGTGCGCATCGCCAAGGCCGTGGCCCCCACCACCATCATGGTTCAGGTCGAGGGCGGTGAAGCCGGCGGCCACCACAGCTGGGAAGCGCTGGATGACCTGCTTGCCGCCACCTACGCCGAAGTGCGCGCCTGCGACAACCTCGTGCTGGTCGCCGGCGGCGGCATCGGCACCCCGAACGCGCGGCCGACTACATTTCCGGCCAGTGGGCCCACGCCTACGGCCTGCCCGACATGCCGGTCGACGGCGTGCTTATCGGTACCGCCGCGATGACCGCCAAGGAGGCTCACACCAGCCCCGAAGTCAAGCAGCTGCTCGTCAAGACGCCCGGTATTCCGGCCGACGCCAAGTCCGACGACGTGTTCGCCCCGCAGGCCGCCCACTGGGTGCCGTCCGGCAAGTCCGTCGGTGGCATGTCCTCCGGCCTGAGCCACCTGCACGCCGACATTTACGAGCTCGAGAACGACTCCGCCGAATGCGGCCGCCTGCTCGTGCGCGTCATGAAGCACCCCGAAGAGCTCGACTCCCGCCGCAAGGAAATCATCGAAGCCCTGAACAAGACCGCCAAGCCTTACTTCGGCGACCTGGCCTCCATGACCTACCTTGAGTGGGCGCAGCGCTTCGCCGAACTCGCCTTCCCGTGGGTCGACCCGACTTACGCCGACCGCTTCCAGCACCTGCTGCAGCGCATCGAAGCCCGTGTGAACGACACGGACTCCGGCGAATTCACCTCCAAGTTGTTCGCCGCTGATGGCGTTTCTGCTGAAGAGGCAGCTGCCGCTGGCCTGCTGACCCACGACGACATTCTCGCCGACCCGGCCCCCGCGCTCGAAAAGCTCGCACTGGCCTACCCGCAGACCGCCGAACTCAAGGTGGTCCCGACCGACGTGGCTTGGTTCCCGGTGCTCGTGCGCGAATACCCCAAGCCCATGCCGTTCGTACCCGTCATCGACAACGACCTGCTGCGTTGGTGGGGTCAGGACCAGCTCTGGCAGTCCGAAGACCAGCGCTACTCCGCCGATTCCGTGCGTGCCATCCCCGGCCCGATCTCCGTTGCCGGCATCACCACCATCGACGAGCCGATCGCCGACATCCTCGGCCGCTTCGAAACCGCCGCCATCAAGCGCGTGCAGGACGAACAGCAAGCCGCCGATGCCGCTGAGAACGACGATTTCGCCGCACTTGGCGAGGCCACCAGCGCCGAAGACTTCATCCGCAAGTCCCCGAACATCTCCTGGGTCGGCCACATCACCGACAACCCGGCCTACGGCACCGCCCTGGGCGACCAGTACTACGAAATCCGCGCGTTTGACGCCGCGGCTGGCAAGTACGATCTGGACATCCACCTCGACACCTACTGGGACAACGACCCGGACGGCGGCACCTCCAAGCACGCCGTGCGCGATATCGTCATCCCGCTCATCGTGGAAGGCACCGAGCCCGGCCGTGTGCCGGTCGTGGACCGCGAACGCCTGATTCCGGACGTCTACGCGATGCTCGCCGCCACCGCAGGCATCGGCAACACCGCCATCACCGGCGACAAGCTCACCGAGATGCCGCAGCTTGACGGCAAGACCTCTGACGAGCGTCCGTTTGCTACCGCCACCGCCGCCTACACCCTCTCCGCCAACCTCGGCTTCGACCACGAAGCGGCCACCGGCGCCGCTCTGCCGACGACCCTGCAGCCCAGCCGCATCGCTCCCGATGCGCTGGTCGGCCCGGCCTGGCCGGCGATTTACACGGCGCTCGGCTCCGTGTACGTCAAGGGCTACCCGGTGATTGAAGGCCTGCTCAACGCCGTCCACCTCGACCACCTCATCGAACTTGAGGTGAATGAGGAGGACCTGCTTAAGCACACCGGTGAAACCATCACCCTGAAGTCTTGGGCTGAGGATTACTTCGAGTCCGCCTCCGGCCGCGTGGTCACCATCCACGTGACCCACACCGCTGCCGACGGCACGCTGCTTGCCCGCGAAACCGAGCGTTTCGCGATCCGCGGCCGCGTCTACTCCGATGCTTTGCCGGCAGACGCCCCCGAGTTCGGCGACGCCGAGCACGAGGAGATCGCGCCCACGCCGCGCCGTCTGCTGCGCCGCGTGAAGGTCGTCGCCCCACACGACATGACCGCCTTCGCCCGCACTTCCGGCGACTTCAACCCGATCCACACCTCCACTCGTGGCGCTCGCATCTCCGGTTTGGCCGCTCCGCTTGTGCACGGCATGTGGCTGTCCGCCACCGCCCAGCACGCCGTGCAGGCGCTGGACGAGAAGGGTGCCCACTACGAGATTGCCGGCTGGACCTACAACATGTACGGCATGGTTCAGCTTGACGACACCGTCGAAATCTCCGTCGAGCGCGTCGGCAAGGTGCGCCACGGCGGCATGACCCTCGAAGTCACCTGCCGTATCGACGGCCAGCTCGTCTCCCGCGGCACCGCACTGGTCCGCGCGCCGCGCGCCGCCTTCGTCTACCCCGGCCAGGCATCCAGAAGCAGGGCATGGTTCTGGACGAGCGTGCCAAGTCCGCCGCCGCCCGCGACGTGTGGGAACGCGCCGACAAGCTCACCCGCTCCAAGCTCGGCTTCTCGATCCTGGGCCTCGTGCGCGATAACCCGAAGGAGCTCACCGCCAACGGCGTGACCTATCGCCACCCCGAAGGCCTGCTCAACCTGACGCAGTTCACGCAGGTGGCGCTCGCCACCGTGGCCTTCGCCCAGACCGCTCGTCTGCGCGAAGCCGGCGCCGACATCTGGCCCGCCTACTTCGCCGGCCACTCGCTCGGCGAATACAACGCGCTGTCCGCGTTCGCCGACGTGATTCCGCTGGAAACCGTGCTGGAGCTCGTGTTCCACCGTGGTTCCACCATGCACCACCTCATCGAGCGTGACGCACAGGGTCGCTCCAACTACCGCATGGGTGCCCTGCGCCCGAACCAGTTCGGTGTGGACGACGCGCACGTCAAGGAATACGTGGAATCCGTGGCCAAGGCGTCCGGCGAATTCCTGGAGATCGTGAACTACAACCTCGCCGGCCAGCAGTACGCCATCGCCGGTACGATCGCCGGACTCAAGGCTCTGAAGGCCGATTCCGCCCGCCGCGTGGCCGCATTCGGTGGCAAGCCCGCGTTCATGCTGGTGCCCGGCATCGATGTGCCGTTCCACTCCACACTGCTGCGCAAGGGCGTGCCGGAATTCCGCGACAAGCTCGACGCGCTGCTTCCCGCTTACATCGACTACCGTGGCCGTCTGGTGGACCGCTACATCCCGAACCTGGTGGCCACCCCGTTCGAGATGACCAAGGAATTCGCCGCCAAGATCCTCGAAGTCGTGCCGTCCGAGCGTATCAAGGCCGTGCTCGACGACCCGGCCGTGTGGGATTCCTACGCCGATGACGACCAGAAGCTCGGCCGTCTGCTCTTGACCGAACTGCTCTCCTGGCAGTTCGCCTCCCCGGTGCGTTGGATTGAAACCCAGGCGCTGCTCTTCGGTCAGCGCGAACAGGGCGGCCTCGGCGTGGAGGAATACGTCGAAGTCGGCCTCGGCAACGCCCCGACCCTGGCCAACCTCGGTGCCAAGACCCTGCGTCTACCCGAGTTCGCCGGCAACGATACGGTCGTCTACAACGTCGGCCGCGATGAAGGCCGCGTCTACATGACCGACACCGATTCGCTGGTTCCCGACGATGAGCCGGAAGAGGCTGCGGCCTCGGCCCCGGTCGAAACCGCTCCTGCCGGTGGTTCCGCCGTCGCCAAGCTCGGTTCCGGTGCCGCTCCGGCAAATGCCGTGACTGAGGCTGCTCAGACAACGGATGGCTCCGTCGCCGGACAGTCCACTGGACTGTCCGACTCCTCGCGCGGCCTGCAATCAGGGCAGGCCGCGGCCGGCGCACCGTCCGGTGCCGCCGTCGCCGACCTGCCCTTCAAGGCTTCCGATGCCATCGGCGTGCTCATGGCCTACTCCGCCAAGGTGCGCATCGACCAGATCGGCAGCAACGACACCACTGACACCCTGACCAACGGTGTCTCTTCTCGCCGCAACCAGCTGCTCATGGACATCAGCTCCGAGCTGGGAGTCGCCAGCGTGGACGGTGCTGCTGAAGCGACGCTCGACAAGCTCGCCCAAATCGTCAACAAGGCCGCCCCGAACTACAAGCCGTTCGGTGCCGTGCTCTCCGAGGCGCTGCGCGACCGCCTGCGCTCGCTGTTCGGTGCCGCCGGCGTCAAGCAGCAGTACATCCGCGACCGCGTGACCAACGTATGGCAGCTCGGTGAAGGTTGGGTGGCCAGCGTGCTCGCCGCACTGCTGCTCGACACTCGCGAGGGTGCCAGCTCCCGTGGCGGCGACCTGGCCAAGCTGCCCACCGCCGCCGTGCAGAACAAGCCGGAAGCCGACAAGCTGATTGATGCGGCCGTTGAGGTCGTCGCCCAGCTCAAGGGTGTTGCCGTGGCCCTGCCGTCCGCCGGTGGTGCCGCTGGTGGCGCTGTGGTCGATTCCGCCGCGCTCGACGCCTTCGCCGAGAAGGTCACCGGTTCCAACGGCGTGCTCGCCGCCACCGCCCGCTTCGTGCTGAACGAGCTCGGCGTGGCCGCTCCGGCTCCGGAAGAATCCGAGGACGAGAACGCCGCCGTCGTGGCCGCGGTTGAAGCCGAACTTGGCTCCGACTGGCCTAAGCAGGTCGCTCCGCGCTTCGACGCCAACAAGGCCATCCTCTTCGATGATCGGTGGGCTTCCGCCCGCGAAGACCTCGCCCGCGCCTACTACGACAACGATCCCGCCGCCCTGAACGGCAGCTTCATCGGCCTTGGCAAGACCATCGCCGCCGAAGCCCAGTGGTTCGCCAACGAGTCGGAGAGCGAAGAACTCAAGGCCGTCTTCCAGAAGGCCGGCTCCGAGGCCCTCGAACAGGTTGCGTCCAACAAGAACGCCTCCCGTTACGCGAATGATATCGCCATCGTCACCGGCGTGAGCCCGAACTCGATTGCCGCTCAGGTGGTCGAAGGCCTGCTCGCAGGCGGTGCCACTGTGGTGGCCACCTCGCACAGCTTCAAGCCGTCCATTAAGGCTTGGGCTAAGCAGCCTACCGCGAGCACGCTACCGGCAACGCCAAGCTGTGGCTGGTTCCGGCCAACCTCTCCAGCTACCGCGACGTCGACGCACTGGTCGACTGGGTGGGCCACGAGCAGAAGAAGACCTCCGGTGCTACCACCACGATTCTGAAGCCTGCGTGGGAGCCGACCCTGTTCTTCCCGTTCGCCGCTCCGCCGGTCCATGGCACGCTCGCCGACTCCGGCGACCTGTTCGAATCGCAGGCCCGACTGATGCTGTGGGGCGTGGAACGCGCCATCGCCGGCTTCAGCCACATCGGTGCCGACACCAACGTGCAGCACAAGCTCCACGTGGTGCTGCCCGGTTCCCCGAACCGCGGCGTATTCGGCGGCGACGGTGCCTACGGCGAAGTCAAGAGCGCCTTTGACGCCATCGTCAACCGTGCCCGCGCTGAAAAGGTGTGGTCGAGCCGCGTCACCTTCGCTCACCCGAAGATCGGCTGGGTGCGTGGCACCGGCCTGATGGGCGGTAACGACCCGCTGGTCGCCGTCGTTGAGCGTCACGGCATCCGCACCTACTCCACCGCACAGATTGCGGCCAAGCTGCTCGACCTGTGCACTGCCGAATCGCGCGAGCAGGCCCTCAAGGCCCCGCTCGATGTGGACCTGACCGGTGGCCTCGGTTCCGAGCCCATCGACATCAAGGCCCTGCGTGCGGAGGCCATGGCCGACGCCGAGAAGGAAGCTGCTGCGGCCTCGTCTCAGGAAACGGATGGCTCCGTCGCCGGAAAGTCCACTGGACTGTCCGACTCCTCGCGTGGGCAGCAAATCAAGGCGCTGCCCACCCCGATCGTCACCAAGCAGGCTTCGGTCGACCTCAACGACTGGACCAACGTCACCGCCAAGCCGGAAGACGAAATCGTCATCGTTTCCGTCGGTGAGCTGGGCCCGTGGGGCTCCGGTCGTACGCGCGCCCAGGCCGAGCTCGGCATCCACTCGGACGGCACCGTCGACCTGAGCGCCGGAGCAGTGCTCGAACTTGCGTGGAACATGGGTCTGCTGACTTGGGCCGACAGCCCGAAGCCCGGCTGGTACGACACCGACGGCAACCTCGTGCCCGAAGAGGACATCGCCGAGCGCTACCACGACGAGGTCGTGGCCCGCTCCGGCATCCGCCCGTTCGAGGAAGGCATGGGCAACGACTACAAGGACGGTGCTGACGAAGAGGAAGCCGAGGTCTTCCTCGACCACGACGTCACCTTCTCTGTGCCCACCCGCGAAGTCGCCGCCGAATACGTCAAGTTGGACGAGGCTCACACCACCATCGCCCCGGATGAGGAATCCGGCGAATGGAACGTGACCCGCCACGCCGGCTCGATGATCCGCGTGCCGCGCCGCGCCACCATGACCCGCACAGTCGGCGGCCAGTTCCCGAAGGGCTTCGACCCGACCCGATGGGGCATTCCCGCCTCGATGGTCGGCGACGTCGACAAGATCGCCCTGTGGAACATCGTCACCACTGTGGACGCCTACCTGGGCGCCGGCTTCACCCCGACCGAAATCCTCGAGTCCATCCACCCCTCGCTGGTGGCTTCGACCCAGGGCACCGGCTTCGGTGGCATGATGTCGATGCGCAAGCTGTACCTCGACCGCTTCCTCAACCACGAGATCCCGACCGACATCCTGCAGGAAGCCCTGCCGAACGTGGTCGCGGCTCACGTGATGCAGTCCTACATCGGCGGCTACGGCAACATGATTCAGCCGGTCTCCGCCTGCGCCACCGCAGCCGTCTCCCTTGAAGAGGGCGTCGACAAGATCGCCCTCGGCAAGGCCGACTTCGTGGTCACCGGTGCGATCGACGACATCGGCGTGGAATCCGTGATCGGTTTCGGCAACATGAACGCCACCGCCAACTCGGAGGAAATGTATGGCAAGGGTATCGACGCGCGCTTCTTCAGCCGCGCGAACGATCGTCGCCGTGGCGGCTTCCTGGAATCCCAGGGCGGCGGCACGATCCTCGTGACCCGCGGTGACATCGCCGAAAAGCTCGGCCTGCCGGTTGCGGCCGTGGTCGGCTTCATCCACTCCTACGCGGATGGTGCTCACACCTCGATCCCGGCTCCGGGCCTCGGTGCCCTGGCTGCCGGCCTCGGTGGCAAGGACTCCAAGCTCGTGCACGACCTGGCTAAGCTCGGCGCTCAGCCGACGACATCGCCGTGGTCTCCAAGCACGACACGTCCACCAACGCCAACGACCCGAACGAATCCGAGCTGCACAACACGCTGGCCCACGCCATCGGCCGCACCGACGGCAACCCGCTGTTCGTGATCTCGCAGAAGACGCTTACCGGCCACGCCAAGGGTGGTGCCTGCATCTTCCAGGTCAACGGTCTGACGCAGCTGTTCAAGTCCGGCGTGATTCCGGCGAACGCGGCGCTCGACTGCGTGGATCCGAAGCTCCAGCGCGACGACCACATGGTCTGGGTTAGGAAGCCCCTGCGCATCGGCGGTGGTGAGGACGAGTTCGGTCGCGAGACCGCTGGTCGCCCGGTCAAGGCCGGTCTGGCCACCTCGCTCGGCTTCGGACATGTTTCCGGCTTCGTGGCCCTGGTTCACCCCGGTGCCTTCGAGGCGGCCGTGGCCAAGGCCGATGGTGAGGCCGCACTGGAAGCTTGGCGTGAGCGTGCCAACGCCCGCCTGGCCGCCGGCCAGCGTCACCTTGAGGAAGGCATGATGGGTCGCGCCGCGCTCTACGAGCCGATCGACAACCGTCGCTTCCGCGAGGATCACCGTGGCTACGACCACCACGAGGTCGAAAAGGCGATGCTCCTCAACCCGGACGCCCGCCTCGGTGCCGACGGCTACTACGAGGCCTGATTCCTCTGGCTCCCCTCGGTTGATGGGAGCCAGTAGCGCACCGGATCTCGGCTCCCCTCTTTGAGGGGAGCTCCCGCGAAGCGGGTGAGGGGAGTTTCCCCTGGAGCTTTCTCGCTGGCACAAACTCAGTGAGAGAAATATGCAGAACATACGAAAGCCCCTCCCTCGGAGTGGGCTTTCTGCGTTTCAAGGGGCTGATTTGGCATTCGCCGGAGGTCTACTTCCGTTTCAAGGGGCTGTTACCCAAGTAGACAAGGCGTAAAAACGGCGGAATGGCGTTGGCGTTATGCTGCGGATACTCGTGGTATGGAGGATGACCAGCCCCTTGAAACGGAAGTAGACCTCCGGAACGGTCAAAATCCGCCCCTCGAAACGGAGATAGACCTTCGGGGCGGGGCGCGGATGTTTTTTTGGACGGCTAGGCAGCCAGCCCAAGATGTTTGCGGTATTGCGCGAGGTCATCCAGCATAGTGAATCTTTTCCCCCCTGAAATGGAAATCAGGCCCCAATTCTGATGAGGTGTAGAGATTACGCGCGAAGCGGTACACAATAGGAAGCATGAATACTTGTGGTTTGGGGCATGACGTGGTGGATGTGGCCGCATTCGCCGAACAGTTGGCGGAGCCGGGGTCTCGCATGCGTGCGCTGTTCTCCGTGCGTGAGGTGCGGCAGGCATCCGACCGCGCGCGCCAGAAGAATGACGGGGAGGCCGTCCATCTGGCCGCCAAATGGGCGGGCAAGGAGGCGTTCCTCAAAGCCTGGTGCGATTATCTTGGCGATGCCCCCTATCCGTTCACGCTTGATAATTTCCCGTGGCCTGAAATCGAGATCTTGGACGATTCCCGTGGTGTGCCGCATGTGTCTCTGGGTAAGGGGGCGGCGTCAGTCTTCCAAACTGATTACGCGAATTCGGCTGCCGGCGCTCGCTATTCCTCTGCTTATTCCTCTGCTTCCGATAACGGGCCTTATGCAGTGATGCAGGAGCGGCGGAATGCGCGTTCGGCGCAGCGCTCGACTATCGGTGCGGGGTCGATGCCGCATATCCATATTTCCCTGAGCCACGATGGTTCGATTGCCTCCGCGGTGGTGACGATTTCTGTGGAATAGCGCCCGAGGCCCCCGAGTGCTACATGCTGTACAACGTCTCCATCATGGTTAACCTGTGGGGCGCGCTCACCAGCCGCGACGTGCGCCTGCTCAAGAACCAGATCGACAAGCTCGACTCGCTGCCCGAAAACTGCTGGTTCGTGATTCTGAATGCGATGGGCGCCGACCTCCAACCATACGAGTCCCAGCTCATCCATTTGTGATTTCGACGGTTTCCAGCTCCCCTCTTTGAGGGGAGCTGTCGCCGTAGGCGACTGAGGGGAGTCCTCGGCAAAGCCGCAATCCATCAACTAGATTTGCTGGTCCTGCTGCAGCCACACGCGTTTGCCATCCCCGAAGAAATATGTATAATAACTCAAGTCGCCAAAAGCGACGCTTAACGCGGATGTAGCTCAATGGTAGAGCCTCAGTCTTCCAAACTGATTACGCGGGTTCGATTCCCGTCATCCGCTCCACTATTTATATGTTGGTGTATCTAATTGGGAATACCGGAAGGGTGAGCTACCCCGAGTAGTATTAGTACTCATGGTGTTGAGAATCGACGAAGCTGAACTGCGTGCCAAGCTCTTTGAGCACAAAGAGCAGATTGGTTTCGGGCCGATTGCCAATGGGGTCGTCATCATCATCGAAGGATTGTTTTACATTCCTGCTGCTCTCACATCTGGACTCGACCAAATGTTTCAAGGATTGCTCCTTGCATTGAGCATTATCTTCATATTCTATGGAGTATGGAGTTTGATTACTGCTTGCAGAAATAAGTATGATGCCATAACACTGTATGAGGATATCGTCAACATGGATAGAACCGAACGAAGAAGCTCGATCATTGCGGTGAAAGATGCTAACCGATATCTTCTGTATCGTGATTTAGGTTGGGGGTGCGACTTTTTCCCTAATCATGCAACCGCAAGCAGTACTGATGAGGATGTTCGTCAGCTGACGACGTATTTTGCCGATGAATTCGAAATTCCTGCTAAAGACTTTACTCTGTCTCACATTTGTGTGAAGGATTCTGAGAAGCCATCCACGGAGCATGATGGAGAGATTCGTTATTACGAATACACGCTATACCGCGCTAGCGTAACGGTAATGCCTGACGCCTGGCGTTCCACTGAGTTCCATGTTGGTGCCAAGGACTGCCGCTGGATGACTCTTGATGAGATGCTTGCCGACCCCGGCATCAACAAAATCAATCATGATGTCGTTGCGATGGTGCGGGATAACTTGTAATTGTTGCCACTTCGGGCATATGACGATTGAGCCAAAGCATGTTCTATGTTTCGATAATCATCAAAAGCAGAGCATAGTATGCTCTACGGGGATTTTTCTATACCCTGAAAACACCGAAAATCAGGATATAGGGCAGTAGCACGAATTAGCCAACAGCGGTATACCAAGGAATAAGGCCTTTTCCGCCCGCGATGTAACGTAGATCCGTACCTTACGAACCTCATATATAGGATCGCGACCAAAGCGTCGCTCGCAACACCGCCCGCGCCATCATCTTCCCCATCTCCCGCAAAGAGCAGAACAATGATTTGCGTGACCTGCTGATTGCTCAGCAAGTACGTCGTATCGATGAGCTGGAGCGGCAGGTCGATATGCTTGAGGCTTTGCTGCATAGCGGGCGACGGGGGAGCAGGGCATCATCTTTCTCGCTTCCGAAACGCGAATCGGGCGAGCGGGGCTTGTCTGCGGGCAATAATGACGTTGCTCCCACGGATTCGGATAAGGAGAATCGTAGCGAGGATCATGGTGAGGACCAGGGCGAGTAATCGATCGTATCGGAGACTTGCCCAACACGCACGCTAAGATGGGCATCGCAATAATCGGCAATGAGCAGGTAATCGGCGAGGCGGTGCATGGAGCAGGAATCCAACGAGCAAGAACCTAACGAGGCGACGGAAATCGTAGGCGGCAAAGTAGAGACCGTCGAGGTTTCCAAGCACCCCGAGGCTTCCATACCCGAGACCGATTTGTCTCTGGCGGATATCGAGCGCCGTCGTTCGCATCCGTTGCGTTGGGTGCTGATTATTCTTGCCGTACTGTGCGCCATCATCGCGCCGTACTGGTTCGGCCGTTCGTTGGCGGTAAATAATACTGACTCCATTGTGGCCGTGCTCGGGGGAGTGTCTCCGCAAGGCATCGCACTGGTCGGTTGGGTGACCGTGGTGATTGCGTACGTCGGATTGGCGATGGCGGTGGTCGTCTCGCCGTCCTGGCCGTGGTTGATCGTGTTCGTGATCGGGTTGGCCGGCGAGCAGTTCATCGCGGGACTCAGTATGCTCAATCTCAATTTCTGGTATTCCACGTACGTGGTCTACGGCAAGCAGGCCGGCCTGGCGAATGCCGCGAATCTGGGCATTATGGGTGCGGCGATCGGCATCGCCGTATATGCCCTGGTGTTTGTTGGTCTGCTGGTGATTATCCGGAAGACCTCGCCGCTGAACGTGCTGACCAAAAGCTGGGCGAGTTTCATTCTGTACTTCGTGATTGAAACCATCGCCCTGCTCGTGGTGTTGTTTGGCGGATTGCTCACCACTGTGTGAGCGTACGTGAGTCGCCGTACGTTGCTCAATACTCACCACTCACTGCTCACCGCCGCGCAAACCGTGTGCCCGATGTCTATTTAGAGGTGCAACACCCCCTGTTGGTCCTGCAATTCTAGCAGTTCGTCGGCGAATGCCTCGGCGGGCGTCCGGTAGTCCAGCACGCGCATGGGACGGTTGTCGGCCTCGTCGACAATCTCCCGCAGTTCCCCGGCCATGCCCATCCGGATCTCGCTGCGTTTGGGCAGATACCGGCGGATCATGCCGTTCCGGTTCTCGTTGCCTCCCCGCCGCCGGCTGGAGTACGGGTCGGCGAAGTACGTGTCCATGCCCGGCCCGTCGCGCAGTCGCGTGTGGCGGGCGAACTCGGTGCCGTTGTCGTGCGTGACGCTGACGCGCGCGCCGGCCGGCAGCGGCGAGAACATCGCCAGCCGCGCCCCGACGCTTTCCCCGGCGGTCTTGTCGGGCACGATCCTGGCCATGAGGAACCTGGTCTTCCTCTCGACCTCGGTGTGCAGGTTGCATCCGGCGCCGATCACGCCGTCGGCCTCCCAATGGCCGAAACCGCTGCGGTCGCCGGCCTCCGGCGGACACTCGGAGATGGGAACCCGTCCGGGAATCGGGAAACGCGACGTCCTCCCGCCGCCACGCCTGCGCCGCCTCCTGTGGCCGCGTGGAAGGCAGCGCGACCAGCGTTCACGGCGATGGCGGTCGGCGTGGATCCAACGGCAGACGGTCTCCGGGCACACGCGCATGGCGGAGTCGTCGGGGAACAGGACGCGCGGCCTGCCGCTGACGGGCGGCGGCGACCAGCCGCGACCCAGCCATTCGGCCACCCGCGCCCACAGGCGTTCGCATGACAGGCGGTAGCGCCTGCGCGGTTCGGCGCGCCTGCGGCCGCCGCTTGCGCCGCGGCGGGGCCGGCGATGTAGCATCCGCCCGTCCACGGGCCCGTCTTCAGCCGTTTCGGCCGGTACGGCCGGTAGGACTCGTTCTCGTTGGACGGGAACCACGTGTCGCGTTTGATCTCCCTGCCGACCGTCGAGGCGTTGCGGCCGAGCATCAGACCGATCTGCGGATGCTGGTGCCGTTGCCGATCTCGATCTGGATGACCTGGCGTTCCTCTTCCGACAGGTGCGAACATGCTTCTCCCATAGGTGCAACATCCCTTCGGACTGGTTATCCGGACAATCTCCAATCCAACGGGTGTTGCACTTTCAATTAGACAACGGGGCGGGCATGTTCGTACGAAAAACGTCTATCATGTGCGCTATGGGGAATCCAAATGAAATCAGACTGGCGATAGTCGATAACGACGACTTCGTGCTGATGGGTTTGGCAGCGTTCTTGTCGCGTCATCTGCCGAATGTTCGGTTAGCTTGGAAGGCGAATACCGGAACCGATGCTCTGGAATATGCGACGGATCCCGCAAATGAAGCGGACATTCTGCTGGTTGACATGAGTCTGGAGGACATGCCCGGAGACATGGTGTGCCGGGAAATCAGAAGTCGTAACAGGATGTTGCCGTTGCTGGCGGTGACATCGTTCAGTTTAATTCGCTATGCGCGACGTGCTGCTGAGGGTGGTGCTCAAGGCATTGTGTCAAAAGCTGATTTTCCAGCACTGTGTAAAGCGGTCAAGCTCGTCAGCGATGGTCATACTCTCTGTGTTCGAGTAGGAGGGGAGACTATTGGATTCGAGGATGTAGATGCTGCATATCATCGTCTGGTTCGACTTCCCGTGAATAGAATCGAAAGATTGTCGGAACGGGAAAAATATGCCATGGAACTATATTCACAGTCGTATAAGCCCACTCAGATTGCCCGGATGATGGATGTTTCGGCAGGGACGGTGAAAACCTATCTTGACCGTGTTCAGAACAAACTCCATCTTACTTCCAGAGCCGAACTGATTGCCTATTGGTGGAGGCGGGAACGATGGTGAGACGATTGGCAATGGAAACGATACTTGTGGTTCGCAAGAAATGCTTGGGAGTATCGAAAAAAATCTTGTTCTATCGATAGTGGCCATGACATGTCTTGCCGCATGTATCGCCGAATGGATTCTTGATTCTCCTGAGAGTTTGAATGATGGGTTTATTCGCATCGTGTACATGCTTGCTGTGAGTATGTTGCCGTTATATCCGGTACCGGCAACATGGGGGATTATCGTCATCGCATTTCTGAATGAATTGATGCCTTGCTTATCGCAATGCGATGAGTCATGGGGTGTTCTGGTATCTCTTGCGATTCAAGGCTATGCTGCTGTTTGGTGGAATGGTGTGACGGCAACGGTGCTGTTGTCTATTAGCGCTTTGCTGAATTATGCGATATATCGGGAGAATAGTGAATTTGGTTCGTTCGATGGTTCCATTAATTTGGTGGTGTTGCTTTGGTTTGTGTTTCTTTTAGGGGTTTGGCTACGGCAAAGGAACGGACTTGAAAAGAAAAAAGAGTTAGAAAAGAAAGCTGAAATTGTTCGATATAACTTACAGCTTGCTGAGGGGATGCATGATGCCATGTCTGGTGAGTTGACACGAATGTTGGTCATAGTGCAGGAAGGTATTGATGCATCGAAGGAAGAAGAGCTTAAGCGATGGAGAAAATTGCAGAACGGTATCAATAGGATATTCCAAGATCTGCATTCGGTTATGAATTATCTATCGGATGATGACCATAAACAAGATGATGTATTTCATGTAAGTCTTGCCGAACATATTCAAGCTACATTGAGTGAAAGTGACCGTCGGTTGCATGACAAAGGGTTTTGCGGTCATTCATCTCTTCGCGGTGTATCCAGCGCAATGTTGAACTCGTGGAATCAAATAATCGTTAACCTGTTGCGTGAAATTTACACGAATATTGAACGCTATGCTGACAAAAGTGAATATTCCGTCATTGTCACATTTTCAAATAATGCTGTTGATATTGTTCAGGTGAATAAATGTCGACAAAAGAGTCGGCGATGTGTGACTTTGGGAGCAAGAAAAGGGCTAAGTATATATTCCCGTTTGATATCTGGACAAGGAGGATTCATCAGATATGAAAAAGACGGCGAAGAATGGTCTTTCTATTGCATGTTACCGCTACTGACCTAATTTCTGATATGGCATAATGGAAACCATACAGGGCATAGTGAATATGTTGATATTTCTTCCTCCGTTGAACTGTTGCTTGGAGTGCTGGCTGACGCTCCGAATGTCAAACCAAGTACCGTAAGTATTAAAAGCGGTGTTCTCATGAGGGTTCCTTTGCGTCGGGGTGTGTCAATGATCATTGCACAACATGGATTCATATAAAAGTCCTTGTCCCCTAATGGCATACAAGTCATTGCGAAGCGGGAGAAAGCGCGTCATGCTTACAGTAGCTCTTCGCCTGAAGGGCAGGAATTAGGTAAGGAGGCCTATATGAGCATCAATGAGAAGTCCATTGTCGGTGAATCCTTCGAGGATCTGTCGGCGGCCGATATGGCGATGCTGACCGGTCGCAACGATGATGGCGTCGCGCCGGCGTCGCTGTCGTTCGCGGTTTCCGTTCTGAGCGTGTCTTTCTCGGCATGTTCGGCAACGGTCGTCACCCGACTTGCATCCTGTGGGAACTGCAAGTGAACGTTGCTTTACATGGGTCAGGTATGGATTGCGTAAAACATCCGACCCATACCTGACACTTGTTATCGTTAAGGGGAAGTGGCATGAAGGCGATTCTGTTTCGTGACTGCAAGGCATGTTTCCAGTCATTCAAGAACTGGGGTATGGTTCTTATCATTATGGTCACGGCAATATTCGTGGAGATGGTTGCCAGTGGCGCAGGCATTCTAGACCCATTTACTTGGGCTGTCTTTTTTGGACCGTTTTTCATCTATTCGTCATGCTCGGTGATGGTCTCCATCCTGTATCAGGATTTCCGAGATGGACTGTTTGAGCTCTATATACAGTCTGGTCGTTCCTATTGGAGCTACTGCTGGTGTAAATGCCTGTTTCCTGTTATCCTGACAGTGATTTCCGTGCTTTTGAATCTGGCTTTTATGCGTGTTTTGTCATCAGGCTTTCAGATAACCGCTGGAGCAGATGATGCAATTGGTGCTCTTATCGTATCAGTCTTAGGAACAATCGTCTGTTCTTTGGGCGCAATGCCGATGGTTTATGTCTCCCGGAACAGCGATCCGACAATGGCACAACTGGTTTTGGTGTTGATTGCGGTCCTGCTCCAATTGGCATATATGCTTGTGATCGTCAACGTGATGCCGCTGTGCCTGTTCTCGGTTGGTTATGTCGTATTGGTAGTGGTCGCCATCGGTATTTCAACCAGAGTATTCTCTCGATATTTTATCAACACCAATATCGAGCTGTGACATCTACTGGATTCGAAGCTTTTGGAAAGGTGGATTTCCATGACCAGCATGGTGGCCTATGTCGCTTCGCGTAATCCGCAGTCGCAGACGTTGCGGTCGGTTCGTCTGATACAGGATGCGGTCAGTGCGAACATTGACGCGGAATGGACGATTCTGACGCCGAATGACACGACGATCTTGCCGTCGGATGGTACTGCGAGCGAGTTTTCCACCGGTGTCGATCATATCGAGCTGAACGGACTGGACGATTCCGCCCGGGTCAAAAAAGCAATCGAACGATGCGATTATCTGATTCTCGGTTCGCCGACCTATGGCCATAACGTTTCCGGCGACATGAAGATTCTGATGGATCGACTCACCTATTGGGGGCATTTGTTCCATCTGGCGGGCAAACCGGGCATGGCAATGGTCAGCGCCACAACCAACGGGTTCCTTGAAGTCGGCGAACTGATGGAACGGTTCATGGAATCACTGGGCATCATCATTGATGAAACCGCATACCACACCACTTTTACGCCATTCGATGAGGCAATGGCCGATCAGACCGCCGCGGCTATCGTGCGGGCGCTGAACACACTGCGGGATGGCGTCGTGCCTGAAACCAGCGAAAGGCAGGAGCTGGCATTCCAATCCTACAAGCGTGACTACGCCCGACGAGACGGTAGCGATGCAGAATCGCGGTATTGGCGGGAACGCGGCATGTTCGACTGCGCGACGTTCCATGAATACGTCGAAACGCGGCGGAAGCTGCCGGAATCCGTCCACGCCGAACGGTAGGGGGACTTTCCATGAACGGTAACGTTGGAACGACCTGGGCGGCTTCTGCCACGACCCTTGAGGAACGGTGCATGGCGGCAACCGCTATGCCGGATGCTTTGCGACAGTATCGGGCATCGCACGCGGAAGACATACTTTCGGCAACGGTGGAATGGAAAAACCGACGGAACCCACTGCGGGACGAGGACTATCAAGGCATCGCCGACGCGCTCGGCGATGACGCATCCGTGGTCGAAACCGTCATCGCGGATCGGGAACGGAAACTGAGCGGCCATGTCGAGCCGGCATGGTCCGTTGAACTGCAGACGATTCTGAACCGTTACGACAGCGAGGAAGAGCGAGTCGAACGCACGGGGTATGCCACCGCCTTCGCACCGTTCGTCGCGTACGTGAAAGCGGAACTGCAAGCGTATATGTCGGCCTGTTCATTGCCGATGAATGACGAGCGCCTTATCGAACAGTGCCTGAGCGCATACGTCGAGCGTCTGTTGGGCATCGGATTGAAAACCGTCGTATGGGAATTGCATGTCGCGCGTCAGGCCGGTTCGTTGGGCGACGGCGATGCGAAGCGACAATTGCGGCGATATTTCGAACTGCTGGCCACCGACGAATACCGTGGCCATATGTATGCGAAATATCCGGTACTGCTTCGTTTTGTCACGCAGACGACAGTCCATTACATCGATTTCGTCAAGGAAATGCTCGACCGCGTATCCATGGATCGCGACGAGCTCGCCTCCTTCGCAGGCGTCGGCGATGATTTCAGATTGGAAGATATGTCCATCGACCGTGGCGACGCGCACGACGGTGGAAGAGCCGTGGCCATGCTCACCATCGGCGGACGGAAAATCGTATACAAGCCGCGTGACCTGCATATCCATGAGCTTTTCGCCGGATTGGTGAGGCGATGCGAACGGACGAAGGGTTTCCTTCCGATGCGAGTGTCGGACGTGCTGACGAAATCCGGCTACGCCTATGAGGAATTCGTGGAACACGGCACCTGCGAGGATGCACGTCAGGTGGAGCGCTATTACACCAGATACGGTCAGCTGCTCGGATTGGTATGGCTCCTGCACGGCGACGACATGCACCACGAGAACATCATCGCCAGCGGGGAATATCCGATGGTCGTCGATTTCGAGACGATCGCCACGAACCATGTGACCATGGACATGCCCGACGGCACCGATGCCGACATCCGCGTATCCACGATATTGCGGGATTCGCTGGCATCCTCCTGTCTGTTGCCGGCGAAAACGGCGATGTCGGCCGACGGTACATCCGTCGACATCAGCGCCTTCGAAACCGGTGAGCAGACGATGCCCGGCATCGTCGCGTCCCCGGTGGGATTGGACTCCGCCGATGCCCATTACGAGAGGAACGCCGTGACGTTCAGCAAGGACGGCTGCGCGGTGACATTGGATGACGCCGTTGTGGATCCGTATCATTACAAGCGACAGATTCTCCAAGGATTCCGCAATACGGTCGCCGCGGCGATGACCATCGACGCGGATGAATGGGATGCGATGCTGTCCGGCGAGGATACGACCGTGCGTGTGCTGGTGCGCAACACCAGCGCCTACGCCCGATTTGCGGATTTCATCCATCATCCGTCGGCGTTGAAGGACATGCTGGACGTCGAAGCCATACTGGAGAACCTGTATGTCTACCCATTCCGTGACAAGCGCATCTTCGCAAGCGAATACCGGCAGATGCTCGCCGGGGACATCCCCATGTTCACCGCACAGCTGACGGGACATGATCTGCACGCTCCCGATGGAACGACCATTGACGGCGTCTGCGAACGTTCGGTACGCGAACGGGTGCTTGACACCATCGGGCATCTTGACGAACAGGCCGCATTGCAATCGCGCATTATCCGCAACGCCTTGCGCATGGAACCCGGCATGGAGGACGCGCATCCGACGGCTTCGGTGTCGTCGGACACGGATGCGGAGCATTACCCAATCGAACTCGGCACGAGGATAGCCGACACGGCCATCCTCCAGGAAACCGATGGCACCGTATCATGGCTTACAGCGAACCGATCCGACACCATGGCCGCGGACAAGACCGTGGATGAACGGTACGAACCGGGGGCGCCGACTTCGGGACTCTACGACGGCATGGCCGGGACGGGCATGTTCGCCGCCGAACTGTATCGGCGGACACACGATGAGCGCTGGCGTGACCTGTGCACGCGTATGATGCGGAGTCTGATGCGCCGCAAGGACAGAGGCATTACGTATTCCGGCTTCACTTCCGGCCTGTCGCGAAGCTATTGCGCGTTACGCATGGCCAATGCCGGCATCACGTCGCCCGAAGCTCGCCGTTGCATGACGCAGACGGTTCGTATGCTGCCGGCATACATCGACGATATGCTGCCGAAGCTCCTGCAGCGCGACAATCCTCAACCGTCATTCCATCTGGATTACCTGACCGGGGCGGGCAGTTCGATCATGCTGTATCTGCGGCTGTACGACGTATTCCATGACATGCGCATAGTGGAACAAACCAGCCGGCTGGGGAGAACCGTCATCCGTGCGTTTCCCGAAACCCAGCGGAACGCCGACGAATCCGATGACATGCCGTATCCAACCGGTGCCGCGCACGGACTGGAAGGCATGGCCGTGGCGTTCTGGAAGCTCTACGCGGCGACGGGGAATCGCGAATTCGCCGAATTCGCCCGAATGCTTTGGCGGAAATCGGACGCTCGAAGAAGCGGTGCGAAACAGGAGGACGCCGGCAAATGGTGCCGTGGGAAGGTCGGCGTGCTCTGGGCACGCAATGAGCTGGCGGCCACTGCCGGCGCGGACGGCGAACGTTTCTTCGAGGATGAAAACGGACGGGCGTTCCCAGACAAGGCAGATATCACGGCGTTGCTTGGGAACGCGGATTGGGACGACGACGGCGTGTGCCATGGACGATGCGGCATGATCGACACCCTGATATCCATCGGCAATGCCAACGGTGACGAATGGTATCGCATGCAGGCACAGCGTCTGATGGACGACATGATCGCGCAGGCCCGTTCGTCGGGACGTTTCCGGCTGAGGCAATCCCGTGAATTCGTGGATCTGTCGTACTTCCAAGGGCCGGTCGGCGTCGCCTACACGATGCTTCGTCTGAACGACCCGTCCACGCCCTCCATACTCGCACTGGAAACGCGATGACGGACATGACGGATACGAACACAACCGAATCGACGACAAGGAAAGACAATATGACCGCCGACCACATCAACCACGCCGACCGCACCGACAACGGCGAACATGCCATCATCGCCGTCGAACACGTCACCTTCGGCTACAAGAAGAAACAGACCGTGTTGGAGGACATCGACTTCACCGTGCCGCAAGGCCAGTCGCTGGCGATCCTCGGATACAACGGCGTCGGCAAGACCACGCTGTTCAGACTCATCGTCGGACTGCTGCGCCCCCGTGAAGGGCGATGCGTGATCGATAGGCGTCGGGTGCCGTCGATGCGCGACGTGTTCCAGATGACCGAGAACGGCAATCTCGTCGGCACGATGACCGTGCGTGACAACATCCACTTCCGGCAACTGCTGTTCCGGTCCGGCAAGGGAATCGCGGACGGCGGCCATACCGTCGACTCGAAACGGCTGGAGGATGAGCCGCTCGTCCGTGCCTTCGAATTGGAGGGGCATCTCGACAAGAAGGTGGCGGAACTCTCGACCGGTCTGCGCAAACGGGTCGGCATCGTCGCCGGCATGCTGTTCGACCCGCATGTCATCATGCTCGACGAGCCAAGCAACGCCATTGATCCGATCACCCGCTCGCTGCTCGTCGATTACGTCAACCAGCTTCGCGCCGACGAGCGCACTTTGCTCACCGTCACCCATGACCTCGAATACTGTTGGAATGTGGCCGACCGGATCATCATCCTTGACGACAAACACCTCGTCAAGGATATGATGCTCGCCGAATTCGACGACTATGAGGCGTTCACCAAGCGTCCACGCTCGGGCGTGACCGCACGCACGTCGACTTCGGCCTTCCCGCGCGCGGACGGCAAGCATGAGATCATGGCGTCGCCACCGTGTCCCGTTTATCGAACAAGGCGAGCACAGCGAATGCGGGCTGGCCGCCGCAGCGATGATCCTCGCCGCATTCGGGCATCCCGTGACCATGGACGAGCTGCGCCGCCGGTACGGCGCTCCACGCGGCGGACTGAGCCTCGCGAACATCGTAACGGTGCTGTCCGACTCCGGCATCCGCGTACGCGCGGTCACGACCCCCAGCGCCGAAGCGTTGAAAACCGTCATGACGCCATGCATCCTGCATTGGGACGACAACCATTTCGTCGTGCTCGACCATTACGCATACGGCCGATTCCGCATCGCTGACCCGGCGAACGGGCGCCATGCCTATACGCCCGGCGAACTCGCGGCCCACTGTTCTGGCGCGGTGCTGATTCCGCAACCGACAAACGACGGCTGCGCAACCATTCCCATACGGCCTCGCAGCGGAACCGTCTCCATCCTGACCGGGTTCCTCCGCCGGAACATGCCCGCCATCGGTCTGAGCCTGCTGTTCTCGCTCGTCGTCCAGGGACTGACATTGATCGTGCCCGCAGGCACCGGCTATATGGTCGACCATGGGTCGCTCGCCGCCCAAAGCGGTTTCCCGCCGTTGGTCGCGACGATGCTGCTTGCCTCGCTGCTGGTCTACTATGCGGTCGGCGCGTTGAACACCGTGATGCTCACCCGCGTGCAGGTGCGATTCGGACGATACCTGTCCCGCCGATACATGACCGGCGTGCTCGATCGGGAGTTCCCGTTCTTCGTGAACCGTTCCGGTGGTGACCTGATCTACCGCGCGAACCTGGTCATGGTCGTCGAACAGATCGTGACCGGCAGTCTGCCGTCGACGGTCGTGTCGATGGTGTTCCTCGTGGTCTACCTGATCATGATGATCGCCTATTCAGTGCCATTGACGATGCTGACCCTGACGGTGTGCGCGGCGGTGCTCGTCGTATCCGTCATTTATTCCCTGCGCAACAGGACGCTGGTCGAGCGTGCGACCGTCGCGCAGGCTGACGTGCAACGCGCCTTCATCGAAACCTTCTCCGGCATCGAAACTGTCAAAAGCCTCAATTTGGAAAGCCACTGCTACGACCGCTGGTCAGCGCGTCTGGGAGCGCAGCTCGACTACCAGACTCGGCAAGGGCGGCTTTCGGCATTGCTGTCAAGCCTGTCCTCGGCGCTGGTGTTCGTGTTGCCGCTATGCGTGGTCGCCTTCGGCATGACCTTCGTGGGACGCGGCACGCTCGCACTGGGTGCCGTCGTCGGATTCATGTCATTGGCGTCCGCATTCGTCACGCCATTCTCCGGCATCGTCGGCGTCATCAGCCAGATCATGGCGTTCGCCACCTATATGCGCAAGATTTGCGAGATGATTCCCGCCGGTGAAGGCGGCGGTGCGTCGCTTGAATGCGACGAACCGGGTGGCGAACCGGGTGACGTCGGACTGGGTGACGGCGGACGGTCCGCATGTGGTGGGCCGAGTGGTGACGAATCGGGTGATGGCATACTCGAACGGTTGCATGCCACCGGCGTGGGATACTCGTACACGGCGTTCGACGCTCCCGTTCTCTCCGATGTCGATTGCGACATCCGCAAAGGCGACAAGATCGCCATCGTCGGCCCCACTGGCTCGGGCAAAAGCACGCTGCTGAAACTGCTCGCCGGACTCATCGAACCCGTCTGTGGCACGGTGACCATCAACGGCGGCGGATGCCGGATTTACGACGCGGACAGCCGATGGAAGGCCGGCAGGCTGGCGTATGTGCATCAGGAATCCACGGTGTTCAACGAAACCTTGCGCGACAATATCACGCTGCACCGTCCGTGGCTGACGGATGACGACATCGTCAGGGCGTGCGAGGTTGCCGGCATCAACGAGGGGATGATGGATCCGGTCGTCGGCTTGGACGCCATGGTCAGTGAACGCGGCATGAACCTGTCCGGCGGCCAACGGCAGAAGGTCGCCATCGCGCGTGCGGTCGTCGGAAGACCGGACTTCCTACTTATGGACGAACCCACCAGTGCTCTGGACAACGATACCGAGCGACATGTCATGACGGCGTTGCTCGACTCCGACAATGCGTGCATCGTCGTGGCGCACAGACTCGCATCGATTCGGGATTTCGACCGCATCCATGTCATGGATCATGGGCAGATCGTCGAATCCGGTACGCATGACGAACTGCTGCAGGCCGGCGGATTGTATTCGCGGCTGTACCGGCAGGAGTGAGTGTTCCCTTACACCCTTACGCCTTTAAACCCTTACCCTTTACACCTTATCCCTTACACCCTCGGCTCATGAGGCCCCCCGGATTCAATTTGTAAGCGCAACGCTTGTGTTCGGGCTGGCTGCCTTCGATTGTAGCTTGGCGATCTCCTCGTCCCATACCTCGTTGGGCGTTTTGTAGCGAGGAGCTTCATGGGGGTGTCGTTGATCTCCCCGACGATCGCGTCGAGGTCCTCCTGGGCCAAGTCCTCGAACCCGGTTCCTTTGGGCAGATAGCGGCGGATCCTGCCGTTCCTGTTCTCGTTGCTGCCACGCTGCCAGGAACTGTACGGGTCGGCGAAGTACGTGAGCATGCCCAGCGCCTCGTCCACCAGCATGTGCAGGCTCGCCTCCGTGCCGTTGTCCCACGTGCGGTCGACGCGCGCGGCCGGCGGGATGTCCTTGAAGATCTCGTATTCGGCCCTGGCCGTGGCGGACGCGCTCTTGTCGTCGACGAGCCGGGCGAACAGCCTGCGGCTCCTGCGCTCCACCTGCGTGTTCATGCAGCGCCTCGACGGCGCGGCGCCGACCACCGTGTCCGACT